>Ga0268264_10004708_pt1 | contig 11595 bp, 11 predicted proteins | sample KBSSwiS32_FD_190357 | JGI IMG/M metagenome (GOLD analysis project Ga0268264, IMG submission 190357) | Switchgrass rhizosphere microbial communities from Kellogg Biological Station, Michigan, USA - KBS Switchgrass S3-2 (SPAdes) (version 2) | ecosystem: Host-associated > Plants > Roots >... | reverse complement strand
TGGGTTGCCGGCGCGCCTCTCGGTGCTGCCCGGCGATCAAGGCGGCAGCCGGGCGCGCAGGGTGCTCGCCGTCGCTGCCAGTAATACTCCCGTCGGTTTCGTCGGCAAGCAGATCAGGCGGTCTCTGCAGCCTTGACTTTGAGTCGCTTGCTCCGTTTGATGGCCGACAACAAGAAGCGAACACGCCACTATTCGGGAGGACTCGAAAGATGTCGACTGGCATTTGCCGCCGGCTGCTTGCCGGCGCGGTCATGGCGATTGCGGCGCTTGGCATGTCGAGCCTCGCCGAAGCCCAGCAGAAGAAGATCAAGATCGGCGTGGTCTTCGATTATACCGGCCCTCTCGCCGGCGGCGGCTCCGAGCTGCATGCGCTCGGCGCCAAGATCATGATCGATTACTTCATCAAGCAGGGCGGCATCGAGGGCTACCAGATCGAGGCGGTCTATGCCGACGCCCAGAGCAAGCCCGACGTGGCGATCAACGAGGCCGTGCGCCTGATCGAGCAGGAAAAGGTCGACATGGTGATGGGCTTCTACTCCTCGGCGCAATGCGTGCCGGTCGCGGCGCGCGTCGAGGAGCTCAAGAGGTTCATGTTCATCACCACCTGCATCTCCTCGGCCGTGCTGGAGAACCGCAATCTCAAGTACGTGTTCCGGGCGCAGCCCTCGGGAGCCCAGTTCGGCCTGATGTCGACCGACTTCATCGCCCAGAACGCCAAGGAGAAGTTCGGCAAGGAACCGAAGGATCTGCGCGTGGCGATCATCCACGAGGATGGCGCCTATGGCGTCGACGTCTCGCGCGGCAACGAGGCCGGCGCCAAGAAGGCCGGCATGAACATCGTGCTGAAGGAAGGCTACTCGGCGACCGCGCCGGACCTCTCGGCCCTCGTCACCAAGCTCAAGCGGGCACGCCCCGACGTGATCTTCCATACCGGCTACAATCCGGACATCACCCTGCTGCATCGCCAGGCGCGCGAGGGTGGCCTCAAGTTCAGCGCTCTGGTCGGGCACGGCGCCGGCTACGGCGTCTATGACAAGTTGAAGGAAGGGCTCGGCAACGACGCCAACTATTTCTTCAATGTCGATCCGATCTCGATCTGGAATGCCAATCCCAAGGCGCTCGACGCCAAGCTGCCGCCATTGATCGACATGATCGGCCAGGAATACGAGAAGGCCAAGCCGGGGACGACAGTCCGGTCAGCCCATGTCGGCATGGCGGCCTCGAATTCCTATGTGTTCTTCACCGAGATCATGGCGCGCGCCATCAAGAAGTATGGCGGCATCGATGCCGAAGCCTTGCGCAAGGCATCGCTCGAGGTCGATCTGCCGGAAGGTGGCACTATGCTCGGCTTTGGCGTGAAGTTTGCCGGTGAAGGCTCGACCGTTGCGGGCCAGAACGAGCGCGCCTTCCCGGTGATCTCACAATATATCGACGGCAAAGCCTATGTCGTGTGGCCCAAGAGCCTGGCGCAGCGCGACGCCGTTCTGCCGTTCCCGGCCGGCACCGTTTACGCAGGAAAATAAGCGCCGCTCGCAGGGGCCGGGGCGGCCGTGCTCATCGTCGATGGTCTGGTCAAGCGCTTCGGCGGATTCACGGCCGTCGACAATGTCTCGTTCAAGGTCGAGCCGGGCGAGATCCTCGGCCTGATCGGCCCCAACGGCTCGGGCAAGAGCACGATCTTCAACATGCTCTCCGGCACCTTTGCGCCGACCGCCGGCTCGATCCGGCTCGAAGGCACCGAGGTTGCCGGCCTGGCGCCCTATCGCATCATAAATCGCGGCATTGGCCGCACCTTCCAGATCCCGCGTCCGTTCCGCCGGCTCACCCTGTTCGAGAACGTGCTGCTGGCAGGCCACTATGGCCAGGGCGGGCAGGGTCGCGCGAAGGCCGCCGCAGCGGCGGAGCGCGCGCTGGCGACGGTCGGCTTGCCGACCGATCCGCATGCCACCGTCGATGGCCTGGGTGCGGCCGGCCTGAAGAAGCTGGAGCTTGCCAAGGCGCTCGCCACCGAGCCGAAGCTGCTGCTTGCCGACGAGAGTCTCGGCGGCCTCGACGCCGGCGAGATGGAGCACGCTGCCGACATGCTGCGCCGCATCCGCGCCGAGCTCGGCATCACCATCATCTGGGTCGAGCACATCATGGGCGTGCTGATGCGTGTGGTCGACCGGGTGATGGTGCTCGATCACGGCGAGAAGATCGCCGAGGGATTACCGAGCCAGGTGGCCAACGATCAGAAAGTGATCGAGGTCTATCTCGGCACCGATGCGACGGCGACGCAGGCCGCCGCGGCGGAAGCCCGGCGCTGAGGCGGCGATGCTCGAGCTGCGCGCCATCGACGCCGGTTACGGCACCTTCCAGGCTTTGCTCGGCGTATCGCTCGACGTGCAGGCCGGCGAGGCCGTGGCGGTGATCGGCCCCAATGGCGCCGGCAAGACGACCCTGATGCGGGTCGTGTCAGGCCTGCTCCGACTGCGTTCTGGCAGCATCATGATGGAGGGCACCGATCTCCTTGCCGTGCCGCCGCACCGCATCATCGAGCATGGCATCGCCCATGTGCCGGAAAATCGTCGGCTGTTTCCGCGGCTCAGCGTCGAGGACAATCTGCGCATGGGTGCCTACACGCCGGCGGTGCGCGCGAAGTTCACCGAGCGCCTGCAGTTCGTGTTCGAACTCTTCCCCCGGCTGAAGGAGCGGCGCAACCAGCTCGCCGGCACCCTGTCCGGCGGCGAGCAGCAGATGTGTGCCATCGGTCGTGCCTTGATGTCGGAGCCCCGGCTGCTGCTGCTCGACGAGCCGTCGGCCGGCCTGGCGCCGGTGGTCGTGCAGCAGGTGTTCGATCTGGTCAAGCGCATCCGCGCCGGCGGGCTCACGGTGCTGATCGTCGAGCAGAACGTGCAGCAGGTGCTGCGGGTCGTCGACCGGGCCTACCTGCTCGAGGCCGGCCGTGTCCGAAACTCCGGCACTGCCGCAGAGCTGCTCGCCAGCAGCGAGATCAAGCAGGCCTATCTGGGCGTATAGGAGCAGCAGACATGCAGACGCCATCTTCGACTGGACCGTCCGCCCGGCCCGGACGCTGAGAGACAGCAAATGCCGGACTTTCTCGACATCTATCTTCTCGAGGCGATCATCAATGGCATTCTGCTCGGCGGCGTGCTGGCGTTGCTGGCGCTCGGGCTGAACCTGATCTTCGGCGTGATCGACGTCACCTGGATCTGCTATGCCGAGCTGATCATGATGGGCATGTACGGCATGTACTATCTCAGTGGCGTCTATGGCCTGCCCTACTGGGCTGCGGCACCGCTCTGCATCGGGCTGGTCGGCGTGCTCGGTCTGCTGCTGCATCTTCTGGTGATCGCGCCGCTGCTCGACACCCCGCCGATCAACCAGCTTCTCGCCACCGGTGGCGTGCTGTTCTTTCTGCAGAGCTTCGCCACCGTGGTGTTCGGCATCGAGTTCCGCAATCTCGGCATTCGCCTGCCGGTGCTCGCTTTGGGCGAGATGAATTTCAGCTACGCCCGCCTGCTCGCCTTCATCGCCGCCGCGGCCGGCATGGGCGCGATCTGGCTGTTCATGACCCGCACCTATACCGGGACGGCGATCCGCGCCATCTCGCAGGATCGCCAGATCATGCCGCTGATGGGAGTCGACACCCGCCGCCTCTATCTCGTCACCTCGGCGATCGGCGGCGCTCTCGCGGGGCTTGCCGCGTGTCTGCTGGTGCTCACCTACGACGTGCATCCCTTCATCGGCCTGACCTTCGGGCCGATCACGTTCCTGATCTGCGTGCTGGGTGGGCTTGGCAACTTCATCGGCGGCTTCGTCGCCGCCTTCGTCTTCGCCCAGATCATCTCGCTCGGCGGCCTCTACTCCGACCTCGAGTGGGGTTATGTGCTCGCTTTCGCCTTTTTCATCCTGATGATGTTCATCAGGCCACAGGGTCTGCTGGCGAGGCGCTCGTGAGCCGGCGCGACCTTACGCTGCTCGGGATCCTCGGCCTGGTGCTGGCGGTGGTGCCGTTCGTCTATCATCAACCTTATCACCTGCACATCCTGATCCTGATCCTCATCTGGTCCTTCGCCTACACCTCCTGGTCGATGATGGGCCGCTTCGGGCTGGTGTCGCTGGGTCATGGCGGCTTCATGGGCGTCGGTGCCTACACGACCGCGCTGCTGTGGAACCATCTCGGCATCTCGCCATGGCTCGGCATTCCGCTTGCGCTCGTGGCCGCGGCGGGGCTGGCGCTGATCGTCGCCTATCCCTGCTTTCGCTTTCGCATCACCGGCCATTATTTCGCGCTGGTCACGCTCGCACTCTCCGGCATCGTGCTGCAGATCATCACCGCGACTCGCGACTGGACCGGCGGCTCGCTCGGCTACACGCCGGAGCGCACCAAGGGCAGCGGCCTTGTCGCCCTGCAATTCACCAGCAAGGAAACCTGGTACCTGATCGCGCTCGGCATCTGGGTGCTGGGAATCGTCATCTGGTATGTCGTCGATCGCAGCATGAGCCGCTACGCCATGGAGGCGATCTCCGAGGACGAGGACGCCGCCGCTGCCGCCGGCATCAACGTCACCGCGCAGAAGCTGCGGATCACCGTGATCAGCGCCGTGATGACCGCCTTTGCCGGCGCGATCTATTGCCAGTACCAGATGTTCATCTCGCCCGACACGGTGAGTGGCATCGGCGTGTCCCTGCAGATGGTGTTCGCCGTCGTCGTCGGCGGGCTTTATGTCGCCTTCGGCCCGACGATCGGCGCCATCGTCACCATCCTGCTCGCCGAGACCCTGCGCATCGGCTTTGGCACCAAGGCGGTGGGTTACGACAATCTCGTCTACGGCATCCTGCTGGTGCTCTTCATCCTGTTCCTGCCCAAGGGCATCCTCGGCAGTCTGATGGAGCGATGGCAGGCGCGCCGGCGGGCTGGCCGCGCGCAGCTGGCCCGAGCGCCAGCAGACGCCACGTCTTGACGCGAAGGATCGCCCGCGGAGACTAGGCGCATGAAGCTCGGCCGGCGTGATCTCGGCATCGGTGTGGCGGCGTCGTTCGCGGCAAGTTCCGCGCGTGCCGCGCCGCGCGAAGCTGCGAACCTTGGGGAAGCGGCGCGTGTCGCGGCGCTTGGCCTCATTCCCTACTACGAGATGTATGCGACGCGCTGGGCCGATACGGTCGATGAGACCAATCCTCAACGTATGCGACTCAACCGGCTGATCCACGAACCGAGAGCCGGCACCAGCCAATCCGTCGCCGGCGCCGTGCCCGATGCCGATACCCTGACATCGCGCGCCTGGCTGGCGCTCGAGCTCGACCCGATGTTCCTGACCCCGCCGGATATGGGTGCGCGCTTCTACAGCTTCGCGTCGCTGGACATGTCCGGCCGTACGTTTGCGCAGATCTCGAGCCGATTGTCGGGTTCCACGCCGCCACCACAGGCCATCGTCGGTCCGCGCTGGAAGGGCAGCATCGCCAACGATGTTGTGGCGGTGCGCGCGCCAGGCAATGTCGTGCTGCTGCAGGGACAGATCGAGATCGGGCCGGCGGGCGATGTGGCGACGGCGCGCAGCTGGCAGCGACGCACCTTGCTGGAGACGCCGGAGATGCGCAACGAACGGCGCATTCTCGAGGTGCGTGAGCTGATGCGCTCCGCTGTCAAGCTGCCGCAGGAGCCGGTGGCCGAATGGGTGGCGCCCGAGCCGGCCAACCCTTTCGACCTGTTCGAGGTCGGCGCCCGCGTGCTGCCGGAGGCGCCGCTGGCGGAGAGCGATGCCGAGTTGCTCGCGGCGCTGCACGATCTGCGGCTGCGCCCGGGACGGCGTTACGACTGGCGTGCCTTCGACAGGGACGATCGCGAGATCATGCTCGAAGGGATCGAGCGGGCATGGACCGAGGTGCACGAAGCGGTCGAGCGCTTCGCCACTGCCAGCAATGGCTGGCAGTGGCTGCATCCGCCGACCGACGCCGGCGCGAGCGACCGGCTCTATCGCGCCACCCGCTCGGCCGTGACCCTGGCCGACAGCGAGCCGGAAGAGATGATCGTGGCCATGTGCAGCAACGACAGTGCCGGCCGGCCGCTGCGCGGGGACGCGTCCTATCTCATCCGGATCGAGGCCGACATGGCGCCCGTGGCCAAGGGTTTCTGGTCGCTCGCAGCGCTTGTGCGAACGGCCGATGGCACCTTGAAAGTTCCAGCCGGGGAGGCGCCGGCAAAGTTGCGTGATCGCACGTTGCGCAAGAGCAGCGATGGCGCGGTCGAGATCCGGCTGCAGCCAGACCCACCGGCGGGCGCGGCAACATCCAACTGGCTTCGCAGTGGCAGCGGCGCGATTTGCCTGGCCTGGCGCATCCATCAGCCAAGCGAAGACCTGCTCGCCGGTCGACTTCGATTGCCCGCGGTCGAACGGGCCTAGTCCGGGCAGACGCAATCGATGAGCATCCGCACGTCGCCGAGCGTTTCGAGGCCGTCAATCAATGCAATCAGCCGCTCGCCCTTCTGCTCGGACAGTGGCTGCGCCGCGGCCTGCCAGTTGCGGCGGAACTTGCCGAGATGGGCAGCGCGATCCAGCGGCCTCGCCGGATTGCCGTAGACGACGTCGAGATTCAATTCGTGCCGAATCCCCGACCGCAGGCGAATCTCGACCCTGACCGGCGTCATCGCGTTCGGATCCGGATTGTCGTCGATCTGCACCTCGATCCGGCCGGCGAGCGCGAGACTCTCTGCGTCGCCGAGCGCGTTCGGTCGGAAATCTTCTATGCCGACGGCATCGTTAATCAGCGCGCGTGCGGCAACATAGGGCGCGCAAAGGCGGGCATAGTTCACGGCCATGTCGATCGTCGGCGGACGGCCGACGAGCTGGTGAACCAGCGGTGGCACGCGAGCGGTGATTGCCTCGATGTCGGCCGCCATGAATTGGTGGCGGCGTTTCAGGCTCAGCACCGCGTCGACCACGCCGTGGGTGGCACGGCCGCTGGGAAACGGCTTGTGCGCCACCTCGGTGATGCGCCACAGCTTGCCGAGCGTGGCGAGGCAGGGCGCGAGCGCATGTTCACCCTCGAACAATGCGTAGTAGCCGAAGCGGCCTTCCAGGACGTTCTGCGGTCCGCCGATTCCGGCGGCCGCCATGTCGCAGGCGATCACCGCATTGCGCGCATTGAAGCCGACCTGCATGCCCAGGAGCGAGGAGCCTTCGCTGTGCGCCTGCATGGTGCCGCAGAGCTGGCCGAGCGTGATGCCGAAGGCATCGACAAGGCGGTCGCTATCGAAATTCAGCAATTTGCCGATGGCGGCGGTCGCACCGAAGCCGCCGGCGGTGCCGGGGCGGAAGAAGCGGAGCGGTGCGCGCGCCGCAACCCCGAGATTGGCGGCAACGTCAATGCCGAGAACCACCGCCGTGACGAGGCTGCGGCCGTCGATTCCGCCCCGCCGTTCAGCAACCGCAAACGCAGCCGGCAGGATCGCGCTCATCACATGCACGACAGCGGCCTCGTGCAGACAGTCGAACTCGCTGTTGTGCACCTGATAGGCATTGCAGAGCGCTGTCGATGGTGCGGGAAGTCGCATGCCATGGGTCCAGACGCGCGCCTCGTCCGAGTACCCCCAATGCTGCGCGCTGGCGATCAGCTCGGGCACCGAGGGACCACCGCTACCGGCGATGCCAACACCCATCGTGTCGAGAACGAAAATCTTCGCCGCCCGCACGGCTGCGGCCGGCAAATCATTGAAACCGGTGCGCGCGATGTGCTCGGCGAACTGTCGGATCCCGTCCATCGCAGGTTCCCGATGAGTGATGATGCCGGGAGAAATGGCCGCTAGCGGGACGCCGCGAGCAACTGCAAGGTCTCGATCACCGAGGTCGCATCGGCGATGCCCTTGCCGGCGATGTCGTGAGCACAGCCATGCGCCACGCTGGCGAAGAGGACTGGCGTGCCGAGCACCACGGCGCTGGCACGCAGCGGCGAGAGCAGCTTGATCGGGATGTGTCCCTGGTCGTGGAACATCGCGAGATAGAAATCGTGCCGGCGCTGGCTCAGCACCAGATCGGCACCGATGGGACCGTCGACCTGCAGTCCTTCCTGGCGCAGCAGCGCCACCGCCGGCTTGGTGACACGCTCGTCATCGTCGCCGAAGAGACCGTCCTCTCCGGCGTGCGGATTGATGCCGAAAACGGCGAGCGTGGGATTGGCGATGCCGAGCTGCGGCGCGCTGCGCAACGTCTCGCGTGCCGCCCGCGCGACCAGCTCCGGCGTCATGCGTGCAAGAGCTGTGGAAACCGACTCGTGCAGGGTGACGTGGGCGATGCGCAGATCCTTGGCGATCAGCATCATGAAGGCCTGCTCGCGCGGCGTGCCGAGCAGATCGGCGACCAGCCCGACATAACCGTTGAAGGGAATGCCAGCGCGATTGACCGCGGTCTCCGAATGCGGACAGCCGATCACCGCATCGACCACGCCGTCGCGAGCCAGCGCCAGCGCCGACTTGACGTACTCGACCGTCGCACGTCCGGCACGCGGATCGAGCTGTCCCGGCGCGAAGGCGTCGCTGCCAAGCGCAGGGATGTCGGCGATGGCAATGCGTCCCGCCGTGTCGTCAGTCGGCGCCGTCAGCGACAGATCGATGGCGAGCTTCTCGCGATAATGCTCGGCGATGAAGGCGTCTCCCACCAGCACCGGCCGCAGGCTGCTATCGTGCGCGAACCTGACGGCAGCCTTCAGCGCGATCTCCGGTCCGATGCCATTCGGATCGCCGAACGTGATGGCCACTCTCACAACGGCAGAGCCAGCAATGTATCGAAGCGGGACCCGTCGCAGACGGCAATCCGTTCGTTCAGCTTCAGTCTGCCGTCGGCTTGCGCCGCTACCCGGTCGAGATAGCGGCCGGAGGCGAAGAGATCCATGCTGCCGGTTCGCATGATGCGCACGACGAGGAAAGGGGTTTCCACCGTTATGGTGCTGTCCTCGCGGCCGGTGATCGCCGGCAGGCCGACGATGTGCCGATAGCGCTGCTGCTCGTAGATATTGACTTGGCGCAGCGCCGACACCCTGTCCTGCAGCATGCCGCGCGAGTCGGCATAGACCAGCCCGGCCTCCATGCCGCGGGCGAAATTGTCCGCGGTGGTGATCTTGTAGAGGCAGGGATCGGTGAAGAAATCCGGCCACGCCTCCAGTCTCTGCTCGTCGATCACCCGCGCATAGTCGGCGTTGAGCTCGACCAGCCGGAACGTGAGATCGCTCGAGGGGATGCTTCCGGCGTCCACGTCAGACGCCCATGTGGCTGCGATAGGATTTCCAGAAGCCGCGCACCGACGCTTCCGTGGCGCGGGTCGCATCGCTCGCCGTGCCGGCGCCGCCCATGGCGATCACCGAGTCCTGTGAGCCGGCCGCGGCGATGCCGCGCTGCACGAAGCCGCCGACGCAACCGTCCTCCATCGACACATAGCCCGCCGGGCCGACCAGGTTCTGCTGCTTCAGCCGCCGCCGGTTCATGTCGGGCGTGTCGTCGGCGAAGCCGATATAGGTCCAGTGCAGCTCGGTGCGGTCGAGACCTTTTGGCACCACCTGGCGCACCGCGAGGCAGTTGTAGATCTGCTGCAGCACGAAGGTCGGAAACACCGACAGGATCTGCAGGATGATGTTGTCGCCGAACTCCGGCACTGGATCCAGCAGGCTCGGATCGGCCAGCTCATAGCCCTGCTTCTCGGTGCGGATGCCCTGGTCGCGATACGCGGTGCTGTTGCGATCCGAGGCAAGATCGATGGTGTAGCTCGAATGATGCCCGCCGTCGGCGCTTACCAGCACGCCGCCACCCTGGGTCAGGCGGCCGATGCGGAAGGTGCCGAAGAAGGCGTGCAGCAGGCTCGCATGATAGGTGTCCTTGACGTTCTCGACATAGAGCTTCCAGTTGTTCGGCAGCACCTGCGTGAAGCGCCCCATCACCCGCACCGGCCCCTTGAGGACACGCTTGATGCGCCCGTGAATTTCCTCACCGAGCATCGTCTCGATCGGCGGGGTCTGCGGCGAGAGCGTGACGAAGACCAGTCCGCACAGGGTGGTGGTGCGCAGCTTGCGCGGCCCGGGAATGTCGCGCCGTTCGTCCTTGGGCATGCCGCCGCGGCCGCCGATTCCGTGCTCGAAGGCGATGCCCTTCAGGTTGCCGGCGAGGTCGTAGCTCCAGGCGTGGTAGATGCACTTGAAGTTGTTCTCGACATTGCCGCCATCGTCGAAGGCGATCAGCGAGCCGCGATGGGCGCAGCGATTCTCGAAGGCATTGATCGTGTCATCGCCGGCACGCACCACGATCACCGGCATCTCGCCGACATAGGTCGTGCGATAGTCGCCGCGCTTGGGAATGTCGACCTCGAGGCAGGCGAAATGCCAGCACGGTCCCTCGAACAGGCGCCGCTGCTCGGCGGCATAGTTCGCCGGGTCCTGGTAGATCCGGTAGGGAATACGGGTCAGGCCCGGATCGGCCCATAGCGGCTGATTGTGTTGTGGCTCGAAGCTGTCCATGACGGCCTCCCTGGCTGGCGCTAGTCGAGCTTGACGTTGCCGGTGCGAATAACCTCGCGCCAACGGCGTTCCTCGCTCTTGATGAACTGCGCGGTCGCTGCGGCCGAGTCTCCGACAGGTTCGGCCCCCTGGTCAAGGAAGCGCCGGCGCAGCTCCGGCTCCTTCAATGCATCCCGGGCCGCGGCATTCACCGCCTCAATGACGGCCTGTGGCGTGCCCGGAGGCGCCGCCAGGGCCATCCAGGCGCTGGCGATGAAGTCCGGCATGCCGATTTCCGGCGCGCTTGGCACATGCGGAGCGATCGGGCTGCGGGTCGCGCTGGCGAGTGCCAGGAACTTGAGCTGCTTGGTCGTCTCGAATCGCGCAGCACCCGCGATGTTGCCGATGAAAATGTCGATCCGTCCGGCAATCAGGTCGATCAGTGCCGGGCCTTCGCCCTTGTAAGGCACATGCACCAGCTCGATCCCGGCCATGGTGGCGAACATCTGGGCCGAAAGATGCGAGGTCGAGCCGTTGCCCTGCGAGGCATAGAACACCTTGCCGGGATTGGCCTTGGCGTAGGCGATCAGCTCGGCAACGTTGTTCGCCGGCAGGTCGAGGCGGGCGCTGATTACGTTGGGAATGATGGCGAGGATCGTGATCGGTATGAATTTCTGCGGATCGAAGCTGAGGCTGCCGTAGAGATTCTGATTGATCGCCAGGGGGCCGGGCGGGGTGCAGAGCAACGTGTAGCCGTCCGGCTCGGCCCTGAACGCCACATCAGCACCGATATTGCCGCCGGCACCGGCGCGATTTTCAACGACGACCGTCTGGTTCCAGGCACTCGACATTCGTTCGCCCGCGAGACGGCAGAGTGCGTCGGCCGAGCCGCCGGCCGGGAAAGGTACGATAAAGCGGACCGACCGTTGCGGATAGGTGGGCTGTGCCCCGGCAGCCGAGACGAAGCCGAGCAGCAGGGCAAGAAGCAGGCCGATACGGTACATCGACCCACGCTATGGGCAGGACCTCGCAGCGGTCAATCCTGTTCATGGTTCTGAATGACGGCAAGGGACAGCTCCGCAGCATCCGAATCCGCCTCTGTGCGGATGAGCCGAA
>Ga0268264_10004705_pt1 | contig 11597 bp, 6 predicted proteins | sample KBSSwiS32_FD_190357 | JGI IMG/M metagenome (GOLD analysis project Ga0268264, IMG submission 190357) | Switchgrass rhizosphere microbial communities from Kellogg Biological Station, Michigan, USA - KBS Switchgrass S3-2 (SPAdes) (version 2) | ecosystem: Host-associated > Plants > Roots >... | reverse complement strand
CAACTCGCCGTTCTCCAAGGCGGAGGCGAAGGTGGTCTGCGAAGCGAGTTTTTAATTCGTCGGATCACCCACGACACCTTGGACGCTAGCGTCTTCGTTGGTCTGGGTTTGGCCACGATCGCCGCTCGCGCAACCCAACTTCGAGTTTTGGGATCCTTGGCCTTGAGTCCCAATGCTAGCCTTTGGACGCGAGGAGTTTTTCCGCGCGTCGCAGCCAGTCTCTTGAGTTACGGCGTCGAGGCGACCGTCTTTCCAGCCGCGACCCGGCTTAGCCGATCCTTGCTTCCCGGTGGTCCAGAGCTCACCGCGCCCGGCTTCGGCGGAGAATTGGCCTCGAGTTTCATCCTGTTGGGCGCCTTGCACCTCAGTCGCAGCGGGACCATGTCCCTCTTCAACGAAATCCACGGCATCAATCCCGCATTGGCCGGTGCCGCAAAACTCAGCCCGGTCAGTGCTTTCAGTCAGCGAGCCTTGCCGCAGGTCGCGATGTTCATGGGCATCACCGGCGCCAATATCATCGAACAACGCCTAGGTTTAAGACCCGCCAGCAATGGCGCGAATCTTCTCGCAGACTCTCTGGTCACGCTTTTCCAATTCAATGTCGCCGGCGAGGCCGCGGGCCGAGTCCTCGGACCAGGTTTCCTGGAGATGGAACAACGCACTCAACTCAAGGCCCAAATGCTCAGCGAGGGATATTTCGGCAATGGTCCGCGTTCGGGCTTAGGGATTTGGGGGAGTCGCTTGCCATTGCGAGCCAAGTCAGCACTCGAAAACTTGCTTCCGCAGCTGAGCGCTTCCGTGATCACGAATGAGGGAATCAAAATTCCCGAGCATGAACTTGGTTCGAACATCTCGCAATCGACCGCCCATGACGGGCGTGGGGTCGGCGCGGATCTCCCCAGCATTCCGCCAGAGTCGAATCCCCTCGGCAGTCGTTCGACGAGCGATATCCGCGATGTGAAGCCCATAGGGTCCAGCGATCGTCTCACTCCCGTACCGGCCTCCGCGGGAACCATAAATCGCCTGGCCAAACTCATCGGGATGTATCCCCACGCCGCCGGATTTTTCGATATTCCGGAAGGCCAAGGCATGGGGCAAATTTTGGCGGTCAATCAAAAGATGGTCGATCTTTTGGGCTACAGCGATCCTTCGGAAATCATGGGCAGCTCCCTCTTGGATTTTTTGGACGCCAGGAACAGCCGCATCTATTCCGCACTTTTGAAAAGATTTCCCGATACGAAAAAATTCGAACTCCATGAAACGCCGGTGCTACGGAGAGACCATGGCTATGTGTATTGCGATATCCACGGTGGCATGGACGAATTCGATGGGCATCGTTTGGGATTTGTCTTCATCCAGGACGTCTCCGTGCGTCGCCAAACGGCCGAGGCCTTGGGCGCCAGCGAGGCCAGCAACGCGGCCCTGCTGCGCGCGATTCCCGACAGGATATTCACGCTATCTCGTGCGGGGGAGGTTTTAGATTATCGCAATCCCGGTCATTTTGTGTTGCCCCACGAGCAGGTGATCGGAAGGAATATTGGAGATCTACCGCTGCCGCCGGATGTGAAAAGGCTCGCGATGACCTCCATCTCTTCAGCCTTGGATTCTCAGCAAGTGGTGCGATTTGAATTTTCCCTTCCGATGCCGGACGGGGCCTCGCAACAAAATGAAGCGCGGGTCGTCGCCCACGGACCCAATGAAGTCGTCGTTATTTTACGGGACATCACTGAATTAAAAGAGGCTGAGGCAGCGCGCGACCGTTTGGCGACCGTGACGAAGGCGTCCCCGGACTACATCACGATCTCAGATCCCCAGGGAAATATCCTCTACAATAACCCGGCGGCTAGAAGCTTGCTTGGTTTAAATTCCTCCGCAGACCCATCGAGGGTCCCCTTCGAACAGCGACATCCGCTATGGGCCTTGAATCTCATTCGCACGGAGGGGCTGCCCACCGCCGCTCGCGAGGGTGTTTGGTTGGGAGAGTCCGCCCTCATTCGAGCGGATGGAACTGAAATTCCTGTTTCGCAAATGATCCTTTCCCACCGCGACGCTGTCGGTGAGGTGACGCACTTCTCTTCGATCATCCGTGATTTGACTGACGTGAAGCGCGCCGAACAGCAAAGGATTGCCTTAGAAAAAGTGGAAACTTTAAAACTCGTCAGTCGTGGTTTGGCTCACGACACCAACAATGTTTTGGCGGTGGTGCTCAATTATTTGAGCCTTATTCAACGAGACATGTCTCATCTCGTCAATCTCACCGATATGACGCAAAATCTTCCTCCAGATAGGGAAAGTGAATTTTGGAGTTCCTTTCGTTTTACCTTGGGGAAATTGATTGATCGAGGGCGTGAAACGGGCGCGATCCAAACAAGTATCCCTGATTTGCAAAGTCAGCAGGGGGTCCAAATGCTTTCCACCTTGTCTTATTTATTGGGAAGGTCCCTTTCGGATTTGGAGACGGTGACGGCAAGTGCCGACCGAATTGGGGAGATGGTCGCCCGGTTTCGCAAAATCACCGCCGACCCTCCGGAACTCAAACCTTTTGACCTTCATTCCATTTTAGAAGAAAAAACTCTTCGCAATCTATTGAATGGCGGCGTGGCTGGTCCACAATCCATCCGCTTGCGCCTGGATCTGGTGGATAAACCTTGGCCTATCGTGGGTCACAACGAACTTTCCAACGTGGTGGAAAATATCTTGTTCAATGCCCGGGATGCCATGGCGGATCGTAGCAATCCAATGGTGAACATCAAGACCAGCCAACATGTCCTCAGCAAAGAACAAATCGATGAATTGGGGGCCTTCTCGCTCAATGCCCATCCAAATCCTGGCTCCTACACCCGACTGAGAATTCAAGACAATGGATCGGGGATGAGCACGGAAGACCGCACCAGAATTTTTGAACCCTATTTTTCCACTAAACCCAAGAAGCACGATGGCCATGGCGGTATCGGACTCGCAATCGTCCGTAAACTCGTCGAAGATACGGGCGGATTCGTTTCCGTGGAAAGTCAGCCAGGAACAGGGACCGCCTTTGACCTGTATTTGCCTCGCGCCAAGGAAGCGATTGAAGTGGGTGACCCAGGGCTTCGCGCGCGCATTTTCCAAGTCCCCCTCTTGATCGTCGATGATGAGGAGAGTCTGCTTTATGGAGTGTCGGGACTGCTAAGAAAACATGGTTTTGCCAAGGTGCACACGGCGGGGGATGTGCCTCAGGCCCTGCGCCTCCTGGAAGATCATTCGGATATTGGATTGGTCGTCTTCGACGTAAACCTTCCAGGTAGGAAGGGGACGAACCTGATGTTTCAACTCAGGAAGAGTCGTCCGAATCTTCCCTTGATTCTATGGACCGGGGAAAATGCCGCCGCCTATAGTAATTTTATGGGTGACTTAGGGGCGGCTATCACCAAGCCCGTCAAAGGAGAGATTTTGACCGCTACCATCCAAGGTTTGATCGCGAAGTCTTTCCAACGAGACAGGGCTCGATAAAGTTAAGTCATGGAGTCGAAGGAGTCGAGCTCCGAGGCGAATCCACCGCTCGAGTGAGGTCGGACTCCAACTCGGGCGGCATGCCACCGCCACCAATCACCCAGCGCAGGACGAGAGAGCTAGTTTGTGTGTTCCAACGCTCGCCGATATTTTGGGTCGTGTCGGAGTTGCCTCCCCCACCACGGTAGTCGAGCACGTCTTTCATCGCCAATAAGGCGTCGTCAGGAAGCTGTTTGAGGTAATGGCGAAAGAGAAATGGGTTGTGGTTGGAAACCTCGAAAAGACCGGTGAGAAATTTTCTCACCTCCAACCCCTTGTTTTTCGCTCCGTTGTCGACGTCATTTCTTCCCCGATTTAAATAATCTGCAAGATCGCCCGAGGAATGACTGGCCGAAATGTTGAAGATCCTATCGGAGAAGGCATCGACATTGTAAAAACGGTTGTTGTAATCTCCGTCGTAATGAACCTTTTCTCCGGTGATGCTGCTTTTGAGTTTGTTGTTGTTCCACTGAGACTTATTGGTCAAGTCGACCAATTTTAGGGCGAGGTCTAGGGTATTCGTTTCAGGAGAAATCACTCCCAACACGCTTTTTATTTGATTCAAGGCATCCGCGCTGAATCCTTGATCCGGGTCTTGTGCCAGGGTTTGGGACAAGCTGGGATCCACTTCCTTGAGAAACTCCATCAAGTGATTCAGTTTGCTGCTGTCTGAAGTGGCGCCCACATTTTTCAAAGACTGTTCGCTCAGTTGAAATTTTTTCAAGGCCGCGCGAACCGTGTCCTCGCTGGTTTCGAGGCCCTGATCCTTGAGCCCGTCGACGATTCTTCTGGCGAAGGATGGATTTTGGTTTTGATAATCCTCAAATTCGCTTTTTAGGTCTTCGACCTCGGAGACATCCTCAAGTTGGCCGGCCTTGAATTTCTTCTCGAGGGATTTTTGTTTCGCGAGGTATTCGTCCTTCACCGTCTTCGGCAGCTCGGAATTTTCCATTTCGCTTTTCAGGTCCTGCAAGTTTTTTTCCGTTTGGGCAGGGTCTGCGCCGGCTTGGTCTAGTTGCTGTTCTTGCTCCTGGGCATCGATCCCATTTTGGATGTCGTCGATGGCATCGAGGTAATCTTGGGAATTTCCGTTCGCGCCTTGTCCGGCCGCCAGACGTTGGTATTGAGCCTGAGGATCGCCATCGTTTTGTGAGAAATTAGAATCCTGGGCCAAGGCCTTGTCAAAGTCGTAATCGGATTCTGCCCGCGAAGCCGGAGATTGGTAGCGGTCCAAATAGAGTTGGGATTCCTGAGTTTCCTGGTAACGGTTGGCCGTCGTTGCAGCGTAAGACATTCCGATCCTCCTTCAAGGGGAACATTCCCCAACAGAGATCTTTAAAGCAAAAGACACGCCAAAAACGACCGTCAATTTATTCGATTTATCTATTTGTATTTATTGATTTTAATGTGAATTATTTATTTTCAGGAATAATATTTTCTATATTTTGATGTATAAATTTTAAAATTATTTAATTTTCTATATTCTGAAATTTATATTTTTTCGTTCTTTTCCTTGAGTCTTCGCATTGCAGCCTGGGTGAAGCTGCTGAAAGCGCAACTTCTCTAAGGGCGGGTCGACCATGGTTTGGGGCCGGAGAGGATCTGATTTTTTTCGGGGGTAGCATGAGTATCGTTCTTAGGGAAGAGGCACGGGCCTATCGGATCGGCCAGATTCCATCAGGGAATCTATGGAAAAGCGTTCTCCTTCCAATTTCTCCGACATCGCAGCAAGGTTTATCAGCAGCATGGCGCAGTTCTTATTCCGCCAACTCTGTTAACTCGAGTGCCCTAGGGGCTAGGGCCACGACGGGCATCGCGCGACTCTTTGGCAATCCCAATACGCTGCTGACCTGTGCGAGTTGCGCAGGCGGTAATACCTCCAGCAAAAATTCCGGAACCCTGCCTTCGAAAGGGCGGGTTGCCACGACCAGCGTCGCGAATCTCCCCTCACCGCAAGGCGGCTCCGCGGTCGAACGCGTGGTGAAGCTCTTGCAGTATATCGAGGAGCATGTCGTCACCTCGGTCTATAAGGCCGACACCAAAGTCGATTTGGACCGGGGAAATTTCGAATTCGATTGTTCCGGAATGGTCAACTGGATCCTTGCCATCGCAGCCCCCAAGGCTCATGCGGACCTTCAGTCGTCGCGCGCCGTCGTCGCTACTTATGTCAAGATGTTGCAGGCCATCCCTTACGACCAACCCACGCAAAATTGGCGCAATGTCAAACGGATCGAGGACGCCGAAGCGGGCGATGTAATTGCCTGGCCGACTCCGAAGGATTGGTATCCTTCGACCGCGACAGGACACATGGGGATCATCGTGAAAAAGCCAGAGAAGGTCTCGGGTGGATATTTGGTGAGGATTGCGGATTCGACGAGCTTGCCCCACGGCGAAGACTCTCGCTCGGGAGCTTCGGGTTTTGGCTACGGCACTATTTTCATCACGACCGATCCTGACACTGGGATTGGAACGGGGCAGGGCTGGACTGGCCGCTATTCAGGAAACACCGTCATCAAGACACCGATCGTGGTCGGTCGTCCGCTGCGTTGAGGAAATTATGGGAGATTTTCAATTAGGGCAAATTACGGTCCGGGACAATGGAGATGGGATTTACAATCCTCCGGTGACAGGGGCGAAAACCCCGCAAGACGAGATCGTCGATGCGAGTGGAACGGCCGTCACCCCGACAGGTAAGGACGCACAAGCTGCCCTCAAGTCCCTGGGCATCACCTCACTCACTGGCTTGAAACTCTCGCCCGCGAGCCGTTATCTGGACTCGCTCGCCCGCGCGAAGCAATTTTCGTCCCAAGGCGACACCTTTCAAGTCGAAGAATTCCTGCGCAAGGCGCGGATCGCCGCCGCCGAGGCGAAGCTTGCCTTTCGCGAGAGTGACGCCGACCAACTCATCACCACTTCGCTCAAAAACGAAGTCGATCTTCTGGCGGACCGGGCCAAGATTCTAGCGAAAAACGGAGATGTTGTTGCCTTGGGCGATGTCTTCAACGCCGCGCGCGAAATCTTTTCGCGATTGGGCGTTGATATGGGTGACGCCAAGTCCAAAGGCTACAAGATCACTTCCGAAGCGATGGAGCAGTGGGAAACGGACGCTTGCAGCAATGCCATTCCCCTTTTGCTGACCAACGCGGAAAAATTTTCCCTCAAAGGAAATGTCGCCAAGACCCAAGAGCTCTTGCTGCGCATCCAAGACTACGGCGGACGGCCCAAGGTGGGCTTGTCCACCGATCAGAAAAAAAAGATCCAGGACCTACAAAAGCAGGCCTATCGCAATTCGGTCGACCTGCAATTGGCGGAGGCCGCCAAGTTTGCGCCAAGCGGTGATTTGGAACAGACGCGGTATTTTTTAAAGGAAGCCAAAAACGCCGCCACCTTGGGCGGGGTCAGCTTAAGCACGAGTCAAAGTCAGCAGCTTCAAAGCATTGAAAAACTTGCTCTGAAAAACGCAGCGGACTTTTATTTGCGTCAGGCCGATCTCAATGCGGATCAAGGCAAGGTGGAGGCGACTCGGGATGCCATCCAAGCCGCTCGCGACGCCGCTGCCGAAACGGGCCAAAAATTAAGCAAGACTCAAGAAAGCCAGGCAGACGCGAGTCTGCAAAAGGCCTTGCTCCTCTCCGTGGATATTTTGCTCAAGGACGCCTCCAAGGCCGTGGCTCAGGTGAATCAGGATGGAAATATTTCCCAGGTGCGCGGCTTGATCCGGCAAGCCAGAGAGAATGCTAGCCTAGCGAATGCAAGTCTTACGACCGCCCAAGAGACTTCCGTCCAAAGTATCTTAGACCAAGCCTATGATGCGGCGATCGCTTGGCGCTTCAAGCAGGCTCAATCCGCCGCCGACTTAGGCAAGGTCGATGACACGATCGTCCCCTTGAACGCCGGACGGGAATTGGCCAAACAGGGCGGCAGGACCTTCGACGAGGCCGCCGCGAAAGGATTGACCGACAAGGCCTTGACCGGAGGGATTGAACTAGAGCTCAAGGCGGCGGAAGGATTTGCCAAAGCCGGAGACAAAGACAATACCTACCTCCATCTCGAATTAGCGAGAGATAACTGGCGGCGCTTGAAGAAGACCCCCGATGAAAAACGCATCGCGAAGATTGTGAAATTACTTCCTTAATTCCATTCCGAAAAAATCAGACTTTCGATCGGCGATGAATTTGGAAATGGCCTAATAAAGAAATAGACATTTGCATGGTGGGATCGCATCATTTCGCCATCGCAGGCATTGCGCTCCAGATCGAAAGGAATTCTATGCAAAGCAAAAATCTTCGCCCCTTCATTTTCTCTTTTTTAACCCTCCTATTTTTTGCCGGTTGCGGCGGTGGAGGTGGCAACGACACGGTCCTGACGATCGTGCCCGCAGGTCCTACGATCGTGATCAAGGGCAATGTCCTCGAATACACCGCCAGCCGAGACGATGTGACCTGGTCGGTCCAAGGTGGTGATGCCAATGGAACGATTGACGCGAACGGGGTCTACACTCCTCCCGCGACGATCCCGCTTGCGAGTCCTAGGATTGTCGTCGAGGCCGATTCAAGCGACGGGCAAGTGGCGACGACCCAAGTCGATCTGCGAACGGGGACGAGCTTGAGTTTTGGAAGCCCAGTTCCCATCAGCGATGTCCCCTTGCCTGCGGGAACCTTTATCTTGCAAATCCTTGGGGTGGGGATCCCGGAAAATCTCTCCGTTCGCTTGGGATCGGTGATCGAAAACGCCGCATGGACAGAGCAGAATACCACTGCGGCCAACCCTCTCTTCAATCAAGAATTGGACTTCATGGGTTTTTCCGCTTCCGTTAATTTGGCTGAGAGTACGACAGTCAATACTATACCCTTGGCCATCCTGACGGATTCTCAAGAGAACCCTGGGATCATCGCGGCCACCGACGCCGGTGGTCATTTCAAGTTGGAATTCCTCAAAAGTGACGACCAAGGAGACAGCTTCAACGCTCCTGTGACTTTGACCCCAGGTTTGGGCGCCTCGATCGTTCAGGTGCGTGCGACCGCGCGGATCGATAAGGAGGATGATCTCCATGTGGTGTTTACCGAAAATGACTCTTCAGTCCCAAGTTCCCCCACAGATGTCTTCTACTCCAGGAGCGACGATGGTGGGCAGACTTGGTCCAATCCAAAACAGGTGAGCGATGGGACCTCCGACGGCAATGTCCTCTTGGCCAGCATGGCCGTCGATCCTGCGGGAGATAAAATTTACTCCTGCTGGAGGAGTGATACTGCTGCAGGAATCGATATCTTCTTTTCGTTTAGCACCGATGGTGGGCAAAATTTTTCCACGCCAGCGCCGATTACGACTTCTGGGCACGCCAATGTCTGTGGAACCGCAGTTGGTCCTCTTGGCGAGGTTTATATTGTCTATGACGAGAATGACGGAGTGGACACCCACGATCAAATCTTATTCATCAAGAGTACCGATAACGGGCAAAATTTTGGTGCGGCTGTGCCTGTCAATTCCGATCCCATTAACTCTTCGTCCTTTCCTCAAATCGCGGTGGACAGCTTGGGACGCATCGATATCGTTTGGAGTGCAGATCCCGACAGTTCAAGTTCCGGAGATGCCGACACTCTGATGTATTCCCGCAGCACGAACAACGGTGGAGTATTTTCACCCAATCAACCAATCGTGAATGCTGGGTCAAACCTTCTCATTTTACCTGCCGGGATCAAGCATGATGTCTCCGGTCGTTTTTATGTCCCCTATTATGTAGAAGATGCTGGCATGAATTTTGATCTTTTGGTGCTTCATGCTGAATAAAAAGATCGATACAAATTATTGAAAAATAAGGTAATTATTTTTGTGACCTAAGACGCTTAGTGGCGTCATACTAGGCGAAATCATCATCAAAAGACGATTCCTTATATTGACCCCAAGAGGCACTCCCTCTCTCATTTAGGAGACACAAGAATGAAGACCAAACTCTCAACATCTTTGAAATGGATAGGACTGTTTTCCCTGCTCGGGCTTGGAGCCTGTGGTGGTAGCGGGGGTGACGGAACGATGTCGGTGGGACTCACTGACGCCAGTACCGAAGCTTATTCCGCAGTCTATGTGACCGTCGATGAAATCCGCGTCAATCCCAAGGAAGGCGCCGCGGATAGCGACGGCGGTTGGGTGACGATCGCAACACCCAAAAGAACTTACAACCTCTTAGATCTCAGCAACGGTGTGGTCGAGGGTCTGGGACAAGGCGCCTTGCCTTCGGGTAGTTACAACCAGATTCGCCTGGTCATCGGCGATGCGCCTGATACCTCGCCCAATATCCAATGCCACCCTCATCCTTTCGCCAATTACGTGATCGATGCGGATGACGGCGAGATCCACGAATTGACCGTACCGAGTGGTGAGCAGAGCGGCCTCAAATTGGTCTGCCATGGGATTTGCGATGTCGCTCCCAAACGACGGAGATCGTGCTGGATTTCGATGCGGCAGCCTCCGTGGTGGTGGCCGGCAACAGCGGGAACTATAACCTCAAGCCGACGATCAAGGTGCTCAACACCGATGATTTCACGATCGTGACCGGGACGACGACCCAGCAAAGCAATGCAGGCGCCCTCACGGGAGCTGTGGTCAGCGCCCAGGTCTTTGATCCGGCGGCCCTGGATCCAAAAGACGTCGTGACGGTTCGTAGCTCAACGGATACGGCGATTGACGGTAGCTATGAGCTCTTCGTCAAACCGGGCGATTACAATCTCGTGGCCTATCAACCGGGATTCGCTCCGGTGGCAGTCAACTTCACCGCACTTCCGGGACAAGTTCAGACCCAGGATTTCGCCCTGACGGCGAGTGACATGGGGACCTTGTCGGGCAATGTGGCGATCGCTGGGATCACACAGCCTACCTTCGCATCTTTGAGCTTCGAACAGGGCGTCGCCTTGCCGGGCGAGGAGATCGAGGTCGACTCCGCGGATGTCTTGAGTGGGCAATCCTATTCCACTTCACTCCCCGTAGGAGACTATCAGGTGGTCAGCTCGACCTGCGAACTCCCGACCCAAGTCGCCAATGTCACCTTGGCCTCGGGTGCGGAGACGCTCCTGGACATCAACTTCTAATCTTTCGATTCATGGATCCCTTAGCGACCCCGTCCCACAAGGACGGGGTTTTTTTTGGATTTTGAAAGGGAGAAATTCTATTCGGATTTTTTGGCGTAGCCGTTTTCTTCCATCCATTGGTCCCAGGCATTTGTGTCACCGGGATAGAGGTGGAGATAATCCAAACGAAGGTGCAATGGCCCTTGCAGTCCTAGGTATTCCTGGAAGGCCAAATCGGCGCCGATGGGAAGACCTTGCGCATCCGTTCGAGTGATGTGGTGGGTAAGATAAGGATAATCGATTCCGTCTCCGAATTGCTGAGGCGAACGCAGCAGCATGAGGACCACGTCCTCGGGACCTGGCGCCTTGCGGAAGGCCTCCGCAGGTGTGCGCAATTCAAACTTGCGATTTTGCATTGGACCGTCCGGCGGACCGACGATGATGTGGAGGAAGGGAAAGGTCTCGATGCCGCGATTTTGCGGCAAATCCCGGTGGATGGCGCGTTCGTAGAGCGAAGCGATCGCATGTTGCACCAAGGCGTGCAAACGGCGCGTCCCGTCTTCCCCCAATTTTTGCCAATCCGCATAGGTCGCGACCTGTTGCCGCGCGCCTTCAAGGATTAAGGGAAAATATCTCCCAATAATGGAAGGCTCGTCCGGTCGTTTGCGCGGACCTGGAGCGACTCTGGTCTCGGCCATTTTTGCAGCGATGGGGTCTTGCTTCAAGAGGACTTGGGACGCTGGCGAAAGATGATCCACCAGTCCTTGGGATTTCAAGCCCTCTGAGGCGAAGCGGATCTGCCGATAATAGGGGATGAAAAAATGACTGATGTCGATGTTGTGCTTGCGGTTGCCGGCTTCCCAGGAGACGTGGTTCGCGAATTCGATCGGCTCTAGGGATCCCTTCTTGGGATCGAAGGCCCAACGGACTTCGTTGAAAGCAGTCTGCGGTTCCAAGCTGGTGGGATCCTCCAACTTCAATTCATAATCTTCTAACCTTGGGCTGGAG
>Ga0268264_10004703_pt1 | contig 11599 bp, 16 predicted proteins | sample KBSSwiS32_FD_190357 | JGI IMG/M metagenome (GOLD analysis project Ga0268264, IMG submission 190357) | Switchgrass rhizosphere microbial communities from Kellogg Biological Station, Michigan, USA - KBS Switchgrass S3-2 (SPAdes) (version 2) | ecosystem: Host-associated > Plants > Roots >... | reverse complement strand
TCCTGCCTGTAAGCCTGCTTCTGCTGCTATCAGTTTTCTTAACTCATTGTGCCCGCGATGGGCAATGTATTCAAGTTTTAAAGTATCAAGGGAAAGACCCAGTTCATGAAACTGCAGGTCGGTAACGGAGCTTTCTGCCAGGTTGTATAAAATATTGTTGTAGCCGGTTTCCTCGGGCGATTCTTTTTCTATCGGCATTCTTTTGTATAACATAGCCTGCAGTTTAATGGCAACAGTTTACTGCTGCCGGGATACGGAGTTACAAAAAAAACGGGGTAATAAAAAATGCAGCCTGGAGATCGGCAATTGTTGGTGAAAACACCAACAAAGGCGCGATTGTTGGTGAAAATCACCAATAAGGGCGTGAACACCAACAAAGGCGTGAAAGTTCAATAAAGATTTGAAGTACAAGTGAGTGACACAAGAATGTTCAATATGATTCCAAATGCCGGTTCAGAAAAAATATTCTTCCGGCCATTGTTCCCGCCATTGTTGGTCTTTTGACCAACAAACGGACGGTAAGTGATGCTGTACGAAGTCTCCGACTTCGTACAATTTATGTTCTTTCCGAACTTGGTTCGGCTGGTAAAAAAAGATCAGGGTCATCGAAATGAAAGGATAAATATGGTGCAGAATGCCGGGGAAAATTTTTCAATAAAATATGCAGCACAGGTGAGTGACACAAGATGCCATAGCAGCATCCAAACTCCTTTCTCTTTGTTCTCTTAGCTACACAGATAACGCCCGGCTGTATTTATTACGGTATTGAACAGGCGATAAGCCGGTGATTTTTTTAAAAGTAGTACGAAATGCCTTGGTATCTGTATAGCCAACATTGTACATTACTTCGTTTACATTTTCGCGTGAGGATTCGAGCCCTTTTTTTGCGGCTTCCATTTTTACACGCTGTATATATTCTACCACGGTGTTCGAAGTAGCTTTTTTAAACCTGCGCTCAAGGTTGCGGCGGCCCAGCGCCAGCATGGAGGCCAGTTGATCTACCGTGATCTTTTCTTCGAAATTATTTTCTATAAATTCCTGCGCTTTTTTTACCGGCTCATCTGTATGCGATTTCTGTCCCTGGAATATGATAAAGGGCGACTGACTTATTTTGTCAATATCAATCATAAATGCTTTGGCGGTAACTACAGCAACATCGCGTCCTGCATATTTTTCAACCAGGTAAATAAGCAAATTAAGATAAGCATAGGCGCCGCCACTGGTATAAATGCCATCTTCTTCGGTCATAATCTTATCATCTACCAGGTTTACTTCAGGAAACAACGTTCTGAATTCATTGGCGGTTGACCAGTGCGTAGCGCATTGTTTTCCATTTAATAAACCAGTAGACGCCAGGAAGAAAGCACCGATGCACAGGCTGACTATTTCGGCACCTGCTTTGTATTGTTCTTTTATCCAGGGCAGAAAAGCCGCGTTTTCTGTCAAAGATTTTTGAAAATCGCTGTGAATGGCAGGTATGATAATCATATCTGTTTTTGATACATCCTGTATTAACAGGTCGGGTTGTATGGTAAACAGTCCGTCTCTTTGCCTGGTCTCTTTAACAAGACCTACCAGGTGAACGTCGAACAAGGGTTCTCTTTGCATGGCAGCAAGAAACTTGTTTACCTCTGTCAATATCTGGTGAGTACCATCAATATTAGGCAGGCTGGTATGACCCAGCGGCACGAGTATGGATACATGTTTCATAGAGTAAATATAAAAAAAATTATTGTCGCAATTACCCCTTTTATTGCCGTTTTTACACCCCCTGTAATATTAGCAAGCAGGGTAGGTTTGTAGCACATAAAATTTAATGTTATGGAAAAATATACTTTAACAAAAGATGTTCCGGTCTTTGGCTTCCAGGTGAAGTCTTTCCCCGAAGGCGTAGGAGATGCATTTGATACGTTAATGCGCAAAATTGAGGATGGCAAACAGCGCGCTTACTATGGCGTCAGCAAAATGGACGACAAAGGCGCCATTATATATTACGCCGATGCGGAGGAAAAAATACCGGGTGAGGCGGAAAAGTATAAATACGAGCGGAAGATAATACCCAGGGGTGATTACCTGGCAGAGACCATTCATGACTGGCACAACCCAGCTAAACTGGCCTGTATAAAAGATGTGTTTCATGCCATGATGCAGGACAGGCGGGTAGACAACACAAAGCCCTGTATTGAATGGTACAAGACAGAGGCAGAAATGCTTTGCATGATACAGATGGATCCGGACAAAGAATTATTTGCATCTATTGAGTCTGCGGCCAATGAATTATTAGCATTGCTGCTGCCTTTAAGCGAAGCGCAACTCAATACAATACCATTTAAGGGCAGCTGGACTGCCGCGCAACTGGCAACACATGTTACCAAATCAAATAATGGAATAGCCCAGGCTTTAGAAATGAAAGGAAAGCCCGCGGGAAGAAATCCGGAAGAAAGGGTGAAAGAGCTGCAGGATACGTTTTTAAACTTTTCCATTAAATTGCAATCACCTCCTTTTATTATTCCGGAAGAACAGCAGTATAAAAAAGAAGCGGTAACAGATGCTTTGAAAAAATCGAATGAACATTTGATGACGATGGCGATAGCCGCAAATCCAAAAGAAATAATCAACCTGCCCGCTGCTTTTGGCGAGATAACCAAACTTGAATTGTTTCATTTTGTATTGTATCATACGCAAAGGCATATTCATCAGTTGAAGAATGTCATCCGTCATATTTAACCTTCATCTCACATCGAAAACCTGACAGACTATGTTGCTTAAAGAAAAAAATGCTGTTATTTACGGTGCCGGTGGTTCGCTGGGTGGCGCTATAGCGGGTGCTTTTGCGCAGGAGGGCGCCCGTGTTTTTTTAGCAGGGCGTACAAAAGCACCGCTGGATGCTGTTGCCAAAGCAATAATAGAAAAAGGGGGTGTGGCAGAAACAGCCACTGTGGATGCAATGAATGAAAATGCGGTAAATGAGTATGTTAATTCCATCGTAAAAAAATGGGGCAGTATTGATATTTCATACAATGCAGTCGGCGTGGAAGCCGTGCAGGGTTTTCCACTGTATGAAATGGCGGTGGCCGATTTTATGCGCACAATAACCATAGGCATGCAATCGCAGCTGATTACAACAAGCGCTGCCGCGCGGCATATGGTAAAAAAAGGGAGCGGTGTTATACTATCGCTTACTGCCACACCCGGTGGCATTGCCTATCCCAATACAGGCGGTTTTGGTGTATTGTGTAATGCAATGGAGGGCTTCTCCAGAAATCTTGCTGCTGAACTGGGACCAAAAGGCGTACGTGTTGTGTGTATGCGTTCTGCAGGTTCGCCCGATTCAGTAACATTCAAAACTGCCCTTGAAAACAAACCGGATATTATGAAAATGAGGCTTAAAGAAATGGCAGATGATACCATGCTGAAAAGACTTCCACTGATGCATGAAATTTCCAGTGTTGCTGTTTTCCTGGTTTCCGGTTTAGCCAGTGGTATAACGGGCACCACCGTTAATATCACCTGTGGTACTACCGTGGATTAATCATATTTTAGCCGGCAGCGGCCCAGACGGATTAATTATAAAGCAAAGAACCTGTCTAAAAATGATTTAAAATATTTCATATAAAGACGATTCAAACTTTGCCAGGTTCACACAGGCAATAAAATTCGAAATTCATCAACCAGCTTTGGCAAAGTTTCATCCTCGTGATACATAAAAAAATTATTTTTGGACAACTTTTGAAAGAGGATAAAAATGACGGAAAGCATAAACAGAACACGACGGCAGACTTTTTTTTTAATATTGATGCTGGGAGCATTGAATACTATTTCTCCCATTTCAATTGATATGTATTTGCCGGGTTTTCCGGAAATAGCCAAAGACCTGCAGACAACTATTGGCAATGTTGCTTTGTCAGTATCTGCCTATTTTCTTGGATTTGCGGCGGGGCAGATATTGTACGGCCCATTATTGGATCGGTATGGAAGAAAGCGCCCCTTGTACATTGGCCTTGGTTTATATGTGCTGGCATCGTTTGGGTGCATTGCCTTTAATTCAATCAATGCGTTATTGTTGTTCAGGTTTTTTCAGGCACTTACCGGTTGTGTAGCATCGGTTGCGGCGATGGCCATGGTACGTGATTTTTTTCCTGTAAAAGAAAGCGCCAAAATTATTTCGTTACTGGTATTGATTCTTGGTGCATCTCCTTTGCTTGCACCTACCATTGGAAGTTTTATTATTGCTGCACTGGGGTGGCGTTGGGTGTTTGTTATGCTGGCTATCATTGTTGTAATTATACTGGTAATTATTATTTTCTTTCTGCCTGAAGGACACCATCCGGATACGTCGGTGTCGCTTAAACCGCAACCCATCATAAAAGGATTTGCAGAAATACTGGTAAAGCGGCAGTTTTACGTATATGCACTGGCAGGCACATTTTCATTTGCCGGACTTTTTGTGTATGTGGCCGGCTCACCGGCTATATTTATGGAAGGGTTTCATGTAAGCGCAAAAACATATGGCGGTATTTTTGCTTTATTATCCGTAGGTTTTATAGGCGGAAGCCAGTTGAATCATGTTTTATCACGCCGCTGGTCGAACGAAGAAATTTTTAAAATGGCCCTGGTTATACAGGTGCTTGCCGCCAGTATTTATTTTATTGGGGCCTACCGGGGCTGGTATGGATTAACCGCCAATATTACCTGTTTGTTTATTGTACTGTCGTGTGCGGGTCTTACCTATCCCAATGCGGCGGCCATTGCCATGGCGCCATTCTCTAAAAATGCAGGCACTGCCTCTGCATTACTGGGTTTTATACAGTTGGGCATAGGCGGTTTAATTTCTTCCGGCGCCGGCATCCTGCATTTTAAAGGCAGCCTGGCTACTTCCATAACCATGATGGTTGCTGCCATGGTAGCATTGCTTATTTTATTAGTGGGCAGAACTAAGATATTGCAACCTGTTGCCGATGAAGTTGGTCTGTTGCATTAATGGGTTATTATAAATTGTCGCAATCATCCCCTTATATGTCGCATCCGCAACCCATGCAACCAAAACGTTTCATATAAATTTGCTATTGAAAGCTTGTTTATATTTTATCGTATGAGACGAGATAGTTTCCAGGCAATAGCAGACCCGACAAGAAGGGAGATCTTAGGAATTGTGGCCAGCCAGTCGCTCAATATCAATGCCCTGGCCGGCAATTTTAACGTAAGCCGTACCGCCATTTACAAGCATATCAAGATACTTACAGAGTGTGGGCTGATTGTAATAAAACAACAGGGCAGAGAACGTTATTGCGAAGCGAAAATGGAAAAACTGCACGAGGTTTCCGACTGGGTGGAACAGTATAGTAAATATTGGAATATGCAATTGGATGCACTGGAAACCTATCTTAAAAAAATGCAGCAGCCCGCCGCTAAAATTCAAAAAAGAAAGAAAACGCATAAATAACGATTGCGCATTTATTCATCAAACTAAACCAACCACTCATGAGCATCTTACTTACCATTATTAGCGTAATAGCAGCATTGATTATCCTTTTACTGGTTATTGCAATGTTTATTAAAAAGGAATATACAATAGAGCGTGAGATATCCATCAACCAACCGGTTCAGCAGGTTTTTAATTATATAAAATATTTAAAAAACCAGGATACCTACAGCGTATGGAACCAGCTTGACCCGGCTATGCAAAAAACCTATACCGGCACAGATGGCACAGTGGGTTTTACCTATGCCTGGGACAGTACAAACAAGCAGGCAGGAAAAGGTGAGCAGCAAATTACTTCCATAAAAGAAGGTGAACGTATTGATATGGCGCTGCATTTTATAAAGCCTTTTGAAGGCAGATCGGTTGCCTGGATGAGTACCACGCCTGTGGCAGGCAACCAGTCAAAGGTGCAATGGGGTATAAATGGCAAAATGAATTATCCCATGAATATAATGCTGCTGTTTATGAATATGGAAAACATGATAGGCAAGGACCTGTCTGGCGGATTGGCCAATCTGAAAAAACTTCTTGAAAAATAAAGATCATATTTTTTACAGCTGATAAAACTGATTTGCAAACCACATAAAACACTTAGAATGACTATTAATCCTTATTTAAATTTTCCGGGTACCACCGAAGCGGCATTTAATTTTTACAAATCTGTATTTGGCGGGTCGTTTGGCATGCTGCAGCGCTTTAAAGAAACACCTGACGGCGCTAAAATGTCGCCTGAGTTGCAAAATCAAATCATGCATATTTCTTTGCCCATAGCGCCCGGCTATGTTTTAATGGCTACCGATGCACCAGCAGAAATGGGTTTTTCATTGAAGCAGGGCAACAATTATTATATCGCCATTAGTCCCGACAGCCGGGAAGAAGCCAAACGCTTGTTCGACGGTCTTTCTGCCGGCGGTAAAATAGAAATGGATCTGCAGGATATGTTCTGGGGCGCCTATTACGGTTCGTTCGAAGACAAATTTGGTATTAAATGGATGGTAAATTATATGAAGGCATCATAAAAGTCAAAAGGCAAAACCGATAACAAAGCTGAGAATAATGCAGATGGATGGGATTGGCGGGCAACGTTCAGTGGCCTTAATTTTTTTTGTTCAGGAGAAAAACACAGTTGGGAATACTATTTTAACTACAGCAAAATTTATAGAAACTAAAAAGGATAATAATGAAAAAGATAAACATTCTCTATTGGATTTTTACCGGCTTACTGGTGGCACTAATGCTCATGAGCGGTATTCAGAACCTGTTGTCAACAGAGGCATCCGTTAAGCTGGTATCAGAACAATTGAAGTATCCAGCCTATTTTATACCTTTTATTGGCCTTGCCAAAACACTGGGAGCCATCGTAGTTTTAATTCCCGGCTATCCGCGTATTAAAGAATGGATTTATGCCGGGTTTACATATGATCTCACCGCTGCGTTGTATTCAACTATTTCTATAGGAGAGTCTTTTGCAATGTGGTGGCCCATGCTGCTGTTCTTTGTAATCCTGGCAGGTTCCTATATATACTACCACAAAAGATTAAAAGCTACTGGCTCGCCCGGTGTTAAATAGCAGGTTATGATAGAAGTTTTTAAAACAAATATCCAGGATGCCCTGCAGGCGAAATCACTGGTTGCTTTTCTACTGCATCATTTTCCGGATAGCAGGGTAAATATAGATTTGCACGATTGCGACAAAGTACTGAGAATAGAGGGCTGCGATTTCCTGCCCGCAAAAGTAATGATGCTGGTAAAGGAGAAGGGATTTGTGTGCAGCCTGCTGGAATGATCTTTTTAATGATGGATAAACACAGATACCTTTTTCGGTGTGCGGAAAACCCTGTATAACATTAATCATCAAATGCAATTATTGCACCTTACCAGACACCGTCATTTTTTATTTGATTGAACCCGAACCTGGTTTTAGCAGATGACTGGTGAAATTAGCAGCATAGCGTGTTGAAAAAAAGCCGTAGTCGTTACAACTACGGCTTTTTTGTGCTGGTTAAAAGGAAAGGTTCAATGGTAATTATTTATACGTGGCGGTAGCCGGGTGAAAATTTTTCCATGAGTGCCAGAATTCCTGGTACGACTGTACTGTTGTAAGCTGACTGTCTTTCAGTGCGCCTTCAATACAAGTTCCGTTCATGTTCCATACAGAATGGGTATCGCTGTCGGTTAAAGTATTCCGGAGGCCATTTTTTTCAAAATGAAGGGTTCGTCCGTTTACAATCCTGCTCCACACATGGAAAGAAGTGGAGTCGTTTTCAAGCGCCAATAGTACAGGCATGCCCGGCAATGAATCTTCGATGGTTTGTTTTTTTACCAGCTCATTCCAATCGTATGCTTTGGTTTGATGCTGGTACATAACGCCAATTACCCAGGATTTAAGCTGCCAGGATGCTGAATCCCTTCTTTCAAGATCGCCATCTATAGTGCCTTTGTTATAGCCGGCCAGATTCTTGTATCTTTTTTTATACACGCTGTCGGGTGCAAGAACTGTTGAGTTGGGGTGCAACCGCAGCCAGGCTGCCAGCGACAATTGCTGGGATGGAATTTCGTTTAGTGCCTGTCCTTTCAAAGGCCCGGCAATGGCCACGCCTGTAGCCTGCTGCCACCAGCTTTTTGTTGTTGCATCTTCAAACATGGCATTAAAGTGATCCATGCCTACCAGCCGGAATATTTCTGGTTTGTCATTTACCACCGGACTAAACACACGCCCTGTTCTGCAAACGGTACAGTAGGTAATGATGGCAGGCGTATGGCCAATGGTATCCCGCACCTGGTGATGGTAGCCAATAATTTGTATGGGGAAAGCCTTTGCCTCGCCGTTGATAGCAACACCAATAACCAGAACAGTATCGGCGCCGTTTTTATCAGCAGCCGTAAAATTTTTGTGTTTCGGCTGGTAAAACATTTTATCTGCTTCAAACCGGAAATTGAAAAAATAGAAGATCACTGCATAGAGAATCATCACCACTGCAAGCAGGATTCGTTTCCACCATTTATTGTTTCTTAAGGCCTGTATCAGCGGCAGGGCAATCAGCAATAGCAATACAATCCTGATCCATATTATGTTGCGGCCCAGCCAGTAGGCAAAATCAATAGTATTGGCCTGCTGACTTCCGGGAAATGGCATAATAAAATAGACCCGCGAAATTTCTGCTGCGAACAGCAATAAAAGGCCGGTGATTAAGATAAAACGTTTCATGCTGGTTTAATTTTATGTGCAGGGGGAGGGTGTAATTATTAAATTATTAAGAGAGCCGGCGTTCTGCGAGTTTAGTTCCTTCTATCCTGGCTTTTATTTTTGCAAATGCAATATCCCTGGAAGTGGATACATCATCGGCAAAGGGAGAAAAGCCACAATCGTCTGTTGTGCCCAGTTGTGAAATGGGAATAACGGCAGCGGCTTCGGCAATCACATCAGCAATTTCTTCGGGTGTTTCTATACGTGGCACCAGCACATCGGTTACTCCTAAAAAAATATGCAGATCGGGGCGCAGGTTCTTTTTAATGGACGCCAATACAACGGCCTTGTCCTTTTCACCCGCATACTCCAGATAAAAATTGCCTGCTTTCAATTGCAATAACAGCGGCAACAGATCGGCATAACTGATATCTGCGCTATGGGTAGAATCATGGTCGCCGCCCGGGCATGAATGCACCCCGATCCTTTTTCGCTCGGCTGCGGTAAAACGTTCAATTACTTTGTTGTTGAGATCAATAAAGGTTTGCAGCAGGCCGCCGCTGGGGTCAAGCTTCAGGGAAAGCCTTGCTTCAGTAAAATCTATCTGCACATTGTATGCGCCGCCCATCAGGCTTTTCCTGATATCGGCTTCTGCCTCATTTAAAAGATCGCTGATAAATTGTTCGTGAGAATAATTCTCAATGCCTTCAGGCGGATACAAAAGGCTGATGGCTGATACCGCAATCACAGCCTGCTTTACCGGTAAAGCAGTCAGTTGTTTTGCTTTTTTCAGATAGGTATCGGCGTAAGCAGAATAATGAAAAGGCCCTTTTGTTATTTTGGGCAATTGCCTTGTATGGCCGTCTGCAAAAGGAATTACCACACCATCGGGTGCCAGGTTTTGCAGACCGCTGATAGGGTAGGTGGCAAAACTGGGCTTTGTTTGTTCGCCATCGGTGATTACGGGAGATCCTGTTGTTTCAAATCTTTTAATAGTATCCTTCAGCGCCTGCTCAGATAATTCAGCGAATTCGTCAGCGTCTATTTTTTGCTGCGCCAATGCCTGCATACCTTCAAGCAGGTAAGCCGGGCGGGGTATGCTGCCGACAGGCTCGGTTAGTATTTTCATATCGTTTTGTTTGGATGTGTTGAAAAATAAAATCCATTTTCTCTTTGGGGTTGCTGCAGCGGCAAACGCATTGATTGAGATACTATTTATGCGGATTGCTGTTTGCGTAACCTTCTGCTGCGCGCATGGCAGCCCGTTCAATGTATACCTGCCTGTCTTGCGGTGCCCATGTATGTAAACCGTCTACATAACGGTTAAACATGCAAAAGGCGGCCGCTATCAGCACCGTGCCGTGTATCTCCTGGTCTGTTGCACCATGGCGCCTGGCATTATCAATTTGCTGCCCGGTAACATACTTGCCGCCTTTCTGTACGCTGCCCGCTATTGAAAGCAGCGATTTAAGCTTGTCTGAAATGGGTGCCGACTGGTAATCCTGTTTTATGGCGTCTATAAATTGCATGTCGCATTGAAAATAATGCTGCGCCATAGCGCCATGTACATGCTGGCAAAAGAAACAGTCGTTCAGGGTTGATACGTAAGCGCCTATCATTTCTCTTTCGCCGCGACTGAGTGAGTTGTCTTCACTGTGCAACAATATTTCCGCCAGTTCATTTAAAGGCTTTGCTGTTTCGGGGCGGAATGCCATCGGCCCCCTGATACCGGGCAAATCGTTTGGTAAATTAATGTATGCCATGGACTACTTTTTAGTTGGTTGCGGTAATATATACCCGTTTTTCATGCGTTCGCCCATGGCTTCATACACAGCCGGGTCGGTTGGCGTGAAGCTGGCAAGACCGTCTACATAGCGGTTAAACATAGAGAAGGCAGCAGCTATCAGTACGGTATCATGTATTTCGCGATCGGTTGCGCCCTGGTTCCTGGCAGCAGCAATATCTTCCGGTTTTACTTCCTTGCCCAGTATTTGCACTTTGCCGGCAATATGCAGCAATGATTTTAGTTTAGCGCTTATGCCAGACTGTTGCATGTCGTTTAACACCTCATCCACAGTATTTTTTTCATCACCATATAAACAACGTGCGGCGGCGGCATGACTGCTGGTGCAAAAAATACAATTGTTGCGTTGCGAAACATAAGCGGCAATCAGCTCGCGCTCTGCCCCGGTTAAAGTAGATGGGCCCCTGAGCAATACCTGCGCCAATTCATATAATGGCTTGCCTGTTTCAGGTCTGAACAATACCAGGCTCCTGATGCCCGGAACACCTTCCTCAACTTGTATGTATGCCATTGTATATTTTTTAAATTGTTTTGTAAAACAGCGGCGCCGGGCAGTTCAGGAGAATTCAGTTTCAGTTAATCAACCAATATTCCTTCCATCAGCCCGGCCTCCTGCTTACCTGTTGCCAGCAATGTGACCAGCCAGCCAATCACAAAAACCAGTGAAAAAATGAAAAGCGCATTGCTGTAGCCGCCCAAATCAGTTACCAGTACGCCCACAAACAATACTGCCGCGGCTGTGAAGAGCCTGCCTATATTAAAACAGAAACCTGTAGCAGTGCCGCGTATGGCTACCGGGAATAAATGCGGAATATAAACAGACAAAACGCCCTGGCTGGCCCCAAAGAACAGGGCCAGCACCAATACTTCGGCATAAACAACCGGCGAGATAACTGTATTGGTTTTGAATAACACAAATGACATGGAAGCAGCAACACCAAAACACAGCAAAAGCGATCTGCGGAGGCCGATAGCATTTGCCAGCCAGCCCGATAAAAAACCGCCGGCTAAGCCACCCATGCCCAGCATCATCATGCTGATACCCCTGGGACCCTGCGCCTCACCGTTAGATACCAGGCTTTGTATCCAGGTGGGCAACCAGGAAAAAATGGCCCAAAGCCCAATC
>Ga0268264_10004700_pt1 | contig 11602 bp, 12 predicted proteins | sample KBSSwiS32_FD_190357 | JGI IMG/M metagenome (GOLD analysis project Ga0268264, IMG submission 190357) | Switchgrass rhizosphere microbial communities from Kellogg Biological Station, Michigan, USA - KBS Switchgrass S3-2 (SPAdes) (version 2) | ecosystem: Host-associated > Plants > Roots >... | reverse complement strand
GTCCAAAGGAATTCGAATATCGTTCACTGGCTCAGTGGCATCTTGAGCGGGCGAGTAAAAAACTCGGCTATTTGAAGCGGAACTCACATGAAATAGTCGAGGTTGATACCTGTTTGGTCCTGACTCCGGAGCTTGATGCAGAATTGGTACGATTGCGCCGCGAGATCGATTGGGAGGGCCTCTGGGATGACCGGACACGTATCGACGCAGGTGTCGGAGATGACGGAACCGTTTCGATCTATTCGCCTGAGCTTAATGCTCCGACGAAAGAGATCGAAAGTGTTGTCAACGGAGAGGAGTTCTCCTATTCCGCAAGTGCGTTTTTTCAGGGAAACCGGTTTATGGCCGAGCAGCTCGTCCAGGCTGCCTTGGCCGGCGCGAGCGGCGAGACGGCGATGGATCTCTATTGCGGAGTGGGTTTATTCAGCTTGCCAATGGCGCGAAAATTCCGGGAGGTGACTGCCGTTGAAGAGAATGACACTGCTGTCGAGTTTGCGGAGAGGAATGCCATCAGCGCGAAGCTGGACAACATTCAATTTTGGGCCACATCTGTTCGCGGATTTTTGAAAAGCAATGAAGCAAAAACTGCCGATTTCGTGCTTCTTGACCCGCCGCGTTCGGGTGCCGAACCCGAAACGATCATAAAGATCGCCCAGCTACGCCCAACGGAGATCTCCTACGTTTCATGCGAACCCTCAATGTTGGCCCGCGACCTGCGGACGCTGCTCGATCACGGGTATTCGATCCGTTCGATCATGGCGCTTGACCTTTTTCCTCAAACCCATCACGTAGAAACGGGCGTTCGCCTGGCCCTCGAATAATTCCGCAAAACATTTGGCGCTCATCCTTCGTTAAATTCATCAAAGGATTGGATTTGAAGTAAGCTGGAACTCTAAACTAAACTCAATTTATGGCAAAAAAGAAGGAAGCTGCAGATGGACATGGAAAAGAAGGCGGCAAAGGGCATTTTGTGCGATGCCGGTATTGTGGGCAGAAGAACGCGGTAAAGGAAGATTACCAAAACAATTCGGCCAATTGCGGCCGGTGTAAATTGCCGCTCTCTAATGAACCGCACAAGAAGTTTGCCGATCTTAGTAAACATGACTATGTCCATCCGGCTGACAGCAAAGCTCTTGCCGCGCTGCGCGCAATTCCCGGTATCGACAGTGCGCTGAGAAAATTGCTTGCGGTTACGGGCGAATCAGCGATCCGTGTTCTCTTGACAGCGAGCTCTGTAAAGGTCACTCCTAAACAGGCGCCCGATCTGCACGCAAAGCTGCAGATCGCGTGTACGACCCTCGGCGTGGAAATGCCGGACCTCTTCGTCCAACAGAGTCCTGTGGTGAATGCATACACCTACGGCGTCGAAAAGTCGGTCGTCGTGCTTCATTCTGCCTTGCTGGAGCGATTGACTGACGAAGAGACCCTTGCCGTGATCTCACATGAGGTTGGGCACATACACGCAGAGCATGTTCTTTATCTGACGGCCGCGAGAATAATTGAGCTTTTGACGAACGCCTCAGTAGCAAGACTTTTGCCGGGTTCGGAAATCATTAAATTTATCGTATCGGCCGGCATCAGCAGTGCCCTGCTTGCATGGTCAAGGCGTGCGGAACTATCGTGTGACCGGGCAGCGTTGCTTGTCACACAGGACCCGCACGTGATTGGAAGGACGATGATGAAGCTGTGCGGCGGAACGTTTGCATCGAAAATAGATTACGAGGAATTCCTCGAACAAGGGCGAGAATTCAAGAAAACATGCGAAGACAGCGTACTCGACAAATTCTGGGCGAATATTATCAACGCTAGCCAAACCCATCCGTTTCCTGTCTGGCGGGTCGGCGAGATCCTTGAATGGGTCGAGACCGGTCAGTATTCTGATCTGATGAATAAGAAGTAGAACGAAAGGGCAGAAGCGAACATTGCATCTGCCCTTAGTCTTTCGTGTTTGATTATGCTCGTCATTCTAACTACAACACCTACACTCCAGGAAGCGGACGCGCTTGCTGAAAAGCTTGTGATGGAAAAGCTAGCCGCGTGCGTGCAGGTTCTGCCGCAGATGCAATCAGTATATTTCTGGCAGGGAGAGGTTAAGAAAGACAATGAATGCCTGCTGCTGATCAAGACGCTCGCCGAGAAATATGATGCCGTCGAGGCGTTCATTCGAAATAATCACAGCTACAGCGTCCCTGAGATCGTTGCAATGAAACCCGAAAAGGTTTTTGAAGGATACCTTGATTGGCTTAAGAGCTGCGTTATTTGACTATCCGTTTTGTTAGCTTTTCGGCGGCCCCCGAGGTCTCGACAATAAACTTAACGGCCTCTTCGGGCGAATCGGTCAGATGGATCAGGCTGAGATCCTCAGAATTTATCATCTTTTCATTAAGCATCGTCGAAGTCAGCCATTGCAGGAGCCCGCGCCAATACTGCGAGCCAAAAAGCACTACGGGGAAGTTTCTGATCTTCCGTGTCTGAATCAGCGTCAACGCTTCGAACAGCTCGTCCATCGTTCCGAATCCGCCGGGAAAGATCACGTACGCGTTGCTGTATTTGATGAACATCGTCTTTCGGACAAAGAAGTATTTGAACGAAAGCGATTTAGTCAGATATGGATTCGGGATCTGCTCAAATGGGAGCTCGATATTGCATCCGACGGATGTCGCTCCGGCATCGCGAGCTCCACGGTTCGAGGCTTCCATTATACCCGGGCCGCCGCCGGTGATGATCTCGAATCCGGCCTCACCTAATAGGCGTCCCGTTTCTCTCGCAGCCTCGTAAAAAGGGTCGCCTTCGTGCGTGCGTGCGGAACCGAAAATAGAAACGCCGCGGGTGATGGTTCCAAGGTGATCGAACCCGTTAACGAATTCTCCCATGATGCGAAAGACCCGCCACGAATCCGATGTCTGATATTCGTCCTCCGGATCGGGCGAACGAAGCAACACTTCATCGTCGGTCAAATGCCAATAACCTGGTTCTTCCTCGTGGCGTTTGGCTTCGGCCACCGTTTTCGGCTCCTTGGCTTTCGCCTTGTCAGCCGTTTTCACAGGTGTTTTGGTGACCTTTGTTTTCCTATTAGCATTTGTATCGGCCATTAAATTTTTGCAACCCGGAACCCTATATTATTGATTTGAAATTGAAAAACAGTTCAGTATGATGCGTCTTTAACCGTTTCTTCGCCGCTATTTGCCGTCTCTACGGCTTGGCGACCCGCTCGGAAGGAGAATCATTAAATGCCCATGATGTTGTATCCGCAATCGACATATATCGTTTCGCCGGTGATACCGGATGCAAGATCGCTGACGAGGAAGAGGGCCGTGTTGCCTACCTCGCTCGCCTTCACATTTCGCTTCAGCGGAGAGCGCTCGCCGACATAGCCAAGAAGCGTTCCCATATTTTTGACCCCGCGGGCGGAAAGCGTGTTGATCGGGCCTGCACTTATCGCGTTGACACGAATATTGTTCTTACCCAGATCGGCGGCCAGATAACGAGTTGACGCCTCGAGAGCGGCTTTCGCCACACCCATTACGTTGTAGTTCATCACTACCTTTTCGGCACCGTAGTAGCTCATCGTGACGATACTGCCGCCTTCTTTCATCAGCGGTAGGGCGGCGAAGGCAACCTGTGTCAGGGAAAAGGCACTGATCTCTAACGCCGTTCGAAACGCATCTCGCGTTGTAGTAACAAATTCACCTTCCAGGGCTTCACGCGGAGCAAATGCAATCGAATGAACGAGGAAATCGAGCTTGCCGTATTTTTCACCAACAGCGGCAAATGCCGAGTCGACTTCGGCCTGATTGGAAACGTCACACGGCACAACAAGTGATTCGGGAAGCGTGTGCGCCAACTCTTCGACGTTCTCCTTCAAGCGTTCACCTTGATATGTGAACGCCATTTTAGCGCCGTGGGCAGAACATGCCGCAGCGCAGGCCCAGGCAATCGAACGCTTATTGGCGACGCCGAAGATCATTCCTACCTTATTCTCAAGCATAATTTTAGAAAAGGGGAAAAGTTTAAAAGTGAAAAGACGAAAAAGCAAGTGCCAGACCATTCCCGTCCGGCACAATTTACTCCGTATATTGAATAAACCTAGGCAGCGGTCGTTGCCCTTTCGAACGGAATATCCTCGAAATGCGTCATTTGCTTGAACGCTTTAAAGCGTTGATTGATCTCGGGGTAGTCAAGTGCATCGACGCGTTGTGTGCCGAATTTCTCCACATTGAATGACGCCATGACAGAACCGTAAACCATAGCCCGGCGCAACGCGTCATCTTCGATGCTGTCCTGGCTGGCAAGATACCCCATGAAGCCGCCAGCAAACGTATCGCCCGCTCCGGTCGGATCGAAAACACTTTCGAGCGGATACGCGGGAGTGGCGAAATAGCCGTCTTTTGTGAAAAGGGTCGCACCGTATTCCCCGCGTTTGATAACTACCGCCTTTAGTCCGAGATCGAGTATCTTTTTCGCCGCCCGGTGGATGTTAGGCTCATCGGTCAACTGGCGAGCCTCGGCGTCATTTATGATAATGCAGTCGACGACCTTGACCGTTTCTAGCAATGCATCTTTCGCAGACGTGATCCAGTAATTCATTGTGTCCATCGCAACGAACTTTGCATCAGGACATTGTTCGCGAACCCTCTTTTGCAGTGTCGGCTGGATGTTGGCAAGGAACAGGAGTTTTGCTTTCTTCGAGTTCTCGGAGAGCTTTGGATCGAACGTCTCAAATACATTCAACTGTGTGTCGAGCGTTTCGGCTGTATTCATATCATAGTCATAGCGGCCGCTCCAGAAGAATGTCTTGCCATCGGCAACGACCTCGATATCATCCGTGTTGATGTGATGTCTGCGAAAGACACTCCACTCGTCGTCCCCAAAATCATTGCCCACCACTCCGACGGCGTTAACCTGTGTAAAAAAACTTGCGGCCAACGAAAAGTGCGTCGCCGCACCGCCAAGGATTTTGTCGCGTTTTCCAAATGGTGTCTCAAGCGCATCGAACGCGACCGAACCAACTACTGTTAATGACATTTGTATGAGTGACTCCGAAAAATATGTGTTAGATAGAGCAAACAATTATTTTACACGCCAGGGAGGGTTTTTGCGATTCTCGCCTGCGTAAAACAAACATATTTTGTTACCGTTTGGATCCTTGAGGTAGGCTTGGCGCCAGAGCCAATCACGATCGGTCGGGTCTTCGTCAAAAACGAGCCCGGCCGCTTTTAGTTCCTCGACTTTGTTATTAAGGTCATCACATTCGAAATAGAGGACAATGTTGTTTGTAACCGCAACGTCATCGGCAATATTTACGGAAAGCGTAGATTCGCCATCGGGGCATTCTAGCCGGGCATAGCGAGGCATGGAATCGACAATGAGCTTGAGGCCAAGCGTCCGAAAGAATTCAACAGTTTCTGCTGGCCTTTCAGAGCAGATCGTGACCTGGTTCAGATTCATATCCGCGTGAAGGTAATAAAGTCGGTATTGATCGCGGTGTCACCGCCCTCACGAACAAGCCACGCGATCTGGCCGCGATGATAGGCGCTGTGCAACCCGACATGCGTGAGGATCTCGTGAATCGGCGTGCTGAATTCCTCACCCTTCGTATTTTTGTAAGTTATTGATCTGTTGAGATCGCTTTCCGAAAGCGAATGAATGAATTTGATGTAGCCACGATGAAGTTCCGAAACCATTCTCTCGCATTCCTCAACCGGAAATTCCTCAAACGTTGGGATGCCAGCTGAATCGTTGCCGTTGAGTCGCGTCAGCCAGATCTTTTCAGCAAGAAGGATATGAGAAAGGAGGAGCTTCGCCTTAGATGCGGACGAAGCGTCGATCAATCCGAGGCTTCGACCAATAGCCCACTCGTCGTAAGAAAACAGTTTCCGAAAAAAATCGAGCATGAATCGGCTATTTCTCTTCTTTCAGGAGCTTCAGAGTTGTTTCCGCGTCTGGACGATATTTACTGTCAGGGTACTTGTCGACAAGGGTGGACAGATAGGCAAGCGCGTTTTCTTTTAATTTCTCGGGCGAGTATTTTTCTTTTTCTTTCGCGGATTTAGGATCGATCTTCTGTTTGCCCCTATTCTCAGACAAATAATAGCTGCTCATTCCGGCAAGATATAGAAACTCGTCGATCCTCGAGAAATCAGGATAAGCGGCGTAGGTCTCTTCGAATCGCATCAGGACTTGCTTGTAAGCCTTTTTCGCCGGACCGAACGCCTGCCATGCCACGTCAAGATTGTGCTTCGCATCTTGCTCAAGTATCGGATCGCGATCAATGGCTGGAGTCGGGCTGCGTTGGGCGAAACCAGGCGAACTAAGGGTTACTAGCCCAAGGACTATGAGACTGAATGAAATGATTGCTCGATTCATAACTAGTTAAGGATGAGCGTTGACGCCAATTAGTTTTCTATAGTTCTTGGCAAGCGTCATTAGATCCAGCACGCCAGAACCTATTTCGGAGCGTATTTCCCAATTATTGCCTCAAGCTTTTTTGCCGTTTCAGCCGGCCAGTGTTCGGGTACCGTAAAGATAGCATTCTTGATCGCATCACGGTATTGATTAGGCGTTTCCTTGGTGGCAACACGTTTTGCCGCGTCTTTGAGGATAAGCTGGGCGTTTCGCACGTTCTGGTTCAGGTACCCGATCACCATTTCGATGGTCACGGAATCATGGCCTTCGTACCAGCAATCATAATCCGTGACCAAAGCGAGGGTCGCGTAGGCGATCTCGGCTTCGCGAGCAAGTTTTGCTTCTTGGAGATTGGTCATTCCGATGATGTCCATCCCCCATTGGCGGTAAACGTTCGATTCAGCTTTTGTTGAAAACGCCGGGCCTTCCATACATAGATACGTGCCGCCACGGTGAGTTTTTACTCCAACCGCTTTGCACGAGGCTTCAAGAATGTCGCCCAGTTCATCGCAAACCGGATGGGCCATAGGAACGTGGCCGACAATTCCATCGCCGAAGAACGTGGATTCATGTGCTCTGGCCCGCGTTCGATCAAAAAATTGATCGGGAATGACCATATCGGTCGGAGCATATTTTTCCTGCAAACTGCCGACAGCCGAAACCGAGAGAATATATTCGATCCCTAGCAGCTTCATTGCGTAAATGTTTGCCCGAAAAGGAAGCTCCGTAGGAGTCAGTTTATGCCCGCGACCGTGCCGGGCCAGAAATGCTACTTTTACCCCTTCGAGTTCACCAATAATAAACGCATCCGAAGGATTGCCGAAAGGAGTTTCTAGTTCCTGTTCTCTGACATTTTTCAATTCCGGCATCTGGTACAGACCGCTGCCGCCGATTATTCCAATATTTACTTGTTCCATTAATAAATTGAATTATTTCTTCCCGCAGCCCAACGCGACAACGAGGTCTTTTAATACACCTTTCTCCCGTTTTGCGATCAGATCGTCCATTGCCGCGGTCCTTGCTTTTGGATATTGCTTGAGGAGCACCTCGTAGGTCTTAAGTGCGCTGTTGAAACCGGCAAGTTGGGCCGCATCCTCGTCTTCCTTCCTATCGGGAGAGCTTAGCTTATACGCTGCCATCGCGATCGTATACTGCGTAAATATTTCAGGCCCGTATTTACTCTTTTGATCAAGAAGTGGTCTGGTCAGATCGCCCCCGCAGATGACGATCGCAACTTCGTCCGTTGTAGAAAGATAGGTTATAGCCCACGATCGTAGATTCTTTGCGTCCCGATCAAAAGGCTTTTTTTCCAGAACGGCAGACGCGCTGATCAATTTTTCAGCGTCTGATTCCTGTTTCTGACCGTACACCGGGGCTGGAATCACAGCGAAGCAAAGTAGGGCAACGCAGATCACAAATGTTTTCATCATGAATACCGAACCCAAATAGAACCGAATTTTGTAAATTAAGAGTATAAGCTATGGCGATATGTGAAAACAAAAAACGGTCCTAGGGCTTTGCGGTTAGGAACTTGAACTTTGCACCTGTTTTAGCTATGCAGTCATCACCAGGACGAGCCGAGGGATCCTCGATGAAAGCAGCGACCATATCGTGAACACAAGGTACCGAGAAACCCGGTCCGTGTCCCGCCCATGCTATCTCGAAAAGAAAACTGTTTTCCAGATTAACCGCTGTAGATCGTCCCCAGGCCGGAGGCGTATAGGCATCGAATTCGGATGTGAGAATGAGTGTCGGGATATCGCTCCTGACAGGTTGGTTCTCGATAGGCTTTGCCGGTGGTACTTTCCAAACTTTACAGATGTCAGGAAGAGCGGACACCTCATAGCCCCTTAAGGCTGAGAACTTCGTGGATTGAGCAGCGATCTTCTTGCGGCTTTCAAACGGCATTTCTTCGCTGCACCAGAACGAATAGCGCATGCCCCAAGAGTAGAACGAGCCGCCAAGGTCAGGGCCGCCGTCACGCTTGAATTGATCGACATATTTCCCCATGAAAGCCTGATGGGTAACAAATGGAGCGTCAACTGTCGCCGCTGGCTCATTGGAAAAGAGGTAGTCAACTATCCAGGTCACAAAATCGTCTCCATCAACGAGAACATCCACCGAAGCCTTTGTGTCCGGATCGTTTTTGCTCACCGTCAGCGGATGCTCGTTGAGGCGATCGACGACAGCATAGAATTCCTTTTCTAGATCAGGATACGCAACGGCACAATCGGCATCAGCGCGACAACGGGCAAACATTTCATTCAGTGATCTGACGATGCCATCGACACCGACTTCGTCATAGTTCACTTCAAGCGGCAGGGTCGATTCGAGAACCACACTGCGAACGGAATCGGGAAAGTCGCGCATTACCTCTAGCATCAACCGAGCACTATAGGAAACACCATAGAGGTTGATCTTCTCGAGTTTTAGGGTGCGTAGAACATCTTCTACATCGGCGGCGCTTTCTCTGCTGTTGTAAGCACCAAGATCGATTCCTTGTTTTGTAAGCCGATCGTAACAGACCATGGCGGCTGCAATTTCCTTCCTTTTACCAGATCTGCGATCGAGCTTTCGCTTTGCGCCCTCATTTCTAACACCATCAATTTCGGGACATTCGAGGGCTGGCTGCGCGAATTTGGTTCCCCGCTGCTCAAAAATTATCATGTCGCGATCTTTTAGCCAGGGAGAAGACCGACGGCCGCGGATCAATTTCAACGACGATGCGCCTGGTCCTCCCAAAGTACGCAGGACGGGGTCGGGTTTAGGATTTGTGTTATCGCTTTTGAGGATCGCGATCGGCAAGCGGATCGTCTTGCCATTCTTTGCGTTTCGATTTTCAAGAACGACGACGTAGCCGCACTGGAGGTTGCGTTCATTCGCGGGAGCGGGAATCGCGCAAACCGACGACTCAAATCTAGGGACCGCACTCTGACCGACAATTTCGTTTCCCACGCTTAAGATAAATAAACCGAGGAGAACTAAATAAAGAGCAGGCGGGGAATTTCTCATAAGAATCGCTCTGAAAGAAGAGCCTTATCAAGATGGACGCCGGACGAAAGGAAAATGTTACGATTTAATTAGCTTCTACCGCCCTCACCTTTCCGTTTTCGTCAATAAGACGACACATTGGGAATTCGAAGTCATGATAGAAAAGACAAGACCAGTTTTCCTCGATCGCGCGTGGAAGAACTTGTTTCTTAAATTCAAGCGTTTCAGCCGGATAAAGGTCGTATCCCATTATCCAAGGTAGGGAAACATGATGGCGGGTGGGGATCAGATCGGCGAAACCGTAGAGAGTCTGACCACCGCGGTCTAATCGCCATGTCTGCATGGTTTTCGAATGCCCGACTATCGTCTCCATTTGAAGACCGTCCACGACTTCGTAATTATCCGGTTTCAGCTCAAGCTGGCCGCTATCCAAAAGCGGTTGCCAGTTAGCAGACAAATAGCTTGCCCGATCGCGTTCGTGAGGATGTTCAGCGTGACTGAATTCTGATTGTGAGACGAAATAACGTGCATTCCTGAATTGTGGAACACTAGTCGCGAAATTCCGGTCACCGTCCTCGACACGCTCACTATAAACCGTATTTCCGCCGGCGTGGTCGAAATGCAGGTGTGTGTTGACGACGATCGTAATATCTTCCGGATGATATCCCGTGTTGTCATAAAGCGATGTGGCAAAAGCCTTTTCTCGAAAAATGCCGTACATTCGAGATTCTTTTTCGGACCACTTTTCGCCGATCCCGGTTTCGATAAGGATCTTTTCGGATGCTGTCTCGACGAATACGCAGTTCATGTTCAACCGGACCCGATTTAATTCATCAGGCGGACAAACGCGTTCCCAAAGAACGCGAGGGACGACTCCGAACATCGCCCCTCCATCCAATCTGAATTCAGTATCCGGAACAACCTCTACCCGGTAATCACCGTATTGCATAGTCTGCTGTTGATGGTGGCCGCAGGTGCTCTCACCATTAGCACACCACCCACCGCTTACTTCGTCTTCTTCTTTACATCCGGCTTTTTCTGGGGATCAACCTGTACCGGCGGCGCTTGTCCTCCGGGAGGCCCCCCCATCGGATTCTGCTGTTGATTTTTCATCATTTCCTGGATCTGTTCGTCACTGATCTCAGGAATGGTGTAATCGTCTGGAACCGAGATATTGTTTGCTGCGACAAGGTCGTCGACCAATTTCTTTTGTTTTTCAATGCCTACCTGCTGCTTGGCGTATTCTTTCACCGGAAGGGGCTGAGCAGCAGGATTCTTCGGATCCTTAAATGTCGTCGCGATCAGTATATGACGCACGTCATATGTTTGGGTGGGGTTACCGCTGGCATCCTTTCCGTCGGTCTTTTTCTCGAGCTTAATAATGTGATAGCCGAAGTCGCTTTCAACCAGGTCCGGAGCCACTTGTCCGGGCTCCAACGCGAGAGCGGCCTGTTCAAACGGCGGCACCATCTGGCCTTTCTTCACATCCTTGTAAAGTCCACCCTGCAATTCGCCCTTTGAATTCTTGTTGCCCGGGTCTTCGGTATTTTCATTCGCGAGCGCCGTGAAATCCTCGCCGGCCTTCGCTCGGTTCAAAATTTCCAAAGCTTTGGCTTTTTTCGCCGACATGTCGAGTTCCTGATGCGAGGCAATATACTGTGTTACCTCGTCATCGGTGACTTTTGCCTTTTCGGCATTCTTGTCGGTATAGGCCTTCGCAAGGAACTGAGCCTGCTGAAGCTTTATTTGAAGCTCGGTTCGTTGCTTGAATTCATCGCTGAGCTCGCCGCTCTTGATCTTATTGTTATATTCGTTCTTATAGATCTGAACCTTTGCGAAATATTCGCGAGCTTGTTTCTTGTCGTCCTCGGTCAATTGATCATCAGAAAACTGCGGATTCTGACCCTTGAGAAGCGTCAACTTCGAATCCAGAAAGGTCTGAAACTGCTCTTCACGCGTGCCCGGTTCGACATCGTCATGGCTGCCAAGGCCGATCTTGTCCCAGAACGTTTGCGCCGGCGCGGCAGGCGTCTGGTCACCCCAGAACTGTTGGATCTGATCGTCAGTAATGAAACCAAATTGGGGCATCGGCCCCTTATCCTTGTTGATCTCCTGATCATAGCTGACAGCGATCACCTCGGACCTGATACTCTTCAATTCCTGCTTATAGGACGGATCGTCGGCCAGTCCATCTTTCTGCGCTTGT
>Ga0268264_10004695_pt1 | contig 11613 bp, 9 predicted proteins | sample KBSSwiS32_FD_190357 | JGI IMG/M metagenome (GOLD analysis project Ga0268264, IMG submission 190357) | Switchgrass rhizosphere microbial communities from Kellogg Biological Station, Michigan, USA - KBS Switchgrass S3-2 (SPAdes) (version 2) | ecosystem: Host-associated > Plants > Roots >... | reverse complement strand
ACCACCTCGTCAAGCCAGTCGATTTCGACCAGCTGCAAAAGCTTCTGGCAGAGAAACTTTCCCGGATCACGGCGGTCAATGCGATCGCGCCCGCGGCCTCAGTGCATTGATGACCGATCTCCAACACACCCGGGACATACCGATGAAAAATCCATGGCTGAAGAAAAACCCGCTGATGAGCATGTGGATGAGCGGGGCCAACGCCATGCTGGGCTCCGCACGCAGCCGGACCATGGCGGAGGTGCAGCGGCAATCGGCGGCGATGATGGCGGAAGGCACCCGCCAGATGTTTCGCTTCTGGACTGGCGACCTCTCGTCGACACCAACCCGCAAGCGCAAGAAGAAGTCCCGTTAGCCGATCTCGTTGGAACGCGACGGCGTACGCGTATCACATGCGCGCGGGCCCATCCAAAACTCAACCACTGCGCGCCGCAAACATCTGCGGCTCACCCACGGTGAAACCCCAATCCGGATCGAGCGGATACAGCGGCCGTGGGATGTTGCGATAAGGGACGTTCTTCAGCACGGGTGTGGTCAGCCCCGGCACGTCGACCTCGATAATGCGGTCGTCCGGGAAGAACTCGTCGAAGGCCGCGCGAAAATGGCCGCGCGACTTGATGATGAGCGAGCGCTGGGCGCCGATGTCGACCCCCAGCGCTTCGAGGAAGATCGGATCCTTCGCCTGCTGGCGCACGCTGACGACGATCACATCGATCCCGTTGCAGCGCAGTCGTGCGCAAAGGCCGAGCTCGATGGCGTGTCCGGCCGCGATGCCGCGGCGGCCGATGAAATGGCCATCGTGCAGCTGCATGACGATCGCGTCGGCCGCGAACTTGCCGGACAGCGGATGCGTCTCCTCCGCGTTGAACTGCACATGCAGTTTCGCACCGACGCCCGCGGCATGGGCCTGCGCAGCCACCACCGGATCGTAGAAGATGCCGAGCGTGCAGCCTTGCACGCCGGCGCGATGGAACGCCTCGAGAATCCACACGGTGTTGGCGCGGCCGCCGCCGCCCGCGTTGTCGGCCACGTCGGCAAAGAGCAGCGGCGGCAATGTCGGATCGCGCCCGACGTCCACCGCCATGCGCGTCGCGTCGGCGAGTGACGTGAGGCGTGGCACATAGCGCGCACGGTCGCCCCACGCGCGCGTCGCCACCTCGCGGGCCGTCTCGCGCGCGGCGTCGGCCGTGCGCGCGCAGACGACGATGCTCATCCCCGCCTTTGGGGTGTCGCCCAATGTGAACCCGGAAAGCACGCTGACGTTTTCGACGTCGCGGCCAACGTACGTCTGGCCGAACGCGATGATGTCGCCGTAGGGTCCCGCTTTCGTGTTCTGCGTCACCGAAGGCGGAATGAACGGCAGCTTGACGAACGCGCGGTGCGGACGTGTGCCGGAGCTCATCATGCGGACGAGGGCGCGCGCACATTCCGCGCCGCGCTCGTGCGTGTCGACGTGCGGGTTGGTGAGATACGCGGCGAGATAATCGGCTTCCGCCACCATCGCCGCCGAAACGTTGCCATGCAGATCGAGGGTGGCCGCGATAGGCACGTGGTCGCCGACGATGTGCCGCACCGTTGCAAGCAACACACCGTCCGGATCCGCGTCGACCGTGGCAATCGCCGCGCCGTGCAGCGAAAGGAACACGCCGTCGACAGGACCCGACGCGAGCAGGGTTTCGAGCGAATCGGCCATCGACACCACGATGGTGTCGAACCACTGCTGGTCGATCGGTCCGCTGGCGCCCACCGCCGCGACGATCATCGGCAGCGGTTGCCATCCCGCGGCGCTGCGTTCCATTTCGTCGAAGAAGCCGGCAAGGCATCCCGGCGATCGCGGATGCGCGCTGCGCAGGTCGGCCAGGAGCTCCCCCGGCGGGATCAGCACGTTCTGCGCGAACTCCTCGCGCGTGGCCACCGGCGCGTGGGCGTTGGACTCGAGCATGAAGCTGCCGATGGCGATACAAGGACGAGCGCTGTCAGCGGACATGAGGATTGCGGTATCGTTGTCGTTTTGCACCGGGAGTGCGCAATTATGGCCGTCAGCCGATTCGCCGTCACCTTCCTTGTTGCGGCGCTCATGCTGCCTGTGGCGTTTGCGCAGTCGCTGATGCTCGGCACCAAGCTCGAGCTCAACACGCTCGATCCGCATTTCTTCAATTCATTTCCGACCGGGTCATCGCATATGATGATCTACGACCCGCTTGTGTACGTCGATCCGGACCAGCAGCTCCAACCGGGGCTCGCGACGAGCTGGCGGGTGATCGACGACACCACGTGGGAGTTCAAGCTCCGGCGCGGCGTCAAGTTCCACGACGGGAGCGTCTTCACCGCCGATGACGTCATTGCGACGTTCGAGCGCGTGCCGAACGTCCCCAACTCGCCCAACTCGTTCGCCCAATTCGTGCGGGGCATCGCCAGCGTGACCAGGCAGGGCGACGACACGCTGATCATCAAGACCAAGGCGCCCAATCCGAAGCTCGCGTTCGAGATGTCGCGGATCTTCATCGTGCCCGCCAGCGTGGCCAGGAGCGCGACGACCGCCGATTTCAATTCCGGCAAGGCCGCCATCGGCACCGGCCCTTACAAGGTGGTGGAGTGGGTGAACGGCGATCGGCTGGTGCTGGTTCGCAACGATGCGTTCTGGGGGCCGAAGGAGCCGTGGGCGAAGGTGACGGAGAAAGTGATCGCCAAGGATCCGACGCGCGTGGCCGCCCTACTGGCGGGCGAGGTCGACGCCATCGATCTGCCGGCCACCGCCGACCTGCCGCGCTTGCGCGCCGATCCGCGCTTCAGGCTCACGAAGGGCGCGGCGGGGCTCGTCCATTACATTGCGCTCGATTCGGCGCGCGACGTTTCCCCCAACGTGACGGCCAAGGACGGCAAGCCGCTGACGAGCAATCCGTTGAAGGACCCGCGCGTGCGCAAGGCGCTGTCGCTCGCGATCAACCGGCAGGTCATCGCGGACAAGCTGATGGAAGGCAGCGCGCAACCCGCGTCGCAATTGCTGCCGACGACCTATCCCGGCACCAGCCAGAAACTGAAACCCGATCCCTTCGATCTCGCGAAGGCGCAGGCGCTGCTGAAGGAAGCCGGCTGGGGCGACGGCTTTCGCATCGTGCTGACCACCACCAACGACCGCTATCCGAACGACGCCGCGGTGGCACAGACTATCGGCCAGATGTGGTCGAGGCTGGGCCTCAAGGTCGAGATCGAGGCGGTGCCCGGAAGCGTCTTCTTCGGTCGCGCAAGCAAGCAGGAGTTCAGCGCGTTCGCCGCGCAATACGGGTCGGAGGAGGCCGGCGCAGGCATTCGCGCGCTGCTGATGACGCCCGATCCGGCGACAGGCTCGGGCACCGCCAATCGCACGCGCTACAGCAATTCCAAGGTCGATGCGCTGACGCGCGAGGCGCTGGTCCAGATGGACGAAGCGAAGCGCAGCGCATGGCTGGAACGCGCCATCGAAGTGGCGATGGAAGACCAGGCGATCATCCCGGTGTTTTATCCTATCTTCGACTACGCGGCAAAGAAAGGCCTGACGGTCACCCATCGGCCTGACCGGCGCTTCAACGCCGGGATGATCCGGGTTAGCAAATAAGCTAGATGGGGTCGCGAGCTCGCGCAGCGACCCCATGGGAAAAATCACTACGCGGCGGTCGCAGTGGAGCTGATCAAGGGCGAATCGCGTGCGAAGCCCGCCGATTCGCTCCGGAAGAGAAGGAAGGGGGCGGTGGCTGGGTTGCCGTGCCCCGTTTTGATTCAGGAGACGAAGTTGCGAACGAAGTGATGAGGGAGGAGCGACCATGACGCGTGAGCTCCGCAGTAAATTCGGCTTCGCCGCAGCGCACGATGCGCCCATCCCTTACCTGCAGCGGATCCGGAGTTATTACGAGGCGCTGGGTTATGGGGCGCCTTACGAATGGGCACACTATGCCGACGTGCCGTTCCAGCCGTTAGCCAAACCTCTTTCCAGGAGCCGCGTCACCGTTATCACCACCGCGGCGCCGTACCAGCCCGGCAAGGGCGATCAGGGTCCGCGGGCTCCCTACAATGCGGCGGCCAAGTTCTTCACGGTGTATTCGGGCGACACGGCGAAGGACCACGACCTGCGCATCTCGCACGTCGCCATCGACCGCAACCACACGACGGCCGAGGATCCGGCCACCTATTTCCCGCTGCGCCAGATGCGCGCGCAGGCAGCCGCGGGCCGCATCGGGTCGATCGCCCCTCGCTTTCATGGTGCCCCGACCAATCGCAGCCATCGTGTGACGCTCGACGTCGACTGCCCCGAGATCGTCGCCCGCTGCAAGGCGGATGACGTTGACGCAGCGATACTCGTTCCCAATTGTCCGATCTGCCACCAGACCGTCAGCCTGGCCGCGCGGATGCTGGAGGAGAACGGCATCGCCACCGTCGTCATGGGTTGCGCGAAGGACATCGTCGAGCATGTCGGCGTGCCGCGCTTCCTCTTCTGCGATTTTCCGCTGGGCAACGCGGCGGGCCGGCCGAACGATCTCGCGTCACAGGCCTTCACCCTCGATCTTGCGCTGCGCGTTCTCGAGACCGCACCGGCATCGCGGACCACCGTGCAATCCCCGCTTGCCTGGGGTGCCAGCTCGGATTGGAAACACGATTACAGCAACATCGAACGTCTCACGCCGGAGGAGATCAGGCGCCGGCGCGAAGAATTCGACCGCGGAAAAGCGCAGGCGAGGCGTGCGCGCGAAAACGCCGGACTTGCGCGGCCCGCAGCGGAGGATGAAATTGCGTAAGCCGCCAAGCGTCAGGCCGGCAACTCAGTAACCTCCGCGCTGGCCGCCGGTGGGCGCGCGCCGGATCTTCACTTCGGGCTTGAGGTTCACCGTCCATGCGACCTCCGCGCGCCGTGCGCGCGTTGCTTCAACGGTCTTGTGCGTGGCGTCCTCGCTGATGCCGAGTTGCGGGTGCCACATACGTACGACATAACCGCGCGGCGGCAGGTCGGTCAGCAGCGCCTTGCCCTCCGCGTTGGTCTTCGCGAAGTACGGCGACTCCGACACGTACACATAGCCGACCATCCAGTCGTGGATATTGCAGCCGAGAATCACCACGCCCGGCTTGTCGAACACGACCGCCTGCGGAACGCCCGCGTACAGCGGCAGCTCGAATCGCTTGGCAGGTGAAAACGAGTACACCTGGTGGCGGACGTCGTCGCGATTGGGAAAGGTCACCGGAGTGCCGACCAGCACGGCCTGGACCTTGGGCAGGAACTCCTTGTCGACCTGGTCGACCACCTCTTCGCGCGCTCGCGGCAAGCGGAGGTTGCCGTCGGAGGGCACGGCGATGACCACGGCGTCGGCCACCGGCTTGCCACGTTCGTCGGTGACGGTAGCCGCGATCTCCGCGTTCTGCGCCTGTGCAATGGGCGCCGCCAGCGCGAACAGCGCGACGAGCCAGCGAGCGAGCATCATCGGTTCTCCTAGAAACGATGGATGAAAGTAAGCACGATCCGGTTGGCCATATATTCGAGTCCCTGGCCGGCGCGTGTGACGTCATAGCGATACTCCGCGTCGAACGACGACTGGTCGGATAACGCGTAGCTCGCGGTCAACGCACCGCTCCACGTCGTGCCGTCCAGGCGATACGCATACAAATTGGGGTCGCCCCACACCGGATCGTTCGCGATGGCGGTGGAGATGATAAAGATCTGGAAACTGCGTTGCGATGTCGACTCGACATCGCCGCGGCGCACGCCGGCCTTCGCGTCGAAGTAAAGGGCGTCGGTCGCCGCGTACCCGGCGCGCACATAGGCGCCCTGCCCTGCGAGGTCGAATACATGCCCGGAGATGCCCGGGACGATCGACTCGCCATGGTTGTCGTAGCGGCGCTCGTAGTAAACGCCCGCCGACATATCGAACTGTTCGGTAAAACGTTTGCCCGTTTCAGCGCGGACGTCCAACCGGGTGCTGGTGCGCAAGTCCTCTCGGTAGTCGTCGAAGGACCCGCCCAACGTCAACGATACCCATGGCGCGGCATAGCCGAGCCCGAATTTGTGGCGGTAGCCAGCGGTGCCGCCGGCGACCAGGTTGGTAAGTCCGCTGTAGCGTTCAAATAGCTCGCCGCGACCGTACAGCGTGAATGTCACGGCGTCGCTGCCAGTCAATGGAATGAAGCTGGTCCCGATGACGTTTGCCGTGGCGGCACCAGCCGCGCGTTTGTCCACCGAATTCTGCGCGCGCGTCAGGTTGTCGTCGTAGAACGCGCCGGCCGAGGCGCCGATCTCCCATTCCGCATGCGCCTGCGCGCACAGCAATCCCATCGCAAGCCCGGCGCAGAGGCGCGCAAGGGGCCAACGGCGGAGCGGGTCACTACGTTCGGTCGCAGGCGGCATGCGCGGGCAGAGAACTTGCTAATGAAGCCAAGGGCACAGCATGAGTCGTGCCGGAAATCGCGCCGGGGCACGCCACGCCGTGCGCGAATCGTGTGCAAGCAACGGATTCGGATGGATATTCATGTCGTATGCGGGCTGTTATCCACGACTTGTCTGCCGCTATGCGTCACTTGGCGCGGGCGCGAGACCGCTCGCGCAACGGCCGATTTCGGCGATTCACGTCTCCGGCGACGACGGTTTCCGATGAATTCCGCATCGATTCCCTTGAAGTCGCTGCGGTTAGGCCTGCAGACGCGGATCCTCGTGCTGTTTCTCGCGCTGATGGTCGCCGTGCAGATCGGCGGCTTCGTGCTGGTCAACACGGTAGGCACGACGGCCGCGCGCACGACGATCGGCGATGAGCTCGTTGCGGGCGAGGAGATCTTCCAACGTTCGCTGCAGCAGGAAAAGCTGCGCCTGATCCAGGGCGCGCGGCTGCTGGCGGCCGACTACGCGTTCCGCGAAGCGATCGCCACCGGCGACCGCGACACCATCGTCTCCGTGCTGGGCAACCACGGCAAGCGGATCGACGCCGACCTCACGCTGCTAGTCGGACTCGATGGCAAGGTGGTCGCCGATACCTTGGGTAGCGCGGAGGGAACGGCGTTTTCGCATCCCACGCTGATCGCGGCAGCGGAATCGGGCGAGCCGGCGAGCGCCATGCTGCTGCTGCGCGGCCGCCTGTACCAGGTGGTGCTGGTCCCGGTCCTGGCGCCCTTGCCTGTCGCCTGGGTGGCCATCGGATTCAACGTGGACGACGCGGTGGCCAGGATGCTCCGCGGCTCGATGCGGTTTCACGTGTCGCTGTTCAGCAAGCATGCTGCCGAGGGTTGGCAATTGCAGGCAAGCACGCTCGACCCAACGGAGCGCGAGCAGGCGTTGCGCGATGTCGTGGTCGATCGTTTCGCGGCCGTCGATGCGATGGGCAATGCCACGTACGACGTCGTCGCGTTGACCCGCGTGCTGCGGTTGCCCGCCGGCGCCGGCGATTCGGTCATCGCGTTGCTGCAGGAGCCGCTGGCCTTGGCGCTGGAGCCGTTCCACCGCCTGCAGCGCCAGCTTGCGATCATCTCGCTCATCGCCGTAATCGTCTCGATCATCGCCAGCGTGCTGATCGCGCGCGGCATCGTACGGCCGGTGCACGCGCTGGTTGCGACCGCGCGGCGGATTGCGGCGGGCGACTACGCGGCGCTGCCGCCACGCTCGCGCAATGACGAAATCGGCGACCTCGCGACCGCGGTGCGCACGATGGGCGAAGACATCGCCTCGCGCGAATCGCGCATCCTCGACCTCGCCTATCGCGATCCGCTCACCGGTCTGCCAAACCGCGCATTGTTCGCCGAGCGGCTGGACTCGGCCCTTGCGGCCGCGCCCGCCGGCGCGTCCGTATCCGTCCTGTTGATGGACCTCGATCATTTCAAATACGTCAACGACACCCTCGGCCACGAGATCGGCGATCTGCTGTTGCGTGAGGTCGCGAAACGCTTGCGCGAAGCGGTCAGGCGTCCGGGATGCATCGTCGCGCGGCTCGGCGGCGACGAGTTTGCCGTCCTGCTGCCCGGCGAATGGTCCGACGGCGCGCGCCGCGTGGCTGCCTCACTGCTGCGTGCGCTCGAGGCGCCGATGACACTCGAGGGTCATCTCGTCGATGTCCGCGCGAGCGTGGGGATCACCGCGTGCCCGGAGCACGGCCACGCGAGCTCGACGCTGATGCGCCAGGCGGATATCGCGATGTATGCGGCCAAGCGCAACAACGTGGGCATCATCGTGTGGGATGAAAAGTACAACCAGCACGGCCATGAGCGGCTGTCGCTGATGAGCGATTTGCGCAAGGCGGTCGATGGCAACCAGTTGTCGCTTGTCTATCAACCGAAGGTGGCGTTGACCGGCGGCCAGGCCCAGTACGTCGAGGCGCTGGTGCGCTGGCACCATCCGAAGCGCGGCGTCGTATCGCCGGTGGACTTCATTCCGTTCGCCGAGCAGACCGGGTATATCCGGGCGATCACGCAGTGGGTGCTGACGCACGCCATCGCGCAGTGCGCAATGTGGCGCGGCGAAGGCCTGCCGATCAACGTATCGATCAACTTGTCGGCGCGCGATGTGATGGACGACACGTTGCCCGATCGCGTGGCCGCACTGTTGCAGGTGCACGGGTGCGCGGCCCAGTGGATCTCGCTCGAGCTCACCGAGAGCGCGATCCTCGATGATCCCGGCCATGCGGTGGAAAACCTGAAGCGACTCAGCAAGCTCGGCTGCAAATTGTCGATCGACGATTACGGCACCGGCTATTCATCGCTCGCCTACTTGCGCAAGTTGCCGCTGCACGAGCTCAAGATCGACAAGTCGTTCGTGATCGGGATGGTGCGCGACGCCAGCGACAACGTGATCGTGCGCTCGACCATCGACCTCGCCCACAACATGGGGCTGGCGGTGGTCGCCGAAGGTGTCGAGGACGAGGCAACGCTGGAGCGGTTGCGCACCCTTGGTTGTGACATGGTCCAGGGTTACTTCCTGAGCCGCCCGCTGCCTCCGGAACAAGTGGCGGCGTGGATGCGCGGTCCGAATCCGGGCCGCGTCGGCGAGCCGGCGGGGCTGCGGCGCGTGGTGTGATCGCCGTCAGTCGATTCAAACTCGGCATCGTCTCCGCATAAGGGCACGCGCTGGCCGCGCGCCCAAGTGTCTTCCGGCGAAAAAGACGCTGGATTCCCGCCCCCGACTACCCCACTCGAGGGCAGGCTCTTCGCGGAGCGACGAAAAATTGTCATGCACTCTTGCCCTCGCGTTTCCACAATTGGAAGTCGCGATTCGTGCCAGCCAGCATGGCTTCTACCGCATTCGGCAGCCATGACTTCCCGAGCTTCTCGAGGTGCTGCGCAACAGCCGCGGTTCGAGCGGAGCCGAGATGAATATTGGCAACCTCCCACCCCATCGCGCGCAACAACGCCGCCTCCTTGTGCCGTTTGGGAATCGACGCCAGATCAATGCGTGAGCAGTCCGGCGCCAGTCGGCGGCGGACCCAGCGCTTGGTGGCACGCAGAAATGGATCCTGGCTGCGGATCGCGTGACGCAGGATGCGAGGTAACGGATCGCGGACCGGCGTGTCGGGATCGTCGCGTGCCCAGTGCCAGGCCGACGGCGCTCGTGCCTTGACCTCGCGCGCTGCATATCCGCCGTCCCACGAGTACAACGACGCAAAACGTGGGCGGCCGAGGCTGCCGGCCCCCGAGGTGCGGTGCACCGTCCGGACCAGTTGGGCGGACTTCGGAACCTCGGCGAGCAGCGCGCGGGCCCGCTCCGGAACCGCCCCGCGCAACTTGCGCAACGCGAGCAACTCCGCCCAGTACCGGTCGGGATCCCGCAGGTCGCTCAACACGAGATCGTGCAGCCACCGCAACCCGCCGTTCAGCACGACGGCGCGTCCGCCGAGGCGCAGCCCGCTGGAGTAGCCCGAGAGCACGGCTTCGCAGATCGTGCCCGACGCAATCAGCAACTGGCCGTCCGCGTGCGCCATGACCGCGCTGGCAGCGAGCCGCACCAGGTCGTTGGTATACGGAAGGCGGGCGGCCTCATCGAGGTCGTTCGTGCCCCACACCAGCCGCCCTTCCCCGTCGCGCCACGTCCCGAAATTTTCAACGTGCGCGTCACCGACCCCGAGCACCGCCGGCGCATGGCGGACGGCTGACGGAACCTGGTCCCAGTTCTGCGCCCAACGGTAGAACGTCGCGCGAAAGAAGGTGAAGCCATTGCCCCGCATCAATTCATGCTTGTGCCGGAGGTCGGCCTGGACGGGCACAAAGAATTGCCGAAGCCACTTCTCGTAGGCAGCGGTCGAAGCAACGATATTCATCCAGACCTCCGATCGAAACACTGGTACAGCGCGCGTTGTCCCCGCAATGTCATTGCCGTGCCATCAATCGCGGCCATCATATTGTCGATGTCTTCGCGGGAAGCAACGCGAGGATGCCGAATAATCGCATTGAAGGATGGCGAGCATGATCGTACCGTAGCGATACGCCGTCGCCCGGATCTTGCTGATGTCGGACAGCTCCGGGCCGGCGATGCGCTTCGATGCGGCGGCATGGAGGAATAGCGATGGCGATCCAGGATGCGCTGCAAACGTTCCGGCAACTGGTTACGGACACTCAGGACGCGCGTGCCCTCGTACGCAAGAAAGTCGCCTATGGACGCTGGCGCGATGCCGACCCCGATCCGGTCCGGCGCGACGCGTTTTTCGCCGGCCGCCGCGACCTGAACCTGCCGCTCGGCGCGGAGGCGATGCAAGGTCCCACGTCGGACTATCAAAGCGTCGTGTTCCTGCCATCGGGCGCCGACGTGCGCCGGTGCGTCGGTTACGTCGAGGTGAACGACCCCCGTTCCCCGCAGGTCGCAACGGGGTTCCTCGTGGGTCCGTCGCTGTTCCTGACCAATCGCCATGTGCTGGCCGATGCCGCGGCGGCGAAGAGCGCAACCGTCACCTTCGATCGCGAGAACGATGCACGGCGAGTGCCGCGCGCGACGACCACGTTTCGGTTCGATCCTGATCGGTTTGCGATATTCTCGCCGGAAGAGGAGCTCGACATGGCGCTGGTCGCACTGGGACCGCGTGTGTCGGGCGTTGCCGATCTTTCGGGAATACCCTACGCGAGATTGTCCGATCGCCCGGACAAGCATGTCGTCGGGATGAACGTGAACATCATCGAGCATCCGCTGGGGTGGCCGAAGACAATCGCCATTCGCAACAATCTGCTGACCTATCGTACCGACCGCACGCTTCTGTACGAAACCGATACCGAAGTCGGCTCATCCGGATCGCCGGTGTTCAACGACGATTGGGAGGTCGTGGCGTTGCATCACTGGGGACACCCGTTCCTCGAGCGGGAGGACGACCAGGGGCAGAAGCTTCCCGACGACGTCAACGAAGGAATCCGCATCAGCGCCATCACCAAGTATCTGCTGGGGAAGATGCCGGGCCTGCCGCCGGAATGGCAAGCGTTGCTGCGGACGGCCATCGACAGCTCCGACGGACCCGTTGACGGTGGGCGAACGTTGTCGTCGCCCCGGCCGGGCGCCGGCGAGGAAGCCTTTATCAATCGCGTGTCGACGGGAGTGGAAGCCATGAACGATGCACGGTCGGAGTTCACGTTTGCAGTTCCCTTGTCCATTACCGTGCGCCTCGGCGCGGGCGCGCCCGCGCTCGTGCAAGGGGT
>Ga0268264_10004684_pt1 | contig 11627 bp, 10 predicted proteins | sample KBSSwiS32_FD_190357 | JGI IMG/M metagenome (GOLD analysis project Ga0268264, IMG submission 190357) | Switchgrass rhizosphere microbial communities from Kellogg Biological Station, Michigan, USA - KBS Switchgrass S3-2 (SPAdes) (version 2) | ecosystem: Host-associated > Plants > Roots >... | reverse complement strand
ACCGACGCGGCGATCCAGAAGGACAGGCTGCGCGTTGCGCTGACCCTCCCGACGACACCGCCGGTACGCTACCCGATCGCCGTGACCGCCGCATCGACGCACGCGCATCTGGCGCGAGCGTTCGTGCTGTTCGTGGCGTCGCCGGACGGTCAGGCTGTGCTGAAGACGTACGGCTTCAGCGCGGCATCGCCTTGACGATGCCCGGCGGCGCACTGATACCGCTGCTGCTCACGCTGAAGGTCGCGGCGCTGGCGACGTTGCTGGCGACTCTGGCCGGCGTGCTGTGCGCGCGCCTGCTCGGGCGAACGCGCAGCGTCGCCCGCGACGTCGGCGAATCGCTGCTGACCCTGCCGTTGGTGCTGCCGCCGACCGTGCTCGGCTACTACCTGCTCGTGCTGCTCGGTCGCAACGGCGTGATCGGCGCCTGGTTGCTCGAGCATTTCGGCATCACCCTGATCTTCACCTGGCAAGGCGCGGTGATTGCCGCAACGATTGCTGCGTTCCCCCTGATCCTGCGTTCGGCGCGCGCCGCATTCGCCGACGTCGACCTGCCGCTCGAGCAGGCTGCGCGCACGCTCGGGCTCGGCGAGGTCGCGGTGTTCTTTCGCGTGACGCTGCCGCTGGCGTGGCGCGGCGTGCTCGCCGGCGCGCTGCTCGCGTTCGCGCGCGCGATGGGCGAATTTGGCGCGACGCTGATGGTCGCCGGTAGCCTGCCGGGCCGCACGCAGACGCTGGCGCTGGCGATCTACGACGCGGTCGCCGCCGGCGACGATGCGCGTGCCGCGACGCTGGTCTGGATTTCGCTCGGCGCGGCGTTCGTCGTGCTGGTTGCGGCAGCACAACTGCTGCGCGGCGGCGCGCGCCCGTGAACCTGTCCGTCGCGATCGAGAAGCGCCTGCACTCCGCACAACGCGAGTTTGTGCTCGACGTGCGCTTCGAGAGCGACGCCGATGTCACGATCCTGTTCGGGCCGTCCGGCGCCGGCAAGACCCTGACTCTGCTCGCGCTCGCCGGCCTGGCGCGGCCGGAGCGCGGCACGATCCGTGTCGGCGAACGCGTGCTGTTCGACGGCGCTCGCGGCATCGACGTGCCGGCGCGGCGGCGCCGGATCGGCTTCGTGTTCCAGGACTATGCGCTGTTCCCTCATCTGAGCGTCGCCCGGAACGTGGCGTTCGCGCGCAGCAGCGGCTGGCTTGCGCGGCGCGGCGCGGCGGCCGAGGTGGACGGACTGATCGAGGCGTTCGATCTCGGCGCGTGCCGCGAGGCGCTGCCGGCGCAGATTTCCGGCGGCCAGCGCCAGCGCGTCGCGCTGGCCCGCGCGTTGGCTGCCGAACCCGACCTGTTGCTGCTGGACGAGCCGTTTGCCGCGCTCGATGCGCCGCTGCGCGCACGCCTGCGCAGCGAGTTGCTGGCATTGCAGCGGCGTCGCGGGCTGCCGATCGTGGTCATCACCCACGATCCCGACGACGTCGCGGCGCTCGGCGGGCGCGTGATTCGGCTCGCCGACGGGCGCGTCGTGGAGGGCGCCGGATAGCCGCTCGCGCCGGTTCTGGTCATTCGATCTTCCGCGCAAACTCGACGACGGCGCAGCGATTCGGTCGCTCTCCCATCGAGGCGGGCGGCCCGGAACCCGCCGCGAAACCGCGCGGGCAAGCGGCGGTGGCACAAGGGCGTGAAGTCACCGGCGGTTTGCGGCCAAATGGCCCTTTCCATGGCGACGGCGGCCCGCTACGCTGCGCGCCTTCATCGACGGAAACGCGCAGCCATGACCCAGCAGTATCCCCCGTTCATCTGGCACAACGGCACGATCAAACCGTGGGCCGAAGCGACGACGCACGTCATGGCGCATGCGCTGCACTACGGCTCGTCGGTGTTCGAAGGCATCCGCAGCTACGCGACGCCGGACGGCCAGGCGATCTTCCGCCTGACCGATCATCTGAAGCGTCTGTATCATTCTGCAAAAATATACGACATGCTGATTCCGTTCACGCTCGGCCAGCTCGCGCAGGCATCGCGCGAGGTGATCAAGGCGAACGGACTGGCCAAGGCCTATCTGCGTCCCGTCGCGTTCCGCGGCCTCGGCGGCTTCGGCCTGTCGGCGGACACGCCGACCGATGTCGCCGTCGCCGCCTGGGAAATGGGTCCGTACCTCGGCGCCGGCGTGCTCGAGGCCGGCATCGATGCCTGCGTGTCGAGCTGGCAGCGCTTCGCCCCGAACACGATTCCGGCCGGAGCCAAGGCCGGCGGCAACTATCTGTCCGGCCAGCTCGTCGCACGCGAGGCGCGCCGGCTCGGCTTCGGTGAAGGCATCGCGCTGGCCTCGACCGGCCTGCTCAGCGAAGGCGCCGGCGAGAATCTGTTCCTGGTCTTCGACGGCGCGCTGCACACGACCCCGCTCAGCGCGGCGCTGCTCAACGGCATCACCCGCAACACGATCATCACGCTGGCGCGCGATGCCGGCCTGGAAGTCGTCGAGCGCGACATCCCGCGCGAATACCTGTATCTGTGCGATGAGCTTTTCATGTGCGGCACCGCCGCCGAAATCACGCCGATCCGCTCGGTCGACGGCAAGCCGGTCGGGACCGGGCAACCGGGCCCGGTCACGGCAAGGATGCAGAAGCTGTTCTTCGGCTTGTTCGACGGCTCGACGCCGGACAAACGCGGTTGGCTCGAGTTCGTGTAAAGCATTTTTCACGCGGATCAACGCGGATTTACGCGGATTTACGAACGCGGAGCTGCCAACGCGCGAGGACCTTTTGTCGTCCCTGCTTTATCCGCGTTGATCCGCGTCAATCCGCGTCCAAAAGCCCCTGCAGCTTGGGCCCACGGAATTCCACCTCCAACGTGCACTAGCCGCGCAGTCGGAAATCCAACGTCGCCACGGCGCCGCCCTGCGGCCGCGGCGCCAGCGATACGCGCCAGTCGTAGAGTTCGCACAGGCGGCGCACGATCGCAAGGCCCAGGCCGGCGCCCTTGCTGCCGGCCGAGCTGTCGCCGCGCACGCCGCGTTCGAACAGCTTCTCGGCCTCTTCGGGTTTGATGCCGGGGCCGGAGTCCTCGACCGTCACCTTGCCGCGGCCGGCACCGACGGTGATGACGACTTCACCCTTCGGCGTGTACTTGAACGCGTTGCCGATCAGGTTGCCGAGCGCGACGGCCACGACCGACGACGGCGCGACGACTTCGATCGGCTGATCGACGACGCAGCGCACGTCGACCGGCTTGCGGCCGAGATGCGAGCGGTACACGTCGATGACCTGCTCGACGATCTTGGCGACATCGGTCGTCTCGCCGTCGACCGGGGCCGAACGTTCGCTGCGCGACAGCAGCAGCAGTGCGTTGGTGAGTTCGGTCGACTGCTTGGCGGCGCGTTCGATGCGCTTGAGGCGGTCGCGGATCTTGTCGCTGATCGAGTCCGCCGACAGCATCAGTTCGGTCGTGCTCGAGATCACCGCGAGCGGCGTGCGCAACTCGTGGCTCACGTCGGCATTGAACTCGCGGTCGCGCTCGACCAGCGCGGTGAGCTTGTCGGAATAGCTGTCGAGGGCAACGGCGACCTGGCCGACCTCGTCATTGGCGAAGTGCGGCGCGATCGGCTCCGGCCGGCCGGTACGGCCCATCGCCTGCACGCGCCGCGCAAGATCGATGACCGGGCTCATGACGCGGATCGACAGCCAGCGGCCGATCAGCAGCGACAGGATCGCAAACGCGAGCAGCACGATGCTGAGCGAGGTAAGCATCTGCCGTTCGCCGAGTTTCTGCGTGCTTTCATCGAGGCGCAGGAACGCCCAGATGTCGGCGTCCTTGAACACGGCGAGCTTGTACGGCCGGATCTTGCCTTCGTCGCCGAGCTGCTCGATGTCGTAGACGCCGCTTTCGTACTTCTGCCAGGCGAACGGCACGTTGGCAAACTTGTTCGCGCTGTAGATGTCGGCGAAATAGATGGTCATGCCCCAGCGCGCGTCCGGTTCCGGGTGCTCGCGCTTGAACTGGGCGAAGTTCTTTACCTCGCGCTCGAGCGAGTTGTTGATCAGCTGGTCCTCGAGCCGCGCGCGCATGTAGATCGTCGCCGCCGCGAACAGCGCGGTCATCGCGAAGCCGAACAACGCGAACGAGATGATGATGCGGCTGCGCAGCCGGCGGCGGTAGCGAACGCCGGCCATCAGCAGAACCCGGCGGCGGTCGCGGGTTGCATTCGCGTCGGCAAGGTCGGAGCGTGCGTTGCTCGCATTCCGCCTGCCCGCTCGCGGACCTGGCCCGTCATGCTTTGCTCATTCCCCTGCGACGGTCGCAGCGATCACATGATCGCGGCGTCGGGATCGACCATGCGATAGCCGATGCCGTGGCGGGTCTGGATCAGCGGCTTGTCGAACGGCTTGTCGATCGCCGCGCGCAGGCCGTGGATATGCACGCGCAGCGAATCGCTGTCCGGAAGTTCCTCGCCCCAGACGCGCGTTTCGAGGTCCTGGCGAGTAACCACCGAAGGACTCGATTCCATCAGGTGCTGGAGCAGCTTCAGGCCGATCGGATTGAGCTGGATCGATTTGCCGCCGCGCGTGACGACCAGCGTGTCGAGGTTGTAGTTGAGATCGGCGAGCTGCAGCACGCGGCTCTGCACGCCCTTGCCGCGGCGCGCGAGCACGGCCAGCCGTGCCTCGAGCTCCTGCAGCGCGAACGGCTTGACCATGTAATCGTCGGCACCGGAGTCGAAACCGGTGAGCTTCTGGTCGAGCGCATCGCGCGCGGTCAGCATCAGCACCGGCGTCTGCCGCCGCGCTTCCTGGCGCAGCTTGCGGCACAGCTCGAGACCATCCATGCCGGGCAAGGTCAGGTCGAGGACGATCGCATCGAAGTCGTGGACAACGGCGAGATGCAGCCCGGTGACGCCGTCGCCGGCGAAGTCGACGACATGGCTCTTTTCCTCGAGGTAGTCGCCGATATTGGCGGCGATGTCGCTGTTGTCTTCAATGACCAGAATGCGCATGGGCTCAAGGATACTCGTCGGTAGCGTGAATTGGGTTGACTGCCCATTGGGCCGCCGAGTTCCTGAATGCAGTTGCAATGGAACCGGGAGCGGGCACGTTGCGGAACGCAAGCCCCGAATCGGAGGCAATAAAAAGGCCCAAGGAGGTGTCATTGGGGGAACACACCTCGCTTGGGCCTAAAGCTACTGCCCCGATTACCGTAATCTGCCTGTCACCTGACCTGACCTTAGGAGTGTCGAGCAGAACTTACAGTAGCGGCCATACTAGGTACGCGCCGATTAAATTAGCGTTAAGCTGCTCTCGCGCTTTCGTTAATTCCCGCAACCGGTCGGCCACCGTCGATAGGCCGCCGCAAGTTCACGGCGGCGGCAGGGCCTCTTCGCCCGCGGCGAGGTGGCGGCAGATATGCGAACCGATGACCTCACGGCACGGCGACTCGGCCTTGACCGGCGTTCCGCCGAGCGCGAACGCAAAGCTCTGCGTATACACCTGACCGGCAGTGTCGCCCGCGACGAAACGCCATTGTTTCAGCGCGTTGATCGCGACGCGGTCGAACACGTTTTCCGGCGACGACCGCAGCACGCGCACGTCGACGACGCCGCCGGCGCTGTCGATGCCGAACTGCAGGTCGACCTTGCCGGTGACGCCACGAATCTTTTCGTGGATCGGGTAGTCCGGCTGGACGCGGACGAGCGCCGCCGGCGCCACCGGTGCGATCGATCGGACATCCGGCGTTTCGACCGCCGGCGCAGGCAACCCAGGCAGGACGGAAATGCGCTCGCGGATGTCGCCGGCGCGCAGCGGCAACGGCGCCGCAGCGGCCACGACGATGCGCGGCCGGGCGAGCGGAATGATCGGTGTCGCATCGGCAAGCGGCGCGGCCGTCCGCTCGTTGGTTCCCGGCGCGGCGGTCGGCGCCGCGACGACCAGCGGCGGCGCGAGCGTCGGGCTCGGCGTGGCGGCAGCGACCGGCGCCGGCTCGACCAGGCGCGGATTGCCGCTGAGGACGGCCACAGCCTGCGCCGGGGTCAGCGTCCCGGTCACGTTGGCCGGCACGTGCAGGCGCAGCGCGGCCAGCATGCCGACCGCGACCAGCAGGAAAACCGGCCAGCCCCCGCTGCGCGGCAGCGGATCGTAAAGCACGCTCTGCGCACCGACGATGCGCCGAATGCGTTCCAGCAGCACGCCGCCGCTCGCGGCCAGTGCGGGCGCAGCGAGACTGCCGTCATGGCGCAGCTGCTCGAGCTCGGCCAAGGCGCTGGCGTAGACAACCGGACTGCCGTCAGCCACGGTCAGCACGAGATCGTCGCAGCAGCTCTCGCGCGCATCGCGCACGTCGCGCGAAATCCAGTGCACGACCGGGTGATAGAACAGGACGGTTTCGATCACGACCTGCATCAGGTTGGCGAGGTAATCCCAGCGCCGGACGTGGCCGAGTTCGTGGGCGATGATCAGTTCGATCTGGCTCGGCGTGAAACCGCTCAGCATGCTGATCGGCAGCAGGATCACCGGACGCAGCCAGCCGATCAGCATCGGTGTGTCGACTGCCATCGAGCCGAGCAGGCGGACCCGGCGCGAGATGCCGAAGCGCCGGCACAGCTTGGCGAGCATGTCGCTGCAATCGGCCAGAGGAATGGACGCGTTGCGCACGAGCCAGGACAAACGCCGCCAATGCGCAAACGCCCGCACGGCAATGAAGCTGGCGCCGAGGAACCAGGCCGCGACGAGCCATGGCAGCACCGTCTCGAGGCGCGCCGTGCTCAGCGCTGCGGCAGCTCCGTCGGGCACCACGCTAACGTCGGGTAATGCGGTCGCGGCGACGGCCAGTGCGGCCGTCACGGCCGGGCCCGGCGACAGATACGCCAGCGTCGCGATCGGACAAATCAGCATGACCACGAGCAAGGCCATGCCGAGCCGGTAACGCGATTCCACGTCGCGGCACAACGGCCGCAGCGCGGCGTACAACGCGCCGAGCAACGCGCCCTGCCAGAGAAAGTGCAGCAGGGTCCAGCCGATCGCATCGACCCAGGCCAGCAACGTCTGCGACGAGATCATGATCCTGCCTCCCCCGAATCGATCTTCTTGAGCAGTGCACGGATTTCCTTCAGTTCCTCGCGGGACGCGCCGGGCTGGCTGCCCAGCGCATGCAGGACCAGCTGCGAGGGCGATCCGTTGAACAGGCGGTCGACGATGTCGGCGATGTAGCGGCGCTGGGTGCGCTGCTTGCTGATCGCGGCGCGATAGATATGCGCGCGCTGCGAGTCGTCGCGGTCGACCAGACCCTTCGCATGCATGATCTGCATCAGCTTGAGCGCCGTGGTGTAGCCGGCGCCGTCCGATCCGTACAACGCTTCATGCACGTCGCGAACGGTCGATGCGCCGCGCTCCCACAACACGTGCAGGATGTCGAGTTCGGCCTTGGTCGGCCAGGGAACTTCGGGCGTATGGCGTGGGGTCATGAGCAGGGCCGTCAGGCTGGGCGAGGAATCGTGGTTCGGCATCGTGCGCCTGCCGGCCGGCAGGCGCAAGCAGCCGCGGTCGGTCGACGATCAGTTGCCGTGAGTGCCCATTCGGGCGCGGTCCATCTCCGACACGGATCGAACCGCGTCGCGGCGCTGCTGTTCGATCTCGCCGAAGGTCCGGCAGGTCTTGACCGGCAGATGCGATCCGATCGGGGCGCGGCTTTCGCAGATGAGCCGGTTGCTGTCGTTGTGCTTGAGGATGCTGTTCACCTCTTCCTGGGCGTTGGCCAGGGTGATCTTGTCCGTCGAACCGAGGTCGTTCTTGCTGGCGTTCTTCTGCAGCACCGATTCCATCGTGTTCAGGCGTGCCTCGACGCGGTCGCGGTCGCCCGCCTTGACGAACTCGTAGCGTCCGCCGGGCTGCATGCCCTCGCGGATCGAACCCGCTTCCTTGTGGAAACCGTCCAGCGACTGCGCGACGAGGGGTTTGTCGATCACTTCGTCGGCGGCGACGGTGGCGGCGGCGGTGACCAGCAGAACGCTGGCGACGGCTGAAAAAAACTTCGACATGGAACTGCTCCGGATTGATTGTTGGATATGTGGAAACGGTGCGCATGACGGCAGCAGCACGGGCGGCGCCGACGAAATACGTAAAGCATCGTACGAAGGCAAAAGCGACTTGTCAACGAACAGTTTCGTAGACCGGTTGAGCCCCCTGGCGGCCGCTGCCGCAAAGCCGCGGCACCCCGGCTAGCAGCCGGCGGCCAGGCATCGTAGGAACGCGTCTCGGCGCGCGCCAACGACCCGGTCACGCCTTTACAAAAAGATACCGGCGGAACAATTCGCGAAGCGCCCGGACCGACTGGACGCCGGTAGCGTCCGTCCTCTTGCCACTGCCGACCGCCGACCCTAGTCGGCCAGCGTCTTGCGCCGGCGCTGACGCACGCGCCGCTCCAGATACTCGACGATGCTGCCGGCAACGTCGACCCCGGTTGCCGCCTCGATGCCTTCGAGACCCGGCGAGGAATTGACCTCGAGCACGAGCGGGCCGCGCCGCGAGCGCAGCAGGTCGACGCCGGCGATGTTCAGGCCGAGCGTGCGCGCCGCGCGCAACGCGACATCGACCTCGCTGGCGCTCAGTTCCGTCGCTCCCGCCGTGCCGCCGCGATGCAGGTTCGAGCGGAATTCGCCCTTGCCGGCCTGGCGCCGCATCGCCGCGACGACCTTGCCGCCGACGACGAAGCAGCGGATGTCCGCACCCTTGGCCTCGGCGATGAATTCCTGGACCAGAAACGTCGCGTAGAGGCCGCGAAACGCCTCGATCACGCTCTGCGATACCGCCTGCTTGTCGGCGAGCAGCACGCCCTGCCCCTGCGCGCCTTCGTTGAGCTTGATCACGTGCGGCGGCCGGCCGAGCATGCGCAGCAGGTCGGCGGTGTCGTCCGGGTTGTCGCCGAACACGGTCGACGGCATGCCGATGTTTTCGCGCGCCAGCAGCTGCAGCGCGCGCAACTTGTCGCGCGCACGCAGGATCGCATCGGACGAGTTCGGCGTGTAGACGCCGCCCATCTCGAACTGGCGCAACACCGCGGTGCCGTAGAACGTGATCGACGCGCCGATGCGCGGAATGACCGCATCGTAGTCGGCCAGGTCGCGGCCCTTGTAACGCATCGCGAACGCGCCGGGCTTGATGCGCATGTAGCAGCGCAGCGGATCGAGCACGCGGGCGCGGTGGCCGCGCGCGCGCGCCGCCTCGACCAGGCGCCCGGTCGAAACCAGCTTGGCGTTGCGCGACAGAATGGCAATCTTCATGGCGGAGCCCTGCGGCGGCGTTTCGGGGTCGGACGGCCGCAGCGGAACGCCGCAGCGGGATCGACGATGAACCTGCCGCTGAGCGCGTTGCGCCCGAGCAGCAGCGGAAACAGCATATCGCGTCGGCTGGTCAGATTGATTTCACCGTCCCAGCGCCGCCCGGCCAGTTCGAATTCCGTGTGAATGAACCAGCGCAGCGTCTTGTGTCCGCCCGAATCGGATACGGCGCGCCGATCGATTGCCGGCGCCTCGCACACGACCGGCGCGGCGCCTCGCCGCCCGGTGATGACCACGAATTGCAACCAGTCGCGCCCCGCGCGGCGGCGATGATCGAGCGACTCGACGTGCAGCGACGACGTGCGTGCACCGCTGTCGATCTTCGCCTTGATCGCAACGATGCCGAACTGCGGCAAAGCCAGCCACTCGCGCCAGCCCAGGACGATCCGCTCGCTGTCCAGCATGCAATGTTCTCCCTGAGGCCTTGCGGCCGCCGATCGGATCAGGACCGAAATGATGAGCCTGCCGCATCCCTTCAAGTCAAGTGCACGCACTTCGCGAATCGGGGATCGGAGATGCTGATGCTCTTCGTGGCCCCCTATAGGTTAGGGCACTCCGCCCGCCGGCGGCGCCCGCGAACGCACCGGAGTCGGCGCGCAGGCGCTGCTGGCGGGGCGGGGTTGTGGAAGCAACACACCGCCATCGAAATCGATGCAGAAAAGCTTTCGCACGAGCACCGCAAGACCGGAGCGGGTGAAGGGAATCGAACCCTCGTCAGTAGCTTGGGAAGCTACAGCTCTGCCATTGAGCTACACCCGCGGCCCGCCGAGTGGAACTGTACGTATTTGCCCCGGATGCCGCAACGCCGCTCGTGCTGAAAACGCAAGCCGTGGAAGCATCGGGCGGAAGGCGGCCATTCAGCATCATTGCGCTTAGATACGCATCACGAGTACCAAAGGGTCGGGGCATCGGGGCGGCGCCGCCGCCAATCGCTGGCAGAAATCCCGTTTCCATCCTGCTTTTCCGCGCGCGCAAAGGAGCGTACGCCATGTTGAAGTCTCTTCGAACCGCCCTGCTGTTGGTGGGCGTCTTGTTTGCGGCCGGCGCGTTCGCGCAGCCGGCCAATGATGACGGCCCGTCCGGGTCGGCCGATCAGGATCCATCGTCGCGCGTCGGACGTCTGTCCTTCATTCGCGGCGCGGTCAGCTTCGTGCCGGCCGGCGAGAACGACTGGGTCGAAGCCCAGCTGAACCGGCCGCTGATCACCGGCGACAAGCTGTGGACCGACCGCGATTCGCGCGCGGAGCTGGAAATCGGTCCCGCCACCGTGCGCATCGACGAGCAGACCAGCTTCGATTTCCTCAACCTCGACGACAACACCGCGCAGATCGAGTTGACCGAGGGCGCGCTCAATCTGCACGTGCGGCGCCTGTACGACAACCAGGTCTATGAGGTCGATACGCCGACGCTGGCGTTCGTCATCAACCGGGTCGGCGAATACCGCGTTTCGGTCGAACCGGACGGCCGTGCCACCATCGTGACTGTCATGCAGGGCGGTGGCGACGCCTACGGCGAGGACGGCGCGCGCTTCCGCATCGAGGAGGGCCAGTCGGTCACGTTCAATGATTCGACGCTGCGCGACTATTACACCGACTCGCTGCCGCAGCCGGACGATTTCGACCGGTTCGTCGACGAGCGCGATTCGCGCTGGGAACGCTCGCGTTCGCGCGAATACGTGTCCGAGGACGTGATCGGCTACGCCGATCTCGACGACAACGGCGACTGGAGCGACGTCCCCGAATACGGCCACGTCTGGTATCCGACCACCGTCGCGGTCGGCTGGACGCCGTACCATTACGGCCATTGGGGCTGGGTCGGCGCATACGGCTGGACCTGGATCGACGATGCGTCGTGGGGCTTCGCACCGTTCCATTACGGCCGCTGGGCCTACATCGGCAACCGCTGGGGCTGGTGCCCGGGCCCGCGCTCGGTGCGCCCGTACTATGCGCCCGCCCTCGTCGCGTTCATCGGCGGCGGCGTCAGCGTCGGCGTGTCGATCGGCGGACCGGTCGGCTGGTTCCCGCTCGGCCCGCGCGACGTCTATTTCCCGGGCTATCGCGTCAGCCAGCGCTACTTCACCCAGGTCAACGTCAGCAACACGGTCGTCAACACGACGGTGATCAACAATTACTACGGCAACTATCGCAACAACAACGTCGATTTCGGCCGCGTCGCGTTTGCGAACCGGAACATCGCCGGCGCCGTTACGGCCGTACCGGCGAATGCGTTCGTCAGCGCGCGTCCGGTCGCCCAGTCGGCGGTCGCGGTGAATCGCACGACATTTGCCAATGCTCGCGTGACCTCGTACGCG
>Ga0268264_10004677_pt1 | contig 11633 bp, 7 predicted proteins | sample KBSSwiS32_FD_190357 | JGI IMG/M metagenome (GOLD analysis project Ga0268264, IMG submission 190357) | Switchgrass rhizosphere microbial communities from Kellogg Biological Station, Michigan, USA - KBS Switchgrass S3-2 (SPAdes) (version 2) | ecosystem: Host-associated > Plants > Roots >... | reverse complement strand
GCATAGTGAAGGCGCCGGTACAATTCTGTTCTTGTGGATAGTTTAATTGCCTTAATCTTTTTCATTTCAGCATACACCTGCTTTTGAAGGATTAGCATGCTTTCTATCAATCTATAATATAATTCTTCCAGGAATATTTCGTCTGGAGCAGGATGTAATAAAAGAGAAAATAATTTGAAAAGAAAAGGGCTGACAACGTGATCATGGCTATACAATTTCTCTGTAAATTCTATTTTTCCATATTCATTATATCCGAAATTTTCTAACATCTTCTCATGCCTTGCCATAATTCCATTAATTGCATGCATTTCAAATTCGTGAGAAAAATTAACGGTAAATGACTCAACCGGCGATTCAGAAAAAATATAGCTGGAATAAGTTTTGCCTTCATTCAGCACTAAATAATTGGTATCATTTACAGCATAAAAGCGATTACCCGTTTGGTAATATTCATTTCCATGAAAAGCACATTTTATAGAAAGACATCCCCAATGCTCAGGGTAAGAAACATCGCCTGATGTTGCATGGATAACAATATTATTTACCTTAAATCTCTTATTATATTCATCGATGTCAAAGCCTGCCGCATTAAAATCAGGGAATGTGTTCATCAGGTATATGTGACCCGGCGACATCATAAACGTTGGTAAATAATTAACAAGGCAATCTAATAAATAAGGCCACAATTATGCAGCCTTATTATTATCCTCATCCATAATAAAATTTATTTAATAATCATCCTCCACAAACCTTGTTCTCTCAACACCATTCATTTCATAAATATTTCCCGGATCGTCTGAGAATTCCAGCTTCATGTGAATGCTATCAGCGATATTACCTGCCCTGGAATGACCCATTTTAGGAAGAATTTTTCCGTCAGTTAAATTTACCGTGATATTGTAGTATTCATTTTGTGCTGCCATTGTTGAAAATGTGAGGTTGGTATAATCAATGGGGGTTTTGATCTTAAATTGCCACCCGTTTTGATAATCATCAACCCAAATATTATTATCATTAGCGGAAGTATTGTAAGTTGCCATCCTAAAATGGCCCGCGCCGATATCATCTCCATTAAAGGTTAAAGTAACCCACCATTCATTTGCAACTTTTACTGCAGCAGTTGCCCCTGGGTCTTTCACTTTCTGACACGAATTGAGAACACCAACTGCTAACACCGCCAGTATTATTATAATTAATTTTTTCATTTTTTTGCGATTGAAATTTTTTGATATTATTTATTGCTTTACAAAAGTCCTCAGTTGAGTTCCATAGCCGGGATTTAAAAAGTGCCAGTCATAAGAGGCAGGAATTGAGTTACGATAAACTTCACCGGAAGTAACCGATAAAGTTCCATCACTTGCATACTGGCTTTGTACCGCTATTGTGAAACCTGTAGGATTTACGGCCACAACAAGCAAGTTTTCACCGGCGGCTGCACCCCCTGGGTTTAGAACAGTATAAACTCCGGGAGCAATTTTTGTCCAGGTAGATAACTCACCAGTTGCCGCCCGTAAATAGGAGCCTGATAAATCCTGAGCAGCCGCACCAGCATCTGTATCATATACAACAATAGTCCGGTAGGCAGTAACACTAAATCCATCCTGGTTAGTGGCTGTATAAGTTATTGTATACGTGTCCGCAACAGAAGTATTTACACTGCCAGTGGCCACGACAGGTACATCAGCAGTGCCTGCTTTGGCAGTTGCACCAGGATCGGTAAATGTGCCGCCTTGTTCAACAACCATTATGCGATCGCCTGTAAGTGTAAGTATCGGGTAATAAGTAACCTTTGAAATACCAACTCTATCCGCTGTACTGATTATAGGGTCTTTCTCACACGAAGAAACTATGGCAAGAAAGGCTATCAATATAAATGCATATCTTTTTTTCATCTTATTTAGTTTTAAATTAAATTTTACAATCCCCACCACACGGGAGTAGTTATTGGTACCTGGGCCGGCGTATTTGGATTTGTAGATATTTCAGCATCGGGAAAAACAAGCCGTTTTGGGAATTGATTACCTAGCACCGAATTCCTTGGAACTACGAATTCGCCTGGCACATAATTAGGATCGTCAGAATAAACAGGGCTGGTTCTGGGAAAGCCGGTCCGGTTTCTTTCAAACCAGGCTTCTATAAAATGTAATCCATACCCAAAAGACACCCATTTCTGAACAATTATCGCTTCTATATTTTGAGCTAATGTGCCCTGCGGATATTCATAATCCCCGCCTGGGGCTATAAATGAATCACCCTGGCTGCCAACCGCAGTAAATGCGGCAAGAACTCCATTATCATACAAGGCTTTTGCGCCGTCTCCTGCAAAGTACCGTGCACGCGCTTCCGCCTGTAAAAAATAAGACTCTGCTGCTGAAAGGAATACTACAGGATCTGTAGCACTCTCTATAAATACGGTAGCCCCTAAGGCTGCCTGGGATGTATTTATAAAATCCCCCTGGTCAAGAGGAGTAGGACTTTCCCCAAAAAAATATTCAACCCTCGGGTCATTGTGTTCCTCCAAATAGCTTACAAAAGTTTTGCTCGCTACAAGATTATTAGGAAAATTTAACTGACGAACATTTTGCTCGTATAAAGGATTGGAAAGGTTAGGGTTATCACTAAAACCGGTAACTATCACATCTTCTTCCAGGAACTGTGCGTTCCTTGCATATAAGGCTTCAATACCGGCCTGGGCTTCAGCAGGTTTCGCATTGATCATGCGCAGGTAGAGCTTTAATTCAAGTGTATTGGCAAATTGTTTCCACTTATCGATATCACCTCCGAATAAAAGATCCACGTTACCTTCATTTGTGGCTCTTAAGTCGATAGCTGTGAGGGCAGTAAAATCTTTTCCCAGCGCCGAATCAAGGCCGGCAAGCAGCGATTTATAAATAGTATACCCGTCATCGAATTTTGGAGTGAGATTTCCTATTCCCTGTAAAGCTTCAGAATAAGGGACTTGATCATAGATATCGACTAACTGCGCAGTTGCGTAAGCCTTGATCACGTTCCCCATCAGGTAAAAATTCCAGTCTTCAGACTCCCTCGCTTTGTCAATAACATATTGAATATTTTTTAAACCATATGTATATAGTGTTGTGTATTGGGCATTATAATCAGTTGTCTTCATGTCAAACTGGTCAACATTTTTATATTGGTTTGATGTAGCACCCTGGGTTATATATTCTCCCCAAAGCCCGCCAACTATTGCAAGGTCACCACCTTCAACAGCGGCTACTCCCATAACCGAAACGGGAAAAACTATTTTTGGAGTACCGACCTCAAGGGATGGATTATTAGGGCTATGATTGATATCCAATGTTTTCTTACATCCCGCAACAGCTATCAGTGCGCCTGTAAAGAACAAAGCGATTATCTTTTTATTTTTTAATAAATTCATCTGATAAATTATTTAGTTTTAAAAATTTACTTTTAAAGCAACGCCGTATTGCTTTGAAATTGGGGCGGTTTCAAATTCACCCAACTGGCTGGTAAGATCATTCCCAAAGTTTGACGCTTCAGGGTCTATATACATGTTGGATTGTGGCGTCCACAGCAATAAGTTTCTTGCATAAATGGTTAAGGTCACATTATGCAACTTAATTTTTGATGCCATTCTCTCATTTAACTGGTAACTTAACGATACGTCCCTTAATTTTAAAAATGATCTGTCAAGAATGTCATTTCCGTAAGCAAGGGCAGGATTGTTGCCCTCAGGAAAAAAGTCCTGCAGGTTATTTTCAGTAATTGGTATCTTGTTTTCTTCATATACAGGCTTACCTGTTGCATCTACTCCATTTTGTATTACCGAATTAGGATAGATAAATGGCCTGCGATCATTATAAGTAGTAGGTACCGAACCTCCCGTAAATAGAAGTTGTTCCGCTGTTTTACTATAAAAAACACCACCTTTTCTGTAATCCAGCGAGAAATTTACCTGCCATTCTTTGAATTTCAAGGTGTTTGAAAATCCCATAGAGTAATCATTTTCAGCATTCCCATAATAGATCCGGTTAGTAGTAGGCAAGGGCTTGCCGGAGGTGGGACTGACAATTACTTTTCCATCAGGCGTGAGCTGAGGCCCGAAAGCATAAATACCGGTGGCAGTCTGGCCTGGAACCGCATCTAATTCTACTCCACCAACGATCTGGAAAATAGAAACTTTGGTAAGTCCGTTTGTTAAATGTTCAACCTTGTTTTTGTTTTTTGTATAATTATAATTGAAAGACCATGTTACGTTCCTTGTGGAAACGGGTTTTACATCTAAGGAAAGCTCAATTCCTTTGTTATCAACCAATCCAATATTTTCTGTTAAGAAATTGTATCCTGATCCCGGAGAGATTGGGACAGGGAGAATTTGGCCATTTGCAGATTTATCATAAACTGATACGTCCAGGCCTATTCTGCCATTTAAAAATCTGATATCCATGCCAAGTTCCGATTCAGTTGTTATAACTCCTTTAAGGGCTGAGTTTGAAATAGTATTTTGAATGTTGAAAGATCCTACACCATTAAAAGGAAAATTAATCTGGCCAAATGGCAAAGGAACTGCTCCTGAAACTAATACCGGGTATATTGAATATACCGGGGCAGTAGTACCAGTTTTGCCATAACCCGCTCTGAACTTCAGATATGAAATGGGTGAGTTTTTTAAATTGAAAGTATTGGATGCCACCCATGAAAGGTTGCCGCCGGGATAAAAGAAGTGATTATTATCAATGGGCAAAGTGGATGACCAGTCATTGCGTGCATTCAGCGTAAGATATAACTGGCTCTTAAATCCTAATGTTGCCTGGCTATAAACACCAATAAGCCGGGTACGCGTTCTTGTGAAGGCTGTAGTAGGCTGTTTTAATGAATTGGAAAGGTTATAAAATCCTGGTATCAGCAAATTTGTAATGGCGCTAAAACCTGTCTTCGTATCTGCCTGGTTGTAATTAACACCCGCAAGCACATCCAGGTTAAAACTATTGCTGATTTCTTTATTATATTTCAGAATAAAATCCCCGTTTATGCTGCCTACATAGTTATTGCTTTCAATAACGGAACCTACATCGACAGTTCTGGGAGCTCCCTCTGTGTTGCCTCCGGCGTTCCAGCTTCCGGGCTCGGGACCATTTGCTGCATTATAAGCAAACCCTCTCGCGTTATCAGCGTCTCCACCTACACGAAGCTGTGCTGAAAGCTCCGTAGTAAACTGGTAATTCATATCCAGGTTGGCAAAAAAACGGTCAGATGACAGGCTGTTACTATTATTGTGCAAGCCATAATACGGATTTTCAGCGTATGGAGTAAAATAACTGTTCACATCAAAAAACTTATTTTTATAATCCCTGAAATCCGTTATGGGGATATCTACAGGAATCTGTAAAATATCCTGGAATATCGTTGACCCTGCCGCACTCCCCTGCCCTGTTGCGGGCTGGTTTACTTTTCTGTTTACATAATTAAAGGATGTGTTTATAGAAAATTTATTGAACTTATTATTCGTTCTTAATGATAAATTATTACGGGCGAGATAATCAGATTTTGTTGGGATTACCCCATCGCTGGTTATATTGCCATAAGAAAAATAGAAAGTAGATTTGTCACTTCCGCCGGAAATAGCTATTGTATTATTTAATTCAAGGCCTGTTGTATAGAAGTCACGGACGTTATCCCTGATAAAGGAAAAAGGTTTAATTAACTGCGAATTATCTACGATTGCCCCCCAGGGCCTAACAACTCCATCAAGCCTGGGTCCCCAGCTTCCGTTTTCTCCCAGCACAAATGTGCCGTTCCATCCCTGTCCGAATTTATCCTGCATTGTTGGCAATTTGCCTACTTTGCTAAAATTTGCTGAGCCTGCAAAATCTATGCTTATTTTCCCCGACTTACCTCTCTTGGTGGTAATCATAATCGCGCCATTTCTTGCTGCGGATCCATATAGTGATGAAGCAGCAGTACCTTTAAGCACTGTTATGCTTTCGATATCATTCGGATTAATGTCATTCGCTCCGTTACCAAAATCGTTTTGGCCGGTCAGCCCCACAGTTCCTACATTAGCAGCGCCGGATAAAACATTGGAACCGGCACTCAGCCGGGCATCTGTTAAGGGTACTCCATCAATAACATACAATGGCTGGTTTCCCCCTTCTGTCAATACACCATAACCTCTCATGATTATTTTTGTGGAAGATCCCGGTCCACCTGTGTTAGAAATTTCAGCTCCGGGGATCTTGCCTGCAAGCCCGTCAAACGCATTAACATTGGCCGTACGGTTTATAGTCTCACTGTTGAATGTTGTAGTTGCGTACCCTACCCTGGCCTTTTTACTGGTTTGGCCCAAAGCTGTAACAACAACTTCTTCCATAACATTTGAGGCTGGCTTTAAAGTTATTGACAGACGGGTTTGATCACCTACTCTCAATTCACTTTTTGCAAAGCTTGCAGCAGTGACCACCAAAACATCGCTTGGTTTTGCGCTTATGGAGAATTCCCCGGCCGCATTAGCGGGTAAGCCTTTGACGGTTCCTTTGATAATAACAGATGCTCCTACTACAGGATCACCCTTATCATCAACAACCTTACCGGTTACTAACCGGTTTTGAGCAAATGCCAACGCTCCTCCCAGCATCAGCATTATAAACAATGTTAGAAATCTTTTCATTGATTTTTTTTTAAGTTTTGATTATAAGAGAAGTAACCACAAGGCAACAATATCTGTTAATATGTTTCAGAATTTTACCAGTTAATTACTGAAGCATGAAATTTTTATGACGAGGCATGGATAATTATTTCTGAAAGGCACGGATGTTTCGTTTTTGTTAAAAAGCAATGTTTATGTTGGTTGAGCATTGAAGACAAATGGAGTCATCGAAAGAACTGAAGCCGGGTCTAAGAGCCGCCCGGGATTTGGAGCCGGGCCAAATAATTATAAATCGTAAAGGCAAAACTTTTTATCCATTATTCTATATGCTAATTAAATTGTTTCATTTACCAGGCCTGTTTCCGTTGATATAAACCCGTTGATGGCTAAACTAAAATTCTTTCAATTCGAAATATGAAAATGGAAACTTTTGATGGTCGTGTCACTATATTAAATGATGCTACCAAAAACAATTTGCATTTGAACAGGTGCAGTAACCAGGTATTTATTTCAAATAATAAATTGACAAACGGCCCTTGCTCATTGTAAACAATGAAAGCGATGTATTATCGAAATGTGCACAGGAAAAAATAAAATAGGAATTAACCTTGAGATGTTTGTTTTCCTTTAATGGAAAAACAGGAAGATGCAATCAAATAAATGATTGAATATCTATTTAAAAAAGTTTATTGCAGCAAATAACAATATTTGATAAATCATTTTTTGGAGGAGTGTTAACAGGAATATTTGTCCAATCAGGGCACACTGGGTAATGGCAGGCTGCCGCGTAATGAATTGAAAATAGCTTCGGCGGAAAATAATTTTATAATTCATTTTTCCAGTTTATGCATCATGCATCCATTTCCTGAAGGCAGGGGCCGTCTCCTGGCTTATAACTATCGAATGATTTATTTCAGGAATGGTAATATCAATGAGTAATTTTACTTTTTCATGAGCCTTAAAACTTTTTACGTAGTTAATGTTGATGATATACTGGCGGTTGACCCTGAAAAAGGTTGTGCTATCCAGCTCTTCTTCCAGTTCACTCAAAGTTTTATCGGAAACATATTTTTTTGAAAAACGGTCCATTACATACACCAATTTATTTTGAGTATAAATCAAAGCAATATCTTCGAGCCGCACTGCAATATTTTCCATTCCTCTTTTTACCAGCAGTCTTGTTTTCTTTCTTCCATAAATAAATCTTTCCAGGTTTGCGACGGGTGCATTCGCCCTGGCATAGGAAAAATGTGTTTGCAATTTATTATACTTCAAAAGCGCTTTATCAAGGTCCTGTTTGCTAACAGGCTTCATCAGGTAATCAATCCCGTTATTTTCAAATGCCATCATCATATAATCGTCGTAACCTGTAATAAAAATTACCGGAATCTGTACACCTGTCTGGCTGAAAATATCGAAAGATAAACCATCAGATAGCTGAACATCGCTAAAAATAATATCTGCATCGGGATGACCGGTAATATATTCTATACTTTCTTTTACAGAGCCCAGCCGGGCCATTATATTCACTTCCGTTGATACCTGGGATAGTGTTTTTACCAGCACTTCCATTGCCGGTCTTTCATCTTCAATTATTATTGCATTAAGCATGGTTAGAGGGTTGATTTGATTAAGGGTAATTTTACTGTGAATTCATTATCTGTGGTTTCTATAAGAATATCTTTATTGCAAATAAGCCTGTAGCGGGAACTTAGATTGCGCAACCCAATCCCGGTAGAATTTACGAGGTAAGGCTTTGGCCTTTTATTATTTTTTATCTGGATATATTCTCCGTTTAATATTACCCGGATGTTCAGGGGCTCAGCATCGGTAAATTCATTATGCTTAATTGCATTTTCCACCAGGATTTGCAGGGCATAGGGTAATATCATGATCGTTCCGTCATGATGATTGTTAATCTCTGTTATTAAATGCAGCTTATTATCATGGCGCACCTGCAGAACAAAGAAATAGTTTTCGATAAATTCAAGTTCACCCTGTAGGGTTATTAATTCCCTGTCTTTATTAATCAAAAAATATTTATAGACGGTCGCCAGTTTGCTGTTAAAAGTGTGAGCCGTTTCGGGGTCATTCAGGATGAGGTATGAAAGCGTATTCAGGCAGTTAAAAATAAAATGCGGCTCCAGTTCATTTTTCAAAGCAGACATTTCTGCTTTTGTTCTCTCCCAATCGAGCTGATCGACAATTTTTGTATAAAGGTTTCGCTGGTTACTAAGAAACAATATTTCATAAACTAAAGTAAGGACTACAACTGCCAGGGAAGAAAATGCCATGCATTTAAATACCGGAGACCAGCTAAAATGCTCTTTTGATATTTTGTACCATACAATAGCAAAAATTGCCGAAACTGTCGCCCCAAATAAAACGCCTATGAAAGAAAGAGAAAACACTTTCACAAAGGGGTTGCGGAATTTTTTAAAAATGAAGCGGATTTTGCGATGAATCCAGCTTGCACCGGTCCAGACACAATATGAGAGTAAAATGAAGTACAGGTTTATCGCTATGATCACCGATATTGAATAATTGCTATAGATAATGATTCCTGAGAAGAAAAGATTCATTATTCCAAGGAGCGGAATAAATAAAAGCCGCAAATATTTGTCCTTTATCATAGCAGCCGCGGTTAAGATTTATTTGCCGGGTACCCTATTAATATTACTTTATGCGGGTACCATTTAGTTTTTTACGATAGATTCCTAAGACCGTTCAAATCTATTTTCATAGGATGTTATGAAATATATAATTTGTTTTCATGGTAGATTTCAATTATAAGTGGTCGGGAGAAATTAGTTTTTAAAGAGTACCGGGGCTAAACGTGTTATACTGATGATATAAAAAGAAAGGAATACGCTGCTTTGTTAAAGAAAATAAGTAAAAAATATATTTTTTTTAGATATAATTCATCAATTATGTCGCATTTTTACATAAGTCCGAAAATTAAAAACTGAAAAATGGGCCAGGCAATAGCCACGTGAAAAATTATTATGTAAGAGCCAGGATAGGAATCTGATAGTATTGAATTCTGTCACATATATTGAGGGATCTTAACGGAAATCTTACAATCTTATCGAAGCGCCAGCGATTGAAAAGAGCTGAAAATCTCTAATTGTATTCTGGAGGGGTTGAGATAAGAACAATAGTATATAAACGGATATTAAGGATTTCGTTCAGACAGGGAAAAATATTTAATTATTTTCTTTGAGAAATTGAGCTTGCGCCACTTGTAGCAATACTCTTTCTATCAGGGTTTCCTTCATAGTGCAAAGTACTTGCACCGCTTGCTGAACCCGAAATTGAATTATTGATAGTTATTCTTACATCAGAAGCACCTGACAAACCGGCCACACAATTTTGGACAACAAAATCGTAATTTTTTACGTCACTGGCGCCACTTGCGGTAAGATTTAGATTTTGCGCTGTGCCACTTATTTTAACCGTAGATGCACCACTCAAATCCAGGGCGAGGTCTTCTATTTTAACCACTCCTTTAATATCGCATGCTCCTGAAAGCTTTAGCCGCATGCTGTTTGCGTTCAATTCACCGGTTATGATGACTTCACATGCTCCGGACGCCTCCAGGCTTTCAAGCGTCTTAAAAGAAATATATGCACGTAGTTTCTTATCACCCGACCTCAGCCTGAAATGATCATTATTATAAGAAATAACCAATATCCCATTCCTCACTTCTGTTGTAATATTATCACGATACTTGCTTTCGGTTGCGCTTACCGCCAATGAATAACTATCCCCCTGCGATAAATATACTTCCATGCCGCCCGAAACTTTGATACCCGAAAAAGTGGTTACGCTCCTTACCTCAGCATTCTTATCGCTAATAACAGTTTGCTGGGCAAAAACCGGTGAGTAAATGGCGATGAACATGAATATGAAAAGAGGTTTCATTGTAAATATTTTTTCTGTAACGTATAGGAGAAATAAAAGTTACAAATTTTTGGTAATTAAATATGAAGGAGCTTACCTTTACGCTTTAAAACAATTTTATTACCGGGGTGCGTTCACCTAAGGGCGAATTGCTGAGATAATACCCGCAGACCTGATCAGGATAATGCCTGCGAAGGGAGGTTTATTAACTTTTCCGCCTCTTTTTCATGCTTTTATCCTTTTCACTAAAGATTAATAGCATGGGAAAAATCGTTTTTACCGCCATTTTTTTTATCATCCAGATGTGTGTTTTCGCACAGGATAGCGCCCATCGAAAACTTACCGATACACTGATGCTGGAGAATATTGAAATAACTTCAATAAGAGCAGCGGATGAGGCGCCATTTACGAAAACCAATATCAGCAAAAAAGAAATAGAAAAGCTGAACCTTGGGCTGGATCTTCCCTTTATTTTAAACCAAACTCCTTCTGTAGTAGTGAATTCCGACGCGGGAAATGGCATAGGCTATACCGGGCTTCGGATACGCGGATCTGATGCATCCCGGGTGAATGTTACCCTTAACGGTATTCCTTACAACGATGCAGAAAGCCAGGGGACTTTTTTTGTTGACCTGCCGGATATCGCATCATCCCTTAATTCAATCCAGGTCCAACGCGGTGTTGGAACTTCTTCCAATGGAGCGGGCGCCTTTGGGGCAACCGTTAATCTTTCTACCAATGAAGTAAACGAAGAAAAGTATGCAGAAGTAAACAACAGCTATGGGTCTTTTAATTCCTGGAAAAATACAATCAAAACCGGTACCGGCTTATTGGGAAATCATTTTACAACTGATGTAAGAGTGTCACTGATAAATAGCGATGGCTACATTGACAGGGCTACATCAAAACTGGAATCATTTTTTGTGAGCAGCGCCTACATCGATAAAAATAGTTCCTTCAGGTTGAATATTTTAACCGGGAAGGAAAAAACATACCAGGCGTGGTATGGTATACCCGAAAGTTATCTCTCCGGTAACCGGAGGTATAATCCGGCAGGGACTGAAAAGCCCGGCTCACCCTACGATAACGAAACGGATAATTA
>Ga0268264_10004676_pt1 | contig 11634 bp, 8 predicted proteins | sample KBSSwiS32_FD_190357 | JGI IMG/M metagenome (GOLD analysis project Ga0268264, IMG submission 190357) | Switchgrass rhizosphere microbial communities from Kellogg Biological Station, Michigan, USA - KBS Switchgrass S3-2 (SPAdes) (version 2) | ecosystem: Host-associated > Plants > Roots >... | reverse complement strand
CTTGTCGAGTTTGGCCTTCGTGAAGTTGCGTGTCCGGCTGCTCACCGCCTTCAGTCGCGTGCCGTCCACCGCCAGCAGCTCGCGCCCGACCAGGTCGAGCTTGCGGCACAGCACCACAAACGCGCGAAATACCGCTTTGAACGCGGAGCGGTTGTCGCGGCGAAAGTCGGCGATGGTCTTGAAGTCAGGCCGCAACCCTCGCAGCAGCCAAATCAGTTCGAGATTGCGCGTCGCCTCGGCTTCCAGGCGACGGCTCGACCGCACCCTGTTCAGGTAGCCGTACAGGTACAGCTTGAGCATGTCGGCCGGATTATAGCCCGGCCGGCCGGTCGCCTTGGGCCGCGTCCCAAGGAACCCCGCTTCGCCAAGATCAAGTTCTTCGACGAACGCATCGATGAAGCGCACCGGGTTGTCCGCCGACACGTAATCCTCGATCGATGCCGGCAGCAGCAGAGCCTGGTCGCGCGCGTGACCCTCGATATACGCCAGGCCCCTAGCATACGCCCATCAGCGCGACGGTGGAATCAAACACGCGAGTTTTCGCACGGTCTGGGTCGAATTTCGGGAACGCACCCACTTTCCCAAAAAGCCGTTGCGGGCCGATTATAGGACGTCCTGAACGGTATAACGCGCAAACAACTGCTCAGATAACTGCGTCGATAATTGAATCGACAAAGTCGGCATTGATCGGCTCTTTGGAAAACCAGCGGCGATAAAATAGTGGCCCCACCACCGCCGCGATAAGGTCGGCCGCCGAGCGGTCGCGTTGAACCTCGCCCCTATCCTTTGCCCTTTCGACGACGGCGTGGAACGGCGCCATAAACGCCAGATGCAAGCCGCACTGCATTGCAGCGATTTCCGGATCGCGTTCCGCGGCATCAATTATAGACGGATAGACCGAGGCCCATGCAGCAGTCTGAAGTTGCTCAGCGAAATTTGTCAGCAGCGCGTAAAGATCAGCTCGCACGGTGCCCGTGTCGGGTGGCGGATACGCCCTGCCAAGCCTGGAGCAAGCATCGATCAGCAGCGCAGAGCGCGAGGGCCAATGCCGGTAAATCGTTGTTTTGGACACCCCCGAGGCGCGGGAAACTTCGTCGATGCTGACTCCGCTCAGTCCACTCTGCGTCAACTGCCGATAGGTTTCGGCCAACACCGACGCCTTGGAGCGCTCCACCCTTTTGTCCAAGATTTGAACACGGAACCTCCGTTAACGATAACAGAACGATACGGTATCGTTCTGTAGCGATATCTGAAGATATACCGCAAGCCGGAAGGGTCGCACTCGTGAAATTTGCCTACACACGCCTCGTTACCGACGATGTCCCGAGCCTCGCAAGCTTCTACGAAAACATCCTGAGCCTACAGGGTAGGGGCGATGACAGCTATGTCGAACTGCATCCCGGCGGTGCGATCCTCAGCAGCAAAGCCGCTAGCTTCGTGCATGGCGGGGAATGGTCCGCATGCGCTAATAAATCGGCCATTCTCGAGTTCGAAGTCGACGACGTGGATGTCGAGCGCGCGCGTATCGATCCCTTTGTGACGGACTGGCTGCAGCAGCCCAAAGATATGCCCTGGGGCAACCGGTCGATGCTGTTCCGCGACCCCGACAGCAACCCGATCAACTTTTTCAGGCGGATTAAGAAGCCCTGATCGGGCGGCGAGGCTGTGAACGCAACCATCCTCACACCTTCCCGATTGGGAACGGCGATAGAGCCGCGTGAGCACGTAATGCCGCTCGCGTGTCAGACGTCAGCGTAGTCCGTGCCCGCTCTATGTCGCGACGTCTAATAGTGATCAACAGCACTCACATCATGATATAAAGACATCTTTATATCCCTATTGACAGCCACGGACCGATGGTGTTGAACGACCGTGTCGAGGTTCCCCATCCCAGGTGTGGCGATGGGGCTAAGACGGGAAGCCGGTGGCGTCTTTCGGGACAGAGTCCGGCGCTGCCCCCGCAACTGTAAGCGGCGAGTGGCGGCTCCATTTCGTGTCACTGGGTTCCCGCAAGGAACCTGGGAAGGCCGGAGCCACCGCGTTGACCCGTGAGCCAGGAGACCTGCCTTTCGACGCCATAACGTTCCTCGGACGGGGGTTCCTCCGGTGGATCGCGCTTGACGCGACGGTCCGTAGCTCAAGCCCTTTCGGACTCGTTCGCGCCTTGCGCGCTTTCGCCTGACCTTTCGCCCGCAAAGCCTGGGTGAGTCATGACGAATAGCGGGTTCACATTCTCGATCAGCAGCATCCCGTTCGACGAGGATTATCGACCTGCAGACCACACACGCGTCACAACCAACTTCGCCAATCTCGCGCGAGGGGAAAACCGCCGGGAAAATCTGCGCAACACGCTGGTGATGATCGACCATCGGTTCAACGCGCTGATGCACTGGGACAACCCCAAGGGTGATCGCTACACGCTGAAGTTGAAGATCATCTCGGCCGCGCTCACGCTTGGAGGCGGCGCGGAGGACGAAGCGATCCCGCTGATCGAGATCCTGCACACCACCGTCGCCGACAGGATCAGCGGCGAGCGCAGCGACGGCATGGTCGGCAACAACTTCTCGTCCTATGTGCGCGATTACGACTTCAGCGTCGTTCTGCCCGATCACCTCAGAACCGGGGGTGTCGGCGCGCCGGAGGGCTTTGGCGACCTCCACGGTAACCTGTTCAAGCATTTCCTTGGGTCGAGTGCCTATCGCGACAATTTCCGCAAACGCCCGGTCATTTGCCTGAGCGTATCGAGCAAGGAGGTCTACCACCGGACCGCGAACGTGCACCCGATCCTCGGCGTCGAGTACCGGAACGACAAGTTCTCGCCCACCGATCAGTATTTCGCGAAGATGGGCATGAAGGTGCGCTATTTCATGCCGCTGCACAGCGTCGCGCCATTCGCCTTCTACCATATCGGCGATCTGGTCAGCGATTATACGAACCTCGAGCTCGCCAGCACGATCGCCACGATGGAGACTTTCCAGAAGATCTATCGTCCGGAGATCTACAACGCCAATTCGGTAGCGGCAGAGCATTATCAACCGAGCCTGAAGTTCCAGGACCATTCACTGACCCGCATCGTCTACGATCGCGACGAGCGCAGCCGCCTCGCAATCGAGCAGGGCAAGTTCGCCGAAGAGCACTTCATCAAGCCGCATGCCGCCACGCTTGAGCGCTGGTCCGCGACCTGCGGCCTCTGATCCCCACGCACAGAAGGTATTTCCGTAATGACGTCATTGTTGCCGACGACGACCGCGGGCAGCCTGCCCAAGCCTTGCTGGCTCGCCCAGCCCGAGACGCTGTGGTCGCCCTGGAAGCTGGAGGGCCAAGAGCTGATCGCGGGGAAGCGGGACGCCTTGCGCCTGGCGGTCGACGACCAGCGGCAGGCGGGCATCGATATTCTAGGCGACGGCGAACAGACGCGCCAGCACTTCGTCACGACGTTCGTCGAGCATCTGGACGGTGTCGATTTCGAGAAGCGCGAGACGGTGCGTATCCGCAACCGCTACGACGCCAGCGTGCCGACCGTCGTAGGGGCCGTCTCGCGACCGAAGTCGGTCTTCGTCGACGATGCGCGATTCCTGCGCGCGCAGACCGATCAGCCGATCAAGTGGACGCTGCCAGGGCCGATGACGATGATCGATACGCTCTACGACGCGCACTACCGGAGCCGCGAGAAGCTAGCGTGGGAGTTCGCCCGCATCCTCAACGAGGAAGCCCATGAGTTGGAAGCAGCCGGCGTCGATATCATCCAGTTCGACGAGCCCGCCTTCAACGTCTTCTTCGAAGAGGCCAACGACTGGGGTATCGCCACGCTGGAGCGTGCGGCCGAGGGGCTGAAGGCCGAGACCGCGGTCCACATCTGCTACGGCTATGGCATCAAGGCCAACACCGACTGGAAAAAGACGCTCGGCGCCGAATGGCGCCAGTATGAGCAGACTTTTCCCAGGCTCCAAAAGTCGACGATCGATATCATCTCGCTGGAATGCCAGAACTCGCGCGTGCCGATGGACCTCATTGAACTGGTCCGCGGCAAGAAGGTGATGGTCGGCGCGATCGACGTTGCCATCGACACGATCGAAACGCCGGAGCAGGTCGCCGACACGCTACGCAATGCGCTCCGCTTCGTCGATCCCGACAAGCTCTACCCAGCCACCAACTGCGGAATGGCGCCGCTGTCGCGTAAGGTCGCGCGGGGCAAACTGAAGGCGCTGGGTGCCGGCGCGGAGATCATCCGCGGGGAACTGGCGGCCTGACGTCTATCGGATGGCGCTTGCCTGACCGCTTCACCGAGAGCCGCGCCCATCTTCCGGCGGGCGCGCTCTCCCGATCGATCACGCTTGCGGCATGGCTTGGGGAACGATCGTCTTCACGATCGAAGCGTCCAGCGCCTCATAGTCGTGAAGGCCGATCACGTCGTACAATTCGGCCCGCGTCTGCATTCGCTCGACCATATTGTGCGTGCCGCCATCACGCTGGATGGCCGCGTACAGCTCGGCCTGCGCCTTGTTGGCGACACGCAAGCTCGACACCGGCCAGATCACCATCTTGTAGCCCATCTGCTCGAATTCCTGCGCCGTGAAGAACGGCGTTTTGCCGAACTCGGTCATGTTGGCGAGGAGCAGCACGCCCGGCATCGCGGTCGCGAACGCCTCGAACATCTCGCGACTGGTCAGCCCTTCCGGGAAGATCGCGTCCGCACCCGCCTCGACATAGGCCCGGGCGCGCTCCAACGCAGCATCGAAGCAGTCGACTCCGACCGCATCGGTGCGCGCGACGATCACCAGATCGCGTGCCGCCTTTTTGGCGGCTGCGACCTTGGCCGCCATGTCGACAGTCGGGACCAGGCTCTTACCGTTCAGATGGCCGCATTTCTTGGGGAGGGTCTGATCCTCGAGATGGACCGCACCTGCCCCGGCATCCTCGAACGTCCGCACCATGTGCATCACGTTCAGCGCCTCGCCATAGCCGGTGTCGCCATCGACCAGCAGCGGCAGCTCAGCTGAACGTGCGATCTGGCGGATAAAGAAGGCGACTTCATCCACGGTGATGATGCCGAGATCGGGAAGCCCCATCGATGCGGTCATCGCCGCCCCCGACAAGTAGAGCCCGTCGAAGCCCGCATTACGGGCCTGGATCGCGGACTGGCCATTATGGGCGCCCGGCAAGCGGTAGATGCCCGGTCGCGAGAGCGCGGCACGGAAGCGCTTGCCTGCGGATTCGGTCGGAAGTTCGGCGGCAACGAGATATGGCAAAGCGAGATACTCCTTCAGGCAGCGAGATGGTCGTCGCGCGCGGCAAGCGGCACCCAGACGAGGTCTTCGGGGCCGGTATAGTTGGCGGACGGACGGATGATCTTGTTGTCCTGGCGCTGCTCGATGACATGCGCCGCCCAGCCGCTGGTACGCGCGATGACGAACAGCGGCGTGAACATCGCGGTCGGCACGCCCATCAGATTGTAGGAGACAGCCGAAAACCAGTCGAGGTTCGGGAACATCTGCTTTGAATCCCACATCACCCTCTCGATCCGCTCGGCGACGGCGAACTGCCGCTGGGCACCCGCTTCGTCGGCGAGCGCCTTCGCGACCCGCTTGATTACGACGTTACGCGGATCGGCCACGGTATAGACCGGGTGGCCGAAGCCGATCACGACCTCCTTGGCCTCGACGCGGCGACGGATGTCGGCTTCCGCCTCGTCGGGGGTCGCGTACCGCTTCTGGATTTCATGGGCGATTTCGTTCGCGCCACCATGCTTGGGACCGCGCAAAGCGCCGATCGCCCCGGCGATGGCCGAATACATGTCCGAGCCGGTGCCCGCGATGACGCGTGCGGTGAAGGTCGAGGCGTTGAACTCGTGCTCGGCGTAGAGAATGAGGGAGGTGTGCATGGCGCGTACGAAGCTGTCGGACGGCGCATGCCCATGCAGCAGATGGAGGAAATGGCCGCCGATGCTGTCGTCGTCGGTCTCCACCTCGATCCGGCGGCCATGGTGCGCGAAATGATACCAGTAGAGCAGGATCGATCCAAGCGAGGCCATCAGCCGGTCGGCGATGTCGCGCGCGTCGGCGATGTTGTGATCGTGCGTTTCGGGCAGGACGCAGCCGAGCGCCGACACGCCCGAGCGCATGACGTCCATTGGATGCGCCGCGGCCGGGATCGCTTCCAGAGCCTCCTTCACCGAGCGCGGCAGGCCGCGCAGGCCACGCAACTTCTTTTTGTAGGACGCGAGTTTCGCCGCAGTCGGCAGCGTACCGTGAATCAGCAGGTGGGCAATCTCCTCGAACTCGCTGGTCTCGGCGAAGTCGAGAATGTCATAGCCGCGATAATGCAGGTCATTGCCGGTACGGCCGACGGTGCATAGCGCGGTATTGCCCGCCGTCACGCCCGACAGCGCGACAGATTTCTTCGGCTTGAAGGTGGGAACGTCGTTCATCGGCTTGGCTTTCCTCTCAGAAACTGTCGGCGGGGACGTGGACATGACCGTCCATCAGCATCCGCGCGCTGCGGCTCATGACCGCCTTGGTGATGATCCATTGGCCGTTCGCTTGGTGCGCTTCGGCACCGACCCGCAGCGCACCGGATGGATGGCCGAAGCGGATCGATGTCCGCACCCCGCCCCCGGCCGCCTTGTTGACCAGCGTTCCCGGCACTGCCGTTGCGGCGGCGATGGCGACGGAGGCCGTGCCCATCATGGCGTGGTGGAGCTTGCCCATCGACAGCGCGCGGACGAGCAGGTCGACCTCGCCGGCCAGCACTTCCCGGCCGCTCGCCGTGCGATGATCAATGGGCGAGGCGACGAAGGCGATGGCCGGCACGCGCGCCGTCTTGACGATCCCCATCGCCTCCGCGCCGGCGGTGCGCAGCGCCTCGAAGCGAACGAGCGCGTCCACGTCGCCATTGATTGCGTCGCGAAGCTCGGCACCGGTGTAACCCAGATCTTCCGCCTGGACAAAGACGGTCGGAATGCCGGCGTTGATGAGAGTCGCCGGGATCATGCCGCCCGGTACGACGTTTTCGTCGACCGTCAGGGTATCGACAAGATGGCCGGTCGGGAACAGCGCGTCCGACGCATCGGCGGGGTCGACGAACTCCAGCACGATCTCCGCAGCCGGAAAGGCAACGCCATCGAGCTCGAAATCACCCGTCTCGACGACCTGTCCCTCCGCGACGGGCACATAGGCGACGATCGTCTTGCCGATGTTCGCCTGCCAGATGCGGACCGTGCAGACGCCGTCGACCGCTCGGGCGGGATCGACGTAGCCGGCCGCAATCGCGAAGGTCCCGACGGCTGTCGACAGGTTCCCGCAATTGCTCGACCAGTCGAGCGTACCGCTGTCGATCGCGATCTGCCCATAGAGGTAATCGACGTCATGGCCCGCCCGCGTCGCCGGTGAGACGATCACGCATTTGGACGTGCTGGAGGTCGCGCCGCCCATGCCGTCGATGTGCGCGCCATACGGGTCGGGGCTGCCCATCACACGGCGGAACAGCCGATCGCGCGCGTCGCCCGGCGTCTGCGCGCGATCGGGCAGGTCCTCAAGCCGGAAGAACACGCCCTTGCTGGTGCCACCACGCATATAGGCAGCCGGGATGCGGACCTGCGGCGTCATGCCGCGGCACTCGAGGCGAGGAAGTCCTGCGCGAAGCGTTGCAGGACACCGCCCGCCTCGTAGATCGACACCTCTTCGGCGGTATCGAGGCGGCACAGCACCGACACCTCCGTCCTCAACCCGTCGGCGCGATGGATGATGAGCTTCAGTTCGGCGCGCGCATCTGGCGTGCCCACCACATCGAAGGTCTCGGTGCCGTTCAGCTTGAGGTTGAGGCGGGTCGAGCCAGCGAGGAACTCCAGCGGCAGCACGCCCATGCCGATGAGGTTGGTGCGATGGATACGCTCGAACCCCTCGGCGACGATCGCCTGGACCCCCGCGAGCCGGACCCCCTTCGCGGCCCAGTCGCGCGACGATCCTTGGCCGTAGTCGGCACCGGCGATGATGATGAGCGGTTGCCGGCGACCGAGATAGGTTTCGATCGCCTCCCACATGCGAACGACGGTGCCGTCCGGCTCAATACGGGCGAAGCTGCCCATCTTCACGGCGCCGTCAACCACCGCCATCTCGTTGACAAGCTGAGGGTTGGCGAAAGTCGCGCGCATCGCCGTCAGGTGGTCGCCGCGATGCGTCGCATAGGAGTTATAGTCCTCCTCAGGCACCCCCATCGCGGTCAGATACTCACCCGCCGCGCTGGTCGGCAGGATCGCGTTTGACGGTGACAGGTGATCGGTGGTGATGTTGTCGGGCAGGATTGCGAGCGGGCGCATCCCCTTGAGCGTGCGCGGACTGGCGGCCAGCGCGCCCAGGCCATCGGTATCCCAATAGGGCGGCCGGCGAATATAGGTCGATTGGATGCGCCAGTCGTAGAGCGGGCTGACCGGCGCGCTGCCGTCGCCCGAGCGGGCGAACATCGGCTCGTAAACGTCCCGGAATTGCTCGGCCTTCACATGGTCGCGCACGATCGCATCGATCTCGGCATCGCTCGGCCACAGGTCAGCAAGCCGGACCTCACGGCGATCGGGCGCGATCCCCAGCACGTCCTTCTCGATGTCGAGCCGGATCGTGCCCGCGATGGCATAGGCGACGACCAGCGGCGGTGATGCAAGAAACGCTTGCTTGGCATAAGGGTGGATGCGCCCGTCAAAGTTGCGGTTCCCCGACAGAACGGCGGTCGTGTAAAGATCGCGTTCGACGATCTCGCGCTGAATGACGGGGTCAAGCGCACCCGACATGCCGTTGCAGGTCGTGCAGGCGAAGCCGACGATACCGAAGCCGAGTTGCTCCAGTTCGCACAGCAGATCGGCCTCCTCCAAATAGAGTGCGGGTACGCGCGAGCCGGGCGCGAAGCTCGTCTTGACCCAGGGCTTGCGCGTCAGGCCGAGCGCGTTGGCCTTCTGGGCCACCAGCCCTGCCGCGACCACGTTGCGTGGGTTCGAGGTGTTGGTGCAGCTCGTGATCGCCGCAATGATGACTGCACCCTCGGGCATCAGCCCTGCGCGTTCCTGCGCAATGGCACCTTCGAGATCCTTCGCCACGCCGAGGTCGTGGAGCGCAGCGGTCGGCAAACGCCGATGCGGGTTCGAGGGGCCGGCAAGGTTGCGCTCGACGCTGCCCAGGTCGAACGTCAGCACCCGCTCATATTGTGCGGTCGCCAGCGCGTCGCCCCACAGACCCGTCGCTTTCGCATAGGTCTCGACCAGTGCGACCTGTGCGGGCGCGCGGTTGGTGAGCAGCAGATAGTCAAGCGTCTGGCGGTCGATGTAGAACATCGCCGCGGTCGCCCCATATTCCGGACACATGTTGGAGATGGTCGCGCGGTCGCCGATCGACAGGCTGTCGGCACCGGGGCCGAAGAACTCCAGCCAGGCTCCGACAACGCGCTCCTTGCGCAGGAACTCGGTCAGCGCGAGGACGATGTCGGTCGCGGTGATGCCCTCCGACCGCCGCCCTGTCAGCTTCACGCCGACGATATCGGGAAGCCGCATCATCGACGGGCGGCCGAGCATGACGGTTTCCGCTTCGAGACCACCGACACCCACCGCGATTACGCCCAGCGCGTCGACATGCGGTGTGTGGCTGTCTGTCCCGACGCAGGTATCGGGGAACGCGACACCGTCCCGCACCTGGATCACCGGCGACATCTTCTCCAGATTGATCTGGTGCATGATGCCGTTGCCCGCCGGCACCACGTCGACATTGTCGAACGCGCGCTTCGCCCATTCGATGAAGTCGAAGCGATCCTCGTTGCGCCGGTCCTCGATCGCCCGGTTCTTGGCGAAGGCGTCAGGGTCGAAGCCGCCATGTTCCACCGCGAGGCTGTGGTCGACGATGAGTTGGGTCGGCACGACGGGATTGACCTTGGCGGGATCGCCACCCTGCTCCGCGATGGCGTCGCGCAGGCCCGCAAGGTCGACGAGCGCGGTCTGTCCGAGGATATCGTGGCAAACAACGCGGGCCGGATACCAGGGAAAATCGAGATCGCGCCGGCGATCGGCGATCTGGATCAGCGCGTCGTTCAACAGCGCCGGGTCGCAGCGGCGAACCAGTTGCTCGGCTAGTACACGCGACACATAAGGAAGCGTGTCATAGGTGCCGGGGCGGAGCGCCTCGATCGCGGCACGCGCATCGAAATAGGTGAGAGCCGTGCCGTCGAGCGGTTTCTGATAAGCAGTGTCCATCGGGTTCCCGGGTTCCATTGGGCGAGCCGCGTCGCGATAGACGCGCTCGGTCGGGTGAAGGTCGAGAAGGTAAAGCGGCCAGCGGCGACCATGCAGTCGCATCCCGCCGCATCGCGCCCGCTCGCGAAGACCGCGACGACGAGACCATCGTCGCTGCGGCTGATGCACGATGCCTCGAACACAACATCATCCAGCTCTGCACGCAGTTCGATGTCGTGGCAGCGATGGAGCGAAACGCTGCCACGCAGGATGTCCCGTGCGCGTGCCGTCGCTGCCCCGAGGACACGTCGAGAAGGTTGGCACCTTGCGGTTGGGCGGTAGCAAGCATATTCGCATAATCCGCAAACAGGCACGCTTATACAGGGCTGAAAGCGTGGAATCCTGCGAAGGTCGATCAGCAAATCTGCGAAGGTTGCGAAGTTATGGTGGCACGCAAGGCATTCATGGGGGTCCGGCTTCGGCGCTTGCGCGAGGAGCGCAAGCTGAAGCAGGTCGAGCTTGCCCAGGCCCTCGGCATCTCGCCCAGCTATCTCAACCAGCTCGAACAGAACCAGCGTCCGCTGACCGTCCCGATCCTCCTGAAGCTCAACGCGGCATTCGGTGTCGATGTGCAGGTCTTCTCGGAAGACGAGGAGGCACGCCTGATGACCGACATCCGCGACGCGATCGCCGACGTCGAGGAAGCGGTGTCGGTTGCCGAACTGCGCGAGTTGGCGACGAACATGCCCGCGGTCGGCCGCACACTGGTCGCGCTGCATCGGCGGTATCGCGATGCGGTCGAACGGGGCGACGCGATGGCGGCCGAACTGGGCGATGAATGGACGACCGGAGACCGCGCCCGCCAGCCCTTCGAACAGGTTCGGGATTTCTTCTACGCGCGCCACAACCATGTCGAGTTGCTGGATGAAGCGGCCGAACGCCTCTATCGCGACGCAAGTCTGAGCCCGCGCACGATCCACGACGGGCTGACCGCATGGCTGAAAGCGCAGCACGGGATCGCGGTACTGACCGACGTAACCACCGCGCCACGCCGCTTCGATCCCGCTGCACAGGCGCTCACGCTGTCTGCCTCGCTGACACCCGGTCAACGCGTATTCCAAATGGCGACCCAGCTCGCCTTTATCGAACTAGGCGGCGTGATCGACGACCTTGCCCACGATCCGGTCCTCGCCGATACGGAGGCGCGCCGCCTGGGGCGGATCGGCCTCGCCAACTATTTCGCGGGCGCGCTGGTCCTGCCCTATGCCGAATTTCTCGCTGCCGCCGAAGCCGAGCGGTACGACATCGAGCGCCTCGGGCGGCGCTTCGGCGTGGGATTCGAGACGGTCTGCCACCGGCTGTCGACGCTCCAGCGGGCGGGTGCGCGCGGCGTGCCCTTCTTCTTCGTCCGCGTCGACCGGGCGGGCAAT
>Ga0268264_10004674_pt1 | contig 11634 bp, 5 predicted proteins | sample KBSSwiS32_FD_190357 | JGI IMG/M metagenome (GOLD analysis project Ga0268264, IMG submission 190357) | Switchgrass rhizosphere microbial communities from Kellogg Biological Station, Michigan, USA - KBS Switchgrass S3-2 (SPAdes) (version 2) | ecosystem: Host-associated > Plants > Roots >... | reverse complement strand
TCGCCACACTCGTCACCATCGAGGCAGGCAAGATCACCTCCGAGGCCCTCGGCGAGGTGCAGGAGATGATCGACATCTGCGAGTTCGCGGTCGGCCTGTCACGACAGCTCTACGGCAAGACCATCGCCTCAGAGCGCCCAGGCCACCGGTTGATGGAGACCTGGCATCCGCTCGGCGTCGTGGGTGTGATCACCGCGTTCAACTTCCCCGTCGCGGTCTGGTCGTGGAATACCGCGATCGCCCTGGTATGCGGTGACACCGTCGTGTGGAAGCCGTCGGAGCTGACCCCCTTGACGGCGCTGGCGTGCCAAGCGCTGATTGAACGGGCCGCCGACGACGTGGGTGCGCCGCGAGAGATCAGCCGGCTCGTCCAGGGTGGGCGCGAGGTCGGCGAGCGGCTCGTCGACGATCCTCGGGTGGCGCTGCTCAGCGCGACGGGCTCTGTGCGGATGGGCCAGCAGGTCGGTCCGCGGGTGGCGCAGAGGTTCGGCAAGGCGCTCCTCGAACTGGGCGGCAACAACGCCGCGATCGTCACCCCGTCGGCCGACCTCGACCTCGCCGTGCGGGGCATCGTGTTTTCGGCGGCGGGCACCGCGGGCCAGCGGTGCACGACATTGCGCAGGCTGATCGTGCAGTCGTCGGTCGCCGACGAGCTGGTCGAGCGCATCATCAACGCGTATCGCCAGCTGCCGATCGGCGACCCGGCGGCCGAGGGCACGCTGGTCGGTCCGCTGATTCATGAGACGGCTTATCGCGACATGGTGCGGGCCCTCGAGCAGGCCCGCGCCGACGGCGGTGAGGTGTTCGGCGGCGAGCGCCATGACGTCGGCGACGAATGCGCCTACTACGTCGCACCCGCGGTGGTGCGGATGCCGACGCAGACCGAGGTCGTGCACAACGAAACGTTCGCACCGATCCTCTACGTGCTGACCTACGATGGCCTCGACGAGGCGATCTCACTCAACAACGCTGTACCGCAGGGACTTTCCTCGGCGATCTTCACGCTCGACGTGCGGGAGGCGGAGCGGTTCATGGCGGCGGACGGGTCGGACTGCGGCATCGCCAACGTCAACATCGGCACCTCGGGCGCGGAGATCGGCGGGGCGTTCGGCGGGGAGAAGCAGACCGGTGGCGGTCGCGAGTCGGGTTCGGATGCGTGGAAGGCCTATATGCGCCGGGCCACCAACACCGTCAACTTCTCCTCAGAGTTGCCGCTGGCGCAGGGAGTGCACTTCGGGTAACGGTTGCCGCAGGCGTTTTGATGCGGCACATGCGGGTCACTCTAGGACCATGCGAAACACCAATCCCAGCATCAGTAGCGACGATGCTCGGGCTGCCTGACGCCATTCGCGCCTGCCTGTTCGACCTCGACGGGGTGCTGACCGACACCGCGAGTGTGCACAGGAAAGCCTGGAAAGCGATGTTCGACGCGTACCTGCGGACGCGTGCGGACCGGACCGGAGACAAATTCGTCGAATTCGACGCCGAGGACGACTATCTGGACTACATCGACGGCAAGAGGCGTGAGGACGGGGTCCGCTCGTTTCTGGCAGCCCGTGGGATCACGCAGCCGGAAGGCGAGCCGGACGACAAGCCGTCGGCCGAGACGGTGTACGGCTTGGGCAACCGCAAGAACGAACGGTTTCAACAGGCGATCCGTCAGGACGGGGTCAAGGTGTTCGAGGGTTCGCGCCGCTATCTCGAGGCGGTCACCGCCGCCGATTTGGCAGTGGCGGTCGTGTCGTCGAGCTCCAACACCCGCGAGGTGCTGGAGGTCACCGGGCTGGACAAGTTCATCCAGCAGCGGGTGGACGGCGTGACGATGCAGCAGGAGGACATCCCTGGCAAGCCGGCCCCCGACTCGTTCCTGCGGGCGGCCGAGTTGCTTGGCGTCAAACCGGCCGCGGCGACTGTCTTCGAAGACGCGTTGGCCGGAGTCGAGGCGGGCAGGCGCGGGAACTTCGGATGCGTGGTCGGTGTTGATCGCGTGGGTCAGAAAGAAGCGTTGCGCCGCAACGGCGCCGACATCGTCGTGACGGACCTCGCCGAATTGCTGGCGAAGCGATGATCCCCGAACAAACCTTCCCGGTCGAGCCCTGGCACGTGCGTGAGACCAGGCTGGATCTCAATCTGCTTGCTCAATCGGAGTCGTTGTTCGCGTTGTCCAACGGCCATATCGGGCTGCGCGGCAACCTCGACGAGGGCGAGCCGTACGGGCTGCCGGGAACCTACCTCAACTCGTTCTACGAGACCCGCCCGCTGCCGTACGCCGAAGCCGGATACAGCTATCCGGAGGACGGCCAATCGGTCGTCGACGTCACCAACGGCAAGATTCTGCGCCTGCTCGTCGACGACGAACCGTTCGACGTGCGATACGGCGATCTGGAAGCACACGAACGCGTGCTCGACATGCGCGCGGGCACGCTGAGCCGCAACGTGTGCTGGACGTCTCCGGCGGGAAAGCAGGTGAAGGTCCGTTCGACGCGGCTGGTGTCACTTGCCCAGCGCGGTGTGGCGGCAATCGAGTACGTGGTGGAGGCTGTCGGCGAATTCGCGCTTGTCACTGTGCAATCCGAGCTCGTCGCCAACGAGGACCAACCGCAGCCGTCCGCCGATCCACGGGTCGCCGCGGTGTTGCTGAATCCGTTGGAGGCGGTACAGCACGACGCGAGCGACCGAGGAGCGCTGCTCGTGCACCGGACTCGAAGCAGCCGCTTGATGATGGCTGCTGCGATGGAACATCATGTCGACGTGCCGGGCCGCGTCGAAGTGAGCACCGAAGCCGGTGAGGATTGGGCGCGCACGACCGTCATCTGCGGGTTGCGCGCCGGGCAGCGGCTGCGGATCGTCAAGTATCTCGGATACGGGTGGTCGAGCCTGCGCTCGCGACCGGCGTTGCGCGACCAGGTGCTCGGCGCGGTAGCGGGTGCTCAGTACTGCGGATGGGAGGGTCTGCTGAAGGCGCAACGCGACTATCTGGACGAATTCTGGGACTGTGCGGACGTCGAGGTGGAGGGTGACGCCGATTGCCAGCAGGCGGTGCGCTTCGGTCTGTTCCACGTACTGCAGGCCAGTGCGCGCGCCGAACGCCGCGCGATCCCGGGAAAAGGCCTGACCGGCACCGGCTATGACGGCCACACTTTCTGGGACACCGAGGGTTTCGTTCTTCCCGTGCTCACCTATACCGCGCCGTATGCCGCTGCGGATGCGTTGCGCTGGCGGGCGTCGACGCTGGATCTCGCCCGTGACCGCGCGGCCGAGCTGGACCTCGCGGGCGCCGCCTTTCCGTGGCGAACGATCCGAGGGGAGGAGTGCTCGGCATACTGGCCGGCGGGCACGGCGGCCTGGCATATCAACGCCGATATCGCAATGGCCTTCGAACGGTATCGCATTGTCACAGGCGATGATTCGCTGGAAGCCGATTGCGGTCTGAACGTACTGGTCGAAACCGCCCGGCTGTGGATGTCGTTGGGCCATCACGACCGGCACGGAGTCTGGCATCTCGACGGTGTCACGGGCCCCGACGAGTACACCGCCGTCGTGCGCGACAATGTCTTCACCAATCTCATGGCTGCACACAACCTTCGCACCGCGGGGCAGGCGTGTGATCGACACCCCGACGAGGCCCTGGCGCTCGGCGTCGATTCGAAGGAAACCGCCGGCTGGCGCGATGCTGCCGCGGCGGCGCACATCCCGTTCGACGAGGAACTCGGCATACACGAACAGTGCGAGGGTTTCACCAACCTGCGGGAGTGGAACTTCACCGGGAACACGTCGTATCCGCTGCTGCTGCACGAGCCGTATGTGCGGCTGTACCCGTCGCAGGTCGTCAAGCAGGCCGATCTCGAGCTCGCGATGCACTGGCGCAGCACCGAGTTCACGCCTGAACAGAAGGCCCACAACGTCGACTACTACGAGCGGCGCACCACCAGGGACTCGTCCCTGTCGGCATGCACACAGGCGGTGATGTGCGCCGAGGTGGGCCACCTGGAACTGGCCCACGACTACCTCTACGAAGCGGCGCTGATCGATCTGCGCGACCTGCAGCACAATACTCGCGACGGGCTTCACGTGGCATCGCTGGCCGGAGCGTGGACAGCGTTGGTCGCGGGCTTCGGTGGACTGCGAGACGATGATGGTGAGCTCGCCCTCGATCCGCAGCTGCCGGATGGCATCTCGCGATTACGGTTTCGGCTGCGTTGGAAGAGCTTTCGACTGACCGTCGACGCCGACCATGACGAAGTCACTTACACCCTCCGCGACGGGCCGGACCACATGCTGACGATTCGCCATGCCTGCGAGCGGCTCGATCTGCACACCGGCGCCCCGAAGACGGTCGCTGTGCAACGCCGCACGCCGCTGTTGCCACCGCCGTCACAACCGCCCGGCCGCGAACCGGTTCGCCGGCCGGGTTAAACCGCGTGCGCCCGTCCTCGCTGGCGCGGAACCATTCTCAGGCATACGTTTGGTACCGGGGGCTAGACCATGGAACAGCTGATGAGCGCAAAGGTCGTCAATTTCGCCAGCCACATCGATCCGGCGACGATCGAGCAGGCGAATCAGACGGCGGCCCTTTCGTTCGTGTATCCCCACGTCGCGTTGATGCCCGATGCACACGTCGGCAAGGGCGCAGCCGTCGGGACGGTGATCCCGACGCTCGGCGCTGTCATCCCGGCGGCCGTCGGCGTCGACATCGGCTGCGGCATGATCGCCGCACGGACGCGTTTCACCGCACGCGACATCGCGGGGAAAGACCTGGCACGGCTGCGCAGTTCGATCGAATCAGCCATCCCGTTGAGCGCAGGCAACTACAACCGGTCGTTGGCGCTGTTCGAGTTCACACAGGGCCGCCTCGATCAGCTCGAGCAGCTGGCCACCGACAGCGGCGTCGATCTTTCGCACTCGCCGAAATGGAAGGTGCAGCTGGGAACTCTCGGCGGCGGAAACCATTTCATCGAACTGTGCGTCGACGCCGAGGATGCGGTGTGGATGTTCTTGCACTCCGGGTCGCGCGGCGTCGGCCACAAGATCGCCACGCATTACATCAACGTCGCCAAGGCGCTGTGCGCGAAACGAGGTGTGTCGCTGCCCAATTCCGATCTCGCGTTCCTGGAGGAAGGCACCGCGGCGTTCGCCGACTATATCGACGGACTCCACTGGGCCCAGCAGTTCGCGCTGGCGAACCGCGAGGAGATGATGGACCGATTCCGTCGGCAGTTCGCAAACTGGATGCGGGTTGACCCGGCGGACGTCGAGGCGGAGCGCATCAACGCTCACCACAACTATTCTGTGCCAGAGCGTCACGGGGACAAGGAAGTGTGGGTCACCCGCAAGGGCGCCGTCGACGCCCACCATGGCGTCATGGGGGTCATCCCGGGCTCGATGGGCACCCGCTCGTACATCGTGCGCGGCAAAGGCAATCCTGCCGCGCTGTGTAGTGCCCCGCACGGGGCGGGCAGGCGATTCTCCAGAACCGAGGCCAGGCGCCGGTTCACGGCTGCCGATCTGGCAGAGCGAATGGAGGGCATCGAGTACCGCCACGGTGAGCAGTGGGTGGACGAGATACCGGACGCGTACAAGTCCATCGACGTTGTCATGGAGGACTCGAAGGAGCTCGTCGAGGTGGTGACGAGCCTGCGGCAGGTCGTCAACGTCAAGGGCACCTGAGCGTGCCAACCTCCGGCGCTGTTTGACATGTGTTGACTAAGCTGGGGGCATGGCTGAGTCCAGACGTCGGCTGTCCCCCGACGACCGCCGCAACGAGCTGCTGGCGTTGGGCGCGGAGGTCTTCGGCCAGCGCCCGTACGACGAGGTACGCATCGATGAGATCGCCGAGCGTGCCGGCGTTTCGCGGGCGCTGATGTACCACTACTTCCCGGACAAGCGGACGTTCTTCGCGGCTGTCGTGCACGCCGAGGGTGAGCGACTCTTCGAGGCCACCAACACCCTGCCAGAGCCGGGGAAAAACCTGTTCGACCAGGTACGTGAGGGTGTGCTGGCGTACGTGCGCTACGACGAGGAGCACCCGCACGGGGCGTGGGCCGCCTACGTCGGCATGGGCCGCTCGGATCCGGTGTTGCGTGGCATCGAGGACATCGACAACGACCGTCAGGCCGACCGGATCCTCAGCCGCATCGCCGGCGCGGTCGGTGGGGGCATGGACTCCAAGGTCGAGCGCGACCTACGGGTCACCGTCTACGGCTGGCTGGCTTTCACGTTCGAGATGTGCAGGCAGCGCTTGATCGACCCGTCGATCGACGCCGGATACGCCGCGGACGCCTGTGCGCACGCCTTGTTGGACGCGATCGGGCGGGTGCCGGACATCCCGTCCGCTCTGGGCGAAGCCGTCGCGCCCGAGCATCGATGATTTTTGTCGGTGCTCGTTGGCACCATGGCTAGATGACCTCCGACCCGCTTCAGCGGTTCAGCGCGCTGACCCGCGAGTGGTTCACCGGCACCTTCGCGGCGCCGACGGCCGCGCAGGCGGAGGCGTGGTCGGCTATCGCCGATGGCGACAACACGCTGGTGATCGCACCCACCGGCTCCGGCAAGACGCTGGCCGCGTTCCTGTGGGCCATCGACAGGCTCGCCTCGTCGGAGCCCAGACCGGCGCGCGCCGGCACCCGGGTGCTGTATGTGTCGCCGCTGAAGGCGCTGGCGGTCGACGTGGAGCGCAACCTGCGCACCCCGTTGACCGGCATCGGCCGGGTCGCGGAGCGCCGCGGTGTGCCCGCACCGGACATCAGCGTCGGCGTCCGCTCCGGTGACACTCCGCCCGCACAGCGGCGCACGCTGATCACCAATCCCCCGGACATCCTGATCACCACGCCGGAGTCGTTGTTCCTGATGCTGACGTCCGCGGCGCGCGAGACGCTGGCCGAGGTGCAGACGATCATCGTGGACGAGGTGCACGCCGTCGCGGGCACCAAACGCGGCGCGCACCTGGCCCTGTCACTGGAACGGCTCGACCAGCTGTTGGCCACGCCCGCTCAGCGTATCGGGCTGTCGGCGACCGTCCGGCCTCCCGAAGAAGTCGCGCGATTCCTGTCGGGGCAGGCGAAGACCACGATCGTCGCGCCGCCGGCGGCCAAGACATTCGATCTGTCGGTACAGGTCCCAGTCCCGGACATGGCGAATCTGGATAACAACACCATCTGGCCCGACGTCGAGGCACGCATCGTCGACCTGATCGAGGCTCACCGCAGCTCGATCGTGTTCGCCAACTCGCGACGGCTGGCCGAGCGACTCACCTCACGGCTCAACGAGATTCACGCCGAGCGGTCGGGTGTCGAACTGCCGTCGTCTCACAACGAACAGGTGGGCGGCGGAGCGCCGGCGGCGATCATGGCCAGCGGCCAGTCCCACGGAGCGCCGACGCTCTTGGCGCGAGCGCATCACGGTTCTGTCAGCAAGGAGCAGCGCGCCCAGGTCGAGGACGACCTCAAGAGCGGACGCCTGCGCGCCGTCGTCGCCACCTCGAGTCTCGAACTGGGCATCGACATGGGAGCGGTCGATCTGGTGATCCAGGTCGAGGCGCCGCCGTCGGTCGCCAGCGGCCTGCAGCGCATCGGCCGCGCCGGTCATCAGGTCGGCGAGATCTCCCAAGGCGTGCTGTTTCCCAAGCACCGCACGGACCTGATCGGGTGCGCGGTGACCGTGCAGCGGATGCTCGCCGGCGAGATCGAGACCATGCATGTGCCGACCAACCCGCTCGACGTGCTCGCCCAGCACACCGTGGCGGCCTGTGCGCTGGAGCCGATCGACGCCGACCGCTGGTTCGACGCCGTGCGCCGCAGCGCGCCGTTCGCGACGTTGCCGCGCAGCGCATTCGAGGCGACGCTGGACCTGCTGTCGGGCAAGTACCCGTCCACCGAGTTCGCCGAACTGCGCCCGCGGCTGGTCTATGACCGGGACGCGGGCACACTGACCGCGCGCCCGGGTGCACAGCGACTCGCGGTGACCTCCGGCGGCGCGATCCCGGACCGCGGCCTGTTCACCGTCTACCTGGCCACCGACGCCGAAAAGCCGTCACGGGTAGGCGAACTCGATGAAGAGATGGTCTACGAGTCCCGGCCCGGCGACGTGATCTCGCTGGGGGCGACCAGTTGGCGCATCACCGAGATCACCCACGACCGAGTGCTCGTGATACCGGCGCCTGGACAACCTGCCCGGTTGCCATTCTGGAAGGGCGACGGGGTAGGCAGGCCGGCCGAACTGGGTGCAGCAGTGGGTGCGTTCACGGGCGAGCTGGCACGGCTCGGCCGCGACGAGTTCATCGAGCGTTGCCGCGCAATGGGTTTCGACGAGTTCGCGTCCGACAATCTGTGGCAGCTACTGGACGACCAGCGACAGGCCACCGGCACGGTTCCGAGCGACATCACGTTCGTCGTCGAGCGGTTCCGCGACGAGCTCGGCGACTGGCGGGTGATCCTGCATTCCCCCTACGGGCTTCGGGTGCACGGACCGCTTGCGCTGGCGGTGTCACGACGGCTTCGAGAGCGTTACGGCATCGAGGAGAAGCCGACGGCCTCCGACGACGGCATCATCGTGCGGCTGCCCGACACCGAAGACGCTGCGCCGGGAGCCGATCTGTTTGTGTTCGACGCCGACGAGATCGAACCGATCGTCACCGCGGAAGTCGGCGGCTCGGCACTGTTCGCCTCGCGGTTCCGCGAATGCGCCGCCCGCGCACTGCTTCTGCCGCGACGCCATCCGGGTAAGCGGTCGCCGCTGTGGCATCAACGGCAGCGCGCCGCACAGCTGCTCGACGTCGCCCGCAAGTACCCCGACTTCCCGATCGTGCTCGAGGCGGTTCGGGAATGCCTGCAGGACGTCTACGACGTGCCCGCGCTCACCGAGCTGATGAATCGCGTTGCGCAGCGCCGGTTGCGGGTCGTCGAAGTGGAGACCGCAACCCCGTCGCCGTTCGCGGCGTCGCTGTTGTTCGGCTACGTCGGCGCATTCATGTACGAGGGCGACAGCCCGCTGGCCGAGCGGCGCGCCGCGGCGCTCTCGTTGGACAGCGTGCTGCTTGCCGAGTTGCTCGGCCGTGTCGAGTTGCGGGAGCTGCTTGATCCACAGGTCATCGCGAGCACCACGCAGCAGCTGCAACACCTCAGCTCCGACCGGCTGGCGCGCGACGCCGAGGGCATCGCGGATCTGCTGCGCGTGCTGGGCCCGATGACCGAACAAGAGATCGCCGACCGCTGTACCACGACAGAAGTGGGCGGTTGGCTCGATGGTTTACAGGCCGCCAAACGTGCGTTGCGAGTGTCGTTCGCCGATCAAACCTGGTGGGCAGCAGTCGAAGACATCGGCCTGCTGCGTGACGGCGTCGGGGTGGCAGTGCCTGTGGGGGTGCCCACCGCCTTCACCGAATCGGTGGCCGACCCGCTCGGCGAGCTGCTCGGCCGCTATGCCCGCACCCACGGACCGTTCACCACTCACGACGCCGCGGCCCGGTTCGGCCTCGGGCTGCGGGTCAGCGCTGACGTGCTGGGACGCATGGCCATCGACGGCCGCCTGATACGGGGTGAGTTCACCGATTCGGCAGACGGTGAGCAGTGGTGTGACGCCGACGTTTTGAAGATCCTGCGGCGGCGTTCGCTGGCGGCGCTGCGAGCACAGGTCGAGCCCGTCAGCACGGCCGCCTACGGTCGCTTCCTGCCGTCCTGGCAACAGGTCGGGTCGCACAATTCGGGCATCGACGGCCTGGCCGCCGTGATCGATCAGTTGGCAGGGGTGCCCATCCCGGCTTCGGCGGTCGAGTCGCTGGTGTTCGGGCAGCGGGTGCGCGACTACCAGCCCGCGATGCTCGACGAACTTCTCGCGGCGGGCGAGGTCACCTGGTCGGGGGTGGGCCAGATCGGCGGTGGCCCTTCTGGTTCAGATGGCTGGATCGCGTTCCATCCCGCCGAGTCCGCTCCGATGACGCTGGCCGCGCCGACCGAGATCGAGTTCACCGACATCCATCGCGCGATCATGGCCACGCTCGGTGGCGGCGGCGCCTACTTCTTCCGCCAGCTCGCCGACGGCGATTCGGAACAGTACAAACAGGCAGCCAGACAAGCACTGTGGGAGTTGGTTTGGGCAGGCTGGATCACCGGCGACACGTTCGCGCCGGTGCGCGCGATGCTGACAGGCACGCGCCGGTCGACCGGCCGCCGCAGCGCTCCGGCACACCGGCAACGGCAACGTCCACCACGGTTGAGCCGCTACAGCGTCGCGCATGCACAAGCCCGCAGCCCGGACCCGACGGTCGCAGGCCGGTGGTCGGCGCTACCCGCTGCCGAGCCCGAGTCGACCGTACGGGCGCACTTCCAGGCAGAGCAGTTGCTCAACCGCTACGGCGTGCTGACCAAGGGCGCGGTCGGCGCTGAAGAGGTGCCCGGCGGTTTCGCCATGTTGTACAAGGTGCTGACCGCCTTCGAGGAGGCAGGCCGGTGCCAGCGGGGTTATTTCGTCGAGTCGTTGGGCGGGGCCCAGTTCGCGGTCGCCTCAACCGTCGACAGGCTGCGGTCCTACCTCGACGGCGTCGACCCGGAGCGCCGCGAGTACCACGCGGTCGTGCTGGCGGCTGCCGATCCCGCCAATGCCTACGGCGCCGCACTGCCGTGGCCGTCAAAGAAGGTGGCCGATGAGGACGTGTCGCACCGGCCCGGTCGCAAGGCGGGCGCGCTGGTGGCAGTCGTCGACGGTGAGCTGGCCTGGTTCCTCGAACGCGGCGGCCGCTCACTGCTGAGCTTCACCGACGACACCGAGGCACATGCGGCGGCCGCGGCGGCGCTGTCCGATCTGGTGAGCGCCGGGCGCATCGGATCCCTTCTCGTCGAGAAGGTCAATGGCGTGCCGGTGCTGGAAGCGGTCGCCGAAGGCGAGCGCGCCGCGGTGCAGAACGCGCTGATCGGCGCCGGGTTCGCTCGCACGCCGCGAGGCCTGCGACTCCGGTGATGTGGGAACTCCCACGCGGCGAGTACCGTTTCAGTCGCTTATGACTGCAGCCCGGATAACCACACCCTTCGGTTTCTCGTCGACGGCCGCGGAGGTCATCGCCGGAGTCGATCTGTCCGGTAAGCGGGCCATCGTGACCGGCGCGTCGTCGGGTATCGGTGTCGAGACCGCGCGGGCACTGGCGGATGCAGGTGCGGCGGTCACGCTCGCCGTCCGCAACACCGAGGCCGGCGAACGAGTGGCCGCGGAGATCCGGGATAGCACCGGCAACAGCGCCGTCACCGTCGGCGCGCTGGATCTGTCGGATCTGACCAGCGCCCGCGCCTTCGCCGCGGCGTGGAGCGGGCCGCTCGACATCCTGGTCAACAACGCAGGCGTGATGGCCATTCAAGAGCTGACGATATCCGCGAGCGGCCACGAAATGCAGTTCGCGACAAACCATCTCGGGCATTTCGCGCTCGCACTCGGCCTGCACGACGCGCTCGCCGCTGCCGACTCCGCCCGCATCGTGGCGGTGAGCTCCGGCGGGCACCTGCGCTCGCCGGTGGTGTTCGACGACATCGACTACGCCTTCCGCGACTACGACCCGTTCGGCGCCTACGGCCAGTCGAAGACCGCCAACGTGCTGTTCGCCGTCGAGGCAACCCGCCGGTGGAGCGCCGACGGCATCGTCGCCAACGCGGT
>Ga0268264_10004672_pt1 | contig 11636 bp, 11 predicted proteins | sample KBSSwiS32_FD_190357 | JGI IMG/M metagenome (GOLD analysis project Ga0268264, IMG submission 190357) | Switchgrass rhizosphere microbial communities from Kellogg Biological Station, Michigan, USA - KBS Switchgrass S3-2 (SPAdes) (version 2) | ecosystem: Host-associated > Plants > Roots >... | reverse complement strand
AGTCGTGAAGCGCGTGCAGCACGGAGAGGAAGAAGACGCTGGCCGAGGTCACCGACGTCGAGACGTCGCAGAGCACGTAGATCTCGGGCCGGCGGGGCCGCTTCGGCCGGTAGCGCAGGTGCATCGGCACGCCGCCCGTCTCCAGCGAGGCGCGCATCGTGCGCCGTACGTCGACCGTCCGGCCCTTGCGTCGTCCGCGCTGCTCGTGGCCGAGGGTGGCCAGGCGCCGCTTCATCTGCGAGACGGCGCGGTGCACCGCTGCCAGATCCTGCGTCGGGCTGGTCGGCAGCGCTCGGTCGAGCTCGGCCAGTGGCCGCGAGGGGGGGAGGGTCGAGGTGCGCTCGATCAGGTCGCGTTCCAGCTCGCGCCGCAGGTGGCGCTCGAAGGCGTTGAGCTGCTCGCGCTCGATCGCCGGCAGCTCGCCGGCGCCGTCCTCGCCCGGTGGCTGGGTGCCCGCCGAGAGACCGAGCGTGCGGCGGATGCGTTGCACGTCGACGCCGACCACGCCGGAGCCCTCGCCCTGGCGCCCGAAGGCCGAGATCGCCAACCGCGCCAGATCGCGCATCTCGCCGTCGTCGCCCTCGACGATCGCCTGTCGGACCTGCTCGCGCAGCTCGTCGATGTCGAGCCGCTCGCCGCCCTCGTAGCGCCGCTCCTGCTCCTCGATCCCGCGCTCGATCGCCTCGGCCTCGGCGGAGCGGAAGAACCAGCGGTCGAAGAGCAGCTCGAAGAGGCGCCGGTCCTCCTGCGACTTGGCGACGGTTGCGGCCAGCGCCTCGCGGAAGTCGTCGCGCGAGGTCCAGGGGACGTGGTCGAGCGCGGCGAAGGCGTCGAGGATCTCCGAGGTGCCGACGGCGACCCCCTCGCCACGCAGCTCCTCGCAGAAGCCGAGCAGCTTCGCCGCCAGGCCCGGCGGGCCGGCCTCAGCCTTCGGTCCGTACGGGCTCGGCAAGCTTCACCCCGACGCGCTCGGCGACCAGCTCGATGTCGGTCCGGTGCTTGACGATGATCGCCATCGACTGCTCGAAGGTCTCCTGGTCGATGTCCTCGGCCCCCATCAGCAGCAGCGTCCGCGCCCAGTCGATCGACTCGGCGATCGAGGGCGGCTTCTTCAGGTCGAGCGCGCGAATCATCCGCACCACCTCGACCAGGCGCCGGGCGAGAGCCTCGGGCAACTCGGGCGCGTGCAGGCGGACGATCTCCATCTCGCGCTCCAGCTCCGGGTAATCGAGCCAGAGGTAGAGGCAGCGCCGCTTCAGCGCCTCGGTCAGCTCGCGGGAGTTGTTCGAGGTGAGGACGACGATCGGCATCGTCGTCGCCGCGACCTGTCCCAGCTCGGGGATCGTGATCTGGAAGTCGGAGAGCAGCTCGAGCAGCATCGCCTCGAACTCCTGGTCGGTCTTGTCGATCTCGTCGATCAGCAGGACGACGGGCTCGGCGCTGGCAATCGCCTGCAGCAGCGGCCGCTCGAGCAGGAACTCCTTGTCGAAGATGTCGCCGTGGACGTCCTCCCAGCCCTCCTCGCCGCCCGCCTGGATACGCAGCAGCTGCTTGCGGTAGTTCCACTCGTAGAGCGCCTTCGCCTCGTCGAGGCCCTCGTAGCACTGCAGGCGGATCAGCTCGCGGCCCGTGGCGCGCGCAAGCGCCTTGGCCAGCTCGGTCTTGCCGACGCCGGCCGGTCCCTCGACCAGGACCGGCTTCCCGAGCCGCTGAGCGAGGAAGGAAACGAGCGCGGCGGGCTCGTCGGCTAGGTAACCGACCTTCGCCAGCGCTTCCTTCACCTCGGCGACGGAGCCATCGGACATGCTGGCGATGATAATCGCCGCCGTGCTCGACCTCGCCATACCCCTGGCCATGCTGCTGCCGCACAGCGCCGGCCCCTACGTAGCGCTGGTGCTGATCGGCTTCGCCGTCGGCATCCTCGGTCACCTGACCGCGATGCGCTGGCTCGTCGCCGCCGGGATCGTTCTCATCTTCCTCGGCGCCTTCCTTTTCCCGCTGGCGATCAACCTCACCCAGGAGACTCCCCACCCGATCGAAAACAACCGCATAGACTCCTCCCCTTGAGCCGGTTTCGCACCCTCACGATCCTCCTCGCGCTGGCTGCGCTTGTAGCCGCGTTTGCCGCCTGCGGGGGCGGCAGCGACGATCCGCAGACGATCGTCGACGAAGCGACGTTGCAGGGAGTCGAAAGCGCGAACCTCGAACTGGCGCTCGGTCTCGGCATCCAGGGCAGCGAAGGCGGCCACGTCGACGTCGACCTGGCGGGCCCGTTCGAAAGCGAAAGCGAAGCGGAACTGCCGAAGCTCGACCTCTCCCTGACGGCCAAGGGCTTCGTCGGCGGCGAAAAGATCGATCTCGAAGGCGGGCTGACGTTGCTCGGCGACAAGGCCTACGTCGGGTATGCGGGAACCGAGTACGAAGTCGACCCGGCGACCTTCAACTTCGTCCGCTCGGTGATCAGGCGCAGGGCCGGGACGCCGAATCCGGCGGCGGAAGCGACCGCCTGCCAGGAAGCGGCGGCGGAAACGGAACTCTCGGGCCTGGTCGAAAACCTGAAGGGCGAGGGGAGCGCCGACGTCGGGGGAACGAGCACGAACAAGGTGAGCGGCGACCTCGACGTGGCGGGTGCGATCGACGCCGCGATCGAACTGAGCGAAAACCCGGCCTGCAGCGAACAGCTAAGGGCTGCCGGCTCGCTGACTTCTCCGGCGCAGCTGGAAAGGCGCAGGGACGACCTGGAAAGCGCGGTGAAGAGCGCCCACGTCGAGCTCTACGTCGGCGACGACCACATCGTGCGTCGCATCTTCGTCGAAGCGAAGGTCGAACCGCAGAAAGGCAAGGCCAGCGCGAAGGCGAAAAGCGTCGAAGTCGAATTCGACCTGAAGTTGACCGGCGTCAACGAAGAACAGACGATCGAAGCGCCGGCCAACTCCAAGCCGCTGAGCGCGCTGTTCGTCAAGCTCGGGATCAACCCACTCGAATTGCTCGGCGTGCTTCAGGGAGCGAAAGGCTTCAACGGGCCGGGCGGCATCGGCGAACTGCTGGAAGGGATCCGCTCGGGGGGCTTCCGGTAGCCGCCTTTCTGCGAACTCCATACGGCTGGCCGTACCTGCTGACGCCGCTGATTCCGCTGGCGGTGGCGCTCGACCTGGCGGGTGCATCGGCTGGCCTCGTCTTCGCCACCTCGGCACTGGGGATCGTGCCGACCGCGGCGCTGATGGGGCGCGCGACCGAGGAGCTGGCGGCCCGCTCGGGGCCGGGCGTGGGGGGCCTGCTCAACGTCACCTTCGGCAACGCACCGGAGCTGATCATCGCCCTCTTCGCCCTCGGCCAGGGGCTGCACGAGGTGGTCAAGGCGTCGATCATCGGCTCGATCATCGGCAACATCCTCCTCGTGCTCGGCGCGGCGATGCTGGCGGGTGGCATCGGGCGCGAGAAGCAGGTCTTCAGTCGGACGAGCGCAAGCGTGCAGACGTCGATGCTCCTGCTTGCCGCCGCGGCGCTGCTGATGCCGGCCATCTTCGAGCTGGTCGAGGGCAAGGGCCTGCCGCACCCCGGGGCCGAGCTGGTCGACTACAGCGGCACGGTCGAGCACCTCTCACTCGCCGTGGCGATCGTCCTCGCCGTCACCTACGTGGCCGGGCTCTTCTTCTCACTGAAGACCCACCGCGACATCTTCAACCCCGAGTACGGGGACGAGGACGCTTTGGGCTGGTCGACGCGGACCTCGGTGATTGCGCTGGCGGTGGCCGGCGTGCTGGTCGGCGTCATGTCGGAGGTGCTGGTCGGCTCGATCAGCGAGGCGTCTCACTCGATCGGCCTCTCCGAGTTCTTCATCGGCGTCATCGTCGTCGCCATCGTCGGCAACGCCGCCGAGCACTGGGTCGCGGTGCTGGTCGCGATGAAGAACAAGATGGATCTCGCGGTCAACATCGCGATCGGCTCCAGCGCCCAGGTCGCGCTCTTCGTCGCCCCGATCCTCGTCTTCGCCTCCTTCTTCATCGGACCGCACCCGCTCGCCCTCGTCTTCAACGGCTTCGAGCTGGGCGCCATCCTGATCGCCATCCTGATCGCCAACTACGTCACTCAGGACGGCGAGTCGACCTGGTTCGAGGGTCTGCAGCTGCTTGCCGTGTACGCGGTGTTCGGTTTGGCCTTCTATTACGCCTGAGTCGTTCCAGGCATAGCCGAGATGTCCGCTCCACCGAAGTTTGTGTCCGGTTAATGAGTATCCTCTAAAGAGTATCCTTGATACTCTTAGTCCATGCACTCAGTCGAGCTTTCAGACACGACCTACCGCCGCCTTCTCCGGCACTCGCTGTCCTTCGAGGAGAGTCCCGACGACGTGATCGCACGGCTGCTTGACCAGGTGGGTGATGGCGATCCTCTGCGTGGAGAGGAGATCCTAAAAAGGGTGCAAAGCTCGCGCGGACGCAGAAGGTCTGGGTCGATCCTTCCCGAGCGGAGCTACTGGAACCCGATTCTCGAAGTGATCGCGGAGGGGGGAGGCGCGGTTCCTGCCAACGACGTGATAGCTCAGGTCGGCGAGCGCTTGAAGCATGACCTAACGCCGCTCGACTTCGAGCAGCTCGACACGGGAGAGATTCGGTGGCGTAATCGCGCTCGGTTCGCACGCCTGCGGATGCGGGAAGCGGGTCTCATCAGCGATGCATCTCGGCGAGGTGTCTGGGAAATCACCGATGTGGGGCGAGAATTTCTGGGAGCGACTAAGTAGGCCTGACTTTGATGAAGCGAGTCTCGGACATCTCGTCGCCTGAGGAGTTGGCGCTCGAGACAGCACGCGAAATGTTGCGCGATCGTCGCTTGCGCCGACGAAGTAAGGCGGTCCTGCTCGCGCTCGTCTGCCTAACTACGGCTAGCCATCTATTCGCCCATTGGCCAGGCTTGGGCCGTCTTCCGCTGAACTTGCTCTAACGGCCCCTTAGGTCGCCGCGAACTCCCCGAGCGCCTTCAGCACGGTGTCGTCGTGCGTTTTCGGCGAGACCTTGGGGAAGGCCCTGGCGATCTTGCCGCCGGGGCCGATGATGAAGGTTGCGCGCTGCACGCCCATGTACTTCTTGCCGTACATCGACTTCTCGACCCAGGCGCCGTACTTCTCGGCGACGGCGTGGTCCGCGTCGGCGAGCAGGGTGAAGTCGAGGTCGAATTTGTCGGCGAACTTCCCCACCGCCTCGACCGAGTCGGGCGAGACGCCGATCACCCGCGCGCCGGCCTTCTTGTAGTCGGAGCGGCGATCGCGCACGCCACAGGCCTGAGTCGTGCAGCCGGGGGTGTCGGCGCGGGGGTAGAAGTAGAGGACGACGGTCTCGCCCTTCAGGTCTGAGAGCTTGACCTTCTCGCCGTTTTGGTCCGACAGCGCAAAGGCTGGCGCCCGGTCGCCTGCTTCGAGCATCAGTGCCCTGCCTTGTGACGTGGGCCAGGGAATGACGAGGTCCAGGCGCCGTCAGACAAGGACGCAGGGAGTCCGAATAGCACCGCTATTTGGACGACCGAGGACGCTGTATGGCGGCGATCTGGGGCCGTCATTACCGGCCTGACGTCGCGGGGCAGGGCACTTACTCGGGGTCCTCGCGGCCGGGGTCCTGGCCGTCCTCGTCCTCGTCGAGCTCCTCGTCGCCCTGTTCCAGCGCCGTCTCGGAGACGGAGCCCGCAGAGCCGGGGTGGTAGCTGGTCTGGAAGCTCTCCAGGGCCTGGTCGCGGCGGTCCTCGTCGAGCGGCACCTCGTCGGAGATCCGCACCCAGTCGGCGCCCTCGTAGGCCTCCATGTTGAAGACCTCCTGGTCGAGCGAGGTCGAGTCGTCGACGACGACGAGCACCTCGGTCTGCGGGTTGAAGTAGGTGCCGGGCTGGTTGAGCAGCTCCTCGACCTCGTACAGGTTGTCCCCGGCGGTCGCCATCATCACCCTCATCCTATGGAATCGACGAGCCGTCGCCGGACCTCGGCTTCGACGTCGAGGGGCGCTTCGCCGCGTCGGGTGCGCCGGTAGGACTTGGCCTCGACCATCTGACGGATCTCGGCCTCCTTGGTCGCCTCGCTGACCGGCGAAGGCAGCGGCCGGACCGAGCGCGGCGGCAGGTCAGGGTCGATTGCGTATGGCCCGCGCCCTATGTCGCGCCAGGCCTTGCCGGAGCGGGCGAAGGCGATCGCGGCGATCGGCAGCACCGCCAGCGTGATCGCGATCAGAGCGCTGCCGCTGTCCGAGGTCGTAGCGAGCAGGGCCGAGAAGGCCATGGGCCAAAGGGTAGAGCTTCGCCGCCAGCGCGCTTTTCCGCTACCCTGAGCACTGGTTGACTGACCAGTCAATCGGTGGTCGTCGCCCCGGCGAGACCGCGCGCAAAAGGCTTTCCGCAACGACAAGAAGGAGCGCTCGACCAGTGGTTGACTTCACCCTCACCGACGAGCAGAAGGACCTGCGCGAGCTCGCGCACAACTTCGCTGAGAAAGAGATCCGCAAGGTCGCCTGGGAGTACGACAAGGACGGCACCTGGCCGCAGGACATCATCGACAAGGCCTGGGAGGTCGGGTTGATGAACACCCACATCCCCGAGGCCTACGGCGGTCCCGGCCTCGACTACCTCTCCGGCTGCCTGATCGAGGAGGAGATGGGCTGGGGATGCTCGGGCATCGGCACCAGCCTGATGGCCAACGGCCTGGCCTCCGCGCCGATCACCCTCGGCGGCTCCGAGGAGACGAAGAAGAAGTACCTCGGCATGCTCAGCGAGGAGCCGAAGCTGGCCTCCTTCTGCCTGACCGAGCCCGACGCCGGCTCCGACGTTTCGGGGATGAAGACCAAGGCCGTGAAGAAGGGCGACAAGTACGTCATCACCGGCTCCAAGTGCTTCATCACCAACGGCACCTACGCCGACTACTTCACGGTCTACGCGAAGACCGATCCCGAGGGCGGGCACCGCGGGATCAGCGCCTTCGTCGTCGACGCCGACCTCCCCGGGGTCTCGGTCGACAAGAAGGAGGACAAGATGGGCCAGCGGGCCTCCAACACCGCGACCATCTCCTTCGACGAAGTCGAGATCCCGGCTGAGAACCTGCTCGGCGAGGAAAACAAGGGCTTCAAGCTGGCGATGATGACCCTCGACCGGACCCGTCCGGGCGTCTCGGCGATGGCGGTCGGCATTGGCCGGGCCGCGCTCGAGTACGCGTCGGACTACTCCAAGGAAAGGATCCAGTTCGGCGTCCCGATCGCGATGCACCAGGCGATCCAGTTCATGATCGCCGACATGGCGACCAAGGTCGAGGCCGCCCGGCTCCTCGTCTGGAACTCGGCCGTCCTGCTCGACCAGGGCGTCCGCAACAGCAAGATCTCCTCGATGGCCAAGCGCTTCGCCGCCGACTCGGCGATGGAGATCACCGTCGACGCCGTGCAGGTCTACGGCGGCTACGGCTTCATCAAGGAGTACCCGGTCGAGAAGCTGATGCGCGACGCCAAGATCATGCAGCTCTACGAGGGGACGAGCCAGATTCAGCGCCTGGTGATCGCCAAGGAAGTGCTGCTGCCGCGCGACATCGACGAGGCGACTCCCGAGGCCGAGGCGAAGGCCCAGGCTTCGGAGGCCAGCCAGTCCGAGCAGGCCGCGGCGACGGTCTAGGACCTGGAGGAAGCGACGCGGGGGGCCGCCGGGTTCTGCCTGGCGGCCTTCTGCCGTCGCAGCTTGTCGAGCTCGAGCTTGCGCAGGCGGATCGATTCGGGCGTGATTTCGACGCACTCGTCCTCGCGCAGGAACTCGACCGCGGATTCGAGCGTGTGGCGGGTCGGCGGCGCCATCCGCTCCAGCACCTCGGCGCTGGCGGCGCGCATGTTCGTCTGCTGCTTCTCCCTGGTCGCGTTGACGTCCATGTCCTCGGCGCGGGCGTTCTCGCCGATGATCATCCCCTCGTAGACCTCCTCGCCGGGGCCGACGAAGAGTGCGCCGCGGTCCTGCAGGCCGAGCAGCGCATAGCTGGCGCTCTTGCCGCGGCGGTCGGCGACGATCGAGCCGGTCGGGCGCAGGCGCATCTCGCCCGCCCAGCGCTCCCAGGCCTCGAAGACGTGGTGCATGACGCCGGTGCCGCGCGTCTCAGTGAGGAACTCGGTGCGCAGGCCGATCAGCCCGCGTGCCGGCACCAGGTACTCCATCCGCACCCAGCCGGTGTCGTGGTTGGTCATCTGCTCGAGGCGGCCCTTGCGTCCCGCCAGCAGCTGGGTGACGGCGCCGACGTGCACCTCGGGGACGTCGATCGCCAGCCGCTCGACCGGCTCGTGGACCTTGCCGTCGATCTCACGCGTCAACACCCGCGGCTGGCCGGCGGTCAGCTCGAAGCCCTCGCGCCGCATCAGCTCGAGCAGGACGACGAGCTGCAGCTCGCCGCGGCCCTGCACCTCCCAGGCGTCGGGCCGATCGGTGTCCTGGACGCGGACCGAGACGTTGCCGACCAGCTCCGCGTCGAGCCGGGCGCGGATCTGGCGCGCGGTCAGCTTGTCGCCCTCCGTCCCCGCCAGCGGCGAGGTGTTGACGCCGACCACGATCGAGAGCGAGGGCTCGTCGACGGTGATCACCGGCAGCGGCCGCGGGTCGTCCGGATCGCCGAGCGTCTCGCCGATCGTCACCTCTTCGATGCCGGCGACGGCGATGATCTCGCCCGGCCCGGCCTCCTCGGCGGAGACGCGCTCGAGCGCCTCGGTCACGTAGAGCTCGGAGACGGTGGCACGCTCGACCGAGCCGTCGGCACGGCACCAGGCGATCTGCCGGCCGGCGCGGATCGCCCCCTGGCGCACGCGGCAGAGCGCCAGGCGGCCGACGTAGGGCGAGGCGTCGAGGTTGGTGACGTGCGCCTGCAGCGGGTGGTCGGGGTCGTACTCGGGGGCCGGGATCTTCTCCAGCATCAGGTCGAGCAGCGGCTTCAGGTCGGTCCCCTCGACCCCTTCTTCCAGAGAGGCCCAGCCGTCCTTGGCGTTGCTGTAGACGATCGGGAAGTCGATCTGCTCGCCGTCGGCGCCGAGGTCGATGAAGAGTTCGTAGACCTCGTCGACGACCTCGGCGATGCGAGCGTCCGGGCGGTCGACCTTGTTGACGACGAGGATCACCGGCAGCTTCGCCTCCAGCGCCTTGCGCAAGACGAAGCGGGTCTGGGGGAGGGGCCCCTCGGAGGCGTCGACCAGCAGCAGCACGCCGTCGACCATCGTCAGGCCGCGCTCGACCTCGCCGCCGAAGTCGGCGTGGCCGGGCGTGTCGACGATGTTCAGCTTGACGCCGTCGTAGTGGACGGCGGTGTTCTTGGCGAGGATCGTGATCCCCTTCTCGCGCTCGAGGTCCATCGAGTCCATCACCCGCTCGGCGACGTCCTGGCCCTTGCGGAAGGCGCCGGACTGCCAGAGCATCGCGTCGACCAGCGTCGTCTTGCCGTGGTCGACGTGGGCCACGATCGCGATGTTGCGCAGGTCGTCTCGGGTGGTTGTCATCGGGCAGGGAGGATAGGGGCGCAAAGAAGAGGCCCGCCTTGCGGCGGGCCTCGTTACCGCTCGAGTTTGCGGTGTCGCTACGCGGTTTCCTGGACGCTCGCGGCGGCCGGGCCCTTGGGGCCGTCCTCGGACTCGTAGGACACTTTGGAGCCCTCGGTCAGGGACTTGAAGCCCTCGCCCATGATGGCGCTGTGATGGACGAAGACGTCCTTCGACCCATCGTCGGGGGTGATGAACCCGTAACCCTTGTCGTCACTGAACCACTTGACTGTTCCAGTCGGCATATTGCCTCCACTTCTTGTGCTGCGAACGCGGAGGCTTCTTGGTAAAGCAACGACGCGAGCGCTAGACACTTTTTGCCGGATATCTATCCGACCTAACGGGCGGGACCGTAGCAGGCGGTTGAGAAAGACGCGGTTTGCGCCGATACTTCCCGGGATGCGCAGTGGACGACGACCCCCGGGCGGGCCGAGACTCTTGGCGTGCGGGCTCGTCTGCGCCGCTTCGCTGGCCATCGTCCCTGCTGCCGCCGTCGCCAAGACCGGTCCGCCCAGCGGTCTCTCGCCGCGCCTCGCCGAGCTGGCGAGCCCGGCCCTGCTCGACGCTCCCGCCGCCGTCCAGGCAAAGGCGCTGGGGCTGGCCCCGAGCGGCCCCGGCAGCCTGTTGCGGCGCGGCAGGCGAGTGCTCGTCTACGTCCGCTTCGACCACGGCGCGCTCGCGGCGCTGCCGGCCCTGCGCACGGCAGGCGGCGAGGTCGTCGACAGCAGCGGCCAGCGCCAGACGGCGACGGTCGCGGTCAGGCCGGAAGACCTGAAGGCCGTTGCCGATGTCGCCGGCGTCGCGGCGGTGACCGAGGCTCACGCGCCCGTCGCGGCGGCAGCGTGTCCGTCGGGCGAAGTCGTGTCCGAGGGCGTGCAGCAGTTGAACGCCGGCGAAGAACCGGGCGAAGCGCGCGACGAATTCCCGGGGGTCGACGGCAGCGGCGTCACGGTCGGCATCCTCTCCGACTCCTTCGACGCGGCGACCGAAGCGGTTCCGGGCGGGCCGGTCGCCACGCATGCGCTTGAAGATGAAAAAAGCGGCGACCTTCCCGGACCGAAAAGCCCTTGCACGAACAAAGATCCGGTCGAGGTGTTCGACGAATTCGAATCCCCCTTCGAAGAAGCCTTCGACGAGGGCCGCGGGATGGCGCAGATCGTGCACGACATGGCTCCCGGGGCCGACATCTCCTTCGCCACCGCCTTCGAAGGCGAAGAATCGTTCGCCTCGAACATCGAAGAGCTCGCCGAAGAAGGGGCGAACGTGCTCGCCGACGACGTCTTCTACTTCGAAGAGCCCTTCTTCCAGGACGGGCCGGTTGCCGTCGCGGTCGACAAGGCGGTCAAATCGGGCGCGACGTACTTCTCGGCGGCGGGCAACGACAGCCTGGCCGACTCCGAAGGACACCAGATCGCCTCCTGGGAAACGCCGGAATTCCGCGATGCCGGGAGCTGCCCGACGGAAGTGAAAGCGCTCTCGGGGCTCAACGCCAACCACTGCCTCGATTTCGCCCCCGGCTCGGGCGTTGACAAAACCTTCGGGATCAAAGTCGAAGGGCACGAATTCCTCACCGTCGACTTGCAGTGGGACGAACCGTGGGACGGGGTTGAAACCGACCTCGATGCGTTCCTGCTCGATGCCAAAGGAAAATTGGTCGAAGGGGCTGCCGAAGACAACCTCAAAGGCCAGCGACCGGACGAGATCATTCAGTGGTTCAACTCCTCCAGCTCGACCCGGACCGTGCAGCTCGTGATCAACCGCTTCGCCGGGAAAAGCCCGAGGCTGAAGTTCGGCCTGTTGCAGAACGGCGGTGGGGTGGAGGAGACCGAGTACCCCCGATCGTCCGGCGAAGACGTCGTCGGCCCGACGATCTTCGGCCATAGCGGCAGCGCCGCCGCAATCTCGGTCGGTGCCATTCCCTTCGACTCGAAATCCGCCCCCGAGCCCTACTCGTCGCAGGGGCCGGTTCGGCACGACTTCGGGCCGGTGGAAGGCGCCGAACCCGCGAAAGCGCTCGGCTCGCCAGAAATCCTCTCCAAGCCCGACGTGACCGCGACCGACTGCGGGCAGACGACGTTCTTCGCCAGCTTTTCGGGCTCGGTCTGGCGCTTCTGCGGC
>Ga0268264_10004671_pt1 | contig 11637 bp, 12 predicted proteins | sample KBSSwiS32_FD_190357 | JGI IMG/M metagenome (GOLD analysis project Ga0268264, IMG submission 190357) | Switchgrass rhizosphere microbial communities from Kellogg Biological Station, Michigan, USA - KBS Switchgrass S3-2 (SPAdes) (version 2) | ecosystem: Host-associated > Plants > Roots >... | reverse complement strand
CGGCGACCAGCCCGGCGAAGTGGGCCATGTCGACCATCAGCGTGGCGCCGACCTCGTCGGCGATCTCGCGCATCTTGGCGAAGTTGATCCGGCGCGGGTACGCCGAGTAGCCGGCCACCAGGACCAGCGGCTTGAACTCCCGGGCCTTGGCCGCGACCTTGTCGTAGTCGAGCAGCCCGGTCTCGGGGTCGGTGCCGTACTGCTGCTGGTGGAACATCTTGCCGCTGATGTTGGGCCGGAACCCGTGGGTCAGGTGACCGCCCGCGTCGAGGCTCATGCCGAGCAGCCGCTGGTTGCCGAGCTCGTGGCGCAGCGTCTCCCAGTCCTCGTCGGTGAGGTCGTAGACGTTCTTGGCGCCGTACCTCTCCAGCCAAGGCCCCTCGACCCGGTGGGCGAGGATCGACCAGTAGGCAACCAGGTTGGCGTCGATCCCCGAGTGCGGCTGGGCGTAGGCGTACGGCGCGCCGAACAGCTCGCGCGCGTGCTCGGCGGCGACGGCCTCGACCGTGTCGACGTTCTGGCAGCCGGCGTAGAAGCGGTGGCCGATGGTGCCCTCGGCGTACTTGTCGCTGAACCAGGTGCCCATCGTGAGCAGCACCGCGGGCGAGGCGTAGTTCTCGCTGGCGATCAGCTTGAGGGAGCCGCGCTGGTCGGCCAGCTCCTGGCGGGTCGCATCCGCGATCCGAGGCTCGACCGAGGCGATCACCTCGAGGGCCTGGCGGTAGGCGGAGCTGGTCAGTTCGTCGAGGTTCTGATCGGCCATGCGGACACCCTAGAGGGATCATCACACATTGACCCCTACTAGTCAGGTGCAGCCAGCCCTCCTCCGCCAGAATCCAGGACATGCCGGACCGCATCTTCCTTGAACTGCCCGTTGACCTGGCTAACGAGTTGATCACGGACGGCGATGCCCGGGGCCCACTCGTTCGTCGGCGAGGAGCCAGCGAGATTCTCAGCCTCGTCATCAACTCGATAAACACCGGGTCGGCCCTGGTGTCGGTGGTCGCCGGCGTAGCCGCCGCCAAGCGCGTCGCAAGGGCAATCGCCCGGAAGGCCGACGCGGAGTCGAAGGGTCGCGCCGTCATCACCGTTACGACGGACGGCCGGACACACTCACACACCTACGACGCGCAGGCCGATGGAGCCGAGAAGGAGCTGGAGGAGTTCATGCGCGCGCACCTCGGAGGGCGGGACGACGCGGCATGAGCCGCCCCAAGGGTCGGCGCTTGCTGAGAGAACTGGTCCGCGCCGAACGCGTCTACGACGACAATCGGTTCGAGGAGGTCGAGCGGATCGCTCAGAGCGTGCTGGCCGCCTCCGAGGGTCCGCGCGATAGCACACAGGCCCTGGCGCGGGGGCGCGCCCACGAGCTCTTGGGTGCCCTCGCGCAGGACCGCGAGGACCACGAAACCGCCCTGAAGCATTTTCTGGCGGCTGAAGAGACCCTCGACGGCCTCCCGGAACATCGGGAGTGGCTGGGTCGCATCCAACTAAGCATCGTTCAACAGCTCTACCGACATGGTCTGGAGGATGCTCTGGAGGAGTACGTTCAGCGGTGCGCAGGGAACGTCGCGGGTACGCCGTACGCTGCTCACATCGAACCGTGGGTGGACGCCCACGCCGCCTATGCCGACGAAACCGTGGACTGGCGAGAGCGGCTCGCGCGACTCGAGCGTGAGCTCGCGGAGACCGAAGCCAAGGCTCCGCCACGGGTCCGGAAGAAGCTGCGCCGCCGAGCTAGAGAGCGTGCGGAATGGGCCGAGGACGCCTGGGTAATGCGACAGTTCACCCTCCAGCGTCAGATCGCGACGATCCAGATCCTTCACGGCACCGACGAGGAGTGCGCCCTTGCCCTGCTGATGATAACCGCCCAAGTGGTTGCGCTATACGACGGCGGACTCGACGCCCGCAACCTTGTTGACTCCGCCCTGGCCTTCGCGATCTTCATGGACCGCCCGAACCTCGCCTGGGAGGAAGGGTTCGACGAAATGATCCGGATGCTGGGACGCATCGCACAGGCGACAGGGGCCTTGAAGGCTCGAGCCCAGGTCAGTTTCGTTCAGGCGATCCGCGCCTGGCGGCTGGGTCACCTCGAGACCGCGATGATCGAGGCTGTCAATGCCTTGGCACTGTCTACGGTGGACCTCCTCCGCACCGAGTCCGTAGTCCTCCGCCAGGAGGCGGCAAGCGCGGTCCATGAACACCGTGAGCTCGCCCTCCGTCTCGCAGTAGCCAGCGGTCAAGCAGGCGTCGCCGCCGAGCTGATCGAGTCATCACGGCTGCAGTCGTTGCCCGTCTCGGGCACAAGGATTGAACAAGCGTTAGAAGCCGAGGACCCTCGTTCGATACTCCAAGCGACTTCCACGAGTCTTGGAGTACTCAGCCACGTCTGCGTCGACGGCCAAAGCGTGCTCGCGACGGCCCACGCTGGGCTCGGGCTGCCATCCGGTCCGGTGGTCGAGTTGAGCGCCGTGATCAATGCAGTGGGCGGCACGACTACCGGGTGGTGGGGCTGCTTCATCGCGGTCAGCAAGGCACATTGGGTCGTGCGTTCGCCGACTGGCACGCTGACCTGCGGTACGCACGAGTTCAACGACGATGACAAGCAGGCGCTCACCCGGTTTCAGAACGCGTTGGACGCGGTTAGCGACCCCTATGAGCCCATGATCTGGCTCGACCGTGCCGAAGAGGCTGAGTTGATGGCGGCACTGGCAGACGTTGTTGTACCGGACCTGCTGCGAGCCGAACTGCTTCGCGAAGAGCGGCCGATCTCCCTGGTCGTAGCCAGCAACATGCTGGCCGTTCTTCCACTCCCCGCACTCGTGCTCAGAAGGTCGGACCAGACGCGGCTCATCGAGAGGGCCACCGTGCGTATACAGCCACCCGCCTTCCTGGTGCGCCTGGAAGCACAGCCGGAGGCGTCCCGACAAATCCACCCACTCCTCGTCGCCTGCACCGACCCGCGTGGCGACCTGCCGCACGCGCGAACGGAGGTGCCCGCACGTGTCCGTCTCACCCACCAGGGCGCCGCGTCCCACGGGTCGCTTCGCGCGACTCGAGAGAACCTGTGCGAGGTCCTGAGTGGCCTCATAGCGGGCGCCCCGGGGATCTTCTTCTACTCGGGGCACGCCGGGACGTACGACGTGCAGGGGAGCCTCAACGCCTTCTTGGCGCTCGACGACGAGGGCTCGCTCAGCGCCTGGGATCTGTTTCACCTCGACGCTAGCGAACCGGCGTTGCACAGCCCGTCGCGAGCGGTCCTCTCTGCGTGTGACTCAGGTGGGAGCTCGGGAGCCGGCGGTGGCGAATGGTTGGGGCTGGGCGCTGGCCTGTTGCACGCCGGAGCCCGACAGGTCATCTCCACAGCTTGGAGCATCTACGACACACCGTTCACAGCACAGTTCGATAATTCGCTGGTGGATGGGCTGCGGACCGCGGCTGATCCAGCAGAGTTGCTCGCCGGCCTGCAGCGTGAAGCGCTCGACACGTGGCGATTCTCGCCCAATCCGCTTGCCTCGCCGCCGGCGATCTGGGCGGCTTACCAGTGCCTAGGGCAGCTCGATGGGCACTCCCGCCGTGTGGCACCCATCACACCCTCCGATGGGCCAGGCCAGCGTCATACCAAATAATGGACATCTATCTCACATCACGAGATTCGCGATTGTGGACAAGCGGTCCACGACCTGAGACTGGTTGACATGATCTCCGCTGCGACGCATGCGCACCTCGTGGTTCGACGCCACGTGGACCTCATGCGCACGCGCAGCATGATCTGTCGATTTCGCTGACTGACGCCGCCCCATCCCCCAGCTCGCGCCCGACGACGCGCGCGGCACCCAGCGAAGGACAACCCAGGACCATGTCCGATCTGCGCTTCTCCGCCAAGAAGGCGGAACACACCGAGATCCCGCGCCCCAAGCGCGGTGAGGGGCAGTGGGCGCTCGGCTACACCGAGCCGCTGAACAAGAACGAGCAGTCCAAGAAGGACGACGACCCGCTGCACGTCCGGGACCGGATCCTGCACATCTACTCCAAGCGCGGCTTCGCCTCCATCGACCCCGCCGACCTGCGCGGCCGGTTCCGGTGGATGGGGCTCTACACCCAGCGCGCCCCCGGCTTCGACGGCGGCAAGACCGCGATGCTCGAGGAGGAGGAGCTCGACGACGAGTTCTTCATGCTCCGGGTCCGCTCCGACGGCCGCTCGCTGCCGGCGGCGACCGTTCGGGCGCTGGGCGAGATCGGCCAGGAGTACGCGCGGGACACCGCCGACGTCACCGACCGCGAGAACATCCAGTTCCACTGGATCCGGATCGAGGACGTCCCGGCGATCTGGGCGAAGCTCGACGCGGCCGGTCTGGACAGCACCGAGGCCTGCGGCGACTCGCCACGGCCCTTCCTCGGCTCGCCCGTCGCCGGCGTCGCCAAGGACGAGATCATCGACGGCTCGGAGGCGCTGACCGAGATCAAGCGCCGGGCGATCGGCAACCCGGCGTACTCGAACCTGCCGCGCAAGTACAAGACCGCCCTGACCGGCCACCCGAGCCACGACGTGTCCCCGGAGACCAACGACATCGCGTTCGTCGGCACCGTCCACCCCGTGCACGGCCCCGGCTTCGACGTCTGGGTCGGTGGCGGGCTGTCCACCAACCCGATGCTCGCCCAGAAGCTTGGCGTCTGGGTGCCGACCGAGGACGTCCCTGACGTCTGGGAGGGCGTCACCTCGATCTTCCGCGACTACGGCTACCGGCGGCTGCGCTCGCGGGCCCGGCTGAAGTTCCTGGTCGCCGACTGGGGCGTGGCGAAGTTCCGCGAGGTGCTCGAGAAGGAGTACCTCGGCCGCGAGCTCGTCTCCTGCGAGTCACCCCCCTCGCCGGTCGGCCACCGCGACCACGTGGGCGTCCATGAGCAGAAGGACGGCAACTCCTACATCGGCCTCGCCCCCAACCAGGGCCGGATCTCCGGGACAGTGCTGGTCCAGCTGGCCGACCTGATGGAGGCGTACGGCGTCGCCGGGGCCCGCCTCACGCCATACCAGAAGATCGTGCTGCTCGGTGTCGCGCCGGAGCAGGTCGAGCCGCTGGTCGCCGCGCTGGACGCGATCGGGCTGCCCGCCCGCCCGTCCGGCTGGCGGCAGAACACCATGGCCTGCACCGGCATCGAGTTCTGCAAGCTCGCGATCGTCGAGACCAAGGCCCGCGCCCGCGACCTGGTCGCCGAGCTCGAGCGGCGCTTCCCCGACCTCGACGTGCCTATCACGGTCAACGTCAACGGCTGCCCCAACGCCTGCGCCCGCACCCAGGTCGCCGACATCGGCCTCAAGGGCCAGCTCGTCATGCACGAGGGCCAGCAGGTGGGTGGCTTCCAGGTGCACCTCGGCGGCGCGACCGGGCTGCAGGCGAACTTCGGCCGCAAGCTGCGCGCGCACAAGGTGACCAGCGAGGGGCTCGACGACTACGTCACCGTGGTGGTCACCAACTACCTCGCCGACCGCGAGCCCGAGGAGTCGTTCGCGACCTGGGTCGCGCGCGCCGACGAGGAGCTGCTGCGCGGCGAGAAGACCCTCGAAGGTGCCCCGGCATGAGCGAGCGCGCCTTCCCCCAGTACTGCCCCTACTGCGGCGAGTCCGACCTGTGGCCGCACGACGAGACGCACGGCTCGTGGGAATGCCGTGGCTGCCTGCGGGCCTTCTCCCTGAAGATGCTCGGCCTCGTCAGGCCGGGCACGCCAACCTCAGGGAGTGTCGAGTCATGACCACTGCGACCACCCGCAACGCCCGCGCCTCGCGCGGCATCGAGACCGCCGGCCGCTCCCCCGAGGAGCTGCGCGAGCTCGTGTCGCACTGGGGCGCCGAGCTCGAGCTGGCCCCGGCCGAGACGATCATCGAGTGGGCCGCGGCCACCTTCGGCGAGCGGTTCTGCGTGACCTCGTCGATGGGTGACGCCGTGCTGGCCGACGTCGCCTCCAAGGTCGTGCCCGGGATCGACGTGGTCTTCCTCGACACCGGCTACCACTTCGTCGAGACGATCGGCACCCGTGACGCCGTGGCCGCGACCATGAACGTCAACCTGCTCACGATCACGCCCGTGCAGAGCGTGGCCGAGCAGGACGCGGCGTACGGCAAGGACCTCTACAAGACCGACCCCGACCAGTGCTGCGCGCTGCGCAAGGTGAAGCCGCTGGCCGACGCCCTCGCGTCGTACGACGCCTGGGCCACCGGGCTGCGCCGGGCCGAGACGCACAACCGCGTCATCGCGCCGGTGATCGGCTGGGACGCCAAGAAGAGCAAGGTCAAGGTCTCCCCGCTCGCGCGATGGAGCGACGAGCAGGTGGAGCGCTACATCGCCGAGAACGGGGTGCTGGTCAACCCGTTGGTCTACGACGGCTACCCGTCGATCGGCTGCGCTCCGTGCACCCGTCGGGTCGCTCCGGGCGAGGACGCCCGCAGCGGCCGGTGGGCCGGTACCAACAAGACCGAGTGCGGCATCCACTCATGAACCAGCCACTTCGCACTCGGCGACAGCACAACCAAGAAGGGAGGCCCTGAGATGGCCGCTCCTGCCCTCGTGGCCCTGGCGCACGGCAGCCGGGACCGTCGCTCCGCCGCCACCGTGAAGGCCCTGGTCGGTGAGGTCCGCGCAATGCGGCCGGACCTCAAGGTCGAGGCCGCGTTCCTCGAGCTCTCCAAGCCGGACTTCCACACGATCGTGGACCGGCTGGTCAAGGCGGGGCACGAGGAGATCGTCGTCGTACCCCTCCTGCTGACCGAGGCCTACCACGCCAAGGTGGACGTCCCGTCCTCGGTCGCCGAGGCGGCCGCGCGGCACCCGCAGGTGCGCATCCACGCCACCTCGATCCTCGGCCTCGAGGCCTCCTTCCTCGAGGTGCTCGACGAGCGGCTCCGCGAGGCGCTGCGCGCGGTCCGCGCGCGCGAGCTCGACGCGCTGGTGCTCGCGGCGGCGGGGTCCAGCGACCCGCTGGCCAACCAGGCCGTCGCTCGGCTGGGCCGGCTGTGGGGCAGCCACCACAAGCTGCCGGTCACCGCGGCGTACGCCTCGAGCGCGCCGCCCGCCACCGGTGAGGCCGTCCGCGCCTTCCGCGCCGAGGGCCGGCGCCACATCGCGGTCGCCTCGCTGTTCCTCGCGCCGGGGTTCCTCCCCGACCGGGCAGCCGAGCTCGCCCTCGAGGCCGGTGCGGTCGCCGTCTCCGAGCCGCTCGGCGCTCACCCCAACGTGGCCCGCACGATCCTGGCCCGCTACGCCGTCGGCGCCGTGGAGCTCGTCCCCGTCTGACGCTGCCCCCGCACCCGTCCACTTTTCGTCCACAGCCCACGCCGACCCGTCGTTACCCGACGCGAGTAACGACGGGTCGGCGTCGCTCTGCCCCTCGACCCGTCGTTACCCGACACGAGTAACGACGGGTCGGCTACCCGACCAGCTGTTCGAGGAGCCGTTCGAGCTGGCGGGCGGGGTCGGAGGTGACGCCGCCGTGGACGGGGCCGGGCTGGAGGACGGTCGAGCGGGGGGCCTTGAGGAAGCCGAAGCGCTGGGTGAGCGGCTGGGCGGCCGGGGCGCCGGCGGTCGGGTGACCGGCGCAGACCGCCTCGACGAAGGCCAGCGACTCGCAGACCTGGTCGACGTCGACGCGCGGGTCGATCGCGAGCAGCCGCTCGCGGTCGACGTGCCAGGCCACATCGAGGAAGTCGGCCATCTGGCAGTGCAGCACGACGCCGACGTTGAGGAACTCCTCGCGGTCGACCCGCGGGACGCACCGCAGGACGACGTACTCGTAGGCGAGCCTCGCCGACGCGCTCATGGCTTTCGGGGTCCCCGCGGAAGCGTGACAGCGTCCGCGCGGAGCGCGCTCTCGTCGCGCATTCGTGGGGTATTCATGCGGCGGCCTGCGGCAGCCACTGGCGTGAGGCCAGGCGGGCGGTGAGGAACTCGACGTACGCAGCCCGGACGGCGGCCGGGTCGTCGGCGCCGGGCACCGGCTCGAGCCAGGAGTCGGGCACGTCCTCGAGCACCTCGGCGATCGTGTCCGCGTCGAGAGCGCTGCGGAGCTCGTCGTCGACGGCCGGCAGCTCGGCGACGTGGTCACCGAAGACGTGGTCGTCGGCACTCCAGGGCTGGGCGGCGAACCGGCCCGGGTCGGTCACGCCACCCGTCCAGGCGTGGTGGAAGTAGAGCGCGGCGCCGTGGTCGATCACCCAGAGGTTGCCGTGCCACAGCAGCAGGTTGGGGTTGCGCCAGGACCGGTCGACGTTCGCGACGAACGCGTCCAGCCACAGCACCCGGACCGGGTCGGTGCTCCGCCCGCCGTCGGGGCCCGCCGGGACGTGGCCGTCGAAGCCGAAGGAACCGGGCAGGAAGTCGGCGCCGAGGTTGAGGCCGGGGCTGGCGTTGAGCAGGTCCTGCACCTCCTCGTCGGCCTCGTAGCGGGCGATGTGCGGGTCCAGGTCGAGGGCGACCAGCCGCGGGGTGCGCAGCCCGAGCCGCTGCGCCAGCCCGGCGACGACGACCTCCGCGACCAGCACTCGCACGCCCTGGCCCGCGCCGCGGAACTTGCACACGTAGGTGCCGAGGTCGTCGGCCTCCACCAGGCCGGGCAGGCTGCCGCCCTCGCGCAGCGGCGTGACGTAGCGGGTGACGGTGACGACGGGGAGGCCGGGCTGGTCGCTCGACGTCACGTGACCGGGACCTCCTCGGCCAGCCGCCGCTTCTGCTCCGCGACGTCGAAGTCGGCCGCGGGCCACTGCGGGTTCATGTTGCTCAGCGTCTCGTGGAGCAGCATGCCGATGGCGAGGTTGCGGTACCACTTGTGGTCGCTGGGGATGACGTACCACGGCGCCACCTCGGTGTTGGTGCGCTCGAGCGCGACCTGGTACGCCGTCCGGTAGTCCGCCCAGTGGCCGCGCTCGTCGACGTCAGCCGGGTTGAACTTCCAGTGCTTGGTCGGGTCGTCTAGGCGGGCCACCAGCCGTTCCTTCTGCGTCTGCGCCGAGATGTGCAGCATGCACTTGACCAACATGACCCCCGCCGCGGCCAGCTCGGCCTCGAAGGCGTTGATCGCGTCGTAGCGGCGCTCGACCTCCTCGGCCGGCACCAGCTCGTGGACCCGGACCACCAGCACGTCCTCGTAGTGGCTGCGGTCGAAGACCCCGATGATCCCCTTGCCCGGCAGCGCCTTGCGGATCCGCCACAGGAAGTCGTGCTCGAGCTCCTCAGGCGTCGGCTTCTTGAACGAGCTGATGCGCACGCCCTGCGGGTCGACCAGCCCGACGGTGTGCCGCAGGGTGCCGCCCTTCCCGGAGGTGTCCATCCCCTGCAGCACGAGCAGCACCGACCGACCGCGACCCACGTCGGCCACGCCCTCGGCGTAGAGCCGCTCCTGGAGGTCCGACAGCCCGTCACCGAGGGCCACCAGCGCCGCCTTGCCGGTCTTCTTGTCCGCGTCCACGCCCGGGGTCGCGCCGCTGTCGATCGCGGTCAGGTCGACGGGACCGGGCGGCAGCCGCAGGTCGGCCGCCCTCAGGTGTGTGCTCACGGGCCCAACCTATGTCGCCCGGCCGATCACCCGGCGAACGTCGAGCGTGTGGGCGACCATCGTCGTCACCGTGCCGTCCTCCTGGGGCTCGTCGAACCAGACGCCCTCGGTGAAACCGGCCTTGAGCAGGATCCGCCTGCTCGCGGCGTTGCGGTGGTCGGGAGCCGCGAAGTACGCCGAGGCGTCGGCGAAGCGGTCGCGAGCACGCGACATCCAGGCCCAGAGCATCCGTACGCCGAGCCCCTGGCCGACCCAGGCGGGCTCGCCGATCAGGTAGTCGATGCCGATCGCGTCCGGGTCCGGCCCCAGCAGCGCGTAGTCGGGGTAGTCGCCGATCCGGTAGTCCTGCACGAAGCCCACCGAGCGGCCGTTCACCTCGACGACCCACATCCGGGTCGGGCTCATCCCGTCGATCCGCTCGCCGTACTTGGCCGCCATCTCCTCCAGGGTCGGCTCACCCCCGGTGAACCAGGGGCGCACGTGCGCGACGCCCCGCCACCGCGTGACGTCGGGCAGGTCGCCCCGGGTCATCGCGCGGATGGCGACCCGGTTGTCGTGGTCGACCACGAACCGCTTGACCTCGCCGGAGAGGTCCAGCGGCTCGGGGTCGCCGTGCATGCTCGCGCAGGTACGCCGGGCGGCGGCCGCCCACGACTCGCCGTCCCGCACGACCCCGGCGAGCTCGCGGCCGCGGTCGAGCACCACGAGATGGACGGGCCCGTCGGACGGCACCCGCCCATCATGGTGGCTGCCGGCGGGTTTCAGCAGGCCGACGGCTTCCGGGTCCTGGCCCGCGGTGGCCCGACCAGGCGCACCTGTGCTCAGCGGCTGGCGAGCATCCGGCGCACGGTCCCGAAGATGCCGAGAACCGCGAAGAGGCCGAACATCGCCATGTCCTTGCCGTAATCGGAGAGCACGTCGGAGTCCGTCAGCCCCGTCCGCACGAACTCGCCCTTCCCGATGGTCGGCACGAGCCCCGACGCGACCGCGTCGTCGTAGGCCTTGATCAGGTCGCTGGCGACGACGGCGAAGAACGAGATGACCACGCCGGCGATGATGAGCGCGATGAGTGGGACCAGGCCCCGACGCGGCGGGGCTCCGGCGGCCCGGGTGTAGAGCCAGGCGGCGCCGATGGCGATCACGAAGCTGGTGAGCGAGGCGACGAAGCCGGCGCGCCAGACCACGACGGTCAGCACGACCCCGGCGGCGACGGCACCGAGGGCGGCGAGCAGACCGAGCGCCACGCGCTCGGTGGGAGGTGGCACGGCGGCCGCTCCGGGGAGGGGAGGCATCGGCTGGCTGGGCTCGGTCATGGCCCGTCAACGGGGCCGAGGGGTCAGGGTTACGCTGACGACCGCCCTGCCTAGACCCGCCCTAGACCGAGTGCGGCTCCTCGGGCTCCTCGCGGCCGGCGGAGGCCAGCTCGTCGCGGACCACCGAGAACGCCAGGCCGGACGAGTAGCCCTTCCTGGCCAGCATCCCGACCAGGCGCCGGGTCGCGGTCTGGTCGTCGACCCGGGACAGGGTGCGGAGCTTGCGACGCACCAGCTCACGGGCGGCGCGCTCCTCCTGCGCCGGGTCGACCTCGTCGAGCACCTCGCGGGCGGTCTCGTCGTCGACACCCTTGCGGCGCAGCTCCTCGGCCAGGGCCCGGCGGGCCAGCCCCCGGCCGCCGCCGGCCGCGGACCCGCGCTGGCTGACCCAGGTACGGGCGAAGGCGCCGTCGTCGACGAGGCCGACCTCCTCGAACCGGTCCAGCAGCCGGGCCGCGATCTCGGGCGGCACCCGCTTGGCGGCGAGCTTCTCGCTCAGCTCCTTGCGCGAGCGGGCCCGGCCGGTGAGCTGGTCGAGCAGGATGGTGCGCGCCACCGCCTCGGGGTCGGCGTCCGGCCCCTCGGTGACGGGGTCCGGAGGCGGGGGTGGCTCCGGGTGGTCACCCACCCAGGCGCGCACCCCCGTCTCGACGCCGCCGGTCCAGGCGTCGTCGACCACGGTCAGAAGTCGTCGATCCCCACCGGCTCGGCCGGCGGCGGCGCCTCGTCGGCCACCGACGGGCCGACCCCGAGCTTCTCGAGGATCTTCTTCTCGATCTCG
>Ga0268264_10004670_pt1 | contig 11644 bp, 11 predicted proteins | sample KBSSwiS32_FD_190357 | JGI IMG/M metagenome (GOLD analysis project Ga0268264, IMG submission 190357) | Switchgrass rhizosphere microbial communities from Kellogg Biological Station, Michigan, USA - KBS Switchgrass S3-2 (SPAdes) (version 2) | ecosystem: Host-associated > Plants > Roots >... | reverse complement strand
TCGAGCGTGTTCGACAATGCGGCCATCGCCAAGCGCCATTTGGTCGCTCCGCACGAATGGTATGAGGCACCTCACGGCTGGGCCGAGCGCAACGCCGTCTATCTCGCGGCGTCCGAGGCGATGTTCGAAGACGCCGCCGGGCGCGCAATCGCCGCCGCCGGCCTGGTCCCCGACCAGATCGACGGCGTCGTCACGGTTTCGACCACCGGCATCGCAACCCCGAGCCTCGAAGCGCGCGTCGGGCCGCGACTCGGCCTGCGCAGTGACATTCGCCGCGTGCCGATCTTCGGACTTGGCTGCGCCGGCGGGGTCAGCGGGCTGGCGACCACCGCGCGACTGGCCGCCTCCGATCCCGGCACCAACTGGCTGTTCGTCACCGTCGAGACCTGTTCGATTTCGATCCGGCTCGAAAGCGACGACCCGGCAGCAATCGTCGCCACCGCTTTGTTCGGCGACGGCGCCGCGGCTGCCGTCGTCACCGCCGGCGAAGGCGGCCTCGCGACGCTCAAGGGTTCGGCCGAAAAATTGTGGCCCGATACGCTCGGGATTATGGGCTGGCGGGTTGAGGACCCTGGACTCGGGGTGATGTTCGACCGCGCGATCCCGCCGTTCATCGAGGCCAATCTCGCCGAGGCGGCGAACGAAATGTACGCCCAGTTGGGCATCGCGCGCGAGGACATCAGCCGGTTCTGCTGTCATCCCGGCGGGGTGAAGGTGATCGACGCGATCGAGACCGCGCTCGAATTGAACCAGGGCGAATTGAACCTCGAGCGCGAAGTGCTGCGCGATTTCGGCAATATGAGCGCGCCGACGGTGCTGTTCGTGCTCGAGCGCCTGCTCGAACGCGGCCTGCCCGAACGCTCGCTGATGACCGCGTTCGGCCCCGGCTTCACCTGCGCCGGGCTGCTGCTCGAAGCCGCGTGACCCTGACCATAGTCATCCTGGCACTGGTCACGCTCCAGCGTCTCGGCGAATTGTGGCTGTCGAACCGCAACACCCGCCGCTTGCTTGCCGAAGGGGCGCATGAAGTCGGAGCGTCGCATTATCCGTTGATCGTCGCAGTCCATGCCGGTTGGCTCGCCGCATTGTGGTGGCTCGCGCCGGGCCAGCCGATCGCGCTCGTCTGGTTAGCCCTCTACGTCTTGCTCCAGGTCGCGCGGGTCTGGGTGCTGACAAGCCTCGGGCCGCGCTGGACGACACGGATTATCGTCCTCCCCGAAGCGCCGCTGGTGAAGGCCGGCCCCTACCGCTTCGTGTCGCATCCCAATTATGTGGTCGTGGTCGCGGAAATCGCGACCCTGCCGCTGATCTGGGGTCTGTGGCCGGTGGCGCTGATTTTCTCGGCGTTGAACGCGGCGGTCCTCTTCATCCGCATCCGCGAAGAGAACCGCGCGCTCAGTGCTTCGTGACGTCAATCAGACGATAGACCGTTCCGTCGGGCTGGGTCATATGGCCGGTCAGGCGGGTGCCATGCAGCATTAGCCGCAATTGCCCCATCGGCCGGCCAGTCCTGCCGACCGCTCCGTCAAGCCGACCCGCAACCGGATCGAAGGCCACATCGATCGCCCCCATGAAATCTTCCTGCCCGGCGACGAGCTTGTAGGCGTCGATCCGGTAGTGCCGCGGGGCGCTTGGCTTCACGCGGTAGATGACATGCTCGTCATGACACGGCGACGGCCTCACCTGGCACAACGACGTGCCCTCCCAGGTCCCGGCGACTGGGTCAGCGGGCGCGGCGATCAGCAGGGCGAGGGCGGCCAGCATCGCGCACATTTACCGCGGCCACGACTGCCTTGCCAGCCATCGCCGGTGCGCCTATATCGCACCTCTCTCCTCGACATCGTTAGATGCTGAGGCTGGGGCCTGCCAAGGCTCCGGTCCGAGAGGCGTTTTGAGCTTATGAGAGACCGCAATTGACCAACGTCGACACCGTCGCGCGGCTGATCGAACCCGAGGTGCAAGCCCTGGGTTACGAGCTCGTGCGCGTGGCAATGATCGGCGGCACGTCCGATCCGACGCTGCAGGTAATGGCCGAGCGTGCCGACACGCGCCAGCTCGGCCTCGGCGATTGCGAAAAGATTTCGCGCCGCCTGTCGGAAATTCTCGACCTCGCCGACCCGATCGAGGGTAGTTACCGGCTTGAGGTCAGCTCGCCCGGCATCGACCGGCCGCTCACTCGCCTCGCGGACTACCGCGATTGGGCGGGATATGAAGCCCGCATCGGGCTCGCCGAGACCAAGGGCCGCCGCAAGCAATTTTCGGGAACGCTCGAGGGGCTCGAAGGCGAGACCGTCAAGCTGCTGGCCAAGGACGGCCAGACCCATGAGATCGCCTTCGCCGACATCGGTTCGGCCAAGCTGCTCTTGACCGACAAGCTCATCAAAGCCACCGCGCCGCTCAGCACCGAGGGCGCCGATACAATCAAGATGGAAGGTTGAATAACGACATGGCCACCGCCGCACCCGCTGCCGTCAGCGCCAACAGGGCCGAGCTGCTCGCCATTGCCGACGCCGTCGCGCGCGAGAAGCTGATCGACAAGGCCATCGTCATCGAGGCGATGGAAGACGCGATCCAACGCGCCGCCCGCGCTCGCTACGGCGCCGAAAACGACATTCGCGCGAAGCTCGACGGCGAGACCGGCGATCTGCGCCTGTGGCGCGTGCTCGAAGTCGTCGAGGAGCCCGAGGATCACTTCAAGCAGGTCGATCTGAAGGGCGCACAGAAGCTCGAGAAGGACGCCGCCATCGGCGACTTCATCGTCGACCCGCTGCCGCCGATCGAATTCGGCCGGATCGCCGCCCAGGCCGCCAAGCAGGTGATTTTCCAGAAGGTCCGCGACGCCGAGCGCGAACGCCAATTTGAGGAATTCAAGGACCGCGTCAGCGAAGTCATCACCGGCGTCGTCAAGCGGGTCGAGTTCGGCCACGTCGTCGTCGATCTCGGCCGCGCCGAGGGCGTCATTCGCCGTGATCAGCAGATCCCGCGCGAAATGGTCCGCGTCGGCGACCGCATCCGCTCGCTGATCATGTCGGTCCGGCGCGAAGCCCGCGGCCCACAGATATTCCTGTCGCGCGCCCATCCCGATTTCATGCGCAAGCTGTTCGCCCAGGAAGTGCCCGAAATTTACGACAGCATCATCGAGATCAAGGCTGCCGCCCGCGACCCGGGCAGCCGCGCCAAGATCGGCGTCATCAGCCACGACAGCTCGATCGATCCGGTCGGCGCCTGCGTCGGCATGAAGGGCAGCCGCGTTCAGGCCGTGGTCCAGGAACTGCAGGGCGAGAAGATCGACATCATCCCGTGGTCGGAAGACCTCGCGACCTTCGTCGTCAACGCGCTCCAGCCGGCGACCGTCAGCCGCGTCGTCATCGACGAGGAGGAGAGCCGGATCGAAGTGGTGGTCCCCGACGACCAACTCAGCCTCGCGATCGGTCGCCGCGGCCAGAATGTCCGCCTCGCGAGCCAACTCACCGCCTCGCAGATCGACATTCTCACTGAAGCGGACGCCAGCGAAAAGCGTCAGCGCGAATTCCTTGAGCGGACCGAGATGTTCCAGACCGAGCTCGACGTCGATGAGACGCTGTCGCAGCTGCTCGTTGCCGAAGGTTTCACCAGCCTTGAGGAAGTGGCCTACGTCCAGCTCGACGAAATCGCTTCGATCGAGGGCCTCGACGACGACATCGCGTCGGAACTTCAGAACCGCGCCACCGAAGCGCTCGAACGCCGCGAAGCCGCGTCGCGCGAAGTGCGCCGCAAGCTCGGCGTCGACGATGCGCTGGCCGAAATCCCGCATTTGACCGAGCAGATGCTGGTCACTTTGGGCAAGGCCAACATCCGCACCCTCGACGACCTCGCCGACCTCGCCACCGACGAGCTGATCCAGAAGAAGCGCGTCGAGCCGCGCCGCCGCGAGCCGAGTAATCGCCCCGAAGACAAGGGCGGCCTGCTTGCCGAGTACAGCCTCAGCGAAGAGCAGGGCAACGAGATCATCATGGCCGCTCGCGCCCACTGGTTCGAGGACGAGGAAAAGCCAGCAACCACGGAGGACGCGGTTGCGGGCGAAGAGCAATGATCCGCTAGAAGCGCACGTTCCGGAGCGCACCTGCATCCTCACGCGGCGCAAGGCGTCGCCGGGGGAGCTGATCCGGCTTGCCTTGTCGCCCGACGGCGAAGTCGCGCCCGACGTCCGGGCGCGCGCGCCGGGCCGCGGGGCGTGGATCGGAGTCGCCCGTGCCGAACTCGATGCCGCCAATGGCAAGGGGAAGCTCAAGGCCGCACTGGGCCGCGCGTTCAAGACCAATGAGCTGACCGTCCCCGCCGATCTCGGTGAGCGCACCGGCGCGGCGCTGCGCCAGTACACGCTCGACCGCCTCGGCATGGAAGCGCGCGCCGGCAATTTGATCAACGGCGCCGACAAGGTCGAAGCCGCCGCGCGCTCGGGAAAAGTCCGCTTGCTGCTCCACGCGGCCGACTCTGCCGACGACGGGCGGAGAAAGCTGGATCAGGCGTGGCGCGTAGGCGGCGGCGGCCCCCAAGGGATGATATTTCCCGAGGGACGCACTATCTTGTCGATGGCTTTGGGGCGCGAAAACGTGGTACATGTCGCCCTGACCGATCCCGCCGCCGCTTCGCGTGTTTCCCATGCGCTTGCCCGGTGGCGAGCTTTCACTGACCCCGATCTAGGGCTAGAGGGCGGCGCTCCCGCCTCCGGCTCCGGCTCGACTGACGATTTGACGAAGGAATAGAATGACCGATCAGACCGAAAAGCCGAAGCTTGGCACCCGGCCGCCGCTGGGGCTCAAGCGCACGGTCGAGACCGGCAAGGTCAAGCAGAGCTTCAGCCACGGCCGCTCGAACACGGTGGTGGTCGAGGTCAAGAAGCGCCGCATCCTCGGTCGCCCGGGCGAAGCTCCGCCCGCGCCGGCGCCAGAACCGGTCGCCGAGGCGCCCAAGCCGGCGCCCAAGCCCGCCCCCGTTGCACCGCAGGCGCGCAAGCCCTCGGCGCAGGAAGAGATGACCAACCGCAAGGAGCTGCAAGCCAAGCTCCTGCGTGAGGCCGAGGAAGCGCGCCAGACCGCGCTCGAGGAAGCCCGCCGCCGCGAGGACCGGACGAAGGTCGAGCAGAACGAGGACGAAAAGCGTCGCGCCGAAGAAAATCGCAAGGCCGGCGAGACCGCTGCCGAACAAGCTCGTCTGGCCGAGGAAGCCGCGGCCGAGCAGGCTCGCATTGCGGCGGAATCTCCGGCTGCGCCGGCGGATGGTGCTGCGCCAGTCGACGACGAAGCTGACGAGCGCGCTTTCCGCCGCCCTGGCCATGCCCCGGCACCCAAGCGGCCCGAACCGGCCCGGCCGAGCCGCGGCCGCGACGACCATCGCCAGCGTGGCAAACTCACCGTCACCCGCGCGCTCAGCGACGAGGACGACAATCGTGCGCGCTCGCTCGCCGCACTGCGCCGCGCCCGCGAAAAGGAAAAGCGCCACCATCAGGAAGTCGGCCCGTCGGCCAAGCAGGTCCGCGACGTCGTCGTGCCCGAGGCGATCACCGTCCAGGAACTCGCCAACCGCATGGCCGAGCGCGGCGCCGACCTGGTCAAAGCCCTGTTCAAGATGGGCATGCCGGTCACGCTGACTCAGACCATCGATCAGGACACCGCTGAATTGCTGGTGACCGACTTCGGCCACAACGTGAAGCGCGTCAGCGAAAGCGACATCGACATCGACACGTCAGAAGACGTCGATCCGCCCGAGAGCCTCAAGCCGCGACCGCCGGTGGTGACCATCATGGGCCACGTCGACCACGGCAAGACCTCGCTGTTGGATGCGATCCGCGGCGCCGACGTGGTCGCCGGCGAAGCCGGCGGGATCACCCAGCACATCGGCGCTTATCAGGTGCAGCTGCCCGACAAGTCGAAGATCACGTTCCTCGACACCCCGGGTCACGAAGCCTTTTCGGAGATGCGCGCGCGCGGCGCCAATGTCACCGACATCGTCATTTTGGTGGTCGCCGCCGACGACGGCCTGCGCCCCCAGACGATCGAGGCGATCAACCACACCAAGGCCGCCGGCGTGCCGATGATCGTCGCGATCAACAAGATCGATAAGCCCGAAGCCAAGGCGCAGAAGGTTCGCGAGGAACTGCTCCAGCACGAGGTGATCGTCGAGGAGATGGGCGGCGACGTCCAGAACGTCGAAGTGTCAGCCAAGAACAAGACCAATCTCGACAAATTGCTCGAGGCGATCCAGCTCCAGGCCGAAATCCTCGAATTGAAGGCCAATCCCGACCGCGCCGCCGAAGGCACGGTGATCGAAGCCAAACTCGACAAGGGCCGCGGTCCGCTCGCTACCGTGCTGGTCCAGCGCGGCACGCTCCGCGTCGGCGATGTATTCGTCGCGGGCGCCTCGTCGGGCAAGGTCCGCGCGTTGGTCGACGATCACGGCCGCCAGGTGAAGGAAGCCGGACCGTCGGTCCCGGTCGAGGTCCTTGGCCTGTCGATGGTTCCGTCCGCCGGCGATCCGTTCACGGTCGTCGAGAACGAAGCCCGGGCGCGCGAAGTCGCGGACTACCGCCAGAGCGTGCTCGACAAGCGCCGCACCACCTCGGCTCCGGTCAGTCTCGAGAACATGTTCGCGAACCACGCCTCGACGGTCAAGGAACTGCCGCTGGTGATCAAGGCCGACGTTCACGGCTCGGTCGAAGCGATCGTCCATTCGCTGAACCGCCTGTCGACCGACGAGATCAAGGTCCGCGTGCTCCATTCGGGCGTCGGTGCGATTACCGAAAGCGACGTCACGCTGGCGAGCGCGAGCGGCGCGCCGATCATCGGCTTCAACGTCCGCCCCAACGCGAAGGCCCGCGAAGTCGCCGAGCGCAACAAGGTCGAGTTCCGCTATTACGACGTCATCTACCACCTCACCGACTGGGTGAAGGGTGCGATGGCCGGCGAACTCGGGCCCGAGATCATCGAAACGGTGGTCGGCCGCGCCGAGGTCAAGGAAGTCTTCCCGGCAGGCAAGAAGGACAAGGCGGCCGGCCTGCTGGTGCTCGAAGGGATCATCCGCAAGGGCCTCAACGCCCGCCTGACGCGCGACGATGTGATCGTGTCCAAGACCACGATCAGCTCGCTGCGGCGGTTCAAGGATGACGTCGCCGAAGTGCGCGCCGGGCTCGAATGCGGCGTGATGCTGGCCGACACCAACGACATCAAGGCCGGCGACAATCTCGAAGTGTTCGAGGTCGAGGAGCGCGCGCGGACGCTTTAGTTCGTCACCCTGAACTCGTTTCAGGGTCCATCATGGAGACCGCGGTGCGGGTGGAGAAATGGATGCTGAAACAAGTTCAGCATGACGGATCGGAATAATGCGCCGCGTCGAAACCCCCGAAGGCCGCTCGGTCCGCCTGCTCCGTGTCGGCGAGCAGGTGCGGCACGTGCTGAGCGAATTGCTCCAGCGCGGCGATGTCCACGACGATACGTTGCAATCGCACCTCGTCAGCATCACCGAAGTCCGCATGTCGCCCGACCTGCGTCACGCGACGGTGTTTGTGAAGCCGTTGCTCGGCCAGGACGAGGAAGCGGTGCTCAAGGCGCTCAGGCAGAACACCGCCTTCCTCCAGCGCGAAGTGGCCGGCAGCGTCCGCACCAAATATGCCGCGAAACTGAAATTCCTCGCCGACGAGAGCTTCGACGAGAGCAGTCACATCGACCGGCTCCTGCGCGCACCCAAGGTTGCGCGGGACCTTGATCGGGAATGACCGCGCGGGACGTCCGGCGAACCAATTCGACCAAGGATCCAGCCACCCGGCAGATCGCCTTTCTCGCGATTTCTCAAGCGCACCAATTTCTGCATTGGCTGCCAGCTTCGCTACGCGTCTCGGAAAATCCGGGAGTTGAGGTCACGGTGCTCGTTTCCACGCGGGCCGGGCGCGAATTCATCCGCTCCTACGACCCCAACCGTCGACTGCGCATCAAATGCTTGTGGGTGCCGTCCTGGCGTCGGCACGGCCTGTTCACGCCGCCGCGGCGGCGGCCCGTGTTGCTGCTCAATGCCTGGTCGATTGCGCGGTATCCCGCAATCGTCACGACCGAAGTGACGAGCTCCCTTCTGTACCGGGTTCCCGGCTTTCGCTCGCGAATGATCCAGCTGAAGCACGGCGCCGGCGATCGCGAGGGCGGATATAAGGCAAAGCACGGAAGCTTCGATCTGACGCTCGTCTGCGGACCGAAAGACCAAGAGAGGCTGATCAAGCGAGGCCTTGCGAACGACGGGAATTGTCTCGTCACCGGCTACGGTAAGTTCGAGCTTGTTCGTTCATCCAGTGAGCACCTGTTTGAGGACGCGAAACCGATCGCGCTATACAATCCGCATTTCGACAAGGATGTCGGTTCCTGGGTCAGGCACGGTTCCCGCGTGCTGGAGACGATCGAGAAAATCTCCAACTGGAACTTCGTCATTGCTCCGCATGTGAAGCTGCGGAAAGGCCCAACGATGCAATCGAATGCAGCGAACATCCTCATTGACCGCGGCAGCGTTCGGTCGATCGACATGACTTACACAGAGGGCGCAGAGGTCTACATCGGCGACGCATCGAGCAGGTCTACGAATTCATCCGAACGCCGAGGCCCTGCATATTTCTCAATCTGGACCGCATCGATTGGCGCATGAATTCGGCCTATGCGCATTGGCACCTCGGCCAGGTGATCGAGCGTGTGGAAGAACTACCAGCGGCGCTCGTGCAAGCGCATGCGTTACAGCCTCGCTTCGAGGAGGCGCAGATCAACATGTCCGCGGCATCGATTGATGAAACGGACGTTCCGGCCTCGGAACGTCAGGCGCAAGCCATCGTCAACTTTGCCCGGTGCGCCTGACAAGCCACGGCTGACGCAGGTCCAGATCGGCGACGCCCTGATGTTCCAACCGGAGAGCCAATGATCGAGACGCTTGCTGAACCGATGACGGGCGACGGCTGCCGCGCGGAGCCGCTGGCGGAGAAGCATCGCGATGCCTTGCGCGCGGCCTGCGCCGAAGATCCCGATATCTGGGCGATCTATTACATCAGCTACGCGCCCGCCGATTTCGACGCGAGCTTCGATGCCTTGCTCAAGCGGCCGTGGGTCCCGTTCGCTGTATTTGAGGGCAACATGCTGGTCGGCATGAGCTGCTTCATCAACATCGACGACAGCCGCCAGACGCTCGAGATCGGCAGCACCTACTATCGCCCGGCGTTTCGCGGCACCGGCTTCAACCGGCGATGCAAGGACATGATGATGCGTCACGCCTTCGACCGCGGCTACCGCCGGATCGAATTTCGCGTCGACCGTCGCAATGCACGCAGCCAGGCGGCGATGAAGAAACTCGGCGCGGTCCGCGAAGGCGTGATGCGCGCCGACCGCATCACTTGGACCGGCCACGTCCGCGACACCGTGCTGTTCGCGATTCTGAAGGACGAATGGCCTGCATAGGTCGTCATCCCCGCGCAGACGGGGACCCAGCCAAATCAAAAAACTAGGTTCCCGCTTGCGCGGGAATGACGAATAAGCACCGCAATGGCCAAGCTCTATTTCTATTATGCGGCGATGAACGCGGGGAAATCGACCACGCTGATCCAGGCCGATTTCAATTACCGCGAGCGCGGCATGGAAACCATGCTGTGGACCGCCGCGCACGACGACCGCTCGGGCGCCGGCACGATCGGTTCGCGCGTCGCCTTGTCGGCGCCCGCGCTGATGTACTCGGGCGATGTCGATCTGTTCGAAGCGGTCGCAGACGAGCGCAAGCGCCGCGACCTCCACTGCGTGCTGGTCGACGAAGCGCAATTCCTCACCCGCGATCATGTGCTGCAACTCTGCCGGGTCAGCGACGAACTCGGCATCCCCGTGCTCTGCTATGGTCTGCGCACCGATTTCCTCGGCGAGTTGTTCGAAGGCAGCGCGGCCCTGCTTGCGCTCGCCGACAGCCTGATCGAATTGAAGGCGGTGTGCGAATGCGGGCGCAAGGCGACGATGAACCTGCGTGTCGATGCCGATGGCCATGCGGTCGCGGCCGGCGCCCAGACCGAGATCGGCGGCAACGACCGCTATGTCGCGCTGTGCCGCCGCCATTTCTTCGAGCGCCTGAAAGAGGGCGAAGCGCGCCAGCTGAGCCTTGGGCTGGCGCGGACGTAACGCGCCTGCAACAAGCACGCTCATGAACCAGAACAACATGGTCTATCAAATCGCCGTCTGGCTGGTACCGCTAGTGATCGCGATCGTCTTCCACGAAGTCGCGCATGGCCTCGTCGCGCGGCGGCTCGGCGACCCGACCGCGGAGGAACGCGGGCGTCTCAGCTTCAACCCGCTGCGCCACGTCGATCCGGTCGGAACGATCATCCTGCCGATGATCCTGGCGATCAGCCACGTGCCGGTGTTCGGCTGGGCCAAGCCGGTGCCGGTCAATTACGCACGGTTGCGCAACCCGCGCCGCGACATGGTCCTGGTCGCGCTCGCCGGGCCGGGGATGAACCTGGTGCTAGCGATCGCCGGCGCGGCGATCCTGATGGCGACGATCGCGCTGTCGGGCGACGCGCGGACCGGGGTGGCCGGGTTCATCGCCGACAGCGCCTATGTCTTCGTCCTACTCAACGTCTTCCTCGGGGTGTTCAACCTGCTGCCGGTGCCGCCGTTCGATGGGGGGCATGTGGTCGAAGGGCTGTTGCCGCCCAACCTCGCCCGGGAATTCCGCAAGATCGGCCGCTTTTCGCTGCTGGTGCTGGTCGTGTTGCTGCTCGTCCTGCCCAGGCTGTCCCCGAGCGCCGACGTCGTCGGCCGCTTCGTCTCGCCGCTCGCCGATGGCATCACCGCCGCCATTCTCGGGATTTTCGGCCTGACCGTCTAAGGTTCACCGATGCTGCACGGCTGGATCATCCTCGACAAGCCGGTGGGCTTGGGCTCGACCCAGGCGGTGAGCGCGGTCAAGCGTATCCTGCGCGAGGCCGGCGAGCCCAAAACCAAGGTCGGCCACGGCGGCACGCTCGACCAGCTGGCGAGCGGAGTGCTGCCGATCGCGCTCGGCGAAGCGACCAAGCTCGCTGGCCGCCTGCTCGACGCGACCAAGGCCTATGCGTTCACGATCCGATTCGGCGAGGAAACGGATACGCTGGACGCCGAGGGCGAAGTCGTGGCCCGCAGCGCTGTCCGCCCGACGATCGACCAAATCGAAGCCGTGCTGCCCAGCTTCACCGGCCCAATCGAGCAAATCCCGCCAGCCTATTCCGCCCTGAAGATCGGCGGAAAACGGGCGTCGGACCGGGTTCGCGCGGGCGAAACGGTCGAAATCACGCCGCGACAGGTGACGGTCCGAGACTTGCGGGTGGTTTCGGCGGTGGCCGATGAGGTCACCCTCGCCGCTACCGTCTCCAAGGGCACCTACATCCGCTCCCTCGCCCGCGACATCGCGCGGTCGTTGAATACGGTCGGGCACGTCATTATGTTAAGACGCATCCGCGCCGGGCCGTTCGCCCTCGAACAGGCCATTTCGCTGGACTTTTTGCAAATTGCCGCTAAGGCGCGGCAACTCGATGGGGCGGTTGTTCCGCTGCAAGCGGCGCTGGACGACATCCCGGCCCTCCCCGTCACCCCCGATCAAGCCCAACTGCTCCGTCACGGACAGA
>Ga0268264_10004669_pt1 | contig 11645 bp, 8 predicted proteins | sample KBSSwiS32_FD_190357 | JGI IMG/M metagenome (GOLD analysis project Ga0268264, IMG submission 190357) | Switchgrass rhizosphere microbial communities from Kellogg Biological Station, Michigan, USA - KBS Switchgrass S3-2 (SPAdes) (version 2) | ecosystem: Host-associated > Plants > Roots >... | reverse complement strand
GTCCTGGAACGCCACGCCCAACGCCCCGAGGGCGCTTCCCGCGAGATCCTGATCGTCGTACTTGAAGATAATCTGCGCGGGCACTGCGAACGCCTGGCCGTCGGGTTGCAGCCGATACGCAGCGCCCAGGCCGCCGGGCGATTCATTTGTGATCGGCTGGATCGTGAAGAGCACATTGCCGGCCAACGCGCCCGGCGGAATCGTCAACGTGATCCTGCCGTCGACGCTGGCGAGCGAGCCGCCGGCAGCGCCGATCGTGCCCGTGGCCGCAACGCCATTGGGCGTGCCGACGGCGGTGACGTCGGCGACGGGCGTATGGCACTTCGTTCCCGGTTCGGCGAAGACCTGTCGCGTGATCGCCTTGGTCTGCGAGATGCCGTTCACCGTGTACGAGAACGTCGCGTTGTCGAGGTCCGCGAACGTAACGGTGGCCGTGCCTACGACCGTCTCCACCGCGCTGGGTGGAAACGGCACTGAGTTGAACGCAGGTCCGGTGACGGTGGAAATATCGCCCGCGTAAACGCCAGGTGCACTCTTGTGCAGCTCCGCGATCAGCCACAACGGCTTGCCCGCGGCGTCGTAGGTGAACCAGGTCGCGAAGATGATGTCGCCCTGGTGAGTGAAGTTGATCCCCCAGCCTGCCTCGAAGCCCGGAGGCGCAGCCCACCACAGATCCTGGAAGTTGTTGGCTGCCGGGGCGCCCGGCGGATCGCCCCAGACGCAAATGGGTGCGGGACTCGCGAACAACTGTCGCGTGATCGTCTTGGTCTGCGTGACGGCGGCCTTCGCCGCTCCGGCCACGTTGACCGTGTACTCGAACATCGCGGTGAAGCCGTCAGCGAACGTGACCGTCGCCGTGCCGACCGCGGTTTCCACGATGTTGCCGGGCGAAAACGGCACCGCATTGAACGGCGGACCGGTGACCGTGGAAATACCGCCGGAGTAGACGCCGGGCGCCGTCTTGTGCAACTCGGCGATCAACCACCACGGCTTGCCCGCGAGGTCGTAGGTGAACCAGGTGGCGAAGATAACGTCGCCCTGGTGCGCGAAGTTGATTCCCCAGCCGGATTCCGAGCCAGGCGGGTCGTTCCACCACAACCCCTGGTAGTTGGTGTCGGCTGCGGAGGCGGGCCTCGGGCTAAACGATAAGCCAATCGCGAGCCACGCGGCGACGAAGCCGGTGATTGCGACCCGGATGCATCGTTTCATGACGGTTCTCCCTTGGCAGAACCGGGCGGCGCTCGGGCAGTTTGGTCGCCGAGCTGTTCTGTACAACTCTCCGTCGAACGAGCAGCCGAGTCAAGACCGTTCAGGCATCGCGCGGGCTCCGGGCATCGGGCTCAATTTCGCTTCACGGCTGAAACTCATAAGGCGGCAACGTGGAGAGCCGGGGATCGTCGATCGGGCCGCCCACGGTGAAGTGATACAGGCTCTGCCAGGATTGGTCGTGGATTCCAAGCAGCGCGTGCATTTCGTCATCGAAGAAACAGCCGATCCCGGTAGAGCGCACGCCGGCGGCCTCGGCTTCGAGATAGAGAACTTGCCCGACCATGCCGCACTCCCAGAAGAGATGGCGGTAGCGCCATGGTTCACGCATAGCGGCTGGGAACTTCGCAAGCATCCCCAGCGCAAAACAAGAGTCTGCGCCGATCTCCTGGTGGCAACAGATCGCCTTGGCCGAGTCACGCAAATCGTAAGGCAACAATAGATACAGGGGCAGATGGTCCGGCCCGGTCTTCCGCCACAACCATTCGGGGCGCATCGATTCCCTCAAGCCGGGGAGGGCGGCCGGATCTCGAAGAAACATGTACAGGCCCGGTTCCAGGCCATCCACACGGTGCACCATCAATGCAAGATGCACTTGCATGGGGTCGTGCAACGCGTTCCAGGGCGGCGCATCGCGGCGCCGCATCAGGCACTCGAGCATCGCGAATAAAGCCTCCGCGGCGATACGCGTGGTGCCGTCGAAATTCACGGCGCTGCGGCGTTGTCGCGCGATCTTGGCAAAGCTGAGATCCAGTGCGGGAGCGGCGGCACGCGGAAGCGCAACCGGCGGCGGTGCGGAGCCCTGCGGTGTGAGAGGCTTGTGCGTGACCCGATGAATCGAGTCGATGTCCGGCCATTGCACATGCGCTTGGCTCAACCGGTTGGCGCGCCCGTGCCACGTCGCTTTGCTTGGAGGATCGAGCAGGCGCTCGAGATCGGGGCGCGCATCGGGATCACCGACCCACAGCAGAGCGTCCGGCGCTTCCCTTTCGGCAGCCACGAAATCCGCGCTGCGGTCGAGCCCCAACAGGGTCTCGAGTACGTCGTCCGCAGCGAACGAGACCAATCGGGTCTGCCAGCCAAGGGCTGCCGCGGAATAGCTCAGCGTGGCGATCGCGTGCCCGCAATCATGCTGGCAGTAGCGCCACGCGCGCATGCCGTATTTCCACGCTTCGCGCCAGTGAATCGAGCTGATGCCGATCAGAACTCCGTTGCCGGAAAACGCTGCAGTCCACCGCGGATCGTCGATCGCTGCTCGTTGTTCGAGCACGTGGTCCCGGCTAAGGTAGTGATAGACCCCGGCGGGCAGGTCAGGCAGGTGCGGGCACAGCAGGTAGCTCTCGGTCGGATGCAGATTGCCGCTGGAAGGGTTGCAGCGCAACGCCCACCGGTTGGGTCCGTAGGATTTCCACGCCGAAAGCCCGAGCGAAAGCTCGAACAGAATGGCGACATGACCGAGGTCGAATCGGCATGCGGGTGGCAGGTCACCCCGGCGCAGCTCGTTGTAGCGCGTCGCCAGCGAGTCGGCGGCCAGCGGCAGCTTGATCTGCGTCGCCCCGGCAAACTCCCGGAACGGGTCCGGCTGGTTCGCCCAGTCAAGCCCCTTTGGACCAGGCGCGTAATGGTTGACGCGGTGCTTGCTGCGCTGGTGATACTCGAAGAGACCTTGACTCAGTTCGCTCATCTGCGCTGAGAACATTGCGCTTCATGGCGGACGCTCGCAACACTGGCAAAGGCGGTCGTCCCGCTGGCGGCATGACAATATTCATTCAATGCTCGCCGTAAGCCCAAGATTCGATGTATAATGCGGCTGCGGCGATTGTCCCAGTCCCCTGCCGCAGTCGATTCCGACCTCCGTAGTTTTCCCGTTTGGCTGTGACTGGCCGCCCCTTGGGGGGCGTATGGCCGAGCACACCCATTCGAGGGTTTTCATGTCTTTTTCCAATCTCGGGTTATCCGAGGCTCTACTGCGCGCGGTTGCCGATGAAGGCTATACCGTGCCTACGCCTGTCCAGGCGCAGGCGATTCCTGCCGTTCTCGCCGGCGGCGATCTGCTGGCCACCGCGCAAACCGGAACCGGCAAGACTGCCGGCTTCGTCCTGCCAATGCTGCAGCGGCTCTCCACATCCGCATCGCCTGCCGGCGATCGCCGGCGCAAGCCGCTGCGCGCACTGATCCTCACACCGACGCGCGAGCTCGCGGCGCAGGTCGAAGCGTCGATCAAGACCTACGGCAAGCACCTGCGCCTCTCGTCGATGATGCTGATCGGTGGCGTCGGCTTCGCACCGCAAGCGTCGCAACTGAAACGCGGCGTCGACATTCTGGTCGCCACGCCGGGCCGCCTGCTCGACCACCATGGTCAGGGCAACGTGAGTTTTTCCGATGTCGAGTTCTTCGTGCTCGACGAAGCCGACCGCATGCTCGACCTCGGCTTCATCCCCGACATCAAGCGCGTGCTGGCGCTGTTGCCGAAGAAGCGGCAGAACCTGCTCTTTTCCGCGACGTTCAACCCCGAGATCAAGGCGCTCGCGGACAAGCTGCTCAACTCACCGCGCACGATCGAAGTCGCACCGCCGTATGCAACCATCGATGCGATCGCGCAGCGCGTGCATCCGGTGAACCGCGAAGACAAGAGCAAGGTGCTGGCGTGGCTGGTGGGTCACCATCGCTGGCGCCAGGTGCTCGTCTTCACGCGGACCAAGCACGGCGCCGACAAGCTCGTCATCTCCCTCGAGCGCGACGGCATCGATGCCGCCGCGCTTCACGGCAACAAGAGCCAGGGCGCGCGCACGCGGGCGTTGGCAGAATTCAAATCCGGCCGCGTCGCGGTCCTCGTCGCCACCGACATCGCCGCGCGCGGTATCGACATCGACCAGTTGCCGCACGTCGTCAACTACGACCTGCCCAACGTTCCCGAGGATTACATCCACCGCATCGGCCGCACGGGTCGCGCGGGGGCGGAAGGCGAGGCGATCTCGCTGGTGTGCGTCGACGAGCACGCGTTCCTGCGCGACATCGAGCGGCACATCAAGCGCTCGATCGCGCGCGAGGTGGTGCCCGGCTTCGAGCCTAATCCGAAAGCGGTCGCGCAGCCGGTATTCGCGCAGCGCGGACGCGGACAAGGACAAGGTCAGCCGCAAGGCAAGCGGCAGGCCGCGCCTGCAGCGCGTGGCGGTGGTCGAGCACCGGTGCCCGCTCACGCCAAGAAGCGTCCGGCAGGCAAGGGCGCCAGGCGAGGCGAGTGGCAGCCGCGTTCCGGCGCCCGGTACTAGGCGATCGCATTGCGAGTTCCGCCAAGACTCGTCGCGCTGGTGCACGAGGGACTGATCGACTCCGTGGTTCGCCAGCTCATGAGCGGCAAGGAGGCGACGGTCTACATCGTTCGTTGCGGTGCCGAAGATCGCTGCGCCAAGGTCTACAAGGACGCGAACAAGCGCAACTTCCGGCAAGCGAGCCTGTATCAGGAAGGGCGCACGAGCAAGAACAGCCGCGAAGCGCGCGCGATGGCCAAGGGCACGCGCTTCGGGCGCAAGGCCCAGGAAGAAGCCTGGCAGACCGTCGAGGTCGACACCCTGTATCGGCTAGCGGCCGCAGGCGTGCGCGTTCCTCGGCCGTTCGGCTTTTTCCAGGGCGTCGTGCTGATGGAATTGCTGACCGACGCAGATGGTAACGTTGCGCCGCGGCTGAACGACCTGGTCCTATCGGAAGGGGTGGCGCTGGCGTATCACGCGACGCTGATCCGCGAGATCGTCCGCATGTTGTGCATCGGCGTCATCCACGGCGATCTGTCCGAGTTCAACGTGCTGGTGGATCGTGACGGCCCGGTGATCATCGACCTGCCCCAGGCGGTCAACGCGGCGGGCAACAACAACGCTGCCGGCATGCTGCAACGCGACGTTCAGAACATCACGAACTACTTCAGTCGCTTCGCGCCTTCGCTCGCATCAACGCAATACGGCAAGGAAATCTGGGCGCTCTACGAGAGCGGAGCCTTGCACGAGGAGGTTGCGCTTACCGGACGCGTCGCGGTGGATGACAGAATCGCCGACGTCGCGGGTGTCCTGCGCGACATCGACGACGTCAAAGCCGAGCACGAAGCGCGGCTTCGCTACAAGGCGGCGTTGCAGGAACGGTAACGACGCTCAAGCCTTTCGCTTCGCCTTCCCGCCACTCGGTGGCTTCAATCGAGCCGCCGCCTCGCGCTTGCCGAGGCTGCGCGCCGCCACGATCTTTGCGATCTGCCCATCGCGCGGGCGCGCCAGCGCATGCTCCCAGTTGTAGATCGACTGCGCGCTCACGCCCAGCAGCTTGCCGAAATCGGTTTGCGACAAACCCAGCCGCTCGCGTTGCGATCGCAATCCTTTGGCGGCAAAGCGGAACGGCTGCGTTGGCGCTGCCTTCGATGGCGCTGCTGTCGAAGAGCCACTCGAGACCTTGCGCGAAAGTAACGCCACCTGACGCTCGAGCTGAGCGACCTGACGCCGCAGCATCGCAATATCGCGGCGGTGTTGCGCGGTCGCCTTTCTGGCAGGACCAACCAGGCTACGGCTTTCCTTGCGGGAAAGCCTGATGATTTCCTGCCGTACTACAGCTCCGATGTTGGGCACGTGTATCCTTATCTTTGGGAAAACGTTAGCGTGGTGCTGCAAGTTTAGCCCATTGCGCATATTCGCGTCGCGCATGGCGATGTTGAGGTCGACGGTGGCATCGCAATGAACGAATCCTCAGCTCTGAACGTCATCGCGGTGCGGGCCGTCGAAACCGCGGATAGTGCGCGCGCATCCTGGAGCGACGAGGATCGCGCATGGGCGAGTCGCGCCGCGGCTGAAGTCGTCGGTGCGGGTGCCGTGCCCGACGTGTTTCTCGCTCGTCGTGCGCGGCTCGCTCTGGAAAGGATCGGCGAGCGGCAGCCCGCGCTCCCGCGCACGGTGCGTTCGCTGCGCTGGCGGCCATGGGTCGGCAGCGCGGTGGTCGGCCTCGCGTTCGCGCTCGGTCTCGTTCTCGATCAGGTCGATCGCACGCAGCGCATCAACATCCTCGCACCGCCGGTGCTGGGGCTCCTGATCTGGAACGTCGTCGTCTATGTCGCCATTCTCGCGGGATACGTCGTGCGCTATGGCGACGTTGCAACACCCGGGCCGCTGCGCGGCGCAATCACGCGCATCGCCGGCGGGCTGTCGCGGCCGCGTCGCCGAGGTGCGCTCGGTGACGCGATCCTCGCGTTCGTCGACGACTGGGCGCGGCGCTCGGCTGCGCTCTACGGCATGCGCGCGGCACGCATCCTGCATATTGCAGCGGCGGCGCTTGCCTCGGGTGTGATCGCGGGGCTCTACCTGCGGGGCCTCGCGTTCGAATACCGCGCGGGATGGGAGAGCACGTTCCTCGACGCGTCGACCGTGCGTGCGATCCTCGCCTTCGTCTACGCACCGGGCACCCTGCTGACCGGCATCGCAGTCCCCGGCGTCGACGCCATCGCCAGGATCCAGTCGCCGGCCGGAGAAAACGCGGCGCGCTGGGTTCATTTGATGGTCGCGACCGTGGTCGCAGTCGTGATCGTGCCGCGTCTTCTGCTTGCGCTCGTCACGGGTCTCGTCGAACGCCATCGCGCTGCGCATTTCGCGTTGCCGCTGGACGAACCCTATTTTCAGCGGCTGCTCCGCGGCTTTCGCGGGGGCGCCGCACGCGTGCGCGTGATTCCGTACAGCTATACGCTGCCTCCGGCGTCGATCGCCGGACTCGAGGCGGTCGTCGCGCGCGCGTTCGGTGGCGGCGCGGCGATGATCGTCAGCCCATCGGTCGGTTACGGCGCCGAGGATGCGCTCCCCGGCGTTGCGACATCGGCGCCAGGCTCTACGTTCATCGCGCTGTTCAACGCGAGTGCAACACCGGAGCGCGAGGTGCATGGCGCTTTCCTCTCGGCACTCGCGCGCGAGAGCGCGGGCGCGGAGGCGGTTGTCGCGCTGATCGATGAAGGCGCATGGGCAGAACGGTGGGGGAGCGACCCCGGGCGCACCTCCGATCGCCGAACGGCGTGGCGCGCGATGGTCGAAGAGGTGCGCGTGCCGATGGTGTTCGTCGACCTGTCGGCACCCGATCTCGCGGCTTCCGAGGAAGCGCTCGACGAGGCGATCGCCGGCCGGGCGCGATGAACGGCGCGGGCGAGGCTGCCGTGAACGCGGACTCGGCGATCGCGCTGTCGCTGATCTCGCACACCAACGTCGGCAAGACCACGCTCGCGCGCACGCTGCTCGGTCGCGAAGTGGGCTCGGTCCGCGACGCCCAGCACGTGACGCAGGAGGCGTCGCGCCATCCGCTGATCGAAACGGCCGAGGGCGACGCGCTCGTGCTGTGGGACACCCCCGGATTCGGCGACAGCGCGCGGCTCGCGCGCCGCCTCGCGCAGCAGAACAACCCGGTGGGGTGGTTCTTGTCGCAGATCTGGGATCGGTTCCGCGATCGCGCGTTCTTCCTGTCGCAGCAGGTCGTGCGCAACGTGCGCGACCAGGCCGACGTCGTGCTCTATCTCGTCAACGCATCGGAAGCGCCCGAGGACGCGGGCTATCTCGCGCCGGAGCTCGGCATCCTCGAATGGATCGGCAAGCCGGTGATCGTGCTGATCAACCAGACCGGCCGCCCGAGACCGCACGAGGAGGAGCTGGCCGACGAAGCGCGCTGGCGCGCGGCGCTCGGTGCGCGCCCGATCATTCGCGCGGTGACGACGCTCGATGCGTTCGCGCGCTGCTGGGTACAGGAGCGCGCGCTGCTCGACGTCGTCGGCGATGCGCTGCCCGAGACGCGCCGTGTGTCGTATCGCCGTCTCGTCGATGCGTGGCAGGCGCGACGCCGCGCGCAGTTCGAAGACGCGATGACCGCGCTCGCCGCGCCGATCGCTGCCGCGGCGTGCGATCGAGAAGACGTTCCGGAAGCGGCGGGCAGCGCAATGCGCGCGATTGGCCGCAGCCTTGGTATCGGCCGCGACGAGGTGGAGAAGGCGAAAGAGCGCGCGACCAATGCGATGGCATCACGCCTCGACGAAGGGATCGGCGACAGCACCGATCGACTGATCGGGATCTACGGTCTCGAGGGCCGCGCGAAACGCGACGTGCTCGCGCGACTGGCCTCAGGCGTCGCGCTCGATGCGCCGATCAGCGAAGGCAAGGCCGCGATGATGGGCGGCGTCGTCTCGGGCGCTTTGACCGGTCTCGCCGCCGATCTCGCCGCGGGCGGGCTCACGCTCGGCGCCGGCATGCTGACCGGCGCGGTGCTGGGGGCGCTTGGCGGTGCGGGCATCGCCCGCGGCGTGAACATCGCGCGAGGGAAATCCGGCGCGCTGCTGCGCTGGGACGGCGCATTCCTGTCGGGCCTCGTCGCGTCGGCGCTTTTGCGCTATCTCGCAGTTGCGCACTACGGGCGCGGGCGCGGCGATTGGGCCGAAACCGAGTACCCACCGTTCTGGTCGCCGCTCGTTGCGGAAATCCTCGAGCAGCATCGCTATCGGCTCACCACGCTCTGGGCGAAGCGCGAGCCGGCTTGCGACGTCGAATCAATCGCGAGCGAATTGCGCGCCATTCTTACCGATGCAGCATGGGAGGCGCTGGCGCGCCTCTACCCGAGTGCGACCCGCACGTTCGCGCGTACACCCAGGTGAATTCCGCGCCGAGCAGAAAGATCTGCGCGGAGTAGTAGACCCACACGATCAGCAGCACCAGCGAGCCCGCGGCGCCGAATCCGGAGGTCAGCCCGACCTCTCCGATATAGAGGCTGATCAGGAATTTGCCGAGCTCGAACAGGAGTGCGGTCACCGTCGCGCCGACCCCCACGTCGCGCCACGCAACGCTGGCGCGCGGCATGAACTTGTAGATCATCGCGAAGAGTGCCGCGCTCAGCGCGATGGACACCGCGGTGTTGATGGTGTGGAGAATCACTTCCCATCCGGCAAAGGAGCTTCCATACCATTTGCCCAGCGCAGTCAATGCGGCGGCGATGACGAGCGAGACGAGCATCAGGAAGCCGAGTCCCAGCACCAGTCCAAACGAAAGAAAGCGTGCGCGCAGGAAACTCAACCAACCGCTCATGGGTGCCGCTTCGACGCGCCAGATGCGGTCGAGATCGCTTTGCAGCTCGGCAAAGACCGTGGTTGCGCCGACGATGAGCAGCGCCACGCCCAAAAGCCCCGACAGGAATCCCTTCCTCGGTTCGCTGGCGCTCTTCAACAGCTGCTGCACCCCGGCGGCGATCTCGGGTCCCAACTGGCCGCTGAGCTGAGCGAAGATTTCGCCCCGCACGGCGTCCTGTCCGAAGACCGCTCCTGCGACCGCGATCACGATCAGCAGGAGCGGTGCGAGCGAGAAGACCGTGTAATACGCCAGCGCGGCCCCCATGCTCGGCGCGTAGTCGTCGATCCACGCGTTGATGGAGTCCTTGATCAGGGACCAGAGGAGCTGGAGGTTCATCCTCCCGAATGTTAATCCACGGCGCTACCTGTTTTGCGTGACCGTGAACGTCTTGCCGGCGATCGTCATCTTCCCGGTGCGCTTCCTTGCCTTGCCGGTGTTCGCGTCGACGGAATAGGTCACCGCTCCATTGCCGCTACCGCTTGCCCCGCTGACGACCCTGATCCAGGTGGCGTTGCTGACCGCCGTCCATGCGCAACCCGCGGGTGCGGTAACCGCAACCGTCGCGTTGGTCACGCCCCCTCTGGAGACGGTCGCTTTCGTAGGGGAAATCGAATACGTGCACGGCACGGCTCCGCTTTGATTGACCGTGAACGTCTTGCCGGCGATGGTGAACGTGCCATTACGCGCCGACGTGGACGAATTGGAATCCACGGTGTACCCGACGCTGCCGTCGCCGCTTCCGCTCGCACCGGAGGTCACGTGGAGCCATGAAGCGTTGGGCGCCGCGGTCCACGGGCAGCCTGCGCCCACGGTGACGTTAACGGTGCCGCTGCCACCACTGGCGGCGAAGTTCTGGCTGGTTGGCGCAATGCCGTACGTGCACACCGGCGGCGAGGTGGAGGTGATCCTGCTGATCGAGCCGTTGAGAGCGACGACGTAGATCTCGCCCTGCTGATCCTCACCGAACGACGAGATGTTGAGCGCGGTGTCGAGCTCGACGGTCTGCGCCGAGCCGTTCCAGCTAAAGATCTCGCCCGAGCAGTAGTCGCCGTAAACGTACGTGCCCTGCGGCAGCACGTTCTGTCCGCCGCGATAGACGTAGCCGCCGGTGATCGAGCACCGGCCACCCGTATGCCCGTAGTCGAAGATCGGAAAGATATAGTTCGCGGGAGTCTGGCACGGACCAGGATCGAGGTTGGTGCACTGGAAGCCCTCGAAGACACGCCACCCGTAGTTGCCGCCTTTGACGACCGGCGTGTCGACTTCCTCGCGCGAGCCCTGGCCGACGTCGGCGACCCACTGCTGATGGGTCAGGCGATCGAAGCTGAAGCGCCACGGATTGCGCCAGCCGATCGAGAAGATCTCGTCGCGGCCGTCGACGCCGACATAGGGATTGTCCGCCGGTGAAGAATAGAGCGTGCCCGCGGCGACGTCGGGGTGATCCACGTCGATGCGCAGGATCTTGCCGAGCAGCTGATTGATGTTCTGCGCGTTGTTCGGCGGGTCGTTGCCGGAGCCTCCGTCGCCGACGCCGATGTACAGATAGCCGTCGACGCCGAAGGCCAGCATGCCGCCGTTGTGATTCGTGTTCGTCGGATGCGGGATCGTCAGCAGCACCTTCTCGCTGGCGGGATCGGCCACATCCCGGTCGGCCGTAACGGTGTATTCGGCGATGACGAGCATGCCGTCGCCCGTTCGGGTGTAGTAGACGAAGAACCGGCCGTTCGCCGAATACTGCGGGTGGAACGCGAGCCCGAGCAATCCTTGCTCACCGCCGGCGACGACCTTGCCGGAGATGTTCATGAAGCTGGTCGTGGCCGAAGCCCCCGACTGCAACACCTTGATGATCCCGCCCTGCTCGACGATGAACAGGCGGTTGCTGCTGTCTCCGGCGTGGCCGACGAAGATCGGGCTCGTCAAGCCGCTGACGACGGTGGTCAGTTGAATCGTGGCGAGCGAGGACGCCGACAGGGTTAGGAACAGCGCCGCAAGCAGCGCACGCAACAGTGGGAAGCTCTTCAGCATGGACGTTCTCCGAAGCGGACGACGGTGAGCCGGTCCGTCGGAGAATTATGCCAAAGGCATTTTTGGGATGCGTTTTCCCTATGACAATGGTACGGTCCACTCGCAATGGTGGGGATCGTGCGCCTGGTTGCAGTAAAACAGTAATTCTGCTAATCTGCACGCATGAAAACCACGCTCACCCTGACGAGCCGAGGCGTCGTCACGCTCCCGGCCAAGCTTCGCCGCGCCCTTGGACTC
>Ga0268264_10004668_pt1 | contig 11645 bp, 7 predicted proteins | sample KBSSwiS32_FD_190357 | JGI IMG/M metagenome (GOLD analysis project Ga0268264, IMG submission 190357) | Switchgrass rhizosphere microbial communities from Kellogg Biological Station, Michigan, USA - KBS Switchgrass S3-2 (SPAdes) (version 2) | ecosystem: Host-associated > Plants > Roots >... | reverse complement strand
GATTAACTTCATTTAAGAATATATCTTCCTTCTTGAATTTCCATTGCAAAAAATTTACGAGCGATTTTAATGCTCCTTTAAATTTTTTATAAGTACCAGGCGAGTATTGTATGCCGACAAGTTCTTTGAATTGATCATTGTGGTATTGATACACGCTGATCAACGTGTACTGATTTTTTTTCTCGTGCAAAATGGATTGTCGGACAATTTCTGCAGTGATCGGAATATTCTTTAGCGTGTATTCTTTTTGAACATCAAAAATCTTCCCCTGAACAGCGTCAAGAAAAGAGTTGAGTGATTTTGATTCGTCACCATTTCCAATTCTCCGACCTTTTTTTTGATCCCATTTGTCAGGTTCGCAATTCCGTTGAACACTCCATTCAGCTCGAGCGCCATCAACAGTAACTCTTACATATATTGGGCGACCTTTTGCATGGCTTCCCTTTCCTTGTTTCAAAAGGAATAAAATTTTAAAATTCTGACTCATAAAAAATCGATTTTTCGGTGATGAAATTAATTGTGTTTCGGGCCAAAAATCAACGTCTTCAATTTTTGAAGATGTTGTCACACAAATACTTCTGAAGGATTCGGGCGTATATTTTAAAGAGAATAATTTTACGCCCTTTTTACGCCCTTTTGATTTGATATTTTTTGGTATTTTTTGATATTTCCAAAAAATAAAAAACCCTGCAACTGAGTATTTGCAGGGCTTTTTGAGCGATTTTGATAAGATTTGAAATCAAAGTTGTGATCCCGCTGGGACTCGAACCCAGGACCCCTACATTAAAAGTGTAATGCTCTACCAACTGAGCTACGAGATCAACACGAATCCTTTCAGATTCAACCCCAAGACCTGGATTGATTTTGGGAGTGCAAAAATACATGAAAATGCCTTTGCTCCAAAACTTATGAAAATTATTTTATCCAGCTATTATCCCTCATTATCAACATTTTCATTTTATCCGAGGCCACAAGTATCCTATTTTTGTATCAACAAAATTTTCGAAATGTCTTTTTTTACAGATAAGGTAGTTGTAGTTACGGGCGGAAGTGACGGCATCGGCAAGGCTTTAATAGAAAGATTGATTGAGTCAGGCGCGCGTGTCGCCACCTGCGGCCGCAATTTTGATAAACTCTATTCACTCCAGGTTCAATATACAAACGTTATGCTTCACACAATGGTTTGTGATGTGAGCAAGGAAGAAGACTGCAAACGTTTCATCGATTCTACCATCGATACTTTTGGCACCATCGATATTCTTATCAACAATGCTGGCATGAGTATGCGTGCATTATTTGAAACGGCGGAAATGGATGTCATCCGTAAATTAATGGAGGTAAATTTCCTCGGTGCTGTCTATTGTACAAAGTATTCATTGCCATTTATCATCAAAGAAAAAGGAAGTATCGTCGGCATTTCTTCTACCGCCGGATATCGCGGATTGCCCGGAAGAAGCGGGTACTCCGCATCCAAATTCGCATTGCAGGGCTGGCTCGAATCATTGCGCACGGAATTGTCCGATGCCGGTGTTCACGTGATGTGGATCTCACCCGGTTTCACGACCAGCAATATACGAAATGCAGCACTCAACAGTAAAGGCGAACCGATGGGAGAGGGCGTGATGGATGAAAGCAAACTCATGAGTGCGGATACCGTTGCCCGGTATATTCTCCACGCAATTGAAAAACGAAAACGATCACAAGTGCTGACCTTTCAGGGGAAGCTCATCACGTTTGTCAATAAATTATTTCCATCACTGGCGGATAAGCTGGTGCATAGGTTTTATTATAAGAATGGAGAGCTGGTGAAGTGAGTCAACTGGTTGACAGGACAAATAATAACAATCAATTTTTCAACATATCAACAATTCAACTCTTCAACCAATCAACCTATCAGGTCCCTAACTTATCTTTGGCAACAAACTCCCGCAGCAACGGCACATGGCCTTATTAACCCTCACATCAGATTTCGGTCAGCAGGATTATTTGGCGGGTGCTGTCAAAGGACAACTTTACCAGATCAATCCGGGGTTTGTCATTACCGATATCTCTCATCAACTCACTCCATTTAATTATCCTCAGGCAGCTTATATCTGCCGGAATGCAATCAAAAATTTTCCGGCATACACGTATCACATCATCCTTGTAAATCTTTTTGAAAAAAAGCCGGAACATTTATTATTAGCATATCACAAAGAACAATACATTTTTTGCGCAGACAACGGACTGCTTAGTATGATCCTCGAAACAAAACCGGAGATGGTGATTGGACTTCCACTCGATAAAAATTCGATTAAAAATACGCTGTATTGCACGCGTGTGATCGGCAATGCTGTCAACGATATCGTCAATGGTAAATCGATGATGCAAATCGGCCAGCCTGATATTTCATTCTCCGAAAAAAATCCATTGCGACCAATGCTTGGCGACAATTGGATAGAAGGGCAAATCATCTTCATCGACAATTTTGAAAACGTAGTCGTCAACATTACACGGGATGAATTTGAAGAACAGCGCAAAGGCAGAAGCTTCCGCATTGTTTTCAAACGTGATGAAATGATCGATAAGATCAGTGAAACCTACGCCGATGTGCAGGAGGGTGAAAAACTCGCTATGTTTAATTCCGCCGGTTATCTAGAAATCGCCATCAACAAAGGAAACGCGGCGGGACTTTTCGGTCTCCAGGATTTTACGGAGAGATCGATGCAGAGCAGGCTGTTTTATCAGACTGTCAGGGTGTACTTTGAATAATCTTATCAGCGGCCCGTCTCCTGAAGTAGAAGGATTCCAGACTTACGATTTACATTTTCATATGCTGGGGATAAGGTCAGAAATTTATCGTTAAAAGCCCCCCTTATTCTTCGTCATTCTTCCCATACCCTTATATTTGCCATTCTTTTAAACCAAGGTATATATGAATTTTAAGAGATTGAACAACATTGTGGGATGGATTGTGTGTGCGATCGCTTGTACGGTTTATATTATGACGATGGAGGCTTCCGGTAGTTTCTGGGATTGCGGTGAGTTCGTTTCCAGTGCTTATAAACTCCAGATCCCGCACCCGCCTGGTGCGCCGCTCTTTGTACTCATGGGAAGATTTTTTATTATTCTTTTCGGTGATAACCCGCATACTGCCGCGCGTGGTGTGAATTTTATGAGCGCATTAGCGAGCGGATTTACGATTTTGTTTCTCTTTTGGTCCATCACTCACTTTGCACGCAAAGTCGTTCAGAAAGCAAATGAAGCGCTGACCAATCAGCAATTATTTACAATCATGAGTGCAGGAGTAGTCGGTGCACTTTGTTACACCTTCTGCGATTCTTTCTGGTACAGTGCTGTCGAAGGTGAAGTATACGGTTCATCCTCTTTTTTCACAGCTTTGGTTTTTTGGGCAATTCTGAAATGGGAACACGAAGCAGACAATCCAACAGCTGATCGCTGGCTCATCTTTATATTTTATATGATGGGATTGTCGATCGGCGTTCACTTGTTGAACCTGTTGACCATTCCTGCCATCGTGATCGTTTATTATTTCAAACGATATAAAGCGACAACCGGCGGAACGATTCTCGCATTCCTGATCGGTTGTGTGATCACTGGGATCGTTCAAAAATTCGTCATTCAATATACCATTAAAGGTGCGGCTTGGATGGACATCCGTTTTGTCAATGGTCTCGGGTTGCCATTCTTCACGGGTTTTGCATTTTTCTTTATACTTATCGCTGCGTTAGTGATCATCGGTATTCGCTACGCGGTCAGAAAAAAATACTATTATCTCAAATTAGGCATCTGGTCATTCGCATTCATGTTGATTGGATATTCAACTTATTTCACAACAATAATCCGATCGAACGCAAATCCTTCTGTGGATATGTTCAACGTGGATAATCCAGTGAGTCTTGTAGGATACCTTAGCCGCGAGCAGTATGGCGACTGGCCGATATTATATGGTCCTGATTATACAGAAAGGCCTACTACCGGTGAAGGAAGCGACCAATATGTCAGGGGAAAAGAAAAATATGAAATTGCAGGAAAAACAAGAGTACAGGATTGGGCGGGAACTGCGGGGGCACATTTCTTCCCGCGCATGTGGGACAATGGAAATGATCGTGGACAATCGGATCTATACAAGAGTTATGGAAATGTCGCGGAAGGTGAAGCGCCCACCATGGCAAACAACATCAAATATTTTATGACCTACCAGGTCTGGTGGATGTACCTGCGATATTTCTGCTGGAATTTTACCGGCAAACAAAACGACCTGCAGGGATTTGGAAATCCGCGCGACGGAAATGCCATCAGCGGAATACCTTTCATCGATAATTTTTTCCTCGGTGATCAAAGCAAAATGCCGGACAGTATTCATACCAACAACAAAGCATACAACCGATTTTATTTGTTGCCATTGATCCTGGGATTCATCGGTATTTACTGGCAATATGTTCGAAACAAAAAAGATTTTTTTGTTACACTGTTGTTGTTCTTCTTCACCGGATTTGCCGTCGTAATCTATTTGAACCAGGCAGGGTATCAGCCTCGCGAACGGGATTACGCATATGTCGGATCTTTTTATGCATTTGCTATCTGGGTTGGACTGGGTGTCGTCCAGGTAAAGGAATGGTTCGAAAGATTAATTAAAGGATCAACTGCAAATTATGCTGCAGCCGGTTTATGTTTTCTTGCAGTGCCAGTTTTGATGGGTTCGCAGGAATGGGATGATCATGATCGCAGCAAGAAAGTATTGGCAAGGGATCTTGCAAAGGATTATCTCGAAAGTTGCCCGCCAAATGCCATTCTATTTTCATTTGGTGACAATGATACTTATCCTTTGTGGTATGCCCAGGAAGTAGAAGGTATTCGTCCGGATGTCCGCGTCGTTGTAAACAGTTTGTTAGGCACCGATTGGTACATGAATGAACTGCGTTACAAAGTCAACCAAAGTGCGCCGTTCGATATTATTTTTACTCCGGAGCAAATACAAGGCAATCGGAGAGATGTGATCTATTATAATGCAACCGCCGGTTTTGATCAGAATAAATATTATGATCTGAAAGACATGTTGAAGAATGTCATCGGCAGCGATGATCCAAAATTTATCGTGCAACAGGATGAGGAGATCATTAATACGTTCCCGGTGCGGAAATTTTCTGTACCCGTCGATGTAAATAAAGTAAAAGCAAATGGCATGGTGAATGCTGGTGATAGTGTGGTGAGCCAAATGCTTCTTGATTTACCACAAAGAAATTATTTGCTGAAGAATGATCTTGCAATTTATGCGATCATCGCTGCGAATAATTGGAACCGTCCAATTTGTTTTACTTCAACACAGGAATTGAATGATCTGGGTCTTTCAAAGTATGTTCAGCTGAGCGGACTTTCATATCGTTTGACACCATCTGTTGGAAAAACGGTTAACACGAATGCAGCATATAAAACCATCATGGAAAAATTTGCATATGGTAATGCTGACAAACCAAGTGTGTACTATGATGAAGAGAATCGTCGTCACTTAAACACGATCCGTCTTGCGCATGCAGAGGTGGCGCTTGCATTATTAAATGAAGGCAAAAAAGATTCTGCACGTCAAATTCTTCAACACTTTGATAAAAACGTCAAAGAATCGAATTTCCCCTATGGTATGACAACCAATCGTGGCAACCAGCAAAATGGAATTTCGGTTGAATTTTTACAGGGATGTTATGCATCGGGAGATTCAAATCTCGCCAGGAAAGTTGAAGCATCCGTGAAAAAAGATTTGAACCAGCAAATGAGATATTACAAAGGATTGGGTGAAGAAGCAAATATTCCAGATGAACAACTTGCGAACGAAGCATATAATTATTTGCAAGGCAAAGGCGGAAACTTGTCCGATCGTCAATCTTATTTTGCACAGGATATTGTTCTTACATATCGTTTATTACTACAGATTGCAGACATCGATAGACAGTATAATCGCACGTCATTGGCTCCCGCGCCGGAAACAACCAAGCCGATTATCAGTAATCCGCCTGCAGGTGGTGCAAAGGATTCTGGGAAAAAATAAATTGATAAGTTGAAAGGTTGATTGGTTGATAAGTCGATAGTAGACTTCGAAAATAAGTCAACCTTTCAACCTTTCGATATCACTAACGTTGGTTGTATCATTATCGAACAGGGTTTGCCCACAATCGAACGTCCAACTCGCCGATTCCATCCAATCTAAACTTAATTTCGAGTGGCACATATTTGGTGCGTGATACTCAATCAACTTCACACTCATGTTTCGACACTATTTAGGAATCGCCTGGCGTCAACTTCTCAAACGTAAGTTCTATAGTTTTATCAATGTAGCGGGACTTGCTATTGGTATGCTCTGTTGCATCGTCATCACCGTGTATATCCGCCACGAGTTATCGTATGATCAGTATCATGAAAAAAAAGATCGGATTTACAGGGTCGTGCAAGCGTTCCGCCAGATTCAACCCGGGGACGCGCTGACGGCACCGTCGTCAAGGGATTACCAGGTGTGGGGCTGCGCACCGGTAGGTCCTGCCTTGGAAAAAGATTTTCCGCAGATTGAAAAAACTGCGCAGTTCATGAGTCCGATCAGTCTCCTGTTGCAACACGGCGACACCCGGATTCAGCAGGATAATTTGCTATGTATGGATTCGACTGCATTTGACGTATTCAGCTGGAAAATGCTGGTCGGTGATCCACACAAAGCGTTAACCGAACCTAACACGATCGTACTAACTAATAGTGTAGCGAAAAAAATCTTTGGCGATCGAAACCCGGTCGGAGAATCTTTATTAATCGACAATCGCGAAAACTTTGTTGTCACCGGTGTGATGGAAGATGTTCCTGCAAATTCGCAGTTTACATTCAATGGCCTTATCTCGATGACAACTGCAAGAAAATGGCGCTCCGAAATTTTTGGTTGGTGGGGTTATGTTGATTTTTACACGTATATACTGCTAAAGGAAAACACAACTATTAAAACGCTCGATGCACAACGTGCCCCGTTTGTAAAGCGCCACAATAGCGACGACAAAGGATATGCAATCGCTTTTGAAAAAATGACAGATGCATACTTGCATTCTGTTGCTGCAAGACAGCCCGGACCCACGGGAAGTATGTTCAGCGTGTATCTTTTTTCATGCATTGCAGTTTTTATTTTGTTGATCGCTTGTATCAATTTTATGAATCTGTCCACCGCGCGCTCATTAGAAAGAGCGAAAGAAGTTGGAGTACGAAAGGTTCTTGGTGTGAAGCCTGCAAGTCTAATGGCCCAGTTCCTCTTTGAATCAATTATACTATCATTAGCTGCGTTAGCCATTGCGATGCCACTCTCAATGTCGGGCATTTCATGGATCGGGAAACTTGCGGGAAAGCAACTTGAAAGTAACCATTTCTACACGCCCGCAACAGTCTTCTATATGATTGCATTTGCAATTTGTGTGGGAGTTCTTTCAGGTATTTATCCTGCAAAATTTTTATCTGCGTTCAAACCGATCGCTGTATTGAAAGGTCGCGTTACGCGTTCGGGCGAAGGCATTTCGCTTCGCAAGGCGCTTGTCGTTTTTCAATTTTCAATGTCAATTATGTTGATTGCTGCTACCGCCATTGTATATGCGCAGTTGAAGCATATTGACCGGCAGAATCTTGGATTTCAGAAGGACCAGATGCTAATTATAAATTTTGAAGGGGATGAAAAAGTGCAACAAAATATAAACCTGATAAAGAAAAATATTGCTGATAACCCGGGTGTTCTTTCGGTTGGAGTTTCCCGCGCCGTGCCGGGGGAGTTTCTACCGAATGCGTATACGCAAATACAAGGACGCGGGGGAGAAATGATCAGCAAGGATCCGCTGATTTATGAAATCGATTTCGATTTTATTCCAACGTATCATATCGAAATGGTTGCGGGGAGAAATTATTCGCGCAGTTTTACGACTGACAGTGCACAGTCGATGGTGATCAACGAAGCAGCAGCAAAATTCTTTGGTTACAATGATCCAAAGGCCGCTGTCGGCAAAAAGTTTGACCAGTGGGGAAGAAAAGGAATGATTATCGGCGTTGTAAAGGATTTTAATTTTAGATCGCTGCACCAGGCAGTAGAACCTCTTACGTTGCGATACGGATATCCAGCTGAGCTTAACAGGATATCAGTCTCAATAAAAGGAAAAGATATTCCGAACACGATTGCCAGTCTGAAAAAGACGTGGGACGCCGTTGCACCACAACGTCCTTTTATGTATCATTTTCTCGATGAGTCTTTTGGTGCGCAGTACGAAGCAGACAGAAATTTCCAACAGCTATTTACGTTGTTCTCTATCCTAGCAATCGCTATCGCCTGTCTTGGATTATTTGGTCTTTCAACATTCATGGCACAACAGCGAGTAAAAGAGATTGGCATTCGAAAAGTGTTGGGATCTTCCGTAACCGGTATTGTTTTTCTTTTGTCAAAAGATTTTGTCGTACTGGTATTGTTGGCGGCTGCAATCGCAATTCCATTATGCTGGTGGGCAATGAATAAATGGCTGGAAGGTTTTGCCTATAGAATCAAAATCGGTCCGGAAGTATTTATCGAAGCGGGATTGATCGCACTGTCAGTGGCAGTTTTAACGATCGCATGGCAATCCATCAAGGCGGCGAGAGCTAACCCGGCGAAGTCAATACGAACGGAATGAGTTGCAGGTAATTACTTCTGAACTTATAACTGCAGGCGCACTTTCATTTTATTAAGTCCTGCCGCGATCCACATGATCATGATCGCATACGTTGCGGACCAGATAATTCCCGGCAGTCCATATCTCCAACTGTAAGGGATAAACGAAAAATGGAAATATGCACAGATGTGAAAAATAATATCAGGTATTATGTAAATCAGCAGTGCATTCGAAGCTGCCGGTTTAAAAAATTGTGTCCATTGACTTATTCCGCGAATATCAACGATCCAGTACAGAACAGTATACAAGATGCAACAAATAGCGGCACAATACAATCCCCACGTTGGTGTTGCATCAATTTTTGAGATCTTATAATAGGGACGAAGGAATGAACCGATCGCAAATAACACAATCACGAAAAAGATAACTTGTGTCAATCGCTGCTGCAATGTTTCGGGTCTTTTTTCATCGAAGAGAATAAGTGATAAGATTGTTCCGCAGGACATGACCGCGATATGCGTTGCGTTCTTCGCGGGATAATCGTCCCAATCAAACATCATTGTCAACACGTAGATCAACGTGCAAGTGATGATCAAAAGAATCAGTCCGGCAATTTTTCCTTTTGATATCTGATAAAAAATACAATTGAATAAATACGCCCAGCCAATCAATCCAAGAATTCCCCACCAGTGAGTACTGAAGTTGGGATCTTCATCGTCGCCACTTCGAAAAATTATTGCGAGCACAACCAGCGTTGCGATCCCAAGTCCTTTCAACATATAAACCCACCATTTATTCCTGGAAGGATAGACGTTCCAAATGAGAATGGCCGCGACAAAACTTAAAATTCCCCAGATATGAATATCCATTGCCATCGGCACGATGGAATTTGCGGATTCAGCATTCACCATGAACAAACCCAGCGTGAGAAGTCCAATAGTACGCCAGATAATATGTTTTTGAACGGAGAAATTACTTTCACCTTTCATGAGCCGGTTTCTCAATGCAAATGGAATGGACATACCGGCGATAAATAAGAACGCCGGAAAAACAATATCTACAAAACTCATTGCATCCGCATCCTTTGGCATGTGTTTCATCCAGGCAGGAATATCTCTCATGCCCGCAAGTTCATTCACAAAAATCATCATCAAAATTGTGATACCGCGAAAAACATCGATGGATAGAATTCTGTGAGCTGTGAGCTTTTGTGGAATGGCTTGCGACTTGATATGAGTTTCCTCAAAAACAGTGTTTACTCTAATCCCTGTTAATTCTTTCATTTTTTAAACAAATCAATTTTAAAAATCCAATCGTTTGATTGTTTTCAACGGACATGTGGGATGGGATGGCACTTTTACCGGATGCAATAATCAGTCCTAAAAAATCTTTTAAAAAATCACGGCAAGCGAGAGAGGTGATTGTTTAAAAGATAAGCTCGTTGTGAAGATAGCAAAAATCAGTCCGATCCCAAATTTTCCACAATCAAAGTGTATCGACTGGACGATTTTAAAAGGTTTCGTCCATGGAATGACGCTTAAAATAGATTTTAATAAAATTGTTAAATGTTGGTACAGGGGAATCCATATATCACTTCTATGTGTCTATGCTCCTATGTGGTAAAAAATCGGGAGTTTGAACTTTACCACATAGGACCAAAGGGACATAGAAAAATATGAGTTAGAGACACGGTCGATCGATTTGAACAATACAACCGCCATCTCTGTTATATAAGCCTGGACGTCTGAGCATTTTCTCTAATATCTCCCGGTAATTTTTATTTAAAATTAATTGCAGTAACTTGAAAGTATGATAGGTTTTCATTTCACCAAATTTGATCCGAATCAGCAGGGAAAGACAAAATTTGAGCAGTTACTCGACCTGTTTATGCAATTGCTCACATACACTAATGGTGATGTAGGCGAGGCGTTGCAATGGATGAATCAACTCGACAAAGAATATAAACTGACCGATGATGAATATGGAATGGGTGATTTCATCGACGACCTAAAAGACAAGGGCTATATCGATGAAAATAAACAAACCGGTTCCATCGAGATCACACCAAAAACAGAACAAGGCATCCGTAAGCGTTCGCTCGAAGAAATCTTTGGTAAGCTAAAAAAGACAAAGACGGGAGATCACAATACATTCAAGCCAGGTAATGGCGATGAGATCAATCCTGAGACAAGACCTTTCCAATTTGGTGACCAACTGGAACAAATTGACTTTACGGAGTCAATTCGCAATGCGCAGATCAATCACGGCATTGAAAGTTTCAAAATGCAGGAAGATGATCTGAAAATTCGTGAAACGGATTTCAAGGCACAGACTTCAACCGTGCTGATGATTGATATTTCGCATTCGATGATTTTGTATGGAGAGGACAGGATAACTCCGGCAAAGAAAGTCGCGATGGCACTGAGTGAACTCATCACTACAAAATATCCAAAGGACACATTGGATATTGTTGTATTTGGAAACGATGCATGGCCGGTTGAAATCAAAGATCTTCCTTATCTGCAAGTCGGACCTTATCATACAAATACTGTGGCAGGTCTCGAGCTTGGAATGGATATTTTGAGAAGAAGAAGAAATCCGAACAAGCAGATATTTATGATCACGGACGGGAAACCGACTTGTTTGAAAATTGGAAAAAGATATTATAAAAATAGTTTTGGACTTGATAGAAAGATCACGTCGCGTTGCCTGAACCTGGCGGCACAGTGTAAGAAAATAAAAATTCCCATCACAACTTTTATGATCGCTAGCGATCCATATCTGCAGCGCTTCGTCAACGAATTCACGGAAACCAATAATGGGAAAGCATTTTTTGCTTCCCTGGATCATCTTGGTGCGTTTATCTTCCGCGATTTTGAAAATGGAAAACGGAAGACAGTATATTGATCGCGGATTTGAATCGCGGATTTACGGGTTTGAATCGCGGATTATGCGGATTCTCAGGTTGAATATGAGAATGATACCTTGAAGAAAATG
>Ga0268264_10004659_pt1 | contig 11654 bp, 12 predicted proteins | sample KBSSwiS32_FD_190357 | JGI IMG/M metagenome (GOLD analysis project Ga0268264, IMG submission 190357) | Switchgrass rhizosphere microbial communities from Kellogg Biological Station, Michigan, USA - KBS Switchgrass S3-2 (SPAdes) (version 2) | ecosystem: Host-associated > Plants > Roots >... | reverse complement strand
GCATGTCGCTGCCCGAACCGACCGACCGTCTCGCGTTGGCCATCACGTTGCAGCGCAACGGATCCACCGCCTTCACCGCCACGCTCACCGGCACCCGCCGGGAGGCGACCCCGCGGGCGCTCGCCGCGCTGGCGCTGCGCCGCCCGTTCGTCACCCAGCGGACCTCCGCGCTCATCCGCCTCCACGGCATCCGGCTGTGGCTGCGGAGGCTCCCGGTCGTGCCGCGCCCACAGCACTCTCCGCAGGAAGGGGTCCGATGACCATCCAGCAGCCGCTTCCCCACGAGCCCGTGAGGCACCGCATCGTCCCGAGGCCCAACGAGGGGCTGTGGCCCGGGCTCGCCGAGGTGCCGACCACCCGCTTCAAGGGCCGGGTCGCCGAGAGCCTGTTCCGTCGCGCGGTCAAGTCCCTGCCCGTGCGCGTCGAGCTGGGCTCCGAGGTCCTCGGCCTCGGTGGCCCGACGATGCGCATCGTCCGGCCGGACGCGTTCTTCCGCAGGCTCGGCAACGACTCCAAGATCGGCTTCGGCGAGGCCTACATGGTCGGCGACTGGACCACCGACGACCTCCCCGGCCTGCTCACGCCGTTCGCCGCGACGCTGTCCACCCTCATCCCGCCGAGCCTGCAGCGGCTCGCGCGGCGGTACGTCGAGGCGCGGCAGCCGTCCGAGGAGATCAACACGGTCGAGGGGGCGCGGGAGAACATCCACCGCCACTACGACCTGTCCAACGACCTGTTCCAGCTCTTCCTCGACGACACCATGTCCTACTCCGCGGCGTGGTTCGCCCCCGGCTCGGACGACCTCGTCGAGGCCCAGGAGCGCAAGATCGACGGCATCCTCGACATGGCCGGGGTGACCGCGGGGCAGCACGTCCTGGAGATCGGCACCGGCTGGGGCGGGCTGGCGATCCGGGCCGCGCAGCGCGGGGCGCGGGTCACCACGCTGACCATCTCGGCCGAGCAGGCCGCGCTCGCGGAGGAGCGCATCGCCGCGGCAGGCGTGGCGGACCGGGTGCAGGTGCTGCTGCGGGACTACCGCGAGGCGCAGGGCTCCTACGACGCCGTCGTCTCGGTGGAGATGATTGAGGCCGTGGGCGAGAGGTACTGGCCCACCTACTTCGCCGCGCTGGACCGGTTGCTCAAGCCGGGCGGCAGGGTCGGCCTGCAGGCCATCACCATGCCCGACGACCGGATGCGGGTCGCCAAGAACGACTACACCTGGATCCACAAGTACGTCTTCCCCGGCGGCCTGATCCCGAGCGTCGAGTCCATCGAGCGCAGCCTCTCCGACCACGCCACGCTGCGCATCGCCGAGCGCCGCTCGCTCGGCCAGGACTACGCCCGCACCCTCAACCACTGGAACCGGCGCTTCCAGGAGCGCTGGGAGGAGGTCGCGATGCTGGGCTTCGACGAGACGTTCCGCCGGATGTGGGAGTTCTACCTCGGCTACTGCGAGGCGGGCTTCCGGGTCGGCTACCTGGACGTCTACCAGCTCTCCCTCACCCGGAGCGGCTCGTGAGCGTCGCCGACCGCCTCGCCGGGCTGCTGGAGGACGTCCTCGGCGCGCCGCTGCCCGTCCGCCTCAAGGCCTGGGACGGCTCCATCGCAGGCCCCGCGGGCCCGGGCCCGATGGTGCTGGTCCGACACCGCCGAGCGCTGCGCAGGCTGCTGTGGAGCCCGGGCGAGCTCGGGCTCGCCCGCGCGTTCGTGTCCGGTGAGCTGGGCTTCGAGGGCGACATCGCGGACGGGCTGTCGCGGTTCTGGAAGCTCTCCCGCGGATCGCGCGTCTCGTTGAGCACCAAGGACAAGCTCGCCGCGCTGCGCACCGCCGCCGCACTCGGCGCGATCGGGCCCAGGCCGCGCCCGCCCGCGTCGGAGGCCCGGCTGTCCGGGGGGCTGCACACCCGCCGCCGGGACCGGCAGGCCATCTCGCACCACTACGACCTGTCCAACGCCTTCTACGAGTTCCTGCTGGACCCGCAGATGGCCTACTCGTGCGGCTACTGGACCCAGGAGGCGTCGGCGGAGTACGGCCTGGTCGACGCCCAACGGGACAAGCTCGACCTGATCTGCCGCAAGCTCGGCCTCGAGCCGGGCATGCGGCTGCTGGACGTCGGCTGCGGCTGGGCCTCGCTGCTCATCCACGCGGCGCAGCACTACGGCGTGGAGGCCGTCGGCGTGACGCTCTCCGCCGAGCAGCGCGCCCTCGGGCAGAAGCGGGTGCGGGAGCTGGGCCTGCAGGACCGGGTCGAGATCCGGCTGCAGGACTACCGGGAGATCCCGGACGAGCCGTTCGACGCGATCAGCTCCATCGAGATGGGCGAGCACGTCGGCCAGGACAACTACCCCGTCTACGCCGCGCAGCTGCAGAGGCTGCTGCTCCCCCACGGACGGCTGCTGCTGCAGCAGATGTCGCGCGGGGCCTCCGGGAACAACACCGCCCCCGGCGGCGGGGCGTTCATGGAGTCCTACGTGGCGCCGGACATGTTCATGCGCCCGCTGGGCGACACGCTGAACGTCCTCGAGGCCGCCGGACTGGAGGTCGTGGACGTCCAGTCGTTGCGCGAGCACTACGTCTGGACCGTCAGGCCGTGGCTGGACACCTTGCAGGACAACAAGTCCGAGGCCGTCTCGTTGATCGGCGAGGAGCAGTACCGGGTCTGGCTGCTCTACCTCGCGGGTGCCGCCCTGGCGTTCGAGGAGAACCGGATGGGCGTGCACCAGATGCTGCTGGTCCGCCCGTCCGACGACGGCCGCTCCGGACTCCCCCGCAGCCGCGCCGCCACCCTGGGGGCGGATCCGGCGCTGGACCGGCTGCGGGCCGACGTGTCGGCTGTGGAGCCGGCGCGCGCCTCCGTGCCGACTGCCGGAGACTGACCCCGTGAGCTTCCCCTGGAGCGCCTTCCTCGCCAACCTCTGGATCACCGCCGCCGCGGTGCTGGTCGTGATGCTGGGCGCGCTCGCCGTGGCCTTCCTCCGCAAGCGGCACGACGGCATCGACGTCGTGTGGGGCAGCGGGTTCGGCGTCATCGCGATCGTCACGCTCGTCGCGGCGCAGGGCTCCGGGGACGCCTGGCGGCAGTGGCTGGTCACCGCGCTCACCGTGGCCTGGGGCGCCCGGCTGGCGATCCACATCGGACGCCGCAACCACGGGCAGCCCGAGGACCGGCGGTACGTCGAGATCATGCGCGAGGCCCGCGGCAACCCCTGGCTGCACGCCTTCCGGAAGGTCTACCTCACCCAGGGCGTGGTGATGTGGTTCGTGTCCCTGCCGGTCCAGGTGGGGCAGTACGGGTCCGCGTCCGGGGTGTGGTCCACGGTGATCACCGTGCTCGGCGTGCTGGTGTGGGCGGTCGGTATGTTCTTCGAGTCGGTCGGGGACGCCCAGCTGTCCGCGTTCAAGGCCGATCCGGCGAACAGGGGACAGGTCATGGACCGCGGGCTGTGGCGCTACACCCGTCACCCCAACTACTTCGGCGACGCCTGCGTCTGGTGGGGACTCGCGCTCCTCGCCCTGCACCATCCCGCGGGTCTGATCGGGCTCGCGGGCGCGGCCGCCATCACGGTCAACCTGGCCAAGGGCACCGGCGCCAAGCTGCTGGAGAGCACGATCGGCGAACGCCGCCCCGGCTACGTCGAGTACGTCAAGCGCACGAGCGGGTTCGTCCCGCTCCCCCCGAAGAAGGAGGTCGACGCGTGACCGTCGGCGACATCGTGAACGACTTCGAGCTCGAGGACGAGACCCGCACCCCGCGAAAGCTCTCGACGCTGCTGGAGTCCGGCCCCGTCGTGCTGTTCTTCTATCCCATGGCCGGCTCGGGCGGCTGCACGCAGGAGGCCTGCCACTTCCGCGACCTCGCGGGCGAGTTCGCCGCCCTCGGCGCGCAGCCGGTGGGGATCAGCTCCGACACCGTGACCAAGCAGAGTGTGTTCGCCTCCGCGCACTCGCTCGGCTACCCGTTGCTCGCGGACACCGACCACGCGGTCGCGAAGGAGCTCGGCGCCTACCGGGCGTGGCTGCCCGGCGGGCTGCACACCCGTCGTCGGACGTACGTGATCGGGCAGGACCGCCGGATCGTCGCGGAGTTCGCGAGCGAGTCCAAGTTCGACGACCACGCCGACCAGGCCCTCCAGGCCCTCCAGGCCCTGCGCCGATGAGGGCTGACGTTCCCGCAGGGTGACGCGCGGGACACGCTGCGGCGGGAGATCCTCGGGGCGCCTCCCGACCGAGACCGCTACCCCCGCAGACCGGGCAGGCCAGGGAGACCGTCGAGGCTCTCGGCGTTGCGGTCCCGGTGGTAGGCCCGCATGGCCTCCGGAGACTTCTTGGCCAGCGCCAGGTCGAGGATGTCGCGCTCCTCGCGGTAGTCCATGCGCGGCACCGCGAAACCGCAGGAGTCCGACACCCGGTCCACGGCGACGGTGATCACCGAGCGGGCGCCGTGCCGCCGCGAGGTGCCGGGCTCGCCGAAGGCCGCGAGGGCGTCGTCGAAACCCGGGTCGTCGAGGGCGAGCACCGCACCGGTGCCGTGGAGGCGGACGATGGTCGGTCTGCCGTCGAAGGCGCAGAACATCATGCAGATGCGGCCGTTCTCCCGCAGGTGCGCGACGGTCTCGATGCCGCTGCCGGTGAGGTCGAGGTAGGCGACCGTGTGCTCGTCGACCACCCGGAACGTCCCCCGCGTGCCCTTCGGCGAGAGGTTCAGCAACCCGTCCGCGGCCAGGGGCGCCGTGGCGACGAAGAACAGCGGCTGCTCCTCGAGCCAGCGGCGCAGCGTCGTCGAGATGCCGTCGTAGACCGTGCCCATGGATCGAGGGTAGGCCGTCCGAGGTGACGCTTGTGTGGCCCGAGCGTCGCTGAGTGACTCTCGAGCCGCACAAGCGTCACCGGAGGCGGGGCGCTGCCGGTCACCGTGGTCGGGTTCTGCTGACCCCTAAGGCAGGGTGAGGATCTCGGAGCCGCTGTCCGTGACGAGGATGGTGTGCTCGAACTGCGCGGTCCGCTTGTGGTCCTTCGTGACCACGGTCCAGCCGTCCGGCCAGATGTCGTAGTCGATCGTGCCCAGCGTGATCATGGGCTCGATGGTGAAGGTCATCCCGGGCTCGAGGACGGTGTGCACGTCCGGCTGGTCGTAGTGCAGCACCACCAGTCCACTGTGGAACGCCCGGCCGATGCCGTGGCCGGTGAAGTCCCGGACCACGCCGTAGCCGAACCGCTTGGCGTAGGACTCGATGACCCGCCCGACGACGTTCAGCTCGCGCCCCGGCCGCACGGCCTTGATGGCTCGCATGGTCGCCTCGTGGGTGCGCTCGACGAGCAGCCGGTCCTCCTCGGACACGTCGCCCGCGAGGAAGGTGGCGTTGGTGTCGCCGTGCACCCCGCCGATGAACGCGGTGACGTCGATGTTCACGATGTCGCCGTCGGCGATCACGGTGGTGTCCGGGATGCCGTGGCAGATGACCTCGTTGAGGCTGGTGCAGCACGACTTGGGGAAGCCGCGGTAGCCCAGCGTCGACGGGTAGGCGTCGTGGTCCAGCAGGAACTCGTGGACGACGGCGTCGATCTCGTCCGTGGTCACGCCCGGCTTCACGGCCTCGCCGCCCGCCCGCAGCGCCTGCGCGGCGATCCGACTCGCCACCCGCATGGCCTCGATGACCTCGGGGGTCTGGACGTCGGAGTCCCGGCTCGGCGTCGGCGCCTTCTTCCCCACGTACTCCGGGCGCGGGATGTGCGCCGGGACCTCACGGATGGGGGTGGGCGTGCCAGGGGCGAGAACTGCGGTCACGCCCCTCAGCGTACGGAAGTCCGCCGGTGGGCGAGATGGGCGGTGAGGGCCGACACCCCGCGCCAGCCGAGCAGGAACACCGCCAGGCTCACCGTGGCCACGACGGCGAAGCTCAGCGGCAGCCTGCCGGTGAAGGCCGCGCGCAGCAGGAGCCCGATGCCCGCGGTGCCGACGACGACGAGCGCACCGGCCCTGATCCCGGACGGCTGCGCCCGCACCCACGGGGTGGCCCAGGCCGCGACCAGCCCGACGAGGAAGGGCGCCGCGGTGCCGACCAGCCCGAGGACGCTGCCCGCCTCCTCGTGGCTCGCGCGGCCGATCGCCGCGAACACGACGACGGCGACCGCGTCGGCGGCGAGGGCGAGGGTGGCGATCCGAGGTGGGCGCACCCGGACGAGAGTACGCGCCGCGACAAGGCCCGCCCGCCGCCCGCGACGCTTGTGTGGCTCGAGCGTCGCTCAGTGACGCTCGAGCCACACGAGCGTCACCGCCGGGGCCGCTAGAAGCCCGCGAGGAAGCGCTGGGCGATCCCCACCGCCGGGCCCGACGAGCCCGCGTCGACCGCGAGCACGGCGAAGGCGACGTCGCCGCGGTAGCCCACGAACCACCCGTGGGCCCGGTTCTGCCCGCCCTGGCTGAACTCCGCGGTCCCGGTCTTGCCGAAGACCTCCCCCGAGCCGCGCAGCGCGGTCGCGGTCCCGTCGGTGACGACCTGGCGCATCATCGGCCGCAGCTGCTCGAGCGCCGCGGCGTCCGGGGCGGTCGCGGCCGTGGTCGTCTCGGTCTGCCGCCCGCGGATCAGCTGCGGCACCACCGGCCCACCGCGGGCCACCGAGGCCGCGACCAGCGCCATCCCGAAGGGGGTGGCCACGACCTGGCCCTGGCCGAAGCCGTCCTCCGCACGCTGCACGAGGTCGTCGGCGGGCGGGACGCTGCCGGTCACCGTGGTCAGGCCTGGGACCGCGTAGTCGGCGCCGAACCCCAGCTGTAGGCCGGCGGCGGTGAGCGCGTCGGGGGCCATCCGGGAGGCCAGCCTGGCGAAGGTGGTGTTGCACGAGCGCGCGAAGGTCTGGCCCAGCGGGACCGTGCCGAGGGCGAACCGGTTCTCGTTCGGGACGAGCCTGCCGCCGATGACGGTGGTGCCGGGACAGGGCTCCGGCGTCGTCGCGCTCACGCCGAGGGTCTGCAGGGCGGCGTTCGCGGTGACGATCTTGAAGGTCGATCCCGGCGGGTACCGGCCGGTGAAGGCGATCGCGCCCGCGGCGTCCGCGGCCTCGTTCTGGGCGGCGGCGAGGATGTCCCCGGTCGACGGCTGCACGGCCACGATCGCGACCTGGTTCGGCAGCGCGTTCACCGCGTCCTCGGCGGCGGCCTGGACCTGGCGGTCGAGGCTGATCTGCACCGTGGTGCCGGGCGTGACCGGGACCTCGGTGAGCGTCTTCTGCGGGGTGCCCAGGGCGTCGACGGCGTCGACCTCCCAGCCGTTGCGCCCGTTGACCTGGTCCGCCACCGCCGTCCGGACGGCGGGCAGCACCTGGCTGGCGAACCCGGCGTCGGGCCCGAGGAGGCGGGTCGAGCTGGTGAATCGCACCCCGGGCAGGTCGTAGACCGCGGAGCGGACGGTGTTGTAGTCCGTCTCGCGCAGGACGGCGACGGTGTAGGCCTGACCGTCCGGGGTGGCGGTGGCGCCGGCGGCGATCGTCTGCGCGGTGATCTCGGGGTCGATGGGCCCGAGCGAGCGGGCGAGCTCCCCCGCGACGGCGCCGAGGTCGCCCGCCGCCCTCCGGTCCAGCAGGATCGTGACGACGGGGGTGGCCGCGAGCAGCGGCGACCCGGCCCGGTCCGTCACCGGTGCCGGATCGGGGCTGGTGGTGCGCAGGGCGAGGGACTGACCGGCCTGCAGGTCCGGGTGCACGGCGGCGGTGTTCCAGTCGATGACCCAGCCGGTGTCCGCGGCGGCGTCCGGTCGCAGGTCGAGCGCGAGCAGATAGGTCCACCGGCGATCCTCGCCCAGGTCCCACGTGAGGTTCACCGAGGCGGCCGAGCGCTCCCCCGCCGTCCGGACCTGCGCGATCTCCCCGGTGACCGCGGCGGGCCGCAGGGCCGTCCGGGCGGCGGCGAGGGTCTCGCGGGCCTGGTCCGGGGTGTCGGTGCGGGCGGCGGCGCCTGCGTCGTCGCCTGCGGTGAGGGCCGCGAGGTAGGCGGTGACGGTGTCCTCGGGCCCGCTGTCGCCGAACAGCCCGCATCCGGCGGTGGCCAGCACCGTGGCCAGCACGGTCGTCAGGGCGGCGAACAGGGCCGGGATCCGGGGAGCGGGTCGGGGCACCGCCCGAGTATGCCGGGCGGGCCCGCGCCCGGAGTGCACCCCGGGGCGCGGGCGCGCCGCCCGACCCGCTCAGGGGGCCGCGGCCAGCAGGGAGCCCGACGCGTCGATCACCTCCAGGTGCTCGACGGTCGGCTCGGTCGAGGGCCGGGTCCCGCCGAACGCGCGGTCCACGGCGGGGTGGATGCGCTCGTCGAAGGCGCGCGCGCAGGCCTCCTCGGACTCCCACACGTCGATGTACCGCAGCCCGCCCTCCCGGCGGACGCAGAGGTGCAGGAGCGAGCCGGGGATCGGCTCGGGGCCGATCTCGTCGACGATGCGCCGGTAGAGGGGTTCGCCGATCGGGACGTCCTGCACGAACACGTACATGGTGACTCCCTGATAGATTGATCCGAAGCCGTTTCGGATGAAAGAAAGGTAGAGCCGATGGCCGAGGGGGTCAAGCCCCGTCGCTACCACTCCCCGCAGCGTGCGCGGCAGGCGGCGGAGACCCGGGGGGCGATCCTCGCGGCGGCGCGGGAACTGCTGGCGGCGCAGGGCTGGGCGGCCACGACCGTCGCGCAGATCGCGCGGCGGGCGGCGGTGTCGGTGGACACCGTGTACGCGAGCGTCGGGCGCAAGCCGCAGGTCCTGCGGGAGCTGGTGGAGACCGCGCTGTCCGGCACGGACGAGCCGGTCCCCGGTGAGCAGCGGGACTACGTCCGACGGATGCTGGCCGCGTCGGGTGCGCGGGCGAAGCTCCGGCTCTACGCCGAGGGGATCGGGGAGCTGCAGCAGCGGCTCGCGCCGATCTTCCTGGCCCTGCGGGACGCGGCGGTCACCGACCGGGACTGCGCCGCGCTCTGGCGGGAGATCGCGGAGCGACGGCGGGGGAACATGCTGCGGCTCGCCGCGGACCTCCGGGCGACCGGGGAGCTACGCGTGGACCTGTCCGACGAGCACGTCGCGGACGTGATCTGGAGCATGAACGCCGCGGAGTACTGGGTGCTGCTGGTGCACGAGCGGGCGTGGACCCCGGAGCGGTTCGTCGAGCACCTGACCGACACCTGGACCCGCACCCTGCTCACCACCGCTCGCGGGTGACGGAAGAGGGTCAGAACAGGATGGTCGCGAAGCTCGCGACCTGGGTGAACCCGATCCGGTCGTAGGTCCGGCGGGCGGCGGTGTTGAAGCCGTTGACGTACAGGCTCGCGATCCGGCCCATCGCCCCGAGCCGCTCCACCACCGCCGCGGTGCCGATCGCACCCAGCCTCTGGCCGCGTCTGGCCGGGTTCACCCAGACGCCCTGGATCTGCCCCACCCGCGCCGACATCGCGCCGATCTCGGCCTTGAACACGACCTCGCCGTCCTCGAACCGGGCGAAGGCGCGGCCCGCGGAGATCAGCTCCGCGACGCGGGCGCGGTAGCCTGCGCCGCCGTCCCCCGCGCGGGGGTCGACGCCGACCTCCTCGGTGAACATCGCGATCGCGGCGGGCAGGTAGCGGTCCAGCTCCTCGAGCCGCACGGGCCGCACCAGCGGGTCCGGCGCGACGACCGGGGCGCCCGCCAGGACCATCAGCGGCTGGTCCGCGCGCACCTCGCGGGCGGGCGCCCAGGACGGGGCGAGCTCCTCCCACAGCGGCAGGACCAGCTCGGCGCGGCCGACGAGCGACGAGCACGAGCGACCGTGCCTGCGGGCCCGGTCGGCGAAGGCGCGGATGGCGGGCCGCTCGCCGCGCAGCGGGACGAGGTTGGCACCGGAGAAGCAGAGGCCCTCGAGCCGGGACCCCGAGGCCCAGACCTCACCGCCGAGGCGCCACGGGTCCAGCCCCGCCGCCTCGACCCGCGCGGCGACCATGCAGGCCGCGACGGGGTCGGCGTCGAGGGCAGCACGGACACCACCACGGTCCCGATCATCGAGCAACCGCGCACCGGCGACCCTCAGCACCCCTCTACGGTGCCACAACCGAGCCGTGCTGCCTACGCCGGGCTCGTCGGAACCGCGCAGGATGTTCACCCCACCGACACCGAGGGCTCGCCTGCCTCCTCCATCGTCTCGGCGATCTTGAGCGCCTCCTCGATCAGCGTCTCCACGATGGCGTGCTCGGGGACGGTCTTGATGACCTCGCCCTTGACGAAGATCTGGCCCTTGCCGTTGCCGGAGGCGACGCCGAGATCGGCCTCGCGGGCCTCTCCGGGCCCGTTCACCACGCAGCCCATGACGGCGACGCGCAGCGGGACCTCCATGCCCGTGAGACCGGCGGTGACCTGCTCGGCGAGGGTGTAGACGTCCACCTGGGCGCGCCCGCAGGAGGGGCAGGACACGATCTCCAGCCTGCGCGGCTTGAGGTTGAGCGACTCGAGGATCTGCCGCCCGACCTTGATCTCCTCGACCGGCGGGGCGGACAGCGACACCCGAATGGTGTCGCCGATCCCCTGGCTCAGCAGGGCACCGAAGGCCACGGCGGACTTGATCGTGCCCTGGAACGCGGGCCCCGCCTCGGTGACGCCGAGGTGCAGGGGGTAGTCGCACTGCGCGGCGAGCAGCTCGTACGCGCGGACCATGACCACCGGGTCGTTGTGCTTGACCGAGATCTTGATGTCGTGGAAGTCGTGCTCGGCGAACAGCCCGGCCTCCCACATCGCGGACTCCGCGAGGGCCTCGGGCGTGGCCTTGCCGTACTTCTCGAGCAGGCGCTTGTCCAGCGAGCCCGCGTTGACCCCGATCCGGATCGGGGTGCCGTGGTCCTTCGCGGCCTTCGCGATCTCCTTGACCTGGTCGTCGAACTTGCGGATGTTGCCCGGGTTGACCCGCACCGCCGCGCAGCCCGCCTCGATCGCGGCGAACACGTACTTCGGCTGGAAGTGGATGTCCGCGATGACCGGGATCTGGGCCTTGCGGGCGATGGCGGGCAACGCGTCGGCGTCGTCCTGGCTGGGGCACGCCACGCGCACGATGTCGCAGCCCGCCGCGGTGAGCTCGGCGATCTGCTGGAGCGTGGAGTTGACGTCCGAGGTGAGGGTGGTGGTCATCGACTGGACCGAGATGGCGTGATCGCTGCCGACGCCCACCTTGCCGACCTGGAGCTGCCGGGTCTTGCGGCGCGGCGCGAGGGTGGGGGCGGGTGCGGACGGCATTCCCAGGGAGATGCTCACGACCTCCAGTATGCGCCTGTTCGCCTCGGAGAACCGCGTGACCCGCGCCTCCGACGGGTGCGGGTGGCGATCACGTGCGGCCCTTGGTCTCCTGCGCGTCCTGCAGGGTCGACGAGTGCGGCAGCCAGGTGGCCAGCTCGACCGGCCAGCCGTCGTCGGCCAGGACCCGGACGACGGCGGGGTCGTCGTCGAGCACCGACGCGATGTCCTGTGTGCGGGCCAGCCTGCGCAGGACCTCGCGCTTCATCATGCGGGCCGGGCGGTAGTCGTCGTCCTCGCGCATGTGCAGCGGGCCGGTGGGCAGGTCGTGCTCGGCCAGCCAGCGCTCGGTCAGCCGCCGGTTCCGCTCGGGGCGGCCGGTCAGGTAGACGACGTCGTAGTCCTCCTGTGCCTTCCGCAGCCGGTCCGCG
>Ga0268264_10004655_pt1 | contig 11661 bp, 10 predicted proteins | sample KBSSwiS32_FD_190357 | JGI IMG/M metagenome (GOLD analysis project Ga0268264, IMG submission 190357) | Switchgrass rhizosphere microbial communities from Kellogg Biological Station, Michigan, USA - KBS Switchgrass S3-2 (SPAdes) (version 2) | ecosystem: Host-associated > Plants > Roots >... | reverse complement strand
AGCCTTCTTTATTTTCAAAGACCATGGTGTAGCGAACACAATTGCCAAAACAGTAAAATCAGAATTCATTACCCTGCCGGTTATTTTTTCAGGATTAATAGCTGCCATTATCTGGAATCTTTTTACCTGGTGGTTCGGTATACCTTCCTCTTCTTCACATACATTAATGGGTGGTTTTATCGGCGCCGCCATAGCCCATGCAAAAGGCCTGCAGGATGCCGGGCATAGCGTGGTAAACTACAGCACTGCCATACCTACATTTCTTTTCATTTTTGCCGCCCCGTTAATTGGGATGGTTATTGCGTTTGTACTCACGCTATTGATTGTAAATATCTGCCGGCGTGCAAATCCTTACAAGGCAGATGGCTGGTTCAGGAGATTGCAGCTGGTTTCATCAGCGTTGTTCAGCCTGGGCCATGGAGGCAACGATGCGCAAAAAGTAATGGGCATTATCGGCGCGGCCATGATTTTTTATCAGAAAACACAGGGTCACAATATGAATTTTAACCAGTTCGTTAGCGAATACTGGTGGGTGCCGCTGTCAAGCTTTACGGCGATTGGCCTGGGTACCATGAGCGGCGGCTGGAAAATTATAAAAACCATGGGTACCCGCATCACAAAAGTAACTCCGCTGGAAGGTGTGGCGGCGGAAACAGCCGGTGCACTTACATTGTTTCTCACAGAGAAGTTAGCCATACCCGTTAGTACAACCCATACCATAACCGGCTCCATCATTGGGGTGGGTGCCACCAAGCGCTTATCAGCAGTACGCTGGGGTGTAACCATTAACCTGCTTTGGGCATGGATATTAACCATACCCGTTAGTGCGGCGCTTGCTGCAATTGTATACTATCTGTTAAAGATCTTCCTCTGACGCCGTTGTAACTTCAATGAAATAGTTGCCGGGCGCTTCCTTTTTATTTTCCGCTATCTTATCTATATTGTCTTTTCTTTGCACAAACAATATATGACCGCTTAAACCTTACAACAATGAAGGGAATAATACTGGCAGGGGGTTCTGGTACACGCTTACATCCCATTACCTATGCTATCAGTAAACAGATTATGCCTGTTTACGACAAACCCATGATCTATTACCCGCTTTCCACATTAATGCTGGCCGGCATCAACGAAATTCTGATCATTTCTACACCGCATGATTTGCCATTATTCAAAAAACTGTTTGGCGACGGAAAAACCCTTGGCCTTCATTTTTCCTATGCTGAACAACCGCTTCCCAATGGACTGGCACAGGCGTTTGTAATCGGTTCCTCATTTATTGGCAATGATAGCGTGGCACTGGTGTTGGGCGACAATATCTTTTACGGCGCCGGCCTGGGTAAAACATTGCAGGAAAACAACAATCCGGATGGAGGAATTGTATATGCTTACCAGGTGAGCGACCCAGAAAGATACGGTGTGGTTGAATTCGATAAAAATATGCATGCCATTTCAATAGAAGAAAAGCCGGCTAAGCCGAAAAGCAGTTACGCCGTACCCGGCCTGTATTTTTATGACAATAGCGTTGTTGAAATAGCTAAGAACCTGCAGCCAAGCCCGCGCGGAGAGTATGAAATAACGGATGTGAACCGGGAATATTTACGCCGTGGAAAACTGAAAGTATCTATTCTGGATCGGGGAACGGCCTGGCTCGATACCGGTACATTTGATTCGCTGATGCAGGCTTCCATGTTTGTACAGGTAATTGAGCAACGGCAGGGTATTAAAATTGCCTGTATAGAAGAAATTGCCTACCGGAAAGGGTTTATTACGAAAGAACAGTTGACAAAACTGGCACAACCACTATTAAAAAGCGGGTATGGCCAATACCTGCTCAATTTGGAAATAGCCTAAATTGTTCACATCTTGCATTGTTACAAATGAAGGTTTGATGCCGGGTTATCTGGCCAAAGGTTTAAAAGTTAATACATGAAAAAAATTCTTGTTACCGGGGGATGTGGCTATATTGGCTCGCATACGGTAGTAGATCTGATAGAAAACGGTTTTGACGTGATTTCGGTTGATAACAATTCCCGTTCTTCCGCGCGTATATTGGAAGGCGTAGAAAAAATAACCGGCAGGAAAGTAAAAAATTACAAGGTAGATCTCTGTAATTACGATGATACGTTTGCCATTTTCCAGGAGAACGATGATATTGCCGGCATTATCCATTTTGCTGCCTATAAAGCTGTAGGCGAATCAGTAGCAGAACCGCTGATGTATTTTGAAAACAATGTGGTTTCATTGATCAACCTGCTGAAATGTGTGCATGAGTTTAAAATTCCTTATTTTGTTTTCTCTTCTTCCTGCACTGTTTACGGTAACCCCGATATTATACCGGTAACAGAGAAAACACTGCCTAAGCCAGCAGAATCTCCCTATGGTTATACCAAGCAAATGGGCGAGCAAATCATCAATGAGTTTTCTAAGGTAAATGAAGTGCAATCCATTTTACTTCGTTATTTCAATCCGGTAGGTGCGCACCCCACCATACAGATTGGCGAACTGCCCGTTGGCAAACCAGCCAACCTGGTGCCTGCCATTACGCAAACTGCGGTAGGCAAATTGCCGCAGATGAAAGTATTTGGCGATGACTATCCAACCCGGGATGGCTCCTGCATCAGGGATTACATACATGTTTCCGATATCGCCCATGCACATACACTGTCTTTATTATACCTGATGGAGGGCAAAACCGATAAAAAATGCGAGGTATTTAACCTTGGTTCGGGCAATGGTGTTACCGTGCTGGAGGCTATCAAGACCTTTGAAAAAGTAAGCGGTGTAAAATTGAATTATGCAATAGCGCCCCGCCGCCCGGGTGATGTGATTGCCATTTATGCCAATAATGAACTGGCCGTTAGCCAACTGGGCTGGCAGATAAAATACTCGCTCGAAGACATGATGCTTACCGCCTGGAAATGGGAGCAGCGCCTTACGGTAGATGCCAAACTCTACAATAAACAAAACGCAGGGTTAAATTAAACGCAGATCCTGAACCGCCTTTTTGCCACATCGTATAACAATACGATCCCTGCCCGGCTGTGCTGAAACGATATATGTGATGGTATAAAAATCATTGCCCAAAACTGCCAACTTCTTCCTTACTTTGCGGCACTAAATATGATTGTACATGGCATTAAAAGACATTAAACCAACAGGTCAAAAAGATACACGCAGCGGGTTTGGCGATGGCATTGCAGAAGCAGGCAGAAGCAATCCAAACATTGTAGCCCTGACGGCCGATTTACTGGGATCAATGAAACTGAACCAGTTTATCAAAGAATTTCCGGACAGATTTATTCAATGCGGTATTGCTGAAGCAAATATGATTAGTATGGCAGCCGGGTTAACCATCGGCGGCAAAATTCCTTATACCACTACTTTTGCAAATTTTTCCACCGGCCGTGTGTACGACCAGATTCGTCAATCGGTGGCCTATTCAGGCAAAAATGTAAAAATATGCGCCTCCCATGCAGGCCTTACATTAGGGGAGGATGGCGCTACCCATCAAATACTCGAAGATATCGGGATGATGAAAATGTTGCCGGGCATGACCGTGATTGTTCCCTGCGATTATGCCCAAACCAAAGCTGCTACAAAAGCGATAGCCAATTATGAAGGACCCGTATACCTTCGTTTTGGCAGACCGGTCTGGCCGATTTTTACCTCAGAACTGCCTTTTGAAATCGGTAAGGCACAGGTTTTTTCTGAAGGTACCGATGTAAGCATTTTTGCCTGCGGCCACATGGTTTGGAAAGCTATTGAGGCGGGTATTGCATTACAGGAGAAGGGAATTAGCGTGGAACTCATTAATATCCATACCATCAAGCCACTGGATACAGAAGCAGTGATCAAATCGATCACCAAAACCAAATGTGCGGTAACGGTGGAAGAGCATAATATTATCGGCGGTTTGGGCGACAGTATTGCACAAACAGCTGCTAAAAACCTTCCTATTCCCATCGAATATGTTGGAACCAACGACACTTTTGGCGAAAGCGGCACGCCTACCCAATTACTTGAAAAGTATGGCTTAACGGCTCCCCATATCATCAACGCCGTTGAAAAAGTAATGGCAAGAAAAAACGCGTAAGGGCTGTCTTTAAGTCCGGCCTTGTGCCGGTTTTTTTTGCAGCAACATTTCGTTCTTCCGGGTGTTGTCAATACAGTCCCGGCCAGTTAATAGCATCTTTACCCTAAAAGAACCGTAAAGGGCTAATATTTTTTACTTAGCAGCGTTAAATGAAGCCGGGTTTCCGGTCTACAACAATATTGCTAAACAAAATAGCTAACTATGGCAGTTGTTATGCAGGATGCGGAGTTATTACAGGAATTCCGTAATCCCTCAACTAAGGAAAAAGCGTTTACTGCTATTATTAAAAAATACCAGGAAAAACTGTATTGGCATATCCGCCGCATGGTGGTGGAACACGAAGACGCCAATGACGTATTACAGAACGTCTTTATACGCGTTTGGAACGGCCTTGAAAATTTTAGGGAAGACAGCCAGCTCTACACATGGCTGTATAGAATCGGAACCAACGAATGCCTCACCTTCCTGGAACAGAAAAAGAGAAAATCATCGGTATCACTCAGCGATGTGGAAGGAAGCCTGAGCAATAGCATCAAAGCCGATAAGCATTTCGACCCCAATAAACTCGAGTGGAAACTACAACTGGCCATGCAGCAGCTTCCGGAAAAACAAAGGATCGTTTTTAACCTCCGCTACTATGATGAGATGCCCTACGAAGAAATGAGTAAAGTACTGGAAACCAGCGAGGGAGCGCTAAAGGCCAGTTATCATCACGCAGTGAAAAAAATAGAAGATTTTATACTGAATCATTAAACTTTGCAGACCTGTTCCCGTCTTAGCTGTGTTAATGGAAAATAGCAACCCGATATTAAATGAATTGATGGAAATAAGCCCTGTGCTGAGGGCTATCGATAACCGCACGCCCTATACGGTGCCCGCTGGTTATTTTGACACGGTGGCGGTACAGGTGATATTGCGCATTGCAATAGAAGAAAAATCTGGTGAAGACCCAGTACTGCAAATAAATAAAAATAGTGTTTACCAGGCGCCGGAAGGTTATTTTGAGAACCTCGCAGACAATATAATCAACCGTATTAAAGCAGCGGATGCTTCTAACGCAAAAGAGGAGCTGGAACTGTTATCGCCCCTGCTGGGCCGCATAGGAAAGACCAATCCCTTCAGCTCTCCTGAAGATTATTTTACCGATATCTCCGATAATATAGTGGCCGGTGTAAAAGCTATAGCATTTGTAAATGAGGAGCTGGAAAATCTATCGCCTGTTATGATAGAGCTTAAAAACAAACCGGTGTATGATGTACCCGAAGGTTATTTCGAAACCGTGCCTGCCATTATTTTACAGAAAGCCAAAGCGCAGCAGCCTGCAAAAGTGATTGGGATACGTTTCAGCAAAAGAATAATCCGCTATGCAGCTGCAGCGGTAGTAACCAGTATTATAATACTGTCGGGGTATTTGTTCCAAAACAAAAATGCTATACCTGTAACTGATATAGCCAAAGCAACTGCTAAAATACCCGACCAGGAAATTGAAAATTTTTTAAACAATAGTACGGTATCCCTTGCAGATACCTATACAGATACATTGAGCGCAACAACGGCAGAAGACAATAGCGACTCAGATGATACAAAAGATTTATTAGCCGATATATCCGATGAAGAACTCCAGAAATATGTAGACCAGCACAGTGAAAACCCTATTACAAATTAAATGGAGTGAACATGAAAAAATATTTACTTATACTGCTATTGGCTATCGGCTTTTTGTTTAATGCAAACGCGCAGGCACAGGAACCTGATGGGGGCGCCAAGCTCCAGGCGCTCAAAATTGCCTGGCTTACTAAGAAGCTCGACTTATCGCCCGATGAAGCCCAACGTTTTTGGCCTATATACAACAAGTATACAGAGGAAATACGTGCGATACGCCAGGAACAAAAACAAAAAAACACGCCCGAAATAGAGGTGGAAGATAAGATTCTGGGCGTACGTAAAAAATATAATGGTGAATTTTCGAAGGCGCTGTCTGCTGAAAAAGCAAATACTTTTTTCCGTTCGGAAAGAGATTTTGGAAATGAGATCAGGAAGGAGTTACAGGAACGCCGTATGAACCGGCAACTAAACAAGCGCGGATTGCGCGATTAATCAGTCTCTCAGGTGTTTTTCATAGGTTAGCAGGCCGGCTTTTTGAGCTGGCCTTTCTTTTTAAAACGCTAATGGTCCGCGAATTTTTACTAATTAACGCTAATCTGCAACAAATCACCTTTGACATAGAAGTTGTGCAAACAATATCACTCAATACGTGCAAATAACCCTATGAAATTCGAGCTTATCAGCGCCAAAATTTACAAGAATGCCAAGCTTTACCTGTGATGCTTTCAAATAATTAATCGTCTGCCTGAATGCATCTGTTGGAACATGCGTAACTGCTTTTACCTTCAGGATGATAGATCTAAAAAGGAAAAAATCTGCATTGAATTTGTGCGGCAGGATGATTTCTTCATAAAAAATATTAAACGTTTTTTCTCTTTCGTACCATATACTTTTATCTTTTTTAAATTCAATTTCAAGCGCATCCCTGTAAACAATTTCTTTGAACCCTTTGCCAAGTCTGGTATGTATTTTCATACAAAAACCAACAATTTTATAGCACTCTTCTTTAAATATCAGATCAGTCATTCTTACCACAAAATAGTCAATCCTCCATCTCAGCATGCGCTAACAAGACCGGTTCTAAATGAGTTTTTCCTCTTCAATGGGCCTTATTATCACTAAAAAATCGGAGAAATCAGCTTTCTTGTTTGTTTATACGCAGAAACGGGAGGAAGGGCTCAAGATTAGTGGTCATTGGTTCTAATTCGCGGCCTATTAGTGTCTATGTATTGGCGTCTTGATGTCATGATAAAATAAAAAAGTCCAGTTTTCTGCTTCACCCTGCTTCCACCACTGCTGCCGGAGTTGCATGCATTTTTTGCCGTCGTAATCATACTTGGCCACAAACTTGTTTTTCATTTGACCAAGTTGCGGGGCGTCATCACCACCAAAAAAAACTTTTTCGCCGGCATCCGCAATCCAGAACACCTGGTGAAAGGGACTGTGGCCGGCCGTCACTTCGTATTTTATATACCCTCCAATTACACCATTGCCATTAAGAAAATGAACATTGGAAGCCGTTTGCAGGCATTCCAGTTCTGACGGGATGTAAGAAGGCAACCCTTTCTCCAGGGCAAACGCCAGCTCCTGTTGCTGAACATAATAAGTTGCATTTGGAAACGCTATTTCATATTTGCCGGTCGCTTCGTTTCTTTTGCTGATACCACCGGCATGATCTTTATGCAAATGGCTCATCAGCACCTTTGTTACTGCTGTCGGCCGGATACCGGCATCCATCAGGTTTTTATGTAATTGCAATACGCCCTCCTGCTCAAAACCAAGACCTGTATCCAGCAGCAATATATCGTCTGAAGTAATCACTGCAAAAGGTTGCACCTCTACAAGCAGGCTGCCCGTGGCTCTTTGCTGCAAATCATCTTTACCGGTATCAAAAGGAACAAAAAGCTTTGTTTTATCGATGGTAAAAGCGCCTTCACTCAGCGGAATAATTTTCATGTTGCAAATTTCTGTGAATTGTTTTAGAAATAACAGGATAGGAAATACGCGGTGAAGTTATCTCAGCACCATTTGCCGATCGGCATCCAGCCGGATAAGAATAAACAGCAACATGGTAAAAGTGAGCAGCGCTGTACCCCCATAACTGATAAATGGTAAAGGAATACCAATTACCGGAGCGAGGCCGATGGTCATGCAGATATTAATTGTGATGTGAAAGAAAATAACAGACGCTACTCCGTACGCGTAACATCGACTGAACACACTTCGCTGCCGTTCAGCAACGGCAACAATTCGTAATATCAGTAACAGGTATACTCCCAGCAAAACCAAACTTCCGACAAACCCAAAACCCTCTCCGATGGTGCAAAAAATAAAATCGGTTCGCTGTTCGGGCACAAAACCATTCCTGGTTTGTGTTCCTTTTAAAAGGCCTTTACCCGAAAATCCACCACTACCAATGGCTATTTTACTCTGTTTTACATTATAATCGCCCGCTTCTTTTTTCTTTTGCGCCTTTTCGGGGTCTTCCTGGTCTGCGCCTCTTTTGATATAGTCTTCGGGAACATCTTTACCCAGCATGCTATAAATCCTTTCTACCTGGTAACTTTTAAATGCATGCTTGAACGCAAAAGGCACTGCAAACCGCTGAATACCCACGCAGGCAATCCAGATAATAACAATCACCAACAGGGTCTCCTTGCTTCGTTTTATTTGCCGCCGCATAAAATAGATAGTACCTGCGGCTATCAGCGTGAGCGAAATAGCCAGTATATTGGGTGGCACGGTTAAAGTGGCCACTACCAAAGTGCCAATAGAAAAACCAACCACCAGTATGGCGGCAGGCAATCCTTCGCGGTACATTACCAAAAAGAAAGAAAAATAAACAAGTGCCAAACCTGTTTCGCTCTGGGCAATACTGAGTACAGCCGGCGCTACCGCAATGGCAGCGGCTATCAGCTGGGAGCTGGTCTTTTTAAAATCGGTTTCTACCCTGGAGAGATACTTGGCCAGCGCCAGGTTTACAAATAGCTTACACAGCTCGGCTGGTTGCAACTGGATGGCACTCCCGAATTTAATAATGGATTTTGTTCCTTTAATATCGCTGTGAAAGGGAAAGACCAATAGCATTAATCCAATGCCTACTGCATAAGATAGATTGGCCGTTGCTGTAAAAAATTTGCTATCAGTTAACAGTATAAAAGTGGCAAATATGCCCGAAATAATAAAGAACAATGCCTGGCGGCTATAGTCTGTTTTCATTGACAGAAAACTCTTCAACACATCATCTCCTTCTTTATAGGTAGCCGCAAAAATGCTGAGTATACCAATACAAACAAGTATAATATACAGCCAAACCAACAGCCAGTCTACACCCTTCGATATGTCGGCATTTCTCTGGTTCATGTATTAGGGGTTAACGCAGGTTTACCGGGTATCATTACAGTTTTTGTTTTTATTGCCGGGTAAGCGTTCGTTACCGGGTCATTACTTTTATCCCTTTGCGGGGTAGTATCCGGCCTGGCCCTGCGCAGAAATTTCCTGATAACGCTGCTGTCGTTGGTTAGCCTAAAGTAGTTAAAAGCCCGAAGAGAATCCGCGGTGTACTGCTCCGCTTCAAAATATTTTGGCATCAGGTTGATGGCCGTAACACGTTCTACCTCTTTTTTTGTTATCGCCCGCAAGCTATCCGTCAGGTATTGTTCAAGCAGGATATTGGCAATAGGACCTGCGGCTGCAGCGCCAAACCCGCCATTTTGTACAACAACCGCAATTACAATTTTTGGATCTTCGCGCGGCGCAAAAAGCACAAACACCGAATGATCTTTTTGTTTTATCCCGTTGTGATAATTCTCTGCGGTACCGGTTTTACCACAAACAGTAATGCCGGGGATCTTAGGCAATCCTTTACCGGTTCCCACTGTCATTACGCCTTCCATACCATCAATCACATCTTCAAATGAAGGATCCGGAATATGGGTGAGCACCTCGTGTTTGATGCGATACTTATTCATCAAGGCCGTGTCTTCTGTTGTTTCGCCTTCTATTTTTTCAACAAAATGGGGAATGTAGTAATACCCTTTATTGGCTACGATGGAAATAGCGTTCGCAATCTGCATCGGCGTAGCGGTCATTTTATCCTGCCCTATGCCAAGTGTAACCATGGTGCAGGAGTTCCACTGGCCACGGTACTCTTTGTCGTATGCCGTAGTATCCGGCACATTACCACCATCTTCGCTTGGCAAATCAACCCCCAGGCGATGTCCATAACCAAATGCAGTCATATATTTATGCCATTCCGTTAACCCTTTTCTTGCGCTGTGCAACCTGGGGTTGTCGATTGTCATCCTGAATACGCTGCTGAAAAATGAATTGCACGACCAGGAAATACCCAACTTTAAATTGGCCGCATGGCCCGGAAATTTTTCCGTGCATTTTACGGTATGGCCGCATCCGTGATAGGCACCCGCGCACCCGATTCCATAATTCGGAGTAATAACGCCTTCATCAAGCGCCATCAAAGCGCCCAGTGGTTTATAGGTAGAACCCGGGGGATATTGTCCTTTAATTGCACGGTTAAATAAAGGGCTGCTGACGTCGCGGAACAGCTTGTTGAAATTTTCCTGTTTCTCGGAGCCAGTTAACAGGTTGGGATCAAATGCAGGCCCGGAAGCCATGGCAACAATACCACCAGTTTTGGGTTCAATGGCGACTACCGCACCAACTTTGTTGGTCAGTAGTTTTTCTGCCAGTTGCTGCACCTGGATATCGAGGTATGTACGCAAACCCCGCCCGGCCAATGCTGCAGTATCATCGCGTCCGTTTTCATAGCTGCCCTGCAGCCGGTTTTTATTGTCTTTAATAATGTATTTAACGCCCCGGCGCCCCATGAGCACGCGTTCATATATTTGTTCAAGACCACTTCTTCCAACATAATCACCCAGCCTGTAAAATCCGTTTGATCTTTTGATGACGGAAGAATCTGCTTCTCCCACATAACCCATTACATGTGCCGCTGCATTAAATGGATATTGACGTACAGGCCTTTCGACAAGGTCGAAACCGGGAAATTTCCAGATATTTTCGTCAAGCCTTGCGTACATACCGGGCGGCAACAAATCCTCAAAAACGGAGGGCCGGAATTTGGTGTTCTTAAACACCGCGTCCACCATACGCTTCCTGAATTCCGCTGTGTCAATACCGAGCAGACCGCAAAGTGCAGCGGTATCAATGTTCTTTGCCTGGCTGGGCGTAACCACCAGGTCGTACATAATAGTATTGTTAAGAATCGCTTTCCCTTTCCTGTCATATATAATACCGCGATCGGGATACACAACCTTTGCAAACAGCGCGTTGTTCATAGCAGCGGCCTTGTATTTATCGGAAAGGAGCTGCAGGTTAACCAGCTGGCCGAGAATGATAAAGAAAACCCCCAGGAAGATAAGCCTGATGATATTGCTGCGCGACTGATTGAAAACAGACATAGTGTGAAAGCGGAATTACGGACTGCAAAGTACGAATGAAGAAATGATATATTTTATTGTGCCGCTATAAAGATTTATTTTGAGAGAAGCCCATAGGCGATAGCTTTTAGCTGGGAGCCACGATACTATTTATTTTCTTATCTTACGTAACCAAAATTACTCACGACTCACACCGTATTCGTGCGGAATTTTTCTTTGCGATAAAATAACAATTCGGTTATTAGCACTAATAACATACTAATGCCTGTTGTGGCCAGTACCTTACCAAGAAAATACAAAAAACTGCCAAACTGCATCCATTCTAAAAAAACCAGGTAACCATGGTGCAGCAGGGTTAAAATAAATACCATCATAAAATAAGGTGCCCAGCCCATACTGGTAATAGAAGGTGATGCGTAGTTCTGTTCATCGCCTTCCTGCCGGATAAGCAGGTTAATCAAAAAAGGCCTGATATAAGCTACCAGCACACAGGCCGCCGCATGCAATCCGGGCGTTTTGAGAAAATAGTCAAGGCTTAAG
>Ga0268264_10004652_pt1 | contig 11662 bp, 11 predicted proteins | sample KBSSwiS32_FD_190357 | JGI IMG/M metagenome (GOLD analysis project Ga0268264, IMG submission 190357) | Switchgrass rhizosphere microbial communities from Kellogg Biological Station, Michigan, USA - KBS Switchgrass S3-2 (SPAdes) (version 2) | ecosystem: Host-associated > Plants > Roots >... | reverse complement strand
ATAGGTGATCAAGAAATGATTCTTGTAATCATTTTTATGATCGCTTTTCAGTTTGAGAAGTGTGTAAGTTCTTTTCTCTATGCTTGCTTAGAGAATCTATGCATGTCCTTCTTCTTGATCTTTTCTCCCGCAGGGGCCGACGGCCTGAAATCTGCTACCGCGGCCGACATAATGGCTATATTCACCCCCGGAAAAATAGTGAGACAGGCATTATACATCTCTTCTGCAGAAACAACCTTATGTACGGTGATACCCGGATAGTTTGCATCCAGGGACGAAGGCCCCAGCACCAGGTCCACCAAAGCCCCCCTGTCCGCCAGCTCACGGGCAATAGCCAGCCCCATCTTCCCCGAAGAATGGTTCCCGATAAATCGTACAGGGTCGATGGCTTCATAGGTGGGCCCCGCCGTTACCAACGCCTTTTTACCCGCCAGGTCCTGTTTTTGGGCCCCTCCCGACAGGTCCTGCTCCTTACCCTCCGTCAAATGCACCTGTCCCGTCAGTAACCCCTCAACATACGCCAGTATCGCTTCCGGCTCCGCCATCCTCCCGTCCCCATACAAACCACTGGCCAGCTCTCCCTTTTCCACAGGAATGACATGATTGCCATACCCCTGTATACGCTCCAGGTTGGCCTTTGTGGAAGGATGCTTCCACATATCCTCATCCATGGCAGGCGCCACCACTACGGGGCAGACAGCCGATAGATACGTTGCCATCAAAAGATTGTCACAAAGCCCCTGGGCCATCTTTGCCAGGGTGTTGCAGCTGAGGGGGGCTATCAGCAGCAGATCCGCCCAGCGCCCTAATTCCACATGATTGGCCCAGACATCCCCCTCAAAAAGATCCAGCAGCACAGGATGCTTTGACAGCGTAGCCAGCGACAGCGGGGTAACAAAATCTTTTGCAGCAGGGGTCATGACCACTTTTACCTCGGCGCCTTCCTTTACCAGCAGCCGTATCAGCAACAGCGATTTATAGGCAGCAATGCTGCCGGTCACGCCTAATAGTATCTTCTTACCTTTCAGCATACTAAAAGGGCGCCTTTAGGCGCCCGCTCGATTCATCAAAAGACTTTATTTAAAGAGATCATCGTCATTCTTACGATAGTAGATCTTTTCATCCATGAACTCCTGGGTAGCCAGCAGCGCGGGATTCGGCATCCTTTCATATGCCTTCGATATCTCGATCTGCTCCTTGTTCTCGTGGATCTCCTCCAGGCTGTCCGTGTGGCTGGCGAACTCTTCCAGCTTATTATGCAACTCTTCCTTCAGGGAAATGTTGATCTGGTTGGCACGCTTCGCAATAATGGCAATAGACTCATACAGGTTCCCAGTCTTTGCCTTTATATCGGTAAGATTCTTGGTCTCCACGACATTCGTGGTATTGGCATTAACTTGCCTTCTTAGTCTGCTCATTTTTTACGGCTTTAATATTGTTTTGAGATAAATTCAAATACTCCTGTACGGTCTTCGTCAGCTTGCTGTCTGGGAAACGATCGATGAACTCATTACATTGTGTCACCACCTGGCTAAACCTGTCTTCCCTCTTCTCTTCTATACTCTGCTCGGCATATCGATAATAAGCCTTGATGATCAATAACTTATACTCATCGCTCTTCTCCGAATCCGGGTAGCTGTTCATCAGGCTCGACGTCGCGACCCCCGCCGCTTTAAAGTATCCCAGGTCAAAATACAGCTGGGCGCTCCTAAAATCCTTTAATTCCAGCTTGGCCCTGCACTTGTCGATGATCTCCGTGGCTTCCTTGATCTTCGGAGACCCCGGATGCGTATTGATAAAAGCCTGCATAAAACCAATCGTCTTGGTAGTATTGGTCTGGTCCAGCTCTACCTTGGGCGACTGCCTGTAAAAGGTATATGCACGCATATAATCCATCTCTTCCGCCTTGGCGCTATTCGGGAAGACCTCTACAAAACCCTTGAAAAGGTTCTCCGCATTGGCAAAATCCCGCAAATAATAGGCGCAATAGGCAAATTTATAGTAGATATCCTCAAAATGCTCGCTTCCTTTGAATACCCGGAAAAGCTCCTCGAACAACTGCTGGGCATGATTATAATCCTTGTCTGCATAATACTTGTCAGCCATACGGAGTTTATAATCATAATCATTGCTTTTCAACACTTTAGAAAAGTGTGAGCAACTACTGAACGCAAGTGCCCCTATGAGTAATACGGTAAATATGCGCATAAAGGGCTGCAATGTACGGTTTTTTGAACAAAAAGCCTCCCGGATTGACCGGGAGGCTCTAAATTATTAGTTAATAATTTCTTATTTCAAACCTTATTTCCTGCGCAGGTTCGGGTGCGGAGCAGGTACCGTATTCGGACCTTCTTCGCCTGTGCCGTCCCTCAGGTCTACCGTATTTTCATCACCACCGGACTGACCATAGCGGAAGATAAATCTGTCAGAGCTAATGCCTTCTTTTTCAACCAGATGGTTGATGATAGCATTTACCCGATCCCAGCTCAACTGTTGAGCGGCCTTGCTGGATTCGCCATATCCGATAACAGCAACCTTACAGTTGGGGTTATCCTTCATCTTCTGAGCCACCGTAGCAAGCATTGCCTTGTTATCGTTGGTCAGGGTTACGGAACGACCCTTGAATGTGATGCTGGGCAGGTCACCGATGCTGCACTTATTGCGATCCATATTACCGTAAGCTCCATTAGCCAGCGAGTCTCTCAGGTCCTTACAGCATTGCGGATCAGGGCATTTACCAACACCATCAGCATCTACAGGCTGGCACTGTGTAGGCGTGATCAGCTCCTTATCCTTGAAGTCAGGTACACCGTCACCATCCGTATCACGGCTTACGCCATGGCTGTCAACAGGAGCGCCTTTCGGAGTGTTGGGCTCCAGGTCGAACTGGTCCGTCACACCATCACCGTCGGAGTCATCCAGCACAGGCTTGGGAAGCTTCATGTGACGGGGAGCGTTGATCTCGTTGTAGGCATAATCCAGGGGATTCAGCCACCAGAGAGGCTCTACAGCGTGCTTGCCGATATTGTAGTTCAATCCGAGAGAAAGGAAATTATAGGAATCAGCCGACCTTGTCTGGGCAACAGCCTGCCAGGCAGCCGGAGAGTAGTTGTTCTGCCACTCCTGACCGTCGATGAGGTCGGAGGTGGTAAAGGAATATTTGTCTTCCAGCGCGATGTTAAACCTGTTGTTCAGCTTGAACTCGACACCCATGCCTATTACGCCGACAGCAGCTATAGGCGCGCCGCCGAGCGTGCTCGTACCTGGCCTTTGGGCCATCGTGGACCAGGAGCCAGTGAGGACACTCTTAACAGCCTTGCGGATGTCTTTGTGCTTGCTATAAGGGTAAGTAGGACCGTAGGCAGCTATGACAGAGCTGTAATCATAGGGATTTCCGGACCCATCGACCGTTTTATAAAAAGTGCTGTAAGTCATGGCGCCGCCGCCGAAGAAGATATAGTAGTTCCAGCCCGTCTTGGCCCTGTGGAAATTGATGTTGTTGAAACTGAACATTGTCTGCAGGGTAAGTTCGTGAACGGTTGACCGGTAGTTATACCAGATCTCAGGTCCGTTATTGCCATAATAGCTGGCCAGCACGTAGTTTTTACCGTAAGCTTGGGTAGGCGACCAGTTTAATCCACGCAGCCGGATCCAATCATACTCAGCACGCAAAGAAACCACATATCCCAGCGCCTTGCGAAGATGGATACCAAAGCCGCCGGTGGGACCCCAGTTATTGACATCAGTAAAACCATATGTATAACCACCTTTTACACCGATCTCCCATTCATTCCTTGGTTTAGCGGGAAAAGGATAGGCATTATTCAGGAATTCATTGTGTTGTGCTAGTCGTCGGGTAGGAATTAATGAGGAATCCCGTATGTCATAGCTCGCTCCAACTTGGGCGTTCGCGTACGATAGATACAGGCAAAGTACCCCAATTAAAAGAGTGAGTTTTTTACTTGCCATAACTGAAGTTTATGTGAATGAATGAATTAAACCTGAGAAGAATATGGTGCAAAAATAGATATTGGTCAGCAAAAACCAAATTTTTTTAACAATACGTATAAAATTAAAGTTGTATTAAACAAACCGTTAGACATCTTTGATATCGTTTTTGATGCTTTAAAAAGAAAATATTTTAAAATCCTAAAGTCTTAAGTTTGCCCCTCGTTCATTCTATACATGCAGTTAGCCCAATCCATATTACAGGAAGAGCTGGTCATCTTTGAAAGAAAATTCAAAGAGGCCATGAAGAGCCAGGTACCGCTGCTTGACAGGATCATGAGGTTCATTGTCAACAGGAAAGGTAAGCAGCTGCGACCTATGTTCGTACTCCTTTCCGCCAAGCTCTGCGGCCCCATCAATGACCCTGCCTACCGGGCAGCCTCCCTCGTAGAGATCCTGCACACCGCCACCCTGGTACACGATGACGTAGTGGACGAGTCGCTGGAACGCCGCAAGTTTTTTTCCACCTACGCACTGTGGAAAACTAAGATATCCGTCCTGGTTGGGGACTACCTGTTTTCTAAGGGGTTGCTATTATCCCTCGATCACGACGACTTCCGCATCTTACAGCTTCTATCAGACGCAGTTCGTAAGATCAGCGAAGGGGAGCTGCTGCAGCTGGAAAAATCCCGTTCGCTCAATCTGAGCGAGGACGTCTACTTCGAGATCATCCGGAGCAAAACAGCCTCGCTGCTTGCTTCTTCCTGCGCCGCAGGCGCCTTCGCCACCTCGAAAGACGAGGTTCTCACCGAAAAGATGCGTCTCTTCGGCGAAAAAGTAGGCATCGCCTTCCAGATCAAGGACGACCTCTTCGACTATGGCAGCGAGGAAATAGGCAAACCCACCGGCAACGATATCAAAGAAAAAAAGCTAACGCTTCCGTTGATCTATACCCTGAACAACATCGACAAAACCACCCGTAGGGAACTGATCTATATTATTAAGAACAAGAATAAGGATCATGAAAAAGTTCAATATGTCATAAAAAAGGTGACAGAGGCTGGCGGCATCGAATACGCCACTCAAAAGATGAATGCCTATCGGGATGAAGCGCTTGCCATACTTCACACATTCGAAGACAACGACTCACGTAAAGGCCTGGAGGAATTGGTCAGGTACACTACTGATCGAAAATACTAAGAATGCAAAAACGCTGGAATATATCACAGGCGGACCTCACAGCGTCAGCTGCACTGCAGTCGCATCTTCATATCCATCCCGTACTCTGCGGTATCCTCGCGCAGCGCGGCATCACCACCCCCGACCAGGCAGCGGGATACTTCCATCCCCGGCTGGAAGACCTGCATAGCCCCTGGCTGATGAAGGACATGGATAAGGCCGTCAGCCGCATCCTCCAGGCATTGGAAAAAAAGGAAAAGGTACTGATCTATGGAGATTATGACGTAGACGGGACCACTGCGGTCGCCTGCATGGTTCGTTTCCTCAAAAAAGTACACCCGCCCGAGCTCATCAGCTACTATATCCCTCACCGTTACAAGGAAGGATACGGTATCTCCATGTCAGGGGTCTATTTAGCCGCCGACAACGGATTTTCCCTGGTCATTTCCATGGATTGCGGCATAAGCTCAGCCATTTACATCGATGCGGCAAAGGTCCTTGGGGTCGACTTCATCGTCTGCGACCACCACCTGCCCAACAGTATCCTACCTCCCGCCGTAGCCATCCTCAACCCTAAGCAGGAAGATTGCGGCTATCCTTATAAAGATCTTTGCGGATGCGGAGTGGGATTTAAATTGATCACCGCCCTTTGCCAGCGGTTGGGCCTCCCCGATGACGAACCCTATCAATACCTGGACCTGGTAGTCACCGCCATCGCTGCCGACATCGTATCCGTGGATGGAGAGAACAGGATCCTCGCCTGGCATGGCCTTAAAAGGATCAACAGCTCCCCTAACAATGGGATAAAAGCCCTCATCCACAGCAGCGGAATGACAAGGCCATTGAAGTTCACCGACCTGATCTTTGTACTGGCGCCTCGGATCAACGCCGTAGGACGAATGGACGACGCCTGTAAAATAGTGGAATTGTTTACTACGCCCCACCCCGAAGAAGCCCAAACCTTCGCCGGCATCCTGGATACAATGAACGCCGAGCGCAGGACCACCGACTCCAATATCACCGAAGAGGCGATGGACATGCTGAAACAGGCGCCTGCAGATAAGAAATCCATTGTCCTTTACCGGGAGAACTGGCATAAGGGGGTCATCGGCATCGTGGCATCCCGCCTCACCGAAAAATTTGCCCGCCCCACCATCGTGCTCACCCGCAACGGAGGCGTTGTATCCGGCAGCGGCAGAAGCTTCACCGGTTTTAATATGTATGAAGCGCTCCATGCCTGCCGCGATCACCTGGTAGATTATGGAGGACATCCCGCCGCCGCAGGTCTCACACTGCAGCCCGACCAGGTAGAAGCTTTTACACAGAAGTTTGAAGAGATAGTATCCGCCACCATCGACATCCAGTCCATGGAGCCCGAGCTGAACATCGATGCAGAGATCTCATTCTCCGACATCGACACCTCCTTCTTCGGCACATTGGAAGCAATGGAACCATTCGGCCCCGGAAATCCCCAGCCCGTATTCATCACACGGAATATTATAGATAAAGGCTATACTAAGGTTGTTAAAGAACTGCACATACGATTCTACATTGCGCAGATCGGGCATGCAAGATCATTCAAGGGCATAGGCTACCACCTGGCCGACAAGTTCTCTTTACTTGCCGGCCAGCAGCCCATAGATATCGTATATACGTTGGAAGAGGACTTCTGGAAAGCAGGTTCCCGAAAAAATATAACCGGCTTTCCAGAAGTATCTAATGTCGGTCCTTCGGACGCCGAACCTGTGGTTCGTCCTGTCTGGAATGACAGAACATATATCCAGCTGAAGATCACCGACTTTAACCCCGGCATCGACCACTGATCACCTCCGGCGAAACGCTCTTCCTATGCTTCTAAAATGATCGTCCCCTTCTGCTCGCCCGACATCAGTTCCACGCTTCTGTCGATGAAGGTCGTAAGATGATTGCCCTTCAACAAACCCTGTGACAGCAGCGCCAGATCCGCCAGGTTATGCACCAGCTTTTCCTTTTTGTCCGCGTTTTCCTCCTTCAGCACCGTCTGGTATATCTTGTGGTTGCCATTCACCGTTAGGGTCACCTCATCCGGCATGTTGGCATAAAAGCTTCCCATCGGTCCGCTGACAGCCGCCATATCCTTCATACGACGGGAAAATTCCGGTCGGGTGGCTATGACAGGAGGCGCCTCCGGGCTCAGCCCTTTTACTTCCACCGTCACATGCAGCTCAGGCACCTGGCGCTGGAACAACGTTTTCAGCCCCTCTTCCTCTTCGGCATTGAGGACAGACGATCCGCCTTCCGCCTTGTCGATCAGGTTGTCGGCAATATCCGAATCCACACGCACGAAATGCACGTCCTGCCATTTCATCTCCATCTGGTTGATAAAGGAAGCATCTACAATTGTCTCCAGTTTGACGACAACATAACCCTTGGCCTGCGCCTGCTGTATATAGCTGTCCTGCTGTATGGGATTGGTGGTATAAAGGATGACGAGCTTGCCTTCTTTATTCTTTTGAAGCACCTCGGTCGCCGTACGGTATTCATCCAGTGTATAGAACTTATCCCCCTTTACATCTTCCATGATGTGGAAGCGGACAGCCTTTTCAAGGAATTTGTCATCCGTCATCATCCCATACTTCACGAATAGTCCGAGACTCTCCCATTTCTCCTCGAATTCCTTTCTTTCCTTGTTGAAGATCTCGTCCAGCTTGTCAGCTACTTTTTTGGTAATATGATTATTGATCTTCTTCACGTTGGGATCGCCCTGCAGATAGCTGCGGCTGACGTTCAATGGAATGTCGGGACTGTCGATAACACCATGCAGCAGCATGAGGAATTCCGGGACAATGTCCTTTACCTCATCCGTTACAAAGACCTGGTTGCTGTACAGCTGTATCTTGTCCTTCTGGATCTCATAGCTTTGCTTGATCTTCGGAAAATAAAGTATGCCCGTCAGGCTGAAAGGATAGTCCACATTCAGATGTATCCAGAAAAGAGGAGCCTCGCTAAAAGGGTAAAGCTCTTTATAGAAATCCTGGTAATCCTGCGGGGTTAGCTCGCTCGGTTTTTTTGTCCAGGCCGGCGTCGTATTGTTTACCTGCTTGTCCTCAAAAAAGATGGGCACCGGGAGGAATCGGCAGAACTTTTTAAGCACCGCACTGATCTTTTCTGCATCCAGGAATTCCGTGCTTTCCTCATTGATATGCAAAATGATATCCGTCCCTCTCCCCTCTCTTTCCGCATCTTCCAGCGCAAATTCCGGGCTTCCGTCACACTCCCATTTCACCGCCTGGGCCCCTTCCCTATAGCTTTTGGTGACAACTTCCACCTTTTCGCTGACCATAAAGGAAGAATAGAACCCAAGCCCAAAATGACCGATGATATTGGCCTCATTCTGCCCCTTGTATTTATTGAGGAATTCCTCCGCCCCGCTGAACGCCACCTGGTTCAGGTACTTATCCACCTCTTCGGCCGTCATACCAATACCCCTGTCGGAGATAGTAATGGTCTTTTTATCCTTATCTAATTGAATATCAATTCTTAATTCACCTAATTCCCCTTTTGCTTCCCCCAGGGAAGAGAGGGTTTTAAGCTTTTGGGTGGCATCCACCGCATTGCTGACAAGCTCTCTTATAAAAATGTCATGTTCGCTGTACAGGAACTTCTTGATGATCGGAAAAATGTTCTCTGTCTGGACGCGTATACTTCCTTTTTGCATGTTTTAAAGTCGTTTAATGGTTACTCTTTGGCCCTGGAGGCTGCCCCGCCTCGAATAGGCTGGCCCGGGCCAAAACCTGTCAACAAACCCAATGCCATTCCCGGGAAGCCTGACACACTGTCAAGTCGCCCTGATCAACCCTATCCCAACCCTACCTTCCCCATCCAATCCCGTTCTCCCGCTGTCCCTGTCCAAATCTCCTTGCTTCGCCCTCCATTTTTCCTCCAGTCCCGTTTTTCTCCCTAATTTTACCCCCTTCCCGCGCCCAAAACTTTATTCCCCCCGGCGTTGGCCCTTTCCCCCAAAAATCCTACCTTTGCAACCCATTTTGATTATTTCTAATTTTTAAACAAAAAACAGGGATCATGAACAATTACGAATTGATGGTGATTTTTACCCCTGTGCTATCTGAGGAGGACTACAAAGCCGCCCAGAAAAAATACACTGCCTTCATTAAAGACAATGGAGGTGCGGTGGTGCACGAAAATCCCTGGGGTCTGAAATCACTGGCGTATCCCATCGAGAAAAAAACCACAGGCTTGTACTGGGTTCTCGAGTACAGTGCGCCATCCGACTTCAATGAGCGACTGAATATTCAGATTCGCCGCGACGAAACCGTGTTACGTTTCATGGCTACAAAGCTCGATAAATACGCCGTCGAGTACAATGCCAAAAAGAGAAGTGGTGTACCGACAGGAACTGAAAAAGTAGGAGTTTAAACCATGGCAAAAGCAAATGAAATCAAGTATTTAACAGCCATTAAACCCGAGAAGCGCGCCAAGAAATTCTGCCGCTTCAAGAAATATGGTATTAAATACATCGACTACAAGGATGCTGAATTCCTCAAGAAGTTCCTGAACGAGCAAGGCAAATTATTGCCCCGTCGTATCACCGGCAACTCCCTGAAATATCAGCGCAAAGTATCTGACGCGGTAAAGAAAGCCCGCCAGATGGCCCTGTTACCTTACGTAACAGACCTTTTAAAGTAACCTCACCCTAATCCCGTCCCTCATTGGGAATGGGCAGACAGTTCGCAATTTAGCTCCCCGTGAGCTTCGCAGGTTGCGGATTGGGACTACGGTGAACAAAAAACAAAACATGGAAGTCATTTTAATTGCAGACGTAGATAACCTGGGCGCAGCACATGAAAAAGTGAGCGTAAAGAATGGTTATGCTCGTAACTACTTGATTCCGCGCAAGTTAGCAGTAGAGGCCAACCCCTCCAATCTGAAACAGCTGGAAGAAAGAATGAAACAGATCGCGAAGAAGGAAGCCAAAATGATGGCCGAGATCAATAAGGTGATCGAGGTCCTGAAAGCTTCTCCTCTCAAGATTGGAGCCAAGACAGGCACCAGCGGCAAGATCTTCGGTAGCGTCACTTCCGTACAGCTGGCCCGCGCTATTCGCGACCAGAAAGGATACGATATCGATCGCCGTAAGATCCACATCATCGATGAGGTGAAGGAGCTGGGTACCTTCAAGGCCAAGGTCGATTTCGGTAATCACCACGAAACAGAGGTGGAATTTGAAGTTTCAGCTGAATAGTGTACGGGAATTGGTCTACTCCAAAATATAGCCCAATTCCGCAAACCGCTAATGTTTGAGGCCTTCGTTGGATGAACTTCGAAAGCTCCGCCTCGGTCGGGACCTGTGGCCCTGGACGAGCCGCTTGTAGCGTTTCCAGCTATAGATTATTAGAAGAAATACCCAAATACTTCGAGGCCCGTGAATAAATCACGGGCTTTTTTATTGATATTCGATGACTGGGGGTTGATCCTTAAAAATAATCAAAAGGCGTCTGTACAAAATCGTTTTTTCAGATGGATAAAACCCGCTGGAATACTGACCAACACTAAATCCTATCAAATTGGGGATAAATTAGAATAAGTAATAAAAATTCCTATCTTTACAAAAGCTCTATTGTTTATTGGCCGTATTATGCGCTGTCGTAACTTTCTTTTCAGTCAGATCCCTCAGTTCATCGTATTCTCAATAGTATAGAGTGAGTTTTTTTCATTTTTTAATTTTTTGTACAATGAACATTTATGTAGGCAACCTCTCTTGGCAAATGACCGATGAGGATCTCAGGAACCTTTTTGAACAACACGGCACTGTTGCTTCAGCCAAGATCGTCAAGGACAAAGTTTCCGGACGTAGCAAAGGCTTCGGCTTTGTTGAAATGGAAGACGACGGCGAAGCTCAACAGGCTATCACTAACCTGTACGACAGCGAAGTGATGGGTCGTAAGATCATCGTTAACGAATCACAGCCTAAACAACAAGGCGGTGGCGGCGGTGGCTTCAAAAAGAGAAGCTTTGGCGGCGGCGGCGGTGGCGGCGGCTACAAGAAAGGTGGTTACGATCGCGGCGGTGGCGGCGGCTACAACAGGGATTATTAATTATTACGATCAATATATCTCTTTGTCAAAATCCTTTCCAGTTCGGAAAGGATTTTTTATTTTCAGCCCTGCGGTTCGAAGGAAAAGTACCTTCGGGCAACCGACCTGTGGTCGGTTTTAGTCTCATTTTAATGCGTGCTAAAGGATTAAACCTTTAACTTGGCTTTCTCAAAACTTGCCTTATGCATCGCAGAAAATTCCTACAGGATGTTTCCCTGGCTACTGCCGGCCTGACAATTATCAATTTCCCCGTCCGTGGCAAAATGGCACCCAGCAACAAGGTCATCGTGGGTGTAATGGGCGTCAATAGCCGCGGCGCCTATCTGGCCAAATCCTACTCGCAATTGCCAAACGTGGAAGTAGCATATATCTGTGATGTGGAGGAAAAGGCACTGCAGAATGGGATGGATGCATTGAAGGACGCTCCCCGCAAGCCCACT
>Ga0268264_10004642_pt1 | contig 11672 bp, 9 predicted proteins | sample KBSSwiS32_FD_190357 | JGI IMG/M metagenome (GOLD analysis project Ga0268264, IMG submission 190357) | Switchgrass rhizosphere microbial communities from Kellogg Biological Station, Michigan, USA - KBS Switchgrass S3-2 (SPAdes) (version 2) | ecosystem: Host-associated > Plants > Roots >... | reverse complement strand
CGGATGCAACGCCAGCTCGCGGCCGTCGAGCTCGGCGTAGATCGCTTGCGCCTGGGCGGCTAGCGCGCGCGCTCTCTGGTTGGCAAGGAACCGCGGCCGGCCGACCTGCAGTGTCACCGTCGTTTCGGTGTCGGCGACGAGGTGGCCGGCCTTGACCCTCTCCTGCAACGCGGCGCGGAGCCGATCGTCGGCGCCCGGCGCCGTCAGGCGGACGTCGGCACGGGCGGTCGCTTTCTCCGGGATCTGGTTGCTGACCACGCCCGCCTGCGCCATCGTCCAGTTCAGCTGCGCGCCCGGGATGCCGCGGGCGATGTCGCGGGTCTGCTGCAGCTGATAGGCGAGCTCGATCAGGGCATTGCGTCCCGCCTCGGGCGCGGCCCCCGCGTGCGCCGATCGCCCCTTGACCTCTAGGATTGCGGTCGCCGTTCCCGCGGCGCCGAGCAACAGGCCCTCGGTCCTGGCGACTGCCTTCGCGCCCGTCGGCTCGGCCGAGAAAACGTAGTCGTGCTGCTCGGCGAGCTGCGCGATCGTCTCGCCCGACGTCGTCGAGCCGACCTCCTCGTCGTGGTTGAAGAGCACCGTGAGCTGCGCGTAGTCGCGCCAGCCGGCGTCCTTCAGGATCGCCAGCGAATGGAGGATGACGGCAATGCCGCCCTTGTCGTCGGCAATGCCGGGACCGTAGAGCTTGTTGCCGTCCTGGCGGTACGGTTCGGCGGCGAGCGTTCCGGCCGGGTAGACCGTGTCCATGTGGGCGATCAGCATGAGCTTTTTCGTGCCGGTGCCGCTGAAGCTGCCCTTGACCATCGACCCGGGGCCGCGCGCCGGCGCGATCCGTTCGGTGCGTGCGCCAAGCGCCTGCAGGCGCGCCTCGACATAGCCAGCTATCTTCGCCAGACCGACGGCGTCGGTGCTTCCCGACTCGATGAGCACCATGTCCTTCAGGCTCGCGATGACAGCCGGCTGGGCCGCGTTCGCCGCGGCCCGGAGCGCCGGGTCGGCCGGCGCGGCGCAAGGCGCGGCGGCGGCGACGAGCAGGAGTCCCGCCACGGCGACTCGCGCCGGCGACGGTCTTGAGCAGGTCGAGGCAGGCATGGCGGCTCCGGTGCGATGGACCGGCGGATGGTAGCCAGCCGCCGCGCGCCCGTTGGGCACACCCCTTGCCGAATTTCGCCGAGCGTCGCGCCGCGACGATGTTTCACTGAAGGGGTTGCCATGGCCGACTCGAACGAGCTGTTCGACGTTGACGAGGACAAAGACGCAAGCGACGACGACGCGCCCGCCGCCGGCGCGGTCTCCCTGCTCTCTGCCGACCATGCCGAGGTCAGGCAGATGTTCGAGACCTACCGCCAGCTCGTCGACGAGAACGCCGACGACGAGCAGCGCGGCGAGCTCGCGCGCCGGATCTGCTCGATGCTCACCGTTCACGCCGAGATCGAAGAGGAGATCTTCTATCCGGCGATGCGCGAGAACGTCGACGACGACCTCCTCCTCGACGAGGCCGAGGTCGAGCACGCGGCGGCCAAGGACCTGATCGAGCAAATCGAGGGCATGGACCCGGGCGACGCTCTGTACGACGCCAAGGTGATCGTCCTCGGCGAGTACGTCGACCACCACGCCCAGGAAGAGGAGAACGAGCTCTTCCCGCAGGCAGAGAAGTCGGGGCTCGACCTCGACGACCTCGGCGCCGAGCTGGCCAGCCGCAAGCGCGAGCTGATGGCAACGCTCGCCGACGAGTAGGTCGATCCGCGCTGGCGGCGCGGCGCGCCGATCTCAGGCGGCGTTCTGCGCCGCGACCAGGTCGGCGTCGATCTTCGCCGCGCGCGCGAACGCCGGACGCGACGTGACCCGGCCGATGTAGCCGGCGACGACCGGCGACTCGGGGACGAGCTTGAACATCGTCGTCCAGCGCAGGGCGGTTGCCCAGAGCACGTCGGCGGCGGTGAAGCGTTCGCCGAGCAAGAACGGCCCGGCGGCGAGCTGGTCGGTGAGTGTCTTCAGCATCGTGTCGTAGTCGCCGTACGGCGCGGTCGACGGCGGTGCCGGCTCCCGCTTCATCGAGCGGTCGACCAGCGCCGGCTCGAACGACGAGCCGTAGAAGAAGAGCCAGCGCAGATAGGGGCCGCGCAGCGGATCGCCGATCGCCGGCGTGATTCCTGCCTCCGGATAGAGGTCGGCGAGGTAAGCGTAGACGGCGCCCTGCTCGGTGACGAGCGCGCCATCGTGGACGATCGCCGGCACCTTGCCCATCGGATTGACGGCGAGATAGTCGGCCCGACGCTGCTCGCCCTTCTTCAGGTTCAGGACGTGCAGCTCGTAGTCGGCGCCGAGCTCCTCGAGCAGGATCAGCACGCCGGCGGAGCGCGATTGCGGCGAATGGAAGAACGTGACGTGGCGGTGGGCGGCGGGCATCGACGGGCTCCTTGAACGGATCGATCAGGCTACGCGCGCGAACGCTTCGTCGAGGCGGGCAGCCATCGCCGCCTTGGTGGCGGCGTCGACGAAGCTTGCGTCGAAGCTGTTCTTCGCGAGCGCATACGCATCGGCCACGCCGAGCTGCGGCAGCGCGTCGAAGGTGGCGATGAAGTTGTCGTTGACGTAGCCGCAGAAGTAGGCGGGGTCGTCCGAGTTGATGGTCGCCTTGATGCCGGCGCGCAGCAGATCGGCGAGGTTGTGGTCGGCGAGCCGGTCGAAGACGCGCAACTTGAGGTTCGACAGCGGGCAGACGGTCAGCGCGACGCCCTCGCGCGCGAGCCGCTCGACCAGCCTCGGGCTCTCGACGCAGCGAACGCCGTGATCGATCCGCTCCGCGTGCAGCACGTCGAGGGCGCTCTCGATGTAGGCCGGCGGTCCCTCCTCGCCGGCGTGGGCGACGCGGTGCAGGCCGAGCGCGCCGGCCCGGTCGAAGACGCGCGCGAATTTTTCCGGCGGGTGGCCGCGCTCGCTGCTGTCGAGGCCGACGCCGACGAAGTGCTCGCGCCACGGCAGCGCGGCGTCGAGCGTCGCGATCGCCTCGTCTTCGCTCAGGTGGCGCAAGAAGCACAGGATCAGCGCGCTCGTCACGCCGAGCTCGCGCCGGGCCCGCTCGCCCGCGGCGGCCAGCCCGCGGATGACGGTGCCGATCGGCACGCCGCGCGCGGTGTGCGTCTGCGGGTCGAAGAAGATTTCCGCGTGGACCACGTGGTCGGCGGCGGCGCGGCGGAAATACGCCGTCGCCATCGCCTCGAAGTCGCTCTCGTGCAGGAGCACGCTCGCGCCGGCGTAGTAGATGTCGAGGAAGCTCTGCAGGTCGGTGAAGTCGTACGCCGCGCGCAACGCGTCGACGCTTGGGTAGGCGAGCGCGACGCCGTTCTTCTGCGCCAGCTCGAAGATCAGCTCGGGCTCGAGCGTGCCCTCGATGTGCAGGTGCAGCTCGGCCTTGGGCATCGCGCGCAGCAGCTCGGGCAGGCGCTGGCGCGGGATGCGAGCGAAGTCAGGAAGCATGTCGGGGACGATCCTTCGCTGCTCGGAACGACCGGGCGGGGGCCGCGCGCCGGCGGCCCGCGCCCTCCTCACCTCACTTCTTCTCGCCGCCCGGAACCTGGCCCTCGACGCCCTTGACGAAGAAGTTGATGCCGCCGAGGAACTTGTCGTCGGCGCTGGCGCCGGCGGCGAGCATCTCCTTGCCGTCGTTGCTCGTGATCGGGCCCTTCCAGATCACGAAGCTGCCGTCCTTCAGGCCCGACTTGACGGTCTCGACCTTGGTCTTGACGTCGGCCGGCACCTTCTCGGAGATCGAGACGATGTCGATCGCGCCTTCCTTGACGCCCCACCACGTGTGGCCGCCGCCCTGCCACTTGCCGTCGAGCGCGTCCTGCGTCGCCTTCTTGTAGTACGGCACCCAGTTGATGACCGCCGACGCGAGGTGCGCGTTGGGGGCGTACGCCGTCATGTCGCTGTCCCAGCCGAAGGCGTACTTGCCGGCCTTGCCGGCGGTCTGCAGCACGGCCGACGAGTCGGTGTTCTGCATCAGCACGTCGGCGCCGCCGTTGATGAGCGACTGCGCGGCGGCGGTCTCGTTCGGCGGGTCGAACCACTTGTTGACCCAGACGACCTTGGTCTTGACGTTCGGGTTGACCGACTGCGCCCCCATCGTGAAGCTGTTGATGTTGCGGACGACCTCGGGGATCGGCACCGAGCCGACGACGCCGAGCGTGTTGGTCTTGGTCATGCCGCCGGCGATCACGCCGGCCATGTACGCGCCCTCGTAGGTGCGCGAGTCGTAGGTGCGCATGTTGGGCGCCTGCTTGTAGCCGGTCGCGTGCTCGAACTTGACGTCGGGCGTGTCGCCGGCGACCTTGAGCATCGGCTCCATGTAGCCGAACGTGGTGCCGAAGATCAGCTTGTTGCCCTGGCTCGCCATGTCGCGGAAGACCCGCTCGGCGTCGGCCGCCTCCGGAACGTTCTCGACGTAGGACGTCTGGATCTTGGCGCCGAATTCCTTCTCGATCGCCTTCCTCGCGTTGTCGTGCGCGAACGTCCAGCCGCCGTCGCCGACCGGGCCGACGTACGCGAACGCGATCTTCAGGGCGCCGCTCGCCGGCGCGGCCGGGGCTGCCACCGTGGTCGTCGTGGTGGTGGTGCTCGTCGTGCCGGCGGGCGTCGTCGTGGTCGTCGTCTTCTCTTCCTTGCTGCAGCCAGACAGCATCGCGAGCGCGGCGAGCGAGCCCCATCCCGCGAGTTGGACGAAGGACCGTTTCGAGAGTCGAGTCATGGTGGCTCCAGTGGTGATTTGGCCGGGATGAGGGGGCGCGGCGAAGCGGCGATTATTGCGGCTATCCGGGGAAGAACGGCTTGCCGATCGACGCCGGCATGTTGACGCGGATGAAGGCAGCGTTCCTCGAGATCAGGACGAGCACGAGGATGGTCGCCAGGTACGGCAGCATGGTCAGGAACTGGCTCGAGATCTGCACGCCCTCGCCCTGCAGCTGCAGCTGCAGCATCGTCACGCCGCCGAAGAGGTAGGCGCCGAGCAGCACCCGCGCCGGCCGCCAGGTCGCGAAGGTCGTGAGCGCGAGGGCGATCCAGCCCTTGCCTGCCGTCATTCCCTCGACCCAGAGGTGGGTGTAGACGACCGACACGTAGACGCCGGCGATGCCGCACAGAGCGCCGCCGACGACGAGTGCGGCGAGCCGGATCCTGCGCACCGGATAGCCGAGTGCGTGCGCCGACTCCGGCGATTCGCCGACCGCACGCAGGACCAGTCCGGCGCGCGAGCGATAGAGGAACCAGGCGATCGCGACGGTCAGCGCGATCGCGACGTAGACCAGCGGATGCTGGCGAAAGAGCGCCGGGCCGACGAACGGGAGGTCGCCGAGCACCGGGATGTGGAAGGTGTGCTGCTCGCCGAGCTTTTCCTGCGTGTAGCGGATGCCGACGAAGGCCGAGAAACCGGCGCCGAAAAGGCTGAGGGCGAGGCCGGTGGCGTACTGGTTGGTGTTGAGCCAGGTCACTAGGATGCCGAAGGCGGCCGCCAGCACCGCTCCGGCGACGGCGCCGGCGCCGAAGGCGAGCCAGTCGCTGCCGGTGTGGACGGCGGTCGCGAAGCCGGCGATCGCCGCGACCAGCATGATCCCTTCGGCACCGAGGTTGACGACGCCGGCGCGCTCGTTGATGAGGAGGCCCAGCGCCGCGAAGGCGAGCACCGTGCCCGAATTGAGCGTGGCCGCGAGAAGAAGCGCGAACTGGTCCATCAGACGCCCCCGCGGGCCGGCAGCGATGTCGACGCGACGACGGGATTGAGCGGCGCGTCGTCGCCGGGGGCCGCGCTCGCCGGCGCCACGGGCGCGACTCGCGCCGGCTTCCAGCGCAGGCGATAGGCGATCAGGGTGTCGCACGCGAGCAAAGCGAACAGGAGCAGGCCCTGGAACACGCCGGTCAGCGACTTCGGCAGGCCGAGGCGCGACTGCGCGAGCTCGCCGCCGATGTAGAACATGCTCATCAGGATCGCCGAGAAGACGATGCCGACCGGATGGAGGCGTCCGACGAAGGCGACGATGATGGCGGCGAAGCCGTAGCCCGCCGGCACATGCGGCGTCAGCTGGCCGAGCGGCCCGGCGACCTCGAGGCCGCCGGCGAGCCCGGCCATCCCGCCCGAGATCAGCAGCGACGACCAGAGCGCCTTGCGCGACGAGAAGCCGGCGTAGCGCGCCGCCGCCGGCGCGAGCCCGCCGACCTGGAGCTGGAAGCCCGCGTAGGTGCGAAAGAGCAGCACCCAGAACGCGGCGACCGCGGCGAGCGCGATCAGCACGCCGACGTTGACGCGAAAGCCGGTGAAGAGCTTGGGCACCTGCGTCGACTTCAGGAAGGTGATCGTCTGCGGGAAGTTGTAGCCGGCCGGATCCTTCCAGGGGCCGTAGACGAGGTAGTTCAGCAGCTGCTCGGCGACGTAGACGAGCATCAGGCTGACCAGAATCTCGTTGGCGTTGAAGCGGTCGCGCAGCAGCGCCACGACCCCCGCCCAGCACATCCCGCCGACGACGCCGGCGACGATCACCGGGACGAAGAACCAGGCACCCGTCGCCGGCGTCGCCTGCATCGCCACGCCGCTCGCGAACAGGGCGCCGACGATGAACTGCCCTTCGGCGCCGATGTTCCAGACGTTCGAGCGAAAGCAGACCGCGAGGCCAAGCGCGATCAGCAGCAGCGGCGTCGCCTTGACGGCCAGCTCGGTGAGCGCATAGACGCTCTTCACCGGCTCGACGAAGAAGACGGCGAGGCCGCGCAGCGGGTCCTTGCCGAGGAGGAGGAACAGGCACGTGCCGATGACGACGGTGATCGCGAGCGCGATCAGCGGCGACGCGATCGACATCGCCCGCGACGGCTCGGGACGGACCTCAAGCTTCAGCATAGCTCGCGCTCGATCGGCGCTCCCAGAGGCCGCTCATCCATTCGCCGATGCGCTCGATCGTCGCCTCGGCGGTCGCGATGCTCGGCGAGACGCGCCCCTGCGCGATGACGACGAGGCGGTCGCAGATCTCGAACAGCTCGTCGAGCTCTTCGCTGACGACGAGGACGGCACAGCCGGCGTCGCGCAGCGCGAGCAGCTCGCCGCGGATCTGCGCCGCCGCGCCGACGTCGACGCCCCAGGTCGGCTGCGAAACGACGAGCAGCTTCGGCGCGGCGTCGATCTCGCGGCCGACGATGAACTTCTGCAGGTTGCCGCCGGACAGGCTCTTGGCCGCGGACCTCGGACCGCCGGCCTTGACGTTGAAGCGGCGGATCAGCGACTCGGCGAGCGCGGCGACGTCGCCGACGCGGATCCAGCCGCCGGCGCCGACCGCGCGCGTTCGCGTCAGCAGCGTGTTCTGCGCGAGCGAGAGCGTCGGCACCGCGCCGCGGCCGAGCCGCTCTTCCGGGACGAAGTGCAGTCCCGCGTCGCGCCGCGAGCGCGGCGAGGCGCGCGCGATGTCGCGGTCGAACAGCGTAATCGATCCGGCGCGGGAACGCCGATCCTCGCCCGAGATCGCCGCCATCAGCTCCTGCTGGCCGTTGCCCGAGACGCCGGCGATGCCGACGACCTCGCCGGCGCGGACGTCGAAGGAGATCTTCTCGAGGGTGGTGCCGAACGGGTCTTCCTTGGCGAGAGAGAGGTCGCGCACCGCGAGCACGACCGCGCCCGGCTGCGCGGCGCGATGCTGCAGCTGCGGCGGCTCGGCGCCGATCATGAGGCGCGACAGGCTGGCGTTGGTCTCCTGCGTGGGATCGACCTCGCCGGTGACCTTGCCGCCGCGCAGCACCGTGCAGTGATGGCACAACGACCGGATCTCGTCGAGCTTGTGCGAGATGTAGAGGATCGAGCACCCTTCGGCGGCGAGCTTGCGCAGCGTGACGAAGAGCGTCTGCACCGCCTGCGGCGTCAGCACCGACGTCGGCTCGTCGAGGATCAGGAGCTTGGGCGCGGTCATCAGCGCGCGAACGATCTCGACGCGCTGCTTCTCGCCGACCGAGAGCGTGTGCACCGGTCGCACCGGGTCGACGTCGAGGCCGTACTCGCCGGCGACCTTCCTGATCCGTGCCGTGACCTCGGCCAGCGAGAGCGACTTGTCGAGGCCCAGCCACACGTTCTCGGCCGCGGTCAGCGTGTCGAACAGGCTGAAGTGCTGGTAGACCATGCTGATGCCGAGCGCCCTCGCCTCGGCCGGCGACGCGACCTCGACGCGGTCGCCGTTCCAGCGAATCTCGCCGGCATCGGGCCGGACCGCGCCGTAGATGATCTTCATCAGCGTCGACTTGCCGGCGCCGTTCTCGCCGAGGACGGCGTGGATCTGGCCCGGCGCGACGCGCAGGCTGACCCGGTCGTTGGCCTTCACCGCCGGGTACGACTTGCTGATGTCGACGAGCTCGAGACGAAGCATCGAAGGATCCGGGGAAGTCAGCCGCCTTCGCGATCGTAATGGGCCCGGCCGGCGACGAAGGTCGTGACGAGGTTGCGTTCGTCGGCCAGCGTCATCCAGGCGAACAGGCGCTCATGCAAGGTGCGGGCCACGGCGGCGCGCCGGGTCGCCACGGCGCCGACCGCGGTGTCCCAGACGCAGACGTCCGCCAGGGTGCCGACGTCGAACGAGCCGATCTCGCCGTCGAGGCCGAGCGCCGCTGCTGCGCCGCGCGTCGCCGCGTGCAGCGCCTTCCACGCCGTCAGCCGCTCGCCCGCGAGGGCCTGGATCTTGTAGGCATCGGCCATGTTGCGCAGCATCGACAGGCTCGTTCCGCCGCCGACGTCGCTGGCCAGGCTGACGCGGACGCCGGCCGCCTCGGCGGCGCGCCAGCCGAACAGGCCGCTGCCGAGGAACAGGTTCGACGACGGCGAGTGGGCGATCTGGGCGCCGGCCGCCGCGATCGCGGCGCGATCGGCATCGTCGAGCCAGATGCCGTGCGCGAACACGCTCTTCGCATGGAGCAGGCCGACCGCCGTGTAGACGTCGAGGTAGCTGCGCGCTTCCGGGAACAACTCGTGCACCCAGCGCACCTCGGCCCGGTTCTCGGCGACGTGCGTCTGCAGGTAGAGCGAAGGGTCGGCGCGGCAGAGCCGACCGGCGAGCGCGAGCTGCTCGCGCGAGCTGGTCGGCGCGAAGCGGACGGTCACGGCGTAGGCCAGACGGGAGCGACCGTGCCAGCGCGCGATCAGCGCCTCCATCTCGCGCTCGGCAGTGGCGACGTCGTCGACGAGGTCGGCCGGCGCGTTGCGGTCCATCAGCACCTTGCCGGCGATGACGCGCATGCCGCGCGCCTCGGCGGCGGCGAAGAGCGCATCGACCGACGTCGCGTGGACGGTCGGGAAGACGACCGCCGAGGTCGTTCCGTGCGCGAGCAGCGCATCGAGGAAGTGCGCCGCGCCGGCTTCGGCATGCGCACTGTCGGCGTGGCGAGCCTCGGCCGGGAAGGTGTGCGTCGTCAGCCAGTCCAGGAGCTCGCTGCCGTAGCTTGCGATGACGTCGATCTGCGGGCTGTGCACGTGGGTGTCGACGAAGCCCGGCAGGACGAGGCGGCCGCCGTGGTCGTGACGCTGCCAGCCCTCGCCGGGCGGCTCGGCCTGGACGGCGACGATGCGGTCGCCCTCGGCGAGCAGCCAGTGATCGGGCCGAAAGCGCACCGCCGGCGAATCGACGTCGCCCCAGGCCGGCTCGGCGCTGAAGTCGAGCAGGTCGCCGTGAATGGCGATGCGCGCCGGGGTGGCAAGGCGGGGTGGCATGCGAATCGCGTGTATACCATCGGTGTCAGCCATGTCGATCCGTCCGATGTCGAGCCGTCCGATCCGCTTCTTCCACCGCGGCGCGGTCGTCGAGGTCGACGGCGCCGCGCCGACGCGCACCGTCCTCGACTGGCTGCGCGAGGACGCGCGCTGCACCGGCACCAAGGAAGGCTGCAACGAAGGCGACTGCGGTGCCTGCACGGTCGTCATCGGCGAGCTCGCGCCCGCCGGCGTGGCGAGCGACGACATCGTCGGCGGGCTGCGCCTGCGCGGCGCCAACGCCTGCATCCAATTCCTGCCGACGCTCGACGGCAAGGCGCTCTTCACGGTGGAGGACCTGCAAGGCGCTGAAGGCGCGCTCCATCCGGTGCAGCAGGCGATGGTGGCGTGCCACGGCTCGCAGTGCGGCTTCTGCACCCCCGGCTTCGTGATGTCGCTCTGGGCGACCTACCAGCACCATGGTGCCCGCGGCACCCGGCCTTCGCGCCAGCAGATCGCCGACGAGCTGTCGGGCAATCTCTGCCGCTGCACCGGTTACCGCCCGATCCTCGATGCCGGCGAGCGGATGTTCGACCTTGCCGCGGCGCCGCTCGACGCCGCGCCGGTGGTCGCCGCGCTGACCTCGCTGCGCGACGCCGCGCCGCTGCGAAGCGTCGGCGCGAACGGCGCCGAATTCATCGCGCCGCGCACGCTCGACGACTTCGCCGCGGCCCTTCTGACCCGGCCCGATTCGCGCATCCTGGCCGGCTCGACCGACATCGGCCTGTGGGTGAACAAGATGTTCCGCGACCTGCCCCGCCTCGTGTACATCGGCGCGGTCGACGAACTGAAGCGGATCGACGAGCGCGACGGCGTTCTCTCGATCGGCGCGGGAGCGTCGCTCGAGGACGCGTGGCGCGCGCTCGTCGCGCGCTGGCCGACGCTCGCCGAGATGTGGCTCCGCTTCGCCGGCATGCCGCTGCGCCACACCGGGACGATGGGCGGCAACGTCGCCAACGGCTCGCCGATCGGCGACTCGGCGCCGGTGCTGATGGCGCTCGACGCGTCGCTCGTCCTGCGTCGCGGCGAAGCGACCCGGCGCGTCCGTCTCGCCGACTTCTACACCGGCTACATGAAGAACCTGCTCGCGCCGAGCGAGTTCGTGCAGGCGATCGAGGTGCCGCTCGCGTCGCGGGCGACGCTGCGCGCGTACAAGATCTCGAAGCGCTTCGACTGCGACATTTCCGCGGTCTGCGCCGGGCTGGCCATCGAGCTCGACGCCGACGGCACGGTGGCCGCGGCGCGGCTCGCGTTCGGCGGCATGGCAGCGACCGTGCAGCGCGCGGCGCGCGCCGAAGCTGCGCTCGTCGGCGCGGCGTGGGACGAAGCCGTCGTCACCGCCGCTCAGGCCGCGCTGGCCGGCGACTTCGTCCCTCTCACGGACATGCGGGCGAGCGCAGCCTACCGCCTGCAGGTCGCGCAGAACCTGCTCAGGCGCTTCTGGCTCGAGACGCGAACGAACGCGCCGCTCGCGGCGGACGAGTCGAGCGTGTGGAGCGCGATGGCGCATGTCCTTCCCACGCCGCGCGCCGAGGCGACGCCGTGAACCGCTCGCTCGATCCGCAGTGGCTGCGCCCCGCTGCAACGCCCGCCGGCGCGACGACACCGACCGCGGCCGGGACCGGCGTCGGCGCTGCGCTGCCGCACGAGTCGGCGCACCTGCACGTCGCCGGCGCTGCACCCTACGTCGACGACCTGCCCGAGCTCGCCGGCACGCTGCACGCGGCGCTCGGCCTCTCGCCGGTCGCGCACGGCCGCCTCGTCGCCGTCGATCGCGAGCGCATCGCGGCGATGCCGGGCGTCATCGCGGTGCTGGTCGCCACCGACATTCCCGGCGCGAACGACTGCGGGCCGGTCGTCCACGACGATCCGATCCTCGCCGACGGGGTCGTCCACTACCTTGGCC
>Ga0268264_10004636_pt1 | contig 11677 bp, 7 predicted proteins | sample KBSSwiS32_FD_190357 | JGI IMG/M metagenome (GOLD analysis project Ga0268264, IMG submission 190357) | Switchgrass rhizosphere microbial communities from Kellogg Biological Station, Michigan, USA - KBS Switchgrass S3-2 (SPAdes) (version 2) | ecosystem: Host-associated > Plants > Roots >... | reverse complement strand
CGGCGGCAGTGCGCCCCGGATCGACCGCCGGCGTGCGGGCGACGTGCGCTGCGCCGTTCGGCGCCGACGTCTTGCTGTCGCCGCGCAGCGCGGCGGCGAGCGACGCGAGCGCAGGCGACGCGGGTCCGCTGCGGTTCAGCGTCCACGCGCCGGCCGCGAGCACGATGGCGCCGAGCGCCGCGAAGGCGACGACGATCGTGCGCGGATCGGCAGCGCGGCGAGTGCGTGGCGCGAGCGGCGGCCCGGCGGCGGCGCCCGTGCTCGCCGGCTCGCGCTCGGCGGATGGTTCGAGCGACTCCGACTCCGACGCCCCTGTGGGCTCGCGGTCCCGATCGTCGGCGTCGGCACCGATGGACGCGTCGCCGAAGGAGCCGTCGTCGAGACGACGCTCGCGGCGCGGTGCGACGCGCCGCGATGGCGGCGCGACCTCGCCGCGCAGCACGCGCCGCACCGACTCGACGTCGTGCGGCCGCTCGTCGGGCGCCATCGCGAGCATCCAGTCGATCGTCGCCAGCAGCGGGCCGCCCTGCGTGCCCTCGTCGCCGCACGCGAGCACCGGCAGCGCGTCGTCGACGGCACGCACGACCGAAGGCGTCGGTGCGTTGCCGAGCCATGCAAAGTACAGCGTCGCGCCGAGCGCGTAGAGATCGGTCCACGGTCCCTGGCGCAGTTCGACGTCGTTCGCGTACTGCTCGACCGGGGCGAAGGGCGGCTTCAGCACCGCGCTCAGGAACTGCGAGCCGTTGCCGATCACGCGCCGCGCCGCGCCGAAGTCGAGCAGCACCGGCCGGCCATTCGGCAGGATCAGGATGTTGTCCGGCGAAATGTCGCGATGAAAGACGCCCTGGCGATGCAGCACCTCGAGCGCGTCGAGCAGCGGCCCGGTGAGGGCGACGAGCCACGCTTCGTCGGGCGGCCCCGACATGTCGAGGCGGACGTCCTTCAGCGTCGACCCGGGATAGTGCTGCATCGCCATGTACGCGGTGTCGTTGGCGCGCCAGAAGCGGTGCACTTTGACGAGCGAAGGATGGTCGAAGCTCGCGAGCAGCCGCGCTTCGCTCAGGAACGAGTCGAGGCCGCGCTCGAACGTCGGCGCGAACTCCGCCGAGCGCAGCGTGACCGGCATGCCGTCGCGGCGGCCGGCGAGCGCCGCGGGCATGTATTCCTTGATCGCGACGCGGCGGACGAGGACATGGTCGTACGCGAGGTAGACGATGCCGAACGCGCCCATGCCGAGCACGCTCAGGATCTCGAACTCGTCGAGCCGGGTGCCCGGCGGCAGCGCGTCGTGGAGCGCGACGCGCTTCGGCCCCGTCGGATGGCGGGAGTCGGGAGCCGTCGAGGGCCAGGGAGTGTCGGACATGGCCTTTGCGTCGCGGGTGCGACGCCAGCGCGAACGCTGCAACGCCGCCAGGGCCGATTCTCCGCCGATGCGGCGACCGGCGCAGGCGCACGACGACCCGGGTCGCATGCCCGCCGTCGCGGGGCAAACAGCGCGCCCAAGCGCGCGCCGCTCATCGGATGGCGACGCGGGGCGGCGTCAGCCGACCACCAGCCCGGCGAGCGCGACGAGCCCGAGCCCGAGCGCGGCGAGCGCGTCGCCGGCGATCAGTCCGCCGCCGAACAGAGACGTCGCCGTCATGTCGGACGGCAGCTCGCCGTCGTCGCCGGGCGCGTCGCGCCGCTTGCGCCGCGCGGCGCGCGCTTCGATCAGGCTGGCAAAGACACCGCCGGCGCCGAGCCAGAGCGACGTCGCCAGGTTGACGAAGCCGCCGAACGAGAGCGCGTACGGCGACGACAGCAGCGTCGAATCGAGGACGAAGTCGACCGCGCCGCCGGCGCGCGTCTGCTTGTAGCGGCGCCAGCGCTCGCTCGTGAAGACGGCCTTGCGGACGAGCTCGATCGCGAGCCCGGCGGCGAGGCCGACCCAGATCGCGGTGCGCTGGTAGGGCTTGTCGTCGGTCAGGCTCTTCAGGATGCCGACGAACTTGAACGTCATCGCCGCGTTCCACTGCGCCGGCTGCTGGCTCTCGCTCATCGCCGTCTGGTCGAGCTGGAGCACCGGGTAGGCGGCCATGAAGAGCTTGGCGAACGCGACCGCGAGCAGCGCGCCGACGAGGATGCCGGCGGCCTGGTAGCGGAACTGCATGACGCGGTTGGTGCCCAGGCGCGCGCCGGTCGAACGGTCCTGCTGCATGTCGCAGGCGACGCTCGTCGAGACGAGGAGCACGGTGCCCGCCATCAGGCCGACGATCGGGTCGCCGAGGCCGATCGCCGCCATGATGACGATCGAGACGACGAACGCCGACGAGATCGGGTTCGAGTCGCTGATGCCGAGCGAGATGCCGTTGACGAGCGCGAACACGCAGACGAGCACGATCGCGACGCAGAGGTAGAGCACCGGCTGGCGGAGGACGAAGTGGCCGATGGCGACGATCGCGCACGCCCAGCAGATCGCCCAGACGACGAGCCGCACGGTGTGGACGCGGCGCCAGCCGTGCACTTCGACGTCGGCGGGCGCAGCGCCGCTGGCGGCCGCCTCGCGCCAGCGCTGCGCGGCGCGCCAGAAGATCAGCGTCAGGTCGACGATTGCGGCGCCCATGATCGTGCCGAGCGCGATCAGGAACATGATCTTGCGCGGCGGGTCGTTGGCGCCGAGCCAGCCGATCGCGACGAGATGGGGCTTGAGCAGGATGCCGATGACGCCGCCGGTCACCGCGGCGAGGCCGATGCGCGCGCCGACGACCATGCCGGCGCCGAACGTCGACGTCGACAGCTCGATCGCGCCGAGGACGGCGACCTTCGCTGCGGCGACGCCGCCGACGAGCCCGGAGGCGACTCCGGAGCCGAGCAGCGCGACCGAGCGGCGCAGCAGCACCGGATCGGTGAGGGCCCGCAGGATGTTCGCGACCGCGAGGCCCGACGGGAACGTCAGCTTCATGCGGTCGACGAGGATCGGCGTGTACAGCATGCCGATGCCGGCGCCGAACATGCCGATCGCGAGCATGTAGACGACGAGCTGCCACATCGGGGGCTGCGGCAGGCCGAGCCAGACCATCGCCTGGATCAGCACGCCCATCGCGCTCATGCCGGCGACCGACGCCGCCGCGGTCTGGATGAAGTTGGCGCCGTGCTTGCCGTCGGCGCCGTAGCCGTACGTCACCGTCGAGCCGAGCAGTCCCGCGAGGACCTGGCCGCCGACGAAGAAGCCGATCGAGAAGTTCATGTACGACGCCGTCAGCCCGCCGAGCGGGCCGAGGACGAAGATGCCGAGCGCGAGCAGCAGCGCGTGGTACTTCCAGGTGTTCGGCGCCGGCAGCCAGTGCCAGCGCGGCGCGGCGGCAGCGTGCGGGTGCTCGGCCGGCGGCATCGGGATCGCGCTCATGGATGCGTCGCCATCTGCGGCCCTTTCGGCGCCGGCTGCGGCCGGCGCAGGTTGAGGAGGTTCGCGAACAGGATCAGCGCCGCACCGCCGACGGTGAAGACGTCGATCCGCTCGCCGAAGGCGAGCCAGCCGGCGACAGCGCTGAGCGGCACGCGCAGGAAGTCCATCGGCACGATCATCGTCGCCTCGGCGTGGCGAAGCGCTTGCGTCATGCACAAGTGCGAGTACGTGCCGCAGAGCGCGATGACGACGATCCACGGCCAGACCGCGGCGGTCGGCGTGCGCCAGACGACGAGCGCCGGAACAGCGCCGATCGCCGACTGCACGACGAGCATCCAGAAGACGATCGCGACCGGGCTGTCGGTGCGTGTCAGCGACTTGACGAGGATCACCGAGATCGCGAAGCCGACCGCCGCCGCGAGCGCGATCAGCTGGCCGGGGTCGACGTGGTCGACGCCGGGCCGCACGATGACGGCGACGCCGACGACGCCGAGCACGACCGCGACGACGCGCGCCGACCCGAGGCGCTCACCGAGGAACGAGACCGCGAGCAGCGCCGTCCAGATCGGCATCGTGAACTCGATCGCGACGACCTGCGCGATCGGGATCAGCGTCAGCGCGAAGAACCAGCCGAACTGCGCGGCGTAGTGGACGGCGTTGCGCGCCACCTGCTCGCCGAGACGCGACGTCGCGAGGCCGCGCACGCCGCCGCCCGCGTGGACGAGCGGCCAGAGGAGGACGAAGCCGAGCAGCGAGCGCATCTCCATGATCTGGAAGACATGGAGCGTTTTCGTCGCGGCGCGGCCGGCGACCGCCATCACCACCATCGCGGTCAGCCATCCGGCCATCCAGGCCGCGGCTTTGCGCGGAGAAGGATGGGCGGCCGTCATGGCAGCGATTCTGGCCGACGCGGCGCCGTCAGCGAGCCGGCATGGCCATCGCCGCAGCCCTCGGCGTGAAGCCGAAGGAGCCGCTCGCCGCTCGCCGCTGCGAACGACGATGATGCGGGTGCGGCGAGCGCCCGCATTGCGCAGGAGACGGCCATGGCGACGACCTCGTACGACGCGATCGTGATCGGCAGCGGCCAGGCCGGACCGCCGTTGGCGGTTCGCCTCGCCAAGTCGGGGATGCGCGTCGCGCTCGTCGAGCGCGAGCACCTCGGCGGCACCTGCGTCAACGACGGCTGCATCCCGACCAAGACGCTGGTCGCGAGCGCGCGCGCAGCGCACGTCGCGCGGCACGCCGCCGACTGGGGCGTCGCGGTCGGCGGAACGGTTTCGGTCGACATGCGCGCCGTCAAGGAACGCAAGGACCGCGTCGTCGCGCAGTCGATCGAGAACCTTCGCAAGTGGATCGCCGGCACCGAGCGACTGACGCTCGTCTGGGGCGCGGCCCGCTTCGTCGGGCCGCACCGGATCGCGGTGAACGGCGAGGTGCTCGACGCGCCGAAGATCTTCATCAACGTCGGCGGCCGGCCGACGCTGCCGCCCTGGCCCGGGATCGGCGACGTCGCGGTCCTCACCAACGTCTCGATGATGGCGATCGACACGCTGCCCGAGCACTTGATCGTCGCCGGCGGGAGCTACATCGGCCTCGAGTTCGCGCAGATGTACCGGCGCTTCGGCGCGCGCGTCACCGTCGTCGAGTACGGCGACCGGCTGATCGCGCGCGAGGATCCCGAGGTCTCGCGCGAAGTGCAGGCGATCCTCGAGCGCGAGGGCGTCGCGTTCCACCTCGACGTCAAGGACGCCAAGGTCGCGAAGGGGGCGGCGGGCCGCGTGCGGGTCTCCTTCGGCGGCGGCGGCGACGCGGTCACGCTCGACGGCAGCCACCTGCTCGCCGCCGTCGGCCGCAAGCCCAACAGCGACGAGCTCGGCCTCGAGGAGGCGGGCATCGCGACCGACGCGCGCGGCGTCATCGCCGTCGACGACGAGCTGCGCACGAGCGTCGAAGGCGTCTGGGCGCTCGGCGATGCGAACGGCCGCGGCGCGTTCACGCACACGTCGTACAACGACTTCCAGATCGTTGCCGCGAACCTGCTCGACGGCGCCAGCCGCAAGGTCACGGATCGGCTGACGGCGTACGCGCTCTTCACCGACCCGCCGCTCGGCCGCGTCGGCATGACCGAGGCCGAGGTGAAGAAGCGCGGCAAGCCGGCGCTCGTCGGCGTCATGCCGATGACGCGAGTCGGCCGCGCGCGCGAACGCGGCGAGACGCAGGGCTTCATGAAGGTGCTCGTCGATGCCGAGAGCGAGCGCATCCTCGGCGCCGCGCTGCTCTGCATCGAAGGCGACGAGATCGTCCATTCGATCCTCGACGTCATGGCCGCCGAGGCGTCGTACCGGGTGATCGAGCGCGCGGTGCACATCCACCCGACCGTGAGCGAGCTGATCCCGACGCTGCTCGAAGGCCTGCGGCCGCTCGGCGCCTGATGCCGGCGGAGGGACGGACGCGCGCCGGCGACTGCCGTGCGCAGCGTCGACGCCGACGCTGCCTTCAGGGCGAGCTGATCCGCGTCACGCCGCTGCGCGTGAGCACGTAGAGCGCGCCGTCGTTGCCGACGAGCAGGTCGACCGGAGCGCCTGAGAGCTTGGCGAACGCGTAGGCGTCGCCGGTCGCCAGGTCGAGCCTCGCCACCCACTGGCTGACGAAGTCGGCGAAGTAATACTGGTCGCGGTACCCCGCAGGGAAGGGTCCGGCTGCGGGATAGAAGGCACCGCCGGTGATCGCGAATCCGGTGAAGAAGCCGCCCGGGCCGGAGCCCGGCGGGCTCGCGGCGCTGTGCTTGTACGTGAAGAGCGGTGCCGTGACGTTGCCGGTGACGTTGTCCGGGCCTTCGGAATTCGGCCAGCCGTAGTTCGCACCCGAGGCGCCGACGTCGATCTCCTCCCAGGTGTTCTGGCCGACGTCGTTGATGTGCAGCCTGCCGCTGCCCGGCTGGAACGCGAACGTGTAGGGATTGCGCAGCCCGTACGCCCAGACGGCACGCGCGATGCCCGACTGCGTCGCGAAGAACGGGTTGTCGTTCGGGATCGTGCCGTCGGCGTTGAAGCGCAACAGCTTGCCGAACGGCGAGCTCAGGTCCTGCGCGAGCGGCGGGTTTGCGTTCTCGCCGACGCCGACGTACAGCTTGCCGTCGGGACCGAAGTGCATGCCGCCGCCGTTGTGGTTGGTCGCCCCCGAGAGCAGCGGCAGGTCGACGAGCGTCGTCTCGCTGCCGGGCGCGGCGACGTCGCCGGCCGCCGTGAAACGGCTGATGCGGTTGTGCGCGCCGCCTGCCGTGCGCGTCGAATAGACGTAGACGAAGCCGTCGCTCGCGAACGTCGGCGACAGCGCGATGCCGATCAGACCGCGCTCGCCGTTCGAGTCGACGGCGATCGAGACGAACGGCGTCGCGAGCAGCGCACCGTTCTTGACGACGCGCAGCGTCCCGCCCTGCTGGGCGATGAAGAGTCTGCCGTCGGGAGCCTGCGCGAACGCGGTCGCGCTCGCGAGACCGGTGATCCACGCCTCGTTGCGCGTGAATCCTGCCGGCTGCGTCACCGCGCCGCCGAAGCTCACGGTTGCGCTCGCCCACGCCGAGGCGTTGCCGGCGGCATCGCTCGCGCGCGCGCGCACGACGTGCTGGCCCGAGGTGAACGCGCTGGTGTCGATCGTCGTCGCGTACGGCGCCATGGTGTCGGCGGCGCCGATTGCGACGCCGTCGATCTGGAACTCGACGCCGCTCACGCCCACGTTGTCGCTCGCCGTCGCGGTGACATCGATCGTCCCGGCGAGGCCGCTGGCGAGCGCCGCCGGCGACGACAGCGCGACCGTCGGCGCGTCGGTGTCGGGTGTCTGGCCGACGGCCGGCATCGAATCGGAGCCGCCGCCGCAACCGGCGATCACGGCGACGACGGCGGCTGCGGCGGACAGTCGATGGAAGCGGAGCATGCTTGCCTCGGCGCGGACGTTCGTTGGCGCGGCATTCTCACCCGCAGCCAAGGCCGCGTGCGGCGTGGGGGAAGGTGACGATCGGTGTGTCTGGTGACACCGGGTGACCGCGAGCCGATCCCGCACTGCGGCGGCACGAAGAGCTCGGCCGGCGACGGACCGGTGCGCGGCTCGGTACCGGCTGCTGCCGCCGGACGAAGCGTGCGCCGCCACTGTCTTTCGGAGGATGGAAGAGCTCGCTCGCATCGCCCAGTCTCGCGGCCGCGGCATGTGCCGTGACATTCGGGTCAGACCGATGCGCAAGACCATCCCTTCGAATTCCACGCCCGGCCGAACTCTCGTCGCCGTCGCCGTCGCGGCGTCGGTCCTCGGCGTCACGGCGTGCTATGTCGTCCCGATCGACCCGCGGACAGGTCAGCCGTATCCGTCGACGGTGCGCGAAGCGCCGACGGTGACGCCCCTCCCCGCGGCGGTGGCCGTGGTCCCGACGCTCATCACCGTTCGCTTGTACCCGGTCAATGAGCAGGCCAACAAGGCCGGCCTGCTGACCGCGCAGGTCGTCGACAACAACGCCGGGCACGGCACGTTCACGGTGCCCTACCTCGGCGACACGCTGCAAGGCGAATCGACCCGCGTCGACGCGAGCTATGCGGCATTCGGCAGGATCCACCAGCAGGTGCTCGGGCCGTCGCCGCGAACGTTCGCCGGCCGCCGCGGCATCGCGAACGCGTTCGGCGCTCGCGGCGTCAACGCCCAGTGCGAATACGTCCTGACCGGGCCCGGTTCCGGTACCGGCGTGTGCCAGTTCTCGGACGGTGCCAACTACCAGATGCACTTCGGCGGCTGAAGCACCGAATGAAAAACGCCAACCGTCGGGTTGGCGTTTTCTCGGCCCTGCGGCCGCAATTCGGTGGTTGCGAGGGCAGGATTTGAACCTGCGACCTTTGGGTTATGAGCCCAACGAGCTACCAGACTGCTCCACCTCGCGACTGGAAGATGGAGTTTACCACGCCGGCGCGCTCGGTCAGGTTCAGAGCCCTGCGGTCTTCAGGGTATCGAGGAAGCGACCGCTGGTCTGGTAGCCGATCAGACGCGCCGAGCGCACTTCGTTGCCCGCGGCATCGAAGAAGATCGTTCCGGGCGGACCGAACAGGCTGAAGCGCTTGAGGAGCTCGCGGTCCTGCGCGTCGTTCTTCGTGACGTCGGCCTTCAGCAGGAGCGCTCCGGCGAGCTTCCTTTGCACGCTCGGGTCGCTGAACGTGAAGCGCTCCATCTCCTTGCACGACACGCACCAGTCGGCATAGAAGTCGAGCATCACGGGCTTGCCCGCGCTCTTCAGGATCGCGTCGAGCTCGGCGGCGCTCTTCACCGTCTGGAAGCGCGGCATGCCGGGCACGCGATCGACGCCGCTTTGCACCATGAAGGGCGCGAGCGGCTGCAGCGGGTCGGTCCCTCCCGCCGCTGCGCCGACAACCTGCACGACACCGACGAGGCCGAGCAGCGTCGCGATCGCCTGCCGCCAACCGAGGCGCGGCGCGGTTGCCTTCGCCGCAGGCGGCTCGGTTGCCTTCAGCGCGCGAGCGCGGTGGACGAGCAAGCCGGCGGCGAAGAGCGCGAGCAGCCCCCACAGGGCGAGCGCCAGCGGACCGGGAAGGACCGGTTGCACCGTCCACAGCGCGACGCCGAGGAGGAGCACGCCGAACGCCGCCTTCACCTCGACCATCCAGGCGCCGGCGCGCGGCAGCAGCGCGCCGGCGGACGCGCCGACGAGCAGCAGCGGGACGCTCATCCCGGCGGCGAGCGAGAACAGCGCGGTGCCGCCGAGCCAGACGTCGCGCGTCTGGCTGAGATAGAGCAGTGCGCCGGCGAGCGGCGCAGCGACGCACGGGCTCACGATCAGCGCCGAGACGCCGCCCATCGCGCAGACGCCAGCGACCTTGCCGGCGGGCAGCTTGTGCGCCGCGGCGTTGAAGCGCGAGGCAAGCGCCGAGGGCAGCTGCAGCTCGTAGACGCCGAACATCGAAAGCGCGAGCGCAACGAGGGCGATCGCGAAGGCGCCCAGCACCCAGGGGTTCTGCAGTGCCGCTGCGAGGCCTTCGCCGGCGAGACCGGCGAAGACGCCCAATGCGGTGTAGACGACCGCCATCCCGAGCGAATACGACGCCGCGAGCGCGAAGCCACGGCCGCGCGAGACGCCGCCCGACGCCGCGCTGCCGGCACCGCCGCCCGCACCCGCGAGCGCCGGCTTCGGCGTTCCTGCCTGGCCGACGATGATCGACGAGACGATCGGCAGCATCGGCAGGACGCACGGCGTCAACGACAGCAGGACACCGGCGACGAAGAACGCCCCGACGATCGACCAGAACGCGCCGCCGCGCAGCACGGCGTCGATCGCCGACGACTCGCTCGGCGACGCCGCCGTCGCGGCGATGCCCGGCGTCGCCGTCGCGGCTGCCGTCGACATCGACGGCGTGCCGGCGCTGGGCGCCTCGACGCGCGCGGTCCCGGTCCCGCCGAACCCGGTGAGCCCGATCGCGGCCGCGCTCTGCATCGGCGGATAGCACAGTCCGGCGTCGGCACAGCCCTGACTCGTCACGACGAGGCGGAACTCGGCGCCCGCCTGCTCGACCGGAACGACGATCGAGATCGCGTTGCGGTACGTCTCGACGTTCTTCTCGAAGATCGGGTCGAACTTGACCTTGCCCGGCGGGATCGCCGCAGTGCCGAGCGTCGCGCCGCTCGCCTGGAACTTGAACTGCTCGCGGTAGAGGTAGTAGCCCGGAGCGATCGCGAACGTCACCTCGACCGACTTGGCGTCGTGCGGCCGCGCCGAGAAGCGGAACGCCTGCTCGGGCGGCAGGTAGTCGTCCTCGGCGGCGTGGGCCGGAAGGATCGCAGCGACGACGAGGAGCGCGCAGGCGAAGAGCCACGACGCGGCGTGGGCGAAGGGTGCGCGAGCGAAGCGAGGCAGAGGGAAACGGAAGGCCTGCATGGGCGTTGGTCGGAGTCGGCGCCGGCGGCTGACGGGTGGCTGCTAGCCGAAGAACCGGCGTCGCGTGAGCACCAGCGCCAGATAGTAGCCGCAGCACGCGTACGCCGTCAGGACGACGACCGGCAGCAGCGGATCGGCGGGAATCCTGCCCAGGACGAGCGGGCGGACGAGGTCGACCGCGGCCTTCAGCGGCAGCACCTGGGCGATCGCCTGCAGCCACTCGGGCATCTGCGCGATCGGGAAGTACACCCCCGACAGGAACGTCATCGGCGTGATGACGAGCGTGAAGTAGTAGGTGAAAAAGTCGTAACCCTTGGCGAGCGCGTTGAAGACGAGCGCGAGCGAAGCGAACGTGACGCCGGCGAGGCCGAGCACGGGCAGCGCGAGCAGCATGCTCGGCGCGCGGCTGATGCCGAGGACGAAGACGACGACGAGGATGGCGGCGCACGAGAAGAGCGCCTTGATCGCCGCCCACAGCATCTCGGCGAAGACGATGTCGTCGAGCGCGACCGGCGCGTTCAGGATCGAGTCCCATGTCTTCTGCACTGCCATCCGCGAGTACGCCGAATAGAGGCCCTCGAACGTCGCCGCCAGCGCGCAGCTCGCGGCGACGCTGCCGGAGGCGAGGTACTGCACGTAGGGCATGCCGGCGACCTCGCCGATCAGCGAGCCGACGCCGTAGCCGAACGCGACCAGCGTGATCAGGGGCTCGGCGATGTTGCCGAGGACGCTCGGGCCGGCGAGCTTCTTCCAGACCAGGAGGTTGCGCATCACGACCGGCCAGAAGCGCGACGTGAGGCGGGGTGCGGCGTACACGGAAATGAGCATCGCAGTCAGGAATCGTCGCGGATCTGCCGGCCGGTGAGCTTGAGGAACAGGTCCTCGAGGTTTGCCGGCCGGTGCAGGTAGCGGATCGCGTGGTCGGTCGCGAGCACGTCGAGCAGGCGTTTCGGCTCGCGCAGGTAGAAGAACACCGTCTCGCCGCTCGTCTCGACGCGCTCGGCGAGCGCGCCGTGCTCCCGGCCTGCGGCCGCAGCGCCATCGCCGTAGACCTCGACGACGTCGCTCTCGAGGTGCTCGGCGATGAGATCGCGCGGCCGCCCTTCGGCGATCTTCCTGCCGTGATCGAGGACGAGCAGGCGGTCGCAGAGGCGCTCGGCTTCGTCCATGAAGTGCGTCGTCAGCAGGATCGCCTTGCCCTGCTGGAGCAGGTTCTGCAGCCGCTCCCACATCAGGTGGCGCGCCTGCGGGTCGAGCCCGGTGGTCGGCTCGTCGAGCAGCAGCAGGTCTGGATCGTTGATGAGCGCGCGGCCGAGCGAGAGGCGGCGCTTCATTCCGCCCGAGAGCTCGCCGGGACGTGCCGACGC
>Ga0268264_10004633_pt1 | contig 11680 bp, 1 predicted proteins | sample KBSSwiS32_FD_190357 | JGI IMG/M metagenome (GOLD analysis project Ga0268264, IMG submission 190357) | Switchgrass rhizosphere microbial communities from Kellogg Biological Station, Michigan, USA - KBS Switchgrass S3-2 (SPAdes) (version 2) | ecosystem: Host-associated > Plants > Roots >... | reverse complement strand
CGGTGTGACTGACGCAGCCGCGATACCGACCGTGAACACCACGAACACCTGCAATACGGATAAATGTTCACCGAGTGCGATGACCGACGCATAGAGTGTCAGCGCATAGAACGATGTTACTGCCATGGAGCATAACAATGCGCCAAGTAGTTTGAATGGCTGATGCAATAGTAACTTGAAGTCTTCCCACATCGATATGGCGATTCGTTTGACGGTACGGCGTAATTTTGGCACGATGATGACCGCCGCCACCGCCGCGGCCAGAATCAGGAACATGAACAGCAGCAGCAACGGTGACAAGCGGAATACCAGCACTTGGCTGGGCCTCGTCTTGCTGGCTAATACGATGATTATCAGTAACAGGGTGTGTCCCAGGAAGCCGACGAAATTATTGAGCGCAACAACTGATCCGGCCTGGATCTGTGTGTGATTATGTTTGGTCAGGTAACGGGCATTGGTCGCCAAACCCCCCGCCCCCGCCGGCAGCAGGCGGTTCGTGAAGCTGCTCGCTACTTCTACCAGCAGCGTTCGGAAATATTGGATCGGATAAAACGCGATCAAACAATAAACCGCGGTCGCCGCTAAATAGGTGCCCAGCGAGAACACCAGCCCCAGTAATAACAGATGGATGCGGGCATGCTGGACGGCGTGGAAACTATCCTTGAATCGGCCGAACTGCGGCAGGAAGACATATACGGCCAGAAGCACAACGACAAGCAGTAGTATCATGCGCAGGTTAAAGCGCTTGACGCTCTGCAACTTGACGGCCTTTTCGCCGGTAGCCTTGGCGACTTCGGCGCGGATTTCATCAAGTAAGTCCTTACGCTTTTTCAGCTCCTTCGTCGTAGCCGACGACAACACAGAATAGTTTAGATATGGCTGTGCTTGCTTCAGTTCGTCGATGCCAACCACCTCCTTAGCGCTGTCGACACTCTTGGCCGGTCCGACCAACGCGGCCATCGACGCCAATAATTCGACCGTGTCGCGGGCATTGGCTTCGTCGGTGGCCGATGCTTCGGAAAAACCGAAATCAATCAGCCACGGCTGATTATCGTCATCAAGAAAAATGTTGGCAGTGCGCAAATCACGGTGGATGATATTGGCCTCGTGAAGTGTCCTGACTTGCTGCCAGATGCCTCGTAACACAACCGGCGTCAGTCGCGACGGGTCGACGCGGTCCAGCGATTTGCCGGCGATACCCTCCTGCACCTGGGCCCACTTGTTGTGTCCCGCCTCGAATATGCCGATAATCCGCGGCGTGTGCACACTGTTCGCATACGCCAGTCCGGCCACATAGGCCTCGTGTTCGAGTTGGCGCTTGGGCGTCAGGAACGGTGCTTCGTCTTCCAACCGTCGGAAGATAATTTTGCGCCACAATTTGAACAGCCAATCGGCGGTGTTGTTTTCACGGCCGACGACTTTGATGAACAACTCGCCGCCGTCTTTCTTCGTGGCAAAGTATGGCGTCGAACCGCGGGCATCGACATTGGCCAGGCGCACTGACGCTACGTGCATACCCACGCGCAACATCTTACGGCGCATGATGTCGACCGGGATGGCGTGCGGGCGGATGTCTCCGAAAGCAAACGTGTAGAGCGAACCGCAGAACAGGCCGATAGCGTAGCCGCCGACCAGATCCATCGGCAAATGCATGCCCAGGTACAGCCGCGACACCGCCACCAATAAAATCATCAACGTAATCAGCCGGTGGTAACGCTTCGGCACGAACTGATAGACGATGATGCCCACTGCCGTTGCCGTGGCCACGTGCCCGGAAGGGAACCCATACTGCCCGATGGCCTGTTCGCGCACATGGACGTTGGTGAGCAGTTCTTGCGGCCGCGCCCGGATGTCAAGCAACTTGAAGGCGAAAGCCGCAAAGTACGCCGTCGCACCGGCCATCAATATCTTAACGGCGTTGATGTAATGCTTGGTGATAGTAGCGATAAAGCCGGCCACGATGATGATGGCAAAACTGCCGAAGAACGAAATCACCTGCATGATGTGGTATAGCCATTCCGGCAGGTTGTTGAAGAAGCGGAACAGCGGTGTTTCGATAGTGCCGGCACCGTTGCTGGCCACTAGCGCTGCCACCAAGAACAACGCCGCAGCTGCAATCATGTACGCCAAATACACCGGGTTCCGGTAGGCCTTCAGGCGCTTCTCCCATGCGGTCATAAAATCCATATCAAAAGTATACGCCAGCTAAAGCGGTGCGCTACCGTAATCACCAGCGCTGTGTAAATTTAGCGCGAACCGCGCGTAGCTGGTTCCTCTTCGGTGTGGACGCTTATACCGCCGCTTTCCAGGAAAATGAAGTTCAGAATCAATGCAGCCACAGCACCCTCGATCCAACCAAGAAAGAACGCGACAATTGGATAGATAATAACGCCCCAGCCCAGCCACAACAGGCTGATACCGAGTGTCTGAATAAAGCTGCTGTCAGAGCGGATGGCACCGGAGGCAACGGAAATGGTCGCGATCAATCCGATGACAAATGCGATCACGGCCTGTGCCACGCCGAAGACCTTGGCCAGCGAGCCCACACTTATTTTAGTAACGGTTACTCGCTTCATGCCTTGTCTCCTTTTATGCTTTCATTGTTAGCATGCAAACAGAGGTGCGTACAGAAATATTAGTTACAAATGTGAAATAAATCGCAAATTGCTTCACATACCGAATTGCGGGGTTTAGAAGTGGTGCGGATGGTTGCGATCACCGCGGCCGCGGCGAGCCAGATGAATGATAAGTGCGAGCAGTAGTAGCGCACCGGCACCAACGGCGATCCAGACCGCTTCGGCCCTGGTGATACTCAGGAACGCCGTGTCGACGATAGCGCCTTTCGGCTTGGGCGTTGCTTTGGCAGTTTTATCTTCCAGGACACCGGCGCTGTCGCTGCTGGTGCCAGCCTTGTCAGTGGACTTGGTCGTGGTCGGCGTGGTCGACCCGGAGGCTTTGTTCGGGGTTGTGCTCTTACTGGATGAACTGCTTGATGATGACGCGGCTGCAGCCGGCGTGGCTTTGGCAAATAGGGCAAAGGTTGAGAAACCGGTGGTCGTACAGGTAACGGTCAGTGCCGTGGTGTCGGTAGTGCAGCCGGTCAAGGCCTGCCAACTGCTGCCGTCCCAACGTTCGGCTATCAACGTACTGGAATCAAGGCCGGTCATATCGGCCGAAGCATACGCAAACCTGACCGTAATCGGATTGGTGAAGCTGGTGATGGCGGTGTCGTTGTCGCTGAGGGCGTGGAGATCATATATATGTGAGCCAACCAGCTGGTAGCCGGACGGGGTGCCGGTGGCATCAAGTGCGGCCGTCTTGTCGAGGCGCTTGATCTGGAATTCGGCGTCAGTCGTCGAGAACGTAGCCGGAACAGTCAGTGTCACGCCGGTGCTGCTCGATGTGAGGCTGGCGGTGCCGCCGTCGGCATTGGCGATACCAGCGGATGATTGCGCCAATACCGCGGCTTGCCCGGCACAGTTGTCGGTCGTCAAGGTGTTGTCGCTGCCTGTTACTTGGTTGGCGACATTGTCGGTGCTGATAACACGGTAGTGATAGGTGGCACAGGCGATGAAGCCGCTCAAATCGACGCTGTGACTGGTGACACGCGGGCTGGTATCGGTCGTGCTGGTCTGTGATCCATAGCTGCTCGTCAGGCCGTATTCGACTTTGCTGTCAGCCAGTTCGTTGGTCGTCCAGGTGATGGTCGCGGCCGTGCTGGTCGAATCGGCCGCCACCGATGAAACGACCGGCGGCGTGGTGTCGACGACAACCGTGGCGGCCGATGAATAGACAGCGTTATTAAGCTGATCCATGGCCTCGACGCGGAAATACCAGGTGCCGTCGGCCAACGCCACGCTATGCGTATAGCTGGTCGACGAAGTGACTGCCGATTGGACACCGGTCGTCCAGGAGTTATCCTGCGTCCATTCCAAGCGATACGACGGGGAGGCCAGGCCGACGCCAGTGTCGGTGCTGGCTGTCCATGTCCAAGCCGGGGTATTGTCGGCTGTCGGACTTGCCGTACTAGGCGTACCAGGTGTGGTCGGCGGCGTGGCATCCACCACTACCGTGCCACCGGCTGACCAGCTCGAAACATTGCCAGCCGTATCCACCGCCCTTGCCCTCATATACCAGGTACCGTCAGTCAGACCGGTTGGATTCGTAAAGTTAGTTGTTGCACTGGTGCCCGCACTTACCCCTGTGCTAAAACCGCTATCTTGTGACCATTGCAAACTGTATGGCGTGGCGGCTAAGGCATCGTTATCGGTGCTGGCCGTCCACGTCCAGGTAGGCGTATTGTCGGCCGACGGCGTAGTGGTATTGGGTACGCCGGGTGTGGTCGGTGTGGTGGTGTCGATACCGACCGAACCGCCGGCTGACCAACCCGACTGGTTTCCGGCCTGATCGGTCGTACGCACACGGAAGTACCACGTGCCCTCAGCTAATGGAGTGCTGTGTGTGAATGACGCAGTCGAACTCGAGCCGGCGGTCACGCCACTACCGAAGTCACTGGCTTGCGACCACTCCAGGCTGTACGGCGTCCCCGCCAATGCCACTGCGTCTGTGCTGGCCGTCCACGTCCATGTCGGTGTCGTGTCACTGGTTGGCGTCGGTGTGTTCGGCGTGCCAGGGTCAGTCGGTGCCGTCGTATCAATCACCACTTGCCCGTTCGACGAATAGCCGGATTCGTTACCGACGGAATCGACCGCCTTGATGCGGAAGTACCAGGTGCCCTCAGATAGCGGCGTGCTGTGCGTGAAGTTATTAGTATTGCGAGTGGTTGAGTTAACACCGGTGCCAAACGTGTTGTCCTGCGACCATTCGACGGTGTACGGCGTGCTGGCCAAGGCGACGTTATCGGTGCTGGCAGTCCATGTCCATGATGGCGTGGTGTCGTTTGTCGGTGTCGTGGTGTTGGGCGTACCCGGTGTTGAAGGTGCCGTCGTATCGACCACGACTGTGCCGTTGCTTGAGTATGATGATGTATTGCCTAAACTGTCGCTGGCTTTGACGCGGAAGTACCAGGTGCCTTGGGTCAGTGCCGACGAGTGCGTAAAGCTTGCAGTGGCCGATGTGGATGACGAAACGCCACTGCCGAAGTCTGAAGCCTGCGACCACTCTACAGTGTACGGCGTACTATCGAGCCCGGCGCCCCCATCGGTCGAGGCCGTCCATGTCCAACTAGGCGTGGTGTCGGCAGTCGGTGTCGTGGTACCCGGCGTACCCGGTGTAGACGGTGCCGTCGTATCGACCACCACAGTCCCCGTTATCGAATAAGCCGAGAAGTTACTGGCCTGATCTTCGGCCTTGACCCGGAAATACCACGTGCCATCGGCCAGCGCTATGGAATGAGTATAGCTGTTGGTCGCGGCCGTGTCTGATGAAACGCCGGTGCCGAAGGTGTTGTCGGTCGACCACTCTACCGTGTACGGAGGCGTTTCCAGTCCGGAAGGCGCCGTGCTGGCCGTCCACGTCCAGGTGGGGGTCGTGTCGGTGGTCGGAGTGGTGGTGGATGGCTGCCCCGGGCGTGTCGGGCCGTTAGTCGAAATATCAACGCTGCCGGTACTCGACCAGGCCGAAACATTACCCAGCAGGTCGACCGATTTAACGCGCATGTACCACGTGCCGTCGGCCAGGTCGCTTAGGTGCGTGTATGAATTCGTGTCGGACGTGTCTGATGAAACGCCACTGCCGAAGGTGTTGTCGGTCGACCACTCAACCGTATAAGCCGGATCGTCCAGACCAACCCCGCCATCGGTGCTGGCGGTCCACGACCACGTCGGAGTCAGATTGTTGGTGGGCGAGGTCGTCGTCGGTATACCCGGTGTGGCCGGTGCCGTGGCATCGATTACGACTGAGCCGCCGCTTGAATAGCTTGACTCGTTGCCCACTGCATCAGCCGCTTTGACGCGGAAGTACCAGGTGCCATCGGCCAATGGCGAGCCATGTGTAAAGCCGTTGGTGGCGCTGGACGACGAAGATACGCCGCTCGAGAACGTTGCACTTTGTGACCATTGCACGGTGTATGGCGTGCCGGCTAAGCCGCTGCCGCCATCGGTCGAGGCCGTCCAGGTCCAGGCCGGGGTCGTATCGGTAGTTGGCGAAGTGGTCGATGGCGTACCCGGAACGGACGGTGCGGTAAGATCCACGAAGACGGACCCGTTGCTGGAGTAGCTGGAAACGTTGCCGGCGTTATCGGTGGCACGCACCCGGAAGTACCATGTTCCGCCCGTTAAACCGGTCGAGTGCGTAAAGGTATTGCTGGCGGCCGTGGCACTGCTGACACCGGTGCCAAAGGTGTTATCTTGCGACCACTGCACCGCGTAAGCTGGTGATGCCAGACCCGATGCATCGGTCGATGCCGTCCAAGCCCAGGCTGGGGTCGTACTGGCCGTCGGGGTCGTGGTTGATGGCGTACCCGGCGTCGTGGGCAAAGTTAAATCAATGTCAACATACGCAGAAGTTGAATAGGCCGAGTGATTGCCGGCTGCGTCGATGCTCCAGACGCGGAAGTAGTGCCGGCCGGCCGCCAAATCGAAGGTGTACGTGTACGCGTTTGTGGCGGTCGTTACCAGATTGCCCCCACAGCCGGTAAAGTCGCTGGCATCACAATATTGGAACTGGTAAGCCGGGTTGCCCAAGCCCGAATCAGCATCGGTGCTGGCGGTCCAGGTAATGGCCGGCCTGACCACGTTGGTCGGGCTGGCAGTCGATGCCGGGGTGCCGGGTACGCTCGGATTTACCGTATCAATCAACACCGAGCCGTTCGACGAATAGGAAGATTCGTTGGCTACGGCGTCAGCCGCTTTGACGCGGAAGTACCACGTACCATCCGTCAGATCACTGGCATGCGTGTAGGCATTGGTGGCGCTGGTGTCGGAAGAAACGCCGGTGCCGAACGTATTATCCTGCGACCATTCGACCGTATATGGCGTAGCTGCCAGGTCGGCACCGCTGTCGGTGGAGGCGGTCCAGGTCCAGGCTGGTTTGGTGTTGTTGGTCGGTGTCGTAGTGCTGGGTGTGCCTGGTGTCGACGGACCAGTCGTATCTATCAAAACTGAGCCGTTCGATGTATAGCCGGACGAATTATTCAGCGTGTCTTTGGCCTTAACGCGGAAGTACCATGTACCTTGTGCTAACGGCGTGCTATGTGTAAACGTCGTGCCGCTGGCCGTGCTGGAACTGACGCCGCTACCGAAGTCACTGGCCTGTGACCAGTCTACTGTGTATGGAGTAGCGGCCAGGCCAGCACCGCCATCGGTCGAGGCCGACCATGTCCATGTCGGGGTAGTGTCGGCAGTGGGTGTAGTTGTCGACGGGATGCCCGGAGTAGATGGTGCCGTGGTGTCAACCAGGACCGAACCGGCCGATGAATAGCTCGTCTCATTGCCCAACGCATCAGCCGCCTTAACGTGGAAATACCAGAGACCGTCGGCTAAATCACTCGGTTGTGTAAAGCCGTTAGTGGCGCTGGTTGATGACGACACTCCACTGCTGAACGTGCCGCTTTGCGACCACTGCACGGTGTATGGTGTTGCCGCCAACCCGCTGCCGCTGTCGGTGGAGGCGGTCCATGTCCAGGCTGGTTTGGTGTTCGTCGTCGGCGTAGTAGTCGATGGCGTACCCGGCGTTGATGGGGCTGCGTTATCAATCAACACCGAGCCGTTCGACGAATAAGAAGATTCGTTGGCTACGGCGTCGGCTGCTTTGACCCGGAAGTACCATGTGCCATCGGCGAGCGGGCTGCCCATGGTATAGGCGTTGGTGTTGATGGTGTCGCTGGTGACACCGCTACTGAAGTCGTTGTGCGTGGACCAGTCGACAGTGTACGCCGGGTTGGCAAGGCCGCTGCCGCCGTCAGTAGAGGCGGCCCACGTCCAGGATGGTGTCGTGTCGGTGGTGGGTGAAGTAGTTGACGGTGTACCGGGGGTCGATGGCACCGTGGTGTCGATCAGCACACTGCCTGCCGAGCTGTATGCCGAAGCATTCGTCAGCGTATCCGTCGCTTTGACACGGAAGTACCATGTGCCATCCGCTAAAGTGGTGCCGTGCGTATATGAAGTGCTGTTCGTCGTCGCCGTACTATTGCCGCTGCTGAAATCGCTGGCTTGCGACCACTGCACGCTATAGGCCGGATTCGCCAGACCGACCCCACCATCAGTCGAGGCCGACCAACTCCAGCTCGGCGTGTTGTCGGCATTCGGCGATGTGGTCGAAGGAGTGCCGGGTACAGATGGAGCAGTCGTGTCGATAATCACCGACCCGTTGGATGAATAGCCGGTCTCGTTGCCCAAGTCATCGGCCGCTTTGACGCGGAAGTACCAAGTCCCGTCGGCCAGACCGGTTGGCTGGGTAAAGGTGTTGCTATCTGCCGTGTCGGTCGTGACGCCACTAAGGAAGTTGCTGGCCTGCGACCACTGCACGGTGTACGGGGGCGTCGCCAGACCGACCCCATCATCGGTCGATGCGGTCCATGTCCATGACGGCGTCGTGTCGGTCGTTGGTGATGTGGTCGACGGCGTACCAGGGTCCGATGGAGCCGTCGCATCGACCACAATCGATCCGGTTGATGAGAATGACGAGGTGTTGTTGACGGCGTCTTTGGCTTTGACGCGCATGTACCAGGTGCCGTCGGTCAACGTGCCGAACGTATAGGTGGCGCTGCCTGGGGTAGCACTGTTAACACCGCTACTGAAATCGCTCTGGTCCGACCATTCGAACGTGTAGCTCGAAACACCGGTGCCGCTGCCGTCAGAAGCAGCCGACCATGTGACGGTCGGGGTATTATCGGCCGTTGGTGATGTGCCGCCGGGCGTACCCGGTGTGGAGGGCGCGGTGGTATCAACCACTACCGACCCATTCGACGAATACGAAGATTCGTTGCCGGCCACATCGGCCGCCTTAACATGGAAGTACCACGTACCATCGGTCAGGTCGGATACGTGCGTGAACGAGGCAGTGTTGGTCGTGGCCGTGCTGTTACCACTGGAGAAGGTCGCGCTTTGCGACCACTGCACGGTGTACGCCGGGTTGGCGAGGCCGCTGCCGCCATCCGAAGAGCCCGACCATGTCCAAGCCGGTTTTTTGTTCGTCGTCGGCGTGGTGGTGCTGGGCGTACCAGGGGTTGACGGTGCCGTCGTGTCGATCGAGACACTACCGGGGTCCGACTCGACCGGCGGGTTATGCAGCGCGTCCTCTGCAGACACTTTGAAGTACCAGGTACCGGGAGCCAGCGGCGTACTATGCGTGTAATTGTTGGTGTTTGTAGTATCAGTCGACGTGCCAGTCAAAAAGGTGTTATCTTGCGACCACGTCACCGTATAGGCCGGATTTGCCAGGCCAGAACTATCAGTCGAAGCTGTCCAGCTCCAGGTAGGTGTGGTGTCATTTGTGGGTGATGTAGTGCTCGGCGTGCCCGGTTTGGTCGGCCCGAATATATCTATCACCACGGTGCCGCTCGACGACCAGGCAGACTCGTTTCCAAGCGTGTCGGCAGCTTTGACTCTGATGTACCAGGTACCGTCGCTCAGACTGCTGCTGTGGGTGAACGAGTTGGTGGCGCTGGTACTACTACCGGTGACACTGCTGAAGTCACTGTTGTCATCCCATTGCACGGTGTACGGCGTGCCCGCCAAACCACTGCCGCCATCGGTACTGGCAGTCCATGTCCAGGATGGTGTCAGGTCTGTGGTCGGTGTGGTGGTGGATGGCGTACCAGGCGTCGAAGGCGCGGTGGCGTCAAGCACAAAGGCCACGCTCCCGCTGTTGGCTACCGTATAGCCAGATGACGCTGGCGATGTGTAGTCGTCTATGGCCTGGACTTTCCAGTAGTAACTGCCGTCGGCCAACGTTTGCCCACCGCTACCCGTTGCATAACTGCCTGAGCCGGCTGCCTGACCCACCGTGAAACTCCGGCTGCCCTGCGCTGCCAGTGCTGAGGTGTAATCAACGGTTGGCGAGCTAAAGTCACTATCGTTGTCGATGATGACCTGGTAGCGCAGTTGATCGCCGGCATTGTCATCCGCCAGCGTAAAGGTCAGCGTCGGAGTATTATCGGCCGTGGGGTTACCCATAGTGTAGGCCGCGGATCCCAGGCTGATCGGCGCGTCGGGCGCCACATTGGCCACCCAACCGGTGTTATTACCGCTGTCGGTAAAGGTCAGACCGCTCACGTCGATGTCCGTACCGTTCACGTTGGTGGAGTCCTGCACGTCCAGATAGTCCAGCGTGCGCGTGCCCTGCGGGTCGATGTTCCACTCCGTTCCATCGGTGCTGGAACGCAGGGATAGCAACTGGCTACTGGCGCCGTTTAACGTCAGGGTGTGGTCAATGGTGGTGGTCGACCCCTGGCCGAACGTCAGCGTATGCGCTGCCGACACCGACTTGGTCAGATCATAAAACTCGGTAGAGCCGGTGATACTTTGGTCGTTGCCGGAGAATGTTACCGTGCCTTCTTGAGCCTCAAATATACCGCCATCGGCGTTGAAGTTACCGGCAACTGAAATGTCGTAATCACTGGCATCGACATCGAGTGTGCCGCTGGCCAAAGTCAGTGAACCGTTTACCGTCAGGTTATTTGCCAGCGTAACCGTGTGTATGCTCGTACCGGGCTCGCCATCGAACAGGGTGCCGACTGCGGTGCCGTCCAGCGCATGGCCGTACACCCGCACGTCATCAATCAAGCCATCGAAGAAGCCGGCATTGTCATTTTGGGTACCGATTTGGGGCGAACTGCTGTTGATAATGTCGGCCGAAAAGATGAACGAACCGACGTCAGCGGTGTCATCATCGACGTAAACCTCAACATTAGTAGTACCTCTGACCCCTGTTATCAGATGCCAGTTACCGTCGTCGACCGAAGCCGTGGAAGTGGCACTGTACAGCGTTGAGCCATCCTGGTCATGCATTTCGAATTCGGCCTTGCCGCCGATCACTTGCAGTACGTATCCCGATCCGGACGAGCCATTCCACGTATTGAACACACCGCCATCGGAGGTGGTTTTGACCCACGCCGACACCGCCCACGTACTGTCGTGCATCACCAAGGAACTATCATCGGGGATGCTGACGACATCATCGGAACCGTTAAACTCCATCGACCCGGCATCGGCGAATTTCACCGGTGGCAGGTCACTACTGGGCGTGGGCGTATTGGCGTACGTACCGGCATTTATATAGCCTGAACTGTCATTGGCCGTCGAGCCGGATGGTTCGTCCAGTTTCCAATAAGCGTTCAGCCCGTCGTTGATGATCAGATTGTTGTACGTATTGCCGGTGCCCAACCCGGTCGAATCGCCGACCGGCGCGATGACGACCGTTCCCGAGTCGGTGTCGTTGGTGAAATTATTAAGCGGGAAGGCATTGGCGTCGATGAGCGAGCCGTTGTTGCTGAACGTGCCACCGTCGTTCTGCGTTAGAGCGTATGGGCCGACATCAAAGTATGCACCGGTGTTAATGGTCAGGTCGACCATCTTCACATCGGCGGTGGCCTGAGGATTCTGGCCGGCATTGGCAATGACGATGTTGGTATAGGGGTCGGGGATGGCGTTGATGTCCCAGTTGGCGCCATTCTCGTAATCGCTTGATGCCGACCCGTCCCATGTGGCGGTAGTGTGATCGCCGGCCGCCAAGGCCGTTATTTCGCCCGCCCCCAACATGCGGTTATAAAAGCGGGCGT
>Ga0268264_10004631_pt1 | contig 11681 bp, 7 predicted proteins | sample KBSSwiS32_FD_190357 | JGI IMG/M metagenome (GOLD analysis project Ga0268264, IMG submission 190357) | Switchgrass rhizosphere microbial communities from Kellogg Biological Station, Michigan, USA - KBS Switchgrass S3-2 (SPAdes) (version 2) | ecosystem: Host-associated > Plants > Roots >... | reverse complement strand
ACGCGCCGCAAGGCCCTGGCCGAGCGGAAGAAGTACGTGGCCTACGAGAACGACGCGGGCGACTTCGTCGGGTACATCAAGCTCGGCGCGCTCGGCGTCCGGTAGGGTTCGGAACATTCAATGCTCTGGACCTGGACCTGGTGGGAGCTCGCTCTCATCATCGTCGGCTTCGTCGTACTGGTGATTGGCTTCACCTTCGACCGCATCGGTCGTGGCCCTCTCGTGTGGGTCAAGCCGATTTGGGCGTTCATCGGGATGCTCATGGTCGGAGTGGGGTTCATGCACCACTTCTACGGCCGGCACTGGGGCCTCGGTCACCACGACTTCATGGGGAACCTCTTCGTGAGACTCCTGTTCGTCCTGGCGATTCCGCTCGTCCTTGCCTACTGGGTGTGGGTCTTCACCGTGCGCCGTACCAGGTGCCCGTGACCCATGCCTGCCATAAAGACGCAGACGCAGTGAAGTAGTACGCAGCCCGGGTGCGCGGCATGTGTCGCCATCTCATCGTGAGATGAAGAGTTCGCTACTCTTGCATCCACCAAGTCAGTACGCAGTTTCCAACAGGGCACGCTTCGCCCGCAACCACCCACTGGAGGTGAGAAATGAAGCGACACCACATCGCGGCAAGCGTGCTCACAGCGCTCGTCGTGTTCACGGCAGTCGGTTTCCTCGTGTTCGGGGGGACCAACGACAAGAGTGGTGCAGCGTCGCGCGACAAGCACGGCCATGCCACCACGACCTCGACGACCACGGTCGAAGAGGGGACGATCAACGACACGGAGGTCCAGGCCTACGTGCGCGAGCAGGTGACGATCAAGACCGTCTCCTTCAAGTGCACCGAGCTGGTGGCCATGCTGCGCGGACCCGAGCAGGTCACCAGCACCGGGGTGGTCAAGTGGGACATCGGCGCTCTGTTGCCGGTAGCCAACGCGACCACCCCGGGGAGGACGTGGAGCGACGCGATGTCGACGCCGTTCGTGGCGACGACCGCAGAAGCCGGGCTCACCGAGATCCAGTCGGCCATGTGCCAGGATCCGCTGCTCGGCGTCAGCTTCGCGCATCTGCTTGCTCACCTCGAGGTGAGTGGGGTGAAGGTCGTCGACCTGAACCCGTGGCTGAAGCCGTTCGTGGTGGATGCAGAGCAGATCAACGTCCTGGCGGCCAAGTACGTCCACGCTGACGTGAACGACAACTCGACCAAGGCGCAGAAGAAGGAGGCCTACAAGTGGGCTGTCCGCTACATGCACCTGGCCGAGAAGTTGGGCACGATGCTGACCCGATTCCAGGTGGGAATCGACCCGGCTCCCCAGTCGGTCATCAACTACCACCTGGTCGCTGGCGGCGCCGTCGTGGGTACGCTCCCTCCGGTCGAACTGAACCCGGTCCAGGAGAACCTGGCCGCGCTGACCTTCAAGCTCACCCAGAAGACGGGAGAGTGCCTGAAGGCCATCGGCTTCAACATGCAGGACAAGCGGCCCGAGGTGTTCGTCGAGTGCGTCGTAGCCCCACCGGCAACGACCACCGTGCCTCCGAGCACACCGCCCGGGAGCAGCCCGCCAGGGACGCCAGGGACGAACCCGCCAGGTTCAACCTCACCGCCCCCGGTCGTGACGACAGTGCCACCGACGGCGCCACCCACGGTGCCGACGACCACTCCGACCACGGAAGGCCGCAAGGCGAACGTCGCTACGACAGTGGCCCCGCCACAAGCGACGCCTGCGCCACCGCCGGTTGCCACAACGGCTCCCGGAGGAAGCCACTCCGGCGACGGTGCGACCAGCACGGTGCCTCCCAGCGCCGTACCCACCACCGCCGCCCCGCCGGCACCGCCGCCGACCCCGGCACCAGAGCCACCGGTCAGCGACACCGTCCCGACGCACTAGCGTCAAGAACGGTCAGAGTTCCTGTCAGTACTCGTTCACGTCATACACGTGGGCTACCAATTCTGACAGCTAGGTTACTGGTTGAGCCGCTCAGGAACGCTGAGAAAAACCAGAAGTGTTGGACTGATCGACGTGTAGTCACATCCGGGTGGAAAAAGAGCTGATAGCTTGTGCTATCAACCCCCTATTCCACCCGCAGTCCATGATTTGTAATGATCCGGTTTGGCCCCGCCACAAGCGGACCTTAATAATTTGTGTTAGTTAACTTAAGCATAATATTGACCATATGTAAGAATTGTGCTAGAATATTGTTAAATCGTGGATCTTTTGAGGTGGAGTCATGAGACCCGCAGCCATTTAACAATCTGGCCAGTCTTCCATATGTTTTTGTATCGCATAATTTTAAGTTCATTTCATCTTTAAGGAGGTGGATATGAAAAAGCTATTTAAGCGTCTGCCGAAGAAGCTTGTTTTGGCGGTTGCCGTTCTGGCCGTTTTGGCCGGTGCGGGTGCTATTGCCAATGCTACCTTCGGTCCTGACCGCGAAACCCGTACCTGGACCAACCAGGAAAACGGTTTCCAACACGTTACGTTTGACTCGTACACCGGCGTCCCCAACGGCATCGGTGACGAACGCGATTTCTTCCGCGGCGTCCAAGTCGGCCGCGACACTACCTGGACTGATCCGGTCGCCAATGTCGGCCAGGGCCAGGAAGTGGAAGCCCATGTGTACATCCACAACGACGCCGATCCGCTGTTGAACAACGACGGTACCGGTATCGCCAAGAATGTCACCGTTCGAGTCCAATTGCCGACCGGCAGCAAGCAGAGCCAACAGGCTACCGCTTTCATCTCGTCTGCTAATGCGACTCCTACCCAGATCTTCGATACCCTCGATTTGACGGGTGCCAACAGCGGGTTCTTCGAACTTGCCTATGTCCCAGGTTCTGCCAAGCTGATTGACCAGGGAAAAACAACTGCTCTGACAGCTGCTCAGGAACAGGCCATGATCGGTGCTACCGGTGTCAATATCGGTGACCAGAAAGCTTGTTTCGAGTTCGTCCGCGAAATCACTTTCCGCGTCAAGGTCAACATGCCTGGCTACGGTGTACAGAAGCAGGTCCGTTTAGACGGTACCGGCCCGGGCAACTGGAAAGATACCGTTGCCGCTAAGCCGGGTGACACCGTTGAGTGGAACATCCACTTTACCAACGAAGGTAAGACCCAGCTGAACAATGTCGAAGTCATCGACAACGTTCCGGCCAACACCACTGCCGTCGCCAAGACGGTCACCCTGTGGAACGCTAACCACCCGACCGGTCTCGTGTACGAAGACACCGCCATTCAAGGTAATGGCAAGCAAGTCCACGTTACCATGGGCGATTACGCTCCCAACGGTGCCGGTGATGTGTCCTTCAAGACCAAGATCGCCAGCATCGACCAGCTGCCATGTGGCACGACCACCATCACTAACGACGCGTTCGTTCGTCCCGAAGGCTATGGCGCCATCGACGACACCGCTACCGTTACCGTGAAGGGCAAGGATTGTGTTACTCCGACAGCCCCCGTTTGTAACGCTCTGACTCTCGATCGCAGTGATCGTACCGTCAAGGCTACCGTCACCTACAGCCCGAACGGCCACACGTTCAAAAACGTGACCGTCGACTTCGGTGACAAGACTGATCCGGCCCTGAGCAACCAGGCTACCAACAACACGGTCGTCATCTCCCACACCTATGGTGCATCGGTGACAACCGCGACTGTCAAAGCCACGGTTAACTTCAGCGACGTGAATCAGCCGGTTAGCAGCGAAGCTTGCACAAAGACCGTCGACTTCTCTACCACTCCTACGGAGCTGGTTAAGACCGGTCCCAGCGACATGCTTGGTATCTTCCTTGGTACCAGTGCTATCGGCGCTGTCGTGTACAGCCTCGTGGCTCGCCGCCGCGCCCTGAGCCGCTAAGTTCTCTTTAGAGAGCTGAGTTGGCCCCAGACTGGCCGCAACGAAACTCCCCTGCAGTAATGTGGGGGAGTTTTTGTTTTGTCAGCTATTTGCGCGTTTTATGAAATTTTTCATTTGTTGAGTGCGGGGGTGATTGTGCCGGTAGTTCACTGGGTGAAATAATGAACGCAGGTGCTGTGGGGTTAAGGAGGCGGAGATGTCGAACCGGTATAAGCTTTTTATCAAGCGCGGTGCGTTCGCAGGTGCGATTATCGCTGCGGTTATTATCGGGGGCGTCAATCTTTTGGGCGGCAAGCCGTCGGTGGCTTCGGCCAGCGGCGAGCGCGATTGCGAAGCCACGTCGGTGATGTGGTGTGGTGCGTTATCCGTCAACGAATTGATTAACAAATACAACACGGGCGATGTAGCGCCGCATCATTATGATGATATCCCTGCCATCTATGCTTCCTTTGGTATTACGGCTGCTGATGTGAATGGGCTGCAGCAGCACATGGCGGTCGGCCAGGTGCGGGCTGACGGCACGGTCTGGATGAACGGTGTGCAAATCGGTGAAGGTGCTATGACGGCCGGACGCGCTCATACTACCCATAGCGTAGCGATTCCCGGCACCGGCGCGTTCAAGCGCCCGCCGAGTGATTCGTTTGCGCGTCCGACCACCACCATCGACGCGTTTATCGGGCTCGATGCCAATGGCCAGCCGGCCTGGGCCATCTTGCAGAGCTGCGGTAATCCCATCATCTGGAACAGGCCGCACACATCCCTGCGCAAGGAAGTACAGGACCCGACGACCGGGCAGTTTGTAAAGGATGCGACATTTACCAACGGGGCGACGGCTACCTACCGCCTGACAGCCGGCAATAGCGGCACTGGGGATGACGGCCATGTCAAAGTCGCGGACACGCTGCCGGCGCAGCAAACGTATGTTGCCGGTTCGACACGCATCGACGGCAACCCGGCACCCGATGGCCTGACGACAGGCGGCTTGCCGTTACTGACGTTCCCGGCCGGTGCGGCCCACACCATTACGTTCCAGGCACGTATTAGCGTTCCGGCAACCCAATGTGGTGCCACAAACATGGTAAATACGGCCATCATTACCTCCGACCACAATCCGGGGCAGCAGGATACTGCCACCACCCACGTGACCATTACTTGCGTCAAGGTGAAGGCGGTGTGTACGAGTTTGTCGGTGTCAAACGGGACGATTCAGGCCGGTCAGACGGTGTTGGTTACAGCCAACGTCCAGCTCCAGAATACGACCGTAACCAACTTTGTTTTCAGTGTCGATGGCCAGGTCGTGCAGACATCCAACAGCGGCAGCTACACCTTTACCGGTGCACAAGAAGGTACCCATACCATCAGCGTCATCGTCAAGTTCGCGGACGGGACGCAGTCGGGTGAAGGGATTTGCGTGGCGCCCATCACCGTCACACCACAGCCGCCGGCCCCATGTACGATTCCAGGTAAGGAAAGTCTGCCCGCGAATTCACCGGATTGTGTATTGCCGAAAACAGGCGCCGGTACGGCCGGGATGGTCGGTGTCTTTGTCGGTACGAGTGCGGTGGCTGGGTTCGGCTATGCCCAGGTAGCCGCCCATCGTCGCCGCGGCGAAATGTAGCGCCGCGCAGGCCAAAAAGCACTGGCATTTTAGGTCCAAGTGTGCTATCGTAGTAGGAAGTTTTTGAGCACAGACTGACCGCTCGTACTTACGCAAGTCCCTCGACCAGATGGTTGAGGGGTTTTGCTTCTTACCCCTGTTATGGTACAATTTGCCGGTTAGAATTTATGTTCAAAATTCACAGTACGACGGTCCCGTCGTCTAACGGTTAGGACACCGGGTTTTCATCCCGGCAACAGGGGTTCGATTCCCCTCGGGATCACCATAGAAAGCGCCTATTATGACTTATATGTTCGTGACGTTTGGACCAACGCACAGCGGTAAAACTACGTTTGGGAAACGATTGTCTGAAGCAGTAGGTGCATCGGCAAAGTTTATACATGTAGATAATGACGAAGTCGATGAATTTATACAGGCAAAATTCAAGAATCTTAGAAATGATCCTGAAGTAATAAAAAGACGCTCTCCAGCCAAACCTGATTTACGATTACTAATACCGCAACTCATAACAGACTTTGCGTTAGGGGAAGGTTACAGTGTTATAGCTACTGCCAGCCATCCCAAACAGATTATTCGTGAAAAATATTACGAAATCGCCCAGAAGCATAATGCTCGCATCGTTCTTATCATCTTTTCAATTAGTGATGAGGAAGCCAATCATCGCATTGAACGCTCACAAAAAAGCAAAGCAATCTTGGATATTAAGCCACTTGGAAGTTCAACATACAAAGATTTACGACAACAGCAAATAAATATAGCTGAAGTACCCGATACAGCCGAAAGATCGACTTGCTTCCAAATTATCGAAGTAAACGATGAGAATGCTAATGCGATGGTAAGGAAGGCCGCTGAACTGCTTCTAGGGTAATAATCAGCTATTAAAGGGCAGATTCCATTCGGGATCACTTCGCAAATGGCTCAAGCATTGCTCGTGCTATTTGCGGTAAATCTAATCAAGACAATACGAATCACCGTTTTCTAGTAGTGTAGCGACGGCAACCTCTCGTATGCTGGTAGAGTCGACGATTTTGCCATATTCGCAACGTCCCATCCACTGGTATTGGAAGCTGCCGACCTTGAGCGGCGGCGGTGACTGGACTTTTGCAACTGGAACATATAGGTAAAAATCGTGCTCCTTTGGGTCTTTGAAGTCGGCGTTTTTCTTCGTCACATACTCGTCAAAAAACGTATCCTTACCATCGGTAGAAGGGTAGTTGCCGTTGTGATCGGTACCGAATTGCTGCACGGCACTCATGAATATCGCCATATCAGCTTTGCGCTGGTTGTCGCGTTTGGCCATTTCTGCTTCCTGTAATTTTTTCGCGGCAGCATCGAGCTGTTGCTGCGCAGCTTGTGCCTTCCGATCGGCTTGGTGATGTCGATACACCTGCCAGCCGACAACACCGACGATCGCGCCCATCAATACGATTGCCAAGATGATGATCGTGGAGCCGGTTTCGTTGGTTTGGTTGGTTTGTTTAGCCATGTTTATCGACGTTATGTGTTAAGCATAACATCAATATCCAGGGTCTCTCAGGTTTCTCAGTTTATCCTTGCCGAAACCACCGTTAAAGCGTATTGTCTAACCAATAGCACTATAGGGGCCGACTGGGCGGGTAACACCCAGGGGCGTTGACGTGGAACATCAAGACAACCAGGCTGACGAAAAAAAGGGGCAACCTACACCACATCAGAACGAAGAAGTGTTCTTTTCGATGGGCCCACCCAAAGTCAGGAAATTTACACCCAACCGCGTCAGGATGGCAGCGCTGATACCGGCGTTAGTATTTGTCGTCGTATTTGCCGGTTTCCAGATGCTGAAACCGCGCAGCGACACCGATAAGAAGACCAGCGCAGCGACGTCGACCTGGACGTGGTATCAGAGCCCGATCGGTGGTGGTGGTACCGCCCAGGTAATCGTGACCGATCCGTTCAACGCGAATTATGCCTACATCGGTGGCGACAGCTGGGGTACGTACTACACCAAAACCGCTGGGAATGACTGGCTACCGGCTATGAAAGGCCTCGGCAATGCCAACGCCAATACGATGACCGACGGCAGCTTTTATATAACCGGCATGGCGTACTCCAAAAAGTTCCCAGGACGTGTTTATAGCATGTCAGGACGGCTGGAAGATCCTGGTTCGGGTAGTTTCGGTTACTTGAATGGAGACACGTATGTCGAGCAGAATGCCGGTGTCGATAGTGGTGAGACGACGGCGACGTGCGGTGTCCGCAGTGTGCGGCCGCGTTGTACCGGCAACCGCGTGCTGACGGATTACGTTGGTGGCACCGAATATATCTACGCCGGCACCGGCAACGGTGGCGGAGTGAAGCGGAGTACCGACGAAGGCAAGACCTGGACGGTCATCGGTTTAGGCGGTACGGGCGCCGGCATTACCGGAATGGCACTCGATTCCACCGACCAAACTGTTTTATATGTGGCGACCAACTCCGACAAAATGTGGAAGATCACTAACGCTCGCGGAGCGGCTTCGGCCACCAAGTTGGCTAACGCGCCGAATGACGTCGAGGAAGTCGCCTCGTTCGGCGGCAACACGTATGCCGCGGCGGCTACATCGGGTATGTACAAAGTCAGCGGCGGCGGTGCTACCTGGACAAAAGTTGGAGCTGGCTTCTTCCCCAGCAGCATGACGTTGTCCGCGGTCGGCGGTACCGGTAATACCGTTTATGTCGGCGGCGTCAACCCGGGTCCCGGCCAATCCATCGCCAAATCGACCGACGCCGGCGGCAGCTGGACATGGGTGCCGAGTGCCAAGAGCAAGATAAATTACGCGCCATGGGGCACGACCACTACCTGGTGGCTGTATCAGAATTATCCGCGCATCGGGCTTGGCTGTTTCGACGGCGGCAGTTGTACGTACGAAAGCACATCGATCGCGGTCGACCAGTTCAATGCCAATATCGTTTACTCAGCCGGGCGCTCCGGTTTGTGGAAGAGTGAAGATGGCGGTAACACTTGGCGGCCGGCGGTCAATCATCTGGCCGGTACGATGCACGAACATATCATTGCGGGCACGGGCGGCAATGCCTCAGTATCGGATGTGGACTGGGTGAACGAAGACACCACCGACCACTTCAACACCATCGTCAATAACACCAAGAATGTGAACTACGGCGCAGATGTCACTCAGACGACCGTTGGTGGCGTCACGTATAAAGTGACGTTGGGCGTGCCGCGCGGCTTTAGCGTCGGTGGGACAGCTGTGGATGACGCGTTCTTTCGCGCCTCAGTTATTCGACCATATGATATGGATGTGTCGTCGGACGGGAACTATGTCTATATCGCTTTGTTCGGTGGTGGCGTAGTAATCGGCCATCAGACGGCCGGCGGAGGCGGTGGTACGACGGTCGCGCCATCAGTATCAATCAGCACCAGTCCGGCGACGATAACAAACGGACAGCCGTCGACCTTGAGCTGGAACGTCAGTGGTACCAGCCCGACTTGTACGGCAAGCGGTGGGTGGACCGGCAGCAAGGCGGCCAGCGGGACACAGACGGTCAATCCGACAGCAACGACGACGTATACGCTGGCGTGTAGCAACAGTGCCGGCAGCGATACCAAATCAGCCACAGTTACGCTTAATGCCGGTGACACGACGGCACCGACGGTTTCCATTACCGCACCAGGTAATAATTCGACGGTTTCCGGTGCGACGGTGGCGGTGACGGCTAATGCCAGCGACACCAATGGCATCGCCCAGGTCGAATTCAAAGTGAACGGCTCCAGTGCCAAGACCGACTCGACATCGCCATATTCATATACTTGGGACACGACAGCAATCGCCAACGGCACCTATCAGTTGCAGGCGGTCGCGACCGACGGTAGCAGCAACGCCAACAAAGCTACGGCCACCATCAGCGTGACGGTCAACAACGCGCCGCCGCAGGGGCCGGTCAGTATCACGTCGTTCACCTATTCGCCGAACCCGGTGCCATACAGCAATAAAGTGTCATTACAGTGGGCATCGTCACAGGCGGATGGCTGTAGTATCAAATACGACTCAACGACCGTTAGCGGGCTGAATCCCAACGGCACGTGGTCGTCACCGTTCAACCTGACGGGCAATAAAGCATTTACGCTGACGTGTACCAACAGTACCTCGACCAAATCTTCGACCGTCAATGTTTCCGTTTCGGCACCGCCACCCGGGCCGGTCTCCTTCGATAGCTATGGCGCCGACCCGACCAGCGTGGTTTCGGGCCACTCCAGCCGCCTCTTCTGGGTGACGGATGCCGCCAGTTGTTCGGTGAGTGGCAACAAGGGCAACCCGCCGCAGAACGCTGCTGCCACCGGCGAATGGAACACGCCGAATCTGACGGCCAACATCACCTACACGATTAATTGTAAGAACAGCGCCGGGCAGGTCACGAGCAAGCCGGTCGACATCACCGTTACGGCTGCACCGGTGCAGAAGAACCCACAGATCCTGACGTTCTACGCCGAGCCGGCTGCCATTACGACCGGTCAGACGACGACGCTCTACTGGACGACACAGGACGTCGATCCGCAGGGCTGTAGTATCACCCCGTCGGTGGTTGATAACGGCCCGCCGAGTGGCAACCTGACCACGCCGCCGTTAGACGAATCGACCAGCTATACCATCCGTTGTATCGGCGGCGGGAAAGAAGCCGTACCGAAGTCGACCAGCGTGACGGTCAACGGTATCCCAGCGCCAGCGCCGCCTACCGGCGTGACACCTGGCGACGGTAACACCGGCAGCAGCGGTAGTAACACCAACGCAAAAGACAAGTCGATTCTGACCGACACGACCACCAAGCAGAAAGTTACCGATGCAACACTAAAGAATACCGTCGCCGGCCTGGTGACGCTTGATCCGTCGAACATTACCGACGCTTCCAAAAAGAAGGACATCGAGCGTGTCGAGTATTACGAATACGGCGGATTGCTGACTACCGTCAAGAAGGCGCCGTTCGCGCTCGATACCAAGATGCTCAAGAACGGTCAGCACTCCATCACCGAGCGTACCTACTACACCGACGGCAGCATCCAGGAACGCACTGCCCTGATTACCGTCAACAACCAGCCGTGGTTCCGTCGATTCAAGCTGATATTCGTGCTGCCGGTCTTTACCATCGCTATCGTTGTCGCTGGCTTGGTTGTCGCGCGACGCATGCGCGACCGCCTGGCTTACCGTAATTTCGTTAGGTTCTAAACCGTTCCAATTGATTTCTTTCGGCGGGAGTGCAAGTTAGCTGTAGAAAAAACGTTCCGGTAACGTTAGAATAAGCATAAATGGACGCTACCAATAAAGTGCCCGCTGTGCCATTGGCTCGGTTCAAGCGGACGAAAATCATTGCTACTGTTGGTCCGGCTACGGATAGTTACGAGCAGATTCTTGCTTTGATTAAGGCCGGGGCTAACGGACTGCGCCTGAACTGCAGCCACGGTACCAACGAAGAGCGCGAACGCCAGATCCGCTGGATTCGGCGCGCCAGCAAAGTGTATGGTAAACCGGTCGCCATCATTTGGGACCTGGCCGGGCCTAAGATTCGCCTGGGTGACTTTGAAGGCATCATCAACGTCCAGACCGGTCAACATCTTACATTCGAGTACGAAGCCGACTACGAACGCAGCGGCCACATCCCGACCCAGTATGACCTCAGTAAAAAGGTCAAACGCGGCGAGAGCTTGTACCTGTTCGACGGCAAGATCCGCACCACTATCTCCAGCATAAGCGGCAAGCTGGTACATGCCACCGCCGAGAACGACGGTATCCTCATCAAACGCAAAGGCATCAACCTGCCGGATACGGACTTCGCCGGCGATATCATCACTAAGAAGGACCGCGAAAACCTGGCCTTCAGCTCGACAATGGACATCGATTACGTGGCGCAGAGCTTCGTGCAGCGTGCCGACGATCTGCGCGCCATGCGCCGTTTGATGAAAAACCTCGGGGTCAACGCCAAGCTAATCGTCAAGTTTGAGACGCGCGCTGCGGTCGACAACATGCAGGAAATCGTCGAGGAAACCGATGTGGTGATGGTTGCCCGCGGCGATTTGGCGGTTGAGACGCCACCCGAAAGCGTGCCGATTATCCAACGCAAACTGATCGGTATGGGCTTGCAGACCGACACACCGACCATCGTAGCCACGCAGATGCTATTCAGTATGACCGAAACACCGGAGCCGACGCGCGCCGAAGTTTCCGACGTCGCCACCGCCGTGTTGGTG
>Ga0268264_10004629_pt1 | contig 11687 bp, 8 predicted proteins | sample KBSSwiS32_FD_190357 | JGI IMG/M metagenome (GOLD analysis project Ga0268264, IMG submission 190357) | Switchgrass rhizosphere microbial communities from Kellogg Biological Station, Michigan, USA - KBS Switchgrass S3-2 (SPAdes) (version 2) | ecosystem: Host-associated > Plants > Roots >... | reverse complement strand
CCGACATGATCGATCGGCTTGCCGCCGGTCGGATCGGTCGCGGTGGTGCGCGCGAAGCCGACCGGCAGGCCATCCGGATTGTCGCCATTGCGCACCCCGGGGATGAAGCCGAAGCGGTCTAGGTAGGTCGGGTCGCTCAGCAGGCCGACTGCCCTGACGGACGCGATCGGCTGCTCCAGCGCCATGAACCACGCATAGGGTATCGGCAGTGTGTCGGTGCCCTGAGGCGCGTGGTGGTACCAGCTGCGCTCCGCCTCGCTCCACCCTTGGTCGAGCCACCGCACCTGTTGCGGCGCGTCGTAGTGCGGCGGCGGATCGAGGCTGGCGGCGGTGCCCGCCTTCAGCGTGACGGCGGCAAACAGGCTCGCGTACAGCGCCGCGCGCAGGGAAGGGGGGCTCACCATGCGACAGGCTCCATGCTGCCGGGCCACCAGCCGGCGGATCGTTTCAGATCGGGGGAGAAGAGGCGCAGCGCTATCAGCCGGCCGAGCTCGTAATAGCTCTCCCACTGTGCCTCGTCGAAGAACTGGTCGAGCGTGGATTGCTGCGGGAATTCGGGGTTGTCGTAGAGGTAGCGCAGCAGGTCAGAGGGGCCGTTCTGGCTGAGGCGCGGCTTGATCACCAGCAGCGTGCCGTCCGGAGCGGTCTCCTCGGCGACATCGTCGTAAGCCTTGCCGTAGACGATGCGGCCGACCAGCGCAATCGCGTGGCCGGCGGAGCCTTCGGCGAATTGCTCCGGGCTGGCGAAGCAGTCGCGCAGCGCCGAACCGGCGGTGCCTACGGCTTTGTCGAGGTCGTCCTTGTTCAGGAACGTGATCTGCGCGTTGAAGTCGATCCGGCACTTTCGCACGAGGTTGGCGACGTCCTCGAAGCCGTAGCTGGGATCGCAGCCGTTGTCGGAAACGACAATCAGCGGCAGCTTGCGCCGGATCAGCTCGTAGACGCCGGTGTTTTCGAAGTGGCCGCCGTCAGACAAGTACCACAGCAGCCGGTCCGTGCCCGGGAACAGTGCGGTCATCTCCCGGTAGAGGCTGAGGTAAGACGGCTCCATCCGGCGCTTGGCCTGGTCGGATTTCCACCAGTACCCCAGGCGCACATTGGCGAGGAAGGCAAGCAGCGACTTGGCGAGGTTGGTCTGCGAACCGAGGCCGGTGGTGAACGCGGCGCCCGAAATGCCGATCCAGATCGAAAGCGGCAGCCGCTGCCCGGGAGGAGATGTCTGCGCGAAAAAGGGCGCCTGCGCTGGGGCAGCCTTCTTCGGAGCGTTGGTCTGGTCACCCAGCGCCACCAGCTGGGGCCGGCAGCGCGGCTTCTCCGTGTACGACATGCCATCGGGCGAGATGACCATGTTCAGGCCATGCCGGTCTCGCTGCACCGTCGCCGGCCCCTTGCCGTGCGTTTCGTTGATGGTGACGTTGATCAGATGGATCGGTGCGCCGCGCGCCTTGCCGTAGTAATCGGTGAGGCTCATATCGTCGCCGACGTCGCTGGACTGGACCGCCATCTCCGGACCGCGCCGCAAGGTGTTGTCCTTAAGCCCGATCCGCTGCGGGTTGCCGGCGCCAAGGTAGGCGCGGCACAGTCGATCGGCATAGAAGCTCGCCAGCGAGGACAGGTTTACGAAGCCCCGCGTCATCGAGGCAAGCAAGACGAACAGCAGCGCACCTAGCAGCGCCCAGTGGAACCATGGGCGCAACTGCGGCAGCTGCCCGTCTTCCTCCAGTTCGATGCGGGTCCAGGACAAGTGGTGGGCGATGTTGCCCCAGAACGCGAGCGCCGCGATCACGAAGATCAGCCCTGCGATCCAGGCGAGCGCCGGCCCAATGCGACCGACGATCCCCTTCTCCGCGGCCTTGCCCGCACCGGGCCGGCCATTCTGCGGCAGCACGGCGAGGCGCTTCACCAGCCACTGTGCGAAGGGAACCATCGCCCCCATCACCGGCGGCAGGCTAGCGGCATACGTGCCGAGCTTGGCCGAGAACAGGTAGCTGATGCTGTCAGCGAGCGCGACGGCGGTCACGAGGAACAACAATTGGCTCACCAGTGCCTGCCAGCCCGCCAGCCGGTGGCGGACCCGATCCTCCTGCATCGCGCGCCCATCGTTCGCGACTCCGGCTGGGTCCCGCTCGAGATGGGCGGCGATGGACCATGCGACGAGCGCGATGAGTGCGAACACGAACACCGCCGCCGCACCCCAGTTAGAGGCGTCGCGCGGGGGGTAAGTGGGACAGAAGGCGCCACGCGGCAGGTCGCACACGCGCAGGCCCGCGCCGTGATAGCCCGACAGCAGCAGCACCAGCGCCGTGCCCACCAGCGGCGGCCGGAAGCGCGGGTGCGAGACATCGCTCATCGTCAGCCAGTAGGCCCAGCCCAGGCCCACCACGAGCGCGAGCAGGAACGGGATCAGCAGCGCCAGGGGGCTGAGAGCGATCTCGGCCCAGCGAATGTCGATCAATCCGATGAACTCGCACCACCATGCGAAGTGAAATAGCGCCGCCCGCGCGGCATCGAGCAGGAGCTCGATCAGCACGATCGCCATCCCCACCACCAGTGCCAGCGCCAGCCAGTTGCGCGCGAGCATGGTCACCGCATAGACGTAATCGCGGCCGCCGCCCGGCGTCAGGTAGCGGCCCGACTGGCGCAAGTAGGCGAGCGCTGCCTGCGCCCGGCTCTGGCCGAGCAGGTCGGTGTCGCGCGTAGGCTCGACGACGGCCTTCTGGGACCCACGCGGCGCAAACAGGCCGCAGAAGAACGAACCTGCATAGCCGCCGCCCGAAACGGTAGAGAGATAATCGAGGCGCTGAAGCAAGTGGAGCTCGCTGAGGCCGCGCAGCAGGCCCAGGCTGAAGGTCGCGCTGCGGATGCCGCCACCCGAGAGGGCAAGGCCCACAAACGGTTGCCGCGCGATCCCGTAGTCCTTGCGCCGCTGGAGCAAGGCCTCGCGTTCCTTGGGCGGCAGGTGCCCCAAGGCGGCTTGATACGCATCCGCAACGGCGACTTGCGTCGCCGTACCATTCGGCTCCTCCGGCATGTCGCCCCCCCGGTACATCATACGCGAACCCGGATTACGTGGCCGATCTCGTGGAAATCGTCAGCCTTCGGCAACTTGGAAAAGGTACGCTGCTATAGAAGTACTTGTCGAGTCCAATTGTTTATGATTGAGAATCGCTAAGGATGTTCACTTAGTTTAGGTCTGTTGAAACTCGATTTCGACTTGTTGATAATAGCATAAGTACTGATCTGAAAGTTCCCCGCGGCCGCTCACGCCCGGCGATTGCCAGGGCCTCTTGCGTTTCGGCCGCAAATGGCGCTCGGCGGTAGGGCGCCGCTAATGCGTCACATGACGCAGTCGCCAGCGGATTGACGCGACGCCCCCGCCTATGCCAGTGAGAACAGGCCCGGCGCCTTACGCAGCGCCTGTCCGGGCGGGTGTAGCTCAATGGTAGAGCAGCAGCTTCCCAAGCTGAATACGAGGGTTCGATTCCCTTCACCCGCTCCAGCCGCCCTCCCAAGAGGTCCGAAAATGCCCCAAAAAACGGCTGTTTTCTGCGGTTTTGACCGGTACAATGTCCGGGAAGTTCCGGATATGTTCCGCCCAATCTCAGTCAATTGATGGATCATTTGATGGACCTGCAGCGAAATCGAGCTGTCGGAGGTCTATCAACATGGCCGCAAACGCAGGGAAATCGGGGCTTACAGCGGCATCGGTCGCACGCGCCAAGCCCAAGGAGAAGCCGTACAAGCTGTCCGACCGGGACGGATTGTACCTCCTCGTTAAGCCCAGTGGAACCCGTTACTGGCGGATGAACTACCGCTTCCACCACAACCAGAGGACGATCACCTTCGGGCGCTATCCCGAGATTCTGCTTGCGGATGCGCGGGAACGGCTGTTGCAAGCCCGGCGCCTACTGGCCGACGGCATCGACCCGGTCGATCAAGCCAAGCTCAACAAGATGGCCGATTCGGTGGCGGCGTCGAACAGCTTCAAGGCCGTTTCGGACGAATGGCTCGAGAAAGTCCGGCTTGAGGACCGGGCCACCGCTTCGATCAAGAAGTACGAATGGCAACTGGGGCTGGTGATGTCGGCGATCGGCAGGCGCCCAATCTCCAAGATCTCTGCCCACGAAGTGCTGCTGGCACTCAAGAAGATCGAGCGCACGAAGAAGTTCTACACCGCCACCAGCGTGCGCACGACGTGCGGCCAGGTATTCCGCTTCGCCATTGCAACAGCCCGGGCCGAACGCGATGTCTGCGCGGACCTGCGTGGGGCCTTGGTCACGCCCAAAGTCGTGCATCGCGCCGCGATCACGACACCGACGGAAGCCGGCGCCCTCCTGCGTTCGATCGAAGATTATGAGGGAGACGCGCAGACCCGGATTGCCATGCGCCTATTGCCGCATGTCTTCGTCCGGCCCGGCGAGCTTCGCCACGCCGAATGGAAGGAATTCGACTTCGACCGGAAGGTCTGGACCATCCCCGAGCACAAGATGAAGATGCGTCGGCCGCATACCGTGCCGCTTTCCCGCCAAGCCATCGGGATCATTCGGGAGATCGAGCACGACGCGGATTACAGCCTCTATCTTTTCCCCTCGCTGCGCTCAGTTAACCGGCCCATGTCCGACAACACCATCAATGCCGCGCTGCGCCGCATGGGTTACGGCAAGGACGAGATGACCGCCCACGGCTTTCGCGCCATGGCGGCCACGCTGCTCAACGAGATGGGCATGTGGAACGCCGACGCCATCGAACGCCAGCTTGCCCACGTTGAGGGCAACGCAGTTCGCCGCGCCTATACGCGGGGACAATACTGGGATGAACGCGTGCGGATGATGCAGCACTGGTCAGACTACCTTGATGGCTTGCGCGACGGCGCCAAGGTGCTGCGTCCCAGCTTCAAGCAATCGGCGCGAGGCTGACTGCGGCTTTCTCGATTGATCCCACCGACCAACTCTTCGGCAAGAAGGGACGGACTGCAGAGTAGCGGATTCCGGCGAACAGAAGCGGTTTTGTTGCCCTTTGCATGCACGATTTTCGGGAGGCAACTCCCGATCCAAAATGCGACGTTCGGGTTTACTCGCAGGAACGTCTGCTTCTGCCGGAACTTGCCATTCCCCATTCGATTGAACGATCTGCAGCAGTGCGCTCCATTAGCTGTCATTAGCCGAGCCATGAGCTAGCCCGAGAAGTTGCCATCCGCTCACACAGTGTCAATGGTTTGGTTGAGGGGTACCAGTCAAAGCGCACAGCGTCCGGTGGATGGTATGAAGTATCGACTTAATGGATGCATTTCCGCTTCATGCGGCAAGCCAAATTCCATGGGCTGTAGGAGGGGGGCACACTATCGTGACGTTGTGCACTTATCCGCCGCCAACGGACGCACTCGATCGCTGGCTCGACCATTACCCAAGCACTCATGAGAACTATGGTTACATTCTCCTTAGGCAGGACCGTTCCTGCTGCTCGTGACGATATGATGCATCGAACTGGCGCACTTCATCCTGGTGCGTCAGCAAATCAGCCAGTTGGCCTTGCAAGTAGCCGACAACGCGTCTCGCATCGGCACGCAGAACGCGATCCAGACGCAGATCGACGACAAGCAAATCAATAACCTGTTCCTCGGCGCAAACCTCCAGGCCTCAGCCCCGAACATCGCGCAGAAAGATCGCCTCTTCCTCTCCAGCCTGGAGGTCGACCCCAATCCGCCCAAGGGCAGTACATCCACTGGCAGCGGTGCTACGGCACCCTCAATTATGCGCCCACCTCGGCAAGACGAACGACGGCAAGGGCAACAACAGCTTCAAGGACATGGGATCTACCAGCAGCAAGGTGACCGCATCGCCCCGGCACGCCGGCCATGTTCGTCGAGATCGCCTATACCTATCAGCCGATCATCTCGGACTACATCGCCCTCGGCGACCCAATCCAGGAAATCGCCACCGCGCTGGTGCGGGACAATCGCGATACGTCCGGGCAGGGCATCAATCCGGTCCCCAGGGCCCGTCCTTCGAACTGCTAGCGGATGCTGGGCGGCATATCGATGGGTCCCGTATCTCGTGGGCTCTGCGTCAGCGCCTGCAAGCGGGAGCGGATGTCCTCGGGCAAGAGGAAGGCGTCGCGATGGTAATCCTGCAACCCGGAAACGGCGCTTTCCACCAGGTCGTCGTGCATGCCGCCCATCAGTCCGTTGATGGCGCTGAGATAGCGCGACATCCGGTATGTTTGCTCGCATGGCGCGAGGGAGCGGCGCGTGTCGTAGAACGATACCATGCGGCTGACGATCTTGCGCATGGCGTGGAAGCGGTGCGCCGTCAGCGTCTCGGCGGCGAGCCACTGCGACAGGCGCTGCAGCTCGGCCAGGCGATAGCGCAGAAAGCCCTGCGCATCGTCGAGCCGAGCAGTGCCGACTTGGCGCTGCACGGCGAGCCACACCGGCCAGGTTAGTAGCAGCCGCAGGACCAGGGCAGTCCGCAGTACCGCGCCGCGACGCTCGTTGCGATAGGCGTCCTGCAAGTGCCCCATCACCGCCACGGTGGCCCGGAACAGCAAGGGTGCGCGGTGGACGGCGCTGTAGAGCACCAAAGCGAAGCGCAGATGCTTGTAGCGGGCGCGGATCAGCTTGTAGCGGCGGCGCTGGTCGAGCGGCAGGTCACCGGTGCGCAGCAGCGTGCCGGTCAGCGATAGCAGGTCTTGGCGGATCGCCCCCTCGCGCCAGAACTGGAGGCACAGGTCGAGGCAGCGGCGCATCTCCGCCACGTCGCAGGCAAGCGGGATCGGGTCGGGCAGGCTGACCACAGGATCGACGACATCGTCCATCTCGACCGCTTCGAACAAAGCCGCGATAACCGATGGTGGGAAGGGCGCGCGCGCCGTCATGCCGGCACCGCCACATTCGTCTCATGGGACAGGTTATCGCGGCGGCGATAGGCGAGCGCAGTCGGCACCAGCATGAACAGCGTCTTGAGACACACGCCCGCGACATAGGCCAGTCCTGCACCCCACAAGCCGTAGGCTTGGATGGCGACGAACAGCAGCACCGTATAGCCCAGCGCCGCGGTCCCTTCCGCAACCAGCGCGGATCGCTCCCGCCCGGCCATGTAGAGCAGCGATTCCAGCGGGAAGGCCGCCATCGCCACGACCAACGAGAGGGTCATGAGTTGCAGCAGGTCATAGGCCTCGACGTAGCGCTTGCCGAACGTCAGCGCGATTACCGGCTCGCCGCCGACCATGACCAGCAGCAGCACGACAACTGCGATGGCGCCCGAAATAAGCGCGCTGCGGACGGCGAGTTGCCACGGATGGCGGCTGCTGGGATCGAGGCGCATGATTTCCGGATAAAAGCTGCGGCTCATCAGCTCGGCAGGCTTGCTGGCGGAATCGAAGAAGGTCGCGGCGATCTTGAACAGGCCGGCGGCCGCGGGGCTGAGCAGCGCGCCCACGATAAGGTTGCTTACCGGACCCCAGGCAGCCCAGATCGAATGGGCGGCATTGGTGGTCCACACGAAGCTCCACGAGCGCGGGAGCTTGCGGGCGGGGCCGAACAGACCGGGCTTCAGCGCGCCGGTGACGTTGCGACGGCGCAACTCGTGCACCGACATTGCCCACAGGCACAAGTCTCCGGACAAATCGGCGAGGTACCAGGTCAGCACGAAGCCGGTGAAGCCAAAGCCGGCGACATAGGAGATCGTCGCGCCGACGCCGCGGACCAGGGGTGTGACCAGCTGCTGCCAGGCGATCTGGTCGAAGCGGTCGAACACGCGCAGGATGCCGGTGGGCGTCGCGGCGGTCATCGTCGGGATCAGCGTGCAGTAGAGCATGGCGAGGCCGAGGTGGTCGGCACCAAGGCCGAACCAGCCCGCGACGAAGGGAAGCACGGTCAGGCCGCACACCATGCCCAGCAGCCCGCTGGCAAGGTCAAGGCCGAAAGCAAAGCCGGTCACGTCCCGCAAGGTGGCGATGTCGCCGCGTTCCAACGCCGGCGCGCCGTAGCGCACGATGAACTGCCAGGTCTGAAACTTGACCACCGCGCCCACGCCGTTGGCGTAGGAGTGGATCAGGATCAGCGTGCCGAACATTGCCGGGCTCATCCCGCGCCCCGCCAGGGCAAGTGCCAGCAGGCCGAGCAGTGCGCCGCCCAGCTTGCCTGTGGCGAGATACGCAGCGTTGCGCACGATGGTGCGGAACACGCCGTCGGCGAACCAGCGTTTCATGGCTCCGTGCTCTGTTAGGCCGCGGCGCTGGGCCGTGCCGATTCACGCTGGTCGAGCAGCGCCTGTACGGCCGCTTGTGCGCGGGCGATCACGCGGTCAAGCGGTTCGCGCGAATCCAGCTCCACGATCGGCGCGGCGCCGAAGCGCAGGCGCGGCATTTCGTCGATCTTGCGGGCAAGCGTTTCGATCCGGTGATCGGGCTTGCGCGCGGCTGCGAGGTCAAGCGGCACGTTGAGCCTCAGGACGAGATCGGGAGCGTGCGCAATCATGCGCCGGAACAAGCGCTGCTCGGCTGAGGCAAGCACGCCGACCAGGCCGCTGCTCCGCGCGGCACCGAGCCCCGGGCCGTCGATCGCACCGGCCAGCTCGACTTGCGGAAAGCGGTCGGCGATGATGGTGTATCCTTCGCCCCGCAGCTTCAGCATGCGGCGAAACCGGCGCGCTCGGCGCAAGGCGAACGCATAGATCACCAGCGCCGCAAGCAGGCCGGGATTCGCGCTCTTGTGCGCTTGGCGCGATCGGGTTTCGATCGAGCGGTCGATCCGCCGGCCCATCAAGGGCGTGCGCGCCAGCGCCCGGCCAAGGTTGCCTGATTGCTTGCCCAAGTGGCAGGTCACCGTCGGCTGCCGCGCTTCGAGCCACTGCTGTAAGGCCTCGGTCAGCGTCGACTTGCCCGAACCGTCGCAACCGACGACCGCAATCAGGAGAGGTTGCCCGCTCATGCCGCCAGCGCCTCCTGCCGCATCAGGTCGTGCACTGTGGCGAGCACTTCGGGGTAGGGCCGCGTCGCGTCGACATCGACGATCCGCGCACCGGCGAAGCGCAGGGTCGGCACAGTCGCCAGTTTGCTTTGCAGCAGTTCGCGGTCATGGTCGGCCTTGCGGGCCAGCGCGGTGTCGACATCGACGTTGAGGCGGATCACGAGGTCCGGACGGTACGCCGCCATGTCCCGGTAGATGTCCCGCTCGCGCCGTGCGAGCCGCTCGACCAAGGCCGAGCCGCGGCGCGTCCAGGCAAGGCTCGGGCCATCGAAGCGGCCGGGCAGTTCAGCCTGGGGATAGCGGTCGCTGACGACGCGGATGCCATGACGGCGCAAGTCGAGCATGCGCGCGAAACGGCGACGGCGGACGAGCGAGAAGGCGAACATGACCAGGGCGGTCGGCAGGCCGGGAAGCCGCTTGTCGGACCCGGCGTGGGCCTTGCTGGCCTTGGTGGAAAGGAAGCGTTCCACCAGCCCGCCGATCAGGGGAAGCTGGCCGATGCGGCGCCCGAGATCGCCGGTGCCGGTGCCGAGATACATCGAGCGCGTCGGCGCCTCGCGATCGAGCATGGCGGTGAGATCGCGCGCAAGGCTCGACTTGCCCGAGCCATCGCATCCCACCAACGCGACGCAAGGCGCCAGCGCCGTGCCGCCGTGTGACCGTCGCTGATCGAGGGCGGCGTCGAGGGACGAATAGATCTTGGCAGCTGGAGGCAAAGTCGAGAGTGTCATCAATCTGTAGCCGTTCTGATGCACATAGAGTAGTTTGCGAAAAGCACCCATGGCGTGCTCGGACCGGGCGCTCTACGCGTTGAAGCTGATGCGAAACTGACGATCGCAAAGGTTTTCCCGCGGGTTTGACGTGGGCCTCGTTCAAGGCCTATCTCCCCAGCAAATCAGGCGTTTGCCTGCCGTCACACCCTTTCCGGAGTTCATGTTGCCGCGCCTGCTGCTAGCGGATGACGACGCCGATCTCGGCCCCGCGATCAAGCGCGCACTTGAGCTGGAGGGCTACGTGGTCGACCTGTTCACGCGCGGGGACGACGTCCTCGCAGCTGGCCGCAGCGCCGATTACGACGTGATCCTGCTCGACATCGGCCTACCGCACGGTACCGGTCTTGAAGTTCTGCGCACGCTGCGAAGCGAGGGGATCGCGACCGCGGTGATCGTCGTCACCGCGTTCGACCGCACGCAGCAACGGGTCGCCGGGCTTGATGCCGGGGCGGACGACTACGTGGTGAAGCCCGTCGACCTGGAGGAACTGGCTGCCCGCATCCGCTCGCAATTGCGCCGGCGTGAGGGACGGAGGAATGACACCATGACCATCGGCCCGGTCATGCTCGACTTCGCCGGGCATGTCGCCACGCTGGAGGGGCAGGCTCTGCAACTCACGGCCAAGGAGTTTCGGGTGCTGGCCTTGCTGATGCGGCGCAGCCGGCGCTTCGTGTCCAAGGCGGATATCGAAGCCGAACTGTACGACGGCGACAACTGGGCCGAATCGAACACGGTCGAAGTCGCGATCTCGTCCCTGCGCCGGAAGATCGGGCGCGACTTCATCCATACCGCTCGGGGGCTGGGCTACATGGTCGGCGGGCGCGAACGGTGAAGCGCTCGACCCTCTCGATGCAGCTCTACCGGCGCGTGCTGCTGTTGCTGGCGCTGACCGCACTGGCGATCGGGGCCGTGCTCTATGTCTTCGCCGATCGCGAGATCAGCCGCGCGGCCGATGGGCAGCTGATCGATGCAGCAAGGCTGCTCGACATGATGATGCAGGACGAATTCGCCCAAGGCGTGTTGGTGCGGCGCGACCGAGTGGTCGACGCACAAGGCGACCCCCTGCTCACCACCGAGGATGAGAAGGCGTTTCAAGCCACTTACGATTCCTGCATGTTCACGGTGTTCTGGAACGGGAAGCTGGTTGCCCGCTCAGGCTGGGGCGCGCCGGTGCGGCTGCTGCCGCTCGAGGCGGGGTTGCACACCTTCACCGCGCAAGGCGACTCCTGGCGCAGTTACGGCATGCGCAGCACCAGGACGCCGCTGCTGATCGTCGTCGCGCAGCGCCATGCCACGCGGGACTTTTCGCTCGGTCCCGTCCTGGCCGAACTGGCAGTGCCCATGCTGCTGTTGCTCGGGCTGTCGATGCTCGTGCTCTGGGCGACATTGCGCAAGAGCCTGTCACAAGTGGAGCGGCTCGCCTCCACCATCAACGCCCGCTCGCTTGCCGATCTCGAGCCGTTGGAGCCCGAGGTCTGGCCCATCGAGATGGAGCCGCTGGTGGTGGCGCTGAACAAGCTGTTCGCCCGCCTGGAAGGGGCCTACGACCTGGAGCAGGCGTTTACCGACGACGTGGCGCATGAACTGCGCACGCCACTCGCCGCCATCCGTGCCCAGGCGCAGGTGCTGCGCCGACTGGCGCCGCAGGCGGTGGGCCAGGATGTCGATCGGCTGACATCGACGGTCGATCGCGCCAACAACCTGATCGACGGTATGCTGATGCTTGCCCGATTGAACGCGACGGCCGTGGCCCCCCGCTCGGTCGACGTCCATGGACTGGTCGCCGAGGTGGTCGCCGACGCGATGATCGAAGCGGGTCCGGACGGGATCGAGTGCAGCGTCGTGCCTGAGCATATCGTGCGATGGCAGTGCGACGCGGCGCTGTTGCAGGTGGCGCTCTCGGCCGTCATCGGCAACGCCATTCGCCATGCGCGCATTGGGGGGCA
>Ga0268264_10004618_pt1 | contig 11705 bp, 12 predicted proteins | sample KBSSwiS32_FD_190357 | JGI IMG/M metagenome (GOLD analysis project Ga0268264, IMG submission 190357) | Switchgrass rhizosphere microbial communities from Kellogg Biological Station, Michigan, USA - KBS Switchgrass S3-2 (SPAdes) (version 2) | ecosystem: Host-associated > Plants > Roots >... | reverse complement strand
GGCCGGTGAGGGTCACAAGCCGCCCATGGCCACCGCTGAGACGACCGACGTCAGCCAGCTGAGCTTCGAGGCCGCGCTTGCCCGGCTCGAGGAGATCGTACGTACGCTCGAAAAGGGTGAGGCGCCGCTCGACCGGTCGATCGAGCTCTACCAGGAAGGCGACCGGCTGAAGCGCCACTGCGAGGCGCGCCTGAAAGAAGCCCAGGCGCGGATCGAGCAGATTGCCTTCGGCAGTGACGGCAAGCCCGCGGGCGTCAAGCCGTTCGATGCCGGTTGAGACCGTCGACCGGCTCGCCGGATTGCTCGACGCGGAGGCGGCGCAGGTCTCCGCCGAGGTCGACGATTTCTTCAGCCGCCTCCTGCCGACGACTGGAGACAGCCGCGAGCGCCTCTTCGAGGCCATGCGGCATGCGGCGATCGGCGGCGGCAAGAGGCTTCGACCCTTGCTCACCATCGCCGCGTCGAAGCTGTTCGCAATTTCCCGCGAACGCGCGATCCGCGTCGGATGCGCCATCGAAGCGATCCATGTCTATTCACTGATCCACGACGATCTTCCGTGCATGGACGACGCGGATCTACGGCGCGGAAAATCGAGCGTCCACAAGGCCTTCGGCGAAGCGGTCGCGGTGCTTGCCGGGGATAGCCTCCATGCGCTGTCGTTCGAGATTCTGGCCCATCCGGCGACCCACGAGGATCCGTTCGTGCGGTGCGAACTCGTGCTGGAGCTGGCACAAGCGGCGGGCCCAAATGGAATGGCCGGCGGACAGATGATGGATCTTGTCGCCGAGGGAGAGCAACTCGACCTTCCGGCGATCACCCGGCTGCAACAGCTGAAGACCGGCGCGCTGATCGAATATGCGGTCGAAGCCGCCTGCATTCTCATGAAGCTGCCACAGGAAGCGCGTACGCCCTATCGCGGCTATGCGCGCAACATCGGGCTGGCGTTCCAGATCGCCGACGACCTCATCGATCATAGCGGAGACGCGGCGGCGGCAGGCAAGCCGACCCGCAAGGATGCGAACGCCGGCAAGGCGACTTTCGTCTCGCTGACCGGTGAGGAAAGGGCGCGCCAGCAGGCGAGCTTCCTCGTCAACCAGGCGGTCGAGCATTTGTCCGGCCACGGCGAGGAAGCCGATCTGCTGCGCGCGATCGCGCGATTTGCTATCGAGCGGGATCATTAAGGCCTGGACGGGGGGACATCGTTGAAGATCGCAGTCTATCCGGGGACCTTCGACCCCATCACTTTGGGTCACCTCGACATCATCCGCCGCGGCGCGCACCTCGTCGACAAGCTCGTTATCGGGGTGACGACGAACCCGTCGAAGACTCCGATGTTCCCGGTCGCGGAGCGCGTGGCGATGGTTCGCCGAGAAACAGCCGACATCCCCGGCAGCATCGAGGTCGTCGAATTCGATTCGCTGCTGATGAATTTCGCCGAGGCCCAGGGTGCCGCCATGATCTTGCGTGGCCTCAGGGCCGTCGCCGATTTCGAATATGAGTTCCAGATGGCGGGCATGAACCAGCAATTGAACGACGATATCGAAACCGTCTTCCTGATGGCCGATGCGTCCCTGCAGCCGATTGCTTCGAACCTGGTCAAGGAAATCGCGCGCTACGGAGGGTCGATCGCGAAGTTCGTGACCCCGGCAGTCGCAGCCGACGTGAAGCGCCACCTGGACGGACATTCACGCTAGCGTCAGAGGGGCGACTGCATTAGGGGCTGCGACGCAGGTCCGGGGAGGGATATATTTTGTCTAAAGCCTTGTTTACGCTTCCATTTCTAGCGTTCGCCCTGATCGCTGCGAAAAAGCCGGAAACGACCGTCGCACCGCCGCTGCCAAGTATTGCCGCGCCCGTGGAGGTCGCCGCAAATCCGGCCAACACGCTGACGCTCGAGCTGTCGAACGGCGGCAAGGTTGTGATCCAGATGCGTCCGGACCTTGCACCGCATCATGTCGAGCGGATTCAGGCGCTGGTGCGCCAGGGCTTCTACAACGGCCTCAAATTCCATCGCGTGATCCCCGGCTTCATGGCCCAGGGCGGCGATCCGAAGGGCGACGGAAGCGGCGGATCGAGCCTGCCGGATCTCAAGGCCGAGTTCACCAACATGCCCTACTTCCGGGGGACGGTCGCGGCGGCACGAGCCGACAGCCCGGACTCGGCGAATAGCCAGTTTTTCATCATGTTCGACCCCAACATCGGGCTCGAGAAGAAGTATACGGTGTGGGGGCGCGTGACCTCGGGAATGGATGCGGTCGACAAAATCGCTCCGGGTGAACCGCCTGCTGAGCCGACGAAAATCGTTCGTGCCTATCTTGGGGACGTGGCTGCGCCGCCGGCCAACTGACGCTAAGGCGCGCAAATGCGCGTCGACCTGTTCGATTTCGAACTTCCCACTGACCGCATCGCGCTGAGACCGGCCCGGCCGCGCGACAGCGCCCGGCTGCTCCTGGTCCAGGGCGCCAAGGTCGACGATCGCCAGTTTCTCGAGCTTCCGAAATTGCTCAAGCCGGGCGACGTCCTCGTTTTCAACGACACCAAGGTGATTCCCGCGCAGCTCGAAGGCCAGCGGGTAGCTTCTGTGGACGGCCCGCAGAGCGGGCCTGGGGCGAGCATCGGCGCGACCCTGCATAAGCGCGAAGGGCCGCGCGAGTGGCAGGCGTTCTTGCGCAATTCCAGGCGCGCGCGCGTTGGCGACACGATCGACTTCAGCGAAGGCGTTCACGCATCGGTTGTCGAGAAATCGGACGATGGCTCGGCGCTGATTCATTTTCACGGCAGCGAGCCCGTCGAGCTGCTGCTCGAGCGCGCCGGGCGGATGCCCCTGCCGCCGTACATCGCCTCGAGGCGCGAGGTCGATGACACCGACCGTGACGATTATCAGACGATGTTTGCGCGGGAAGAGGGAGCGGTTGCGGCGCCCACGGCGGCGCTGCATTTCACTGAGCGGCTGCTCGGCGCGCTCGACGCGCGCGGGATCGGCCGCGAGACGCTGACCTTGCACGTCGGGGCCGGCACGTTCCTTCCGGTCAAAACCGACGACACCGGCGGCCATGTGATGCATTCGGAATGGGGCCGGATCGACTCCGCGACCGCCGAACGGCTGAACTCGGCGCGGGCTTCAGGCGGCCGGCTGATCGCCGTCGGCACCACTAGCCTGCGCCTGCTCGAAAGCGCGGCCGACGAGGATGGAAGGGTCCGTCCGTTCGAAGGCGACACCGCAATCTTCATCACCCCGGGTTACCGTTTCAAGGCGATCGACGGGCTGATCACCAACTTCCATTTGCCGCGATCGACCCTGTTCATGCTCGTCAGCGCCCTGATGGGCCTCGACGTCATGAAATCGGCTTATGCCCGCGCGATCGATGCCGGCTATCGCTTCTATTCGTACGGCGACGCGAGCTTGCTGCTGCCGGAGCGCTCCAGCTAAGCGCGACCGGTGACCCGGTTTCACTTCACGATCTCTGCCACGGACGGCGCCGCACGGACCGGCGTCATCGCGATGCGACGGGGCGAGATCCGTACACCGGCCTTCATGCCGGTAGGGACCGCGGCGACGGTCAAGGCGATGCAACCCGAGGAGGTTCGTGCGTCGGGGGCCGATATCATCCTCGGCAACACCTATCATTTGATGCTCCGGCCCGGGGCGGAGCGGGTGGCAAAGCTCGGCGGGCTGCACAATTTCATGGGGTGGGAGCGGCCGATCCTGACCGACAGCGGCGGCTATCAGGTGATGAGCCTTTCGGAGCTCACGAAGGTCAGCGAGGAGGGCGTGGCGTTCGCCAGCCACCTCGACGGATCGCGCCACATGCTGAGCCCGGAGCGATCGATCGAGGTTCAACGGCTGCTCGATTCCGACATCGTCATGGCGTTCGACGAGCTGGTGCCGACTTCATCGACCAGCGAGCACCAGCACGAGGCGATGGAGCGGTCGATGCGCTGGGCCAAGCGCAGCCGCGAGGAATTCGACCGCGGCGGAGCGCATGCCGAAAAGGCCGCGCTGTTTGGGATCCAGCAGGGCGCGCTCGACGAGACGCTCCGCAAGGCTTCGGCGGACGCTCTGATCGAGATTGGGTTCGACGGCTACGCGGTGGGCGGGCTCGCGGTCGGCGAGGGTCAGGAGGCGATGCTCGGCTGCCTGGATTTCGCGGCCGGCATGCTGCCCACGGACAAACCGCGCTATTTGATGGGCGTCGGCAAGCCCGACGATATCGTCGAGGCGGTGGTGCGCGGGATCGACATGTTCGATTGCGTCCTTCCGACCCGATCGGGACGAACCGGGCAGGCTTTCACGGCCGACGGTCCGCTAAACCTCCGGAATGCGCGCTTCGCCGAAGACCCGGAGCCGATCGAGCCCGGCTGCCCATGCTCGGCCTGCGCGACATTCAGCCGCGCCTATGTCCATCACCTGGTGAAGTCGGGCGAAATCCTCGGCGCGATGCTGATGACCCAGCACAACCTGTGGTTCTACCAACGGCTGATGCAAGGCCTGCGCGATGCTATCGCCGCACAGAACCTGACTTCATTTGCCCGAGAGTTCGTCCAACGTTACAAATCGCTCAGCGATTTCCAGTCAATAAATCCATAACGGATCGGTCGTCGACACTGGGCAAATCTAAGATGGTTTGTAGCCGCTAGAGTCGACTTTTCACATAATCAAGTAAACACCCATGGACTCAATTAATAAACTAGCGTAGTTTTACATTGGGTGTGCTCCGACGAGTCGTTCTCGGACTCACTTTGCTCGGCCTATATACTTTTCGCGACGACTCCTTACTTGAGGAGGCGAAAGATGGCTGACGCCCTTTCAGAGCTCGAACTGCTTCACGAAATCCAGACAGAATCGGATGCTATCGGACGGCTGCTGTCCGCAAAAGGCGGGTTTGAAGCCGCCTTCAAAGCCTTCCGCGAGGAGGATTCGAAGTCTTTCCGCTCCGTGCTTGATCGCGCGGCTCTTCTGATCCGATGCCATTATGTGTGCCGCTGGATCCGCATCAAGGAATGCGTTTTCCTGTGTCTCGATCTCGCAGGCCCGCCAACCCATTTCGAACGGCCGCCCGATCCGCGCGTGCTTGCCACGGCACTCGGTCGCCTCGCCGCCGACGAGAAGCTGGTCAAGAGACTCGCCGACATCCTCGAGAAGCGCGATCGCCGGGGCTTCCTCGATGTGGTCAAAAAGCTTGAGATCCAGCCATTCGCCCATTTCTTCTGTCATTGGCTGTGCACGATCCGGTATCGCCTTGTCTGTCGCCGGATCTGCACAATTGATCCCCCGCCTTACGTGCTGTGGGCGGAGATTCAGGCCGCGGCCATGGCCGTCGGCGCGCTCGCTGAGGACGGCCGCACCTTTAAGGCCGTAGCAGCGGCATCGGTAGTCGGCGACGCAGCAAAGCTCGCCGACCTTCTGCGTCATCCCGACTGGACCTGGCGTTGCCATTACGTCTGCGAATATTTCTGCTCATGGCGCTGCGTCCTCCTTTGCCTGACCTACGCGCGGCCCTTCCCCTACGCCGCGGTCGCGGCGGCAGCGCAAATTCGCGAGGCGCGCGCCTTTGCCGAAGTGATCGCGAAGCTGAGCGAGAATTCAGCAGCGCTAGAGCAGCTCTCGGCGGCCGTCGCGTCCGGCAAGGTCGATCGCTGGACGGCGATCGTCAAGGAGCTCAAGCTCGAGCGGTTCGCGCTGCAATTGTGCCACTGGGTCTGCGGATGGCGGTGCTACCATTTCTGCCGCCTGGTCTGCCCTGACCCGCATTTTTATCCGTTGTTCCGGAACATCGGCGATTTCGCAATTCACAGTGACATCGACCCCGCGACCGGGCTTACCAAATGGCCGAAGGGCGGCGGCGGCGGGCATGGTGGCCCCAATTACGGCTTCTTGGGCAACCTCACGCTCCGCGCCTCGTGCCCGACTTACGATCCGGCTAATCCCGGACAGGGTATGTCCTATCGCTTCCTGTTCCGCCGTCCCGGGGATCCCGCTCCCATTCCTATAACTGCGGCATTTGTTTGGGAGGTGTATGTCGGGACGCGGCTGATCCTCTGGAACGGTAGTTGGAAATGGCAGACCATCAGGCTCCGCGGAGCCGGCGCGAGCCCGAATCCGACACCGCCTGGCCCCAGCATCGATCCGCCGGACCACTTCATCGTTCCCGATCCGCAGGGCTGGGTCGAGGTGGACCCCGCAACCTGGGATTCGGCTTTCAACGGTGATCTCATGGGCTTCGCATCTGGCTTTGCAGTAGCTGGCGGGCCGGCTGCTCCAGGTGTAGCCGCCGGTACGGCGGTTCCGCCTGCTAACCAGAAGAACGGCACCGACTGCGAGATCATCTTCCAGGCGACGCGCACGTCGACCAAGTTGATGGTCAACGGAGGTGCCGCGCCAGACTACGCTGATTCAGTTCCAAAAGTCCGGATCAACAATTGGGATGAGGTGGGACTTTTGGATCTTCTCCAGTTCCACAGTGGCGGCGGCACGCCGTGTTCGCCGCTGAGCAATGCGCTCGACATCGAATATACGGTCGATCACGAACTGATCGCGAGTTGGGGCATCGGCCTTACCACGGCTTCAGGAATGACGCTTACCGCGCCGCCGCCGCCGCCGTCCTCCCCGCGCGGCGGGGCCGGAACCCACCACGAGAATATCGCTGCCTGGCCGACCTGTTCGTACAAGGTGACGCTCACGACGAGGCGCCGGCTGACGGACGGGCTGATCGACGATCCGGACAAGGTCTCTGGCGAAAAGACTTTCTGCATCGGGCGACGACATTAGTCGCCCGGCAACGGGTCTCTTTCGCGTCACCTGACGTTCGCGAGTTCCAGCTTGTCCTGGGTCCTTAGCTCGAAGTCGCTCGCGTCGTGCCGTTCGTGGAGCTGTTCGGCGGGGTTGCCCGACGTTTTGTTGACGATCCGGCCGCGCTTGACCGCGGGCCTCTCGTCGATCGTCTTGGCCCAGCGCAGGACATGCTCATATTCGTGGGTCGCGAGGAACACGTCCGCGCCTTCGTAGCTGCGGCCGAGCGCGATTCCGCCGTACCAGGGCCAGACGGCGATATCGGCGATCGTATAGTCCGAGCCCGCCAGATACTCATTTTCAGCAAGGTGGCGGTTGAGCACGTCGAACTGTCGCTTGGCCTCCATCGCATAGCGGTTGATCGGATATTCGAACTTCGCCGGAGCGTAGGCGAAGAAATGGCCGAAGCCGCCGCCGAGGAACGGCGCGGCGCCGACCTGCCACATCAGCCAGGAAAGAGCCTCCGCGCGCGGCCTGCCGGAGGCCGGGAGGAACTCACCGAACTTCTCGGCAAGATAAAAGAGGATCGCACCCGATTCGAACACTCGGATCGGCTCGGGTCCGCTGCGGTCAACGAGGGCGGGGATCTTCGAATTAGGGTTGATCGCAACGAAGCCGCTTCCGAACTGCTCGCCATCGCCGATTCGGATCGGCCAGGCATCATATTCCGCGTCCTTGTGGCCCTTTTCGAGCAGCTCCTCGAACAGGATCGAGGCCTTCTGCCCGTTCGGGGTCGCGAGCGAGTAGAGCTGGAACGGATGCTGTCCGACCGGAAGCTCCTTGTCATGGGTCGGACCGGCGATCGGCCGGTTGATATTCTCGAACTGGCCGCCGCTCGGTTGGTCCCACGTCCAGACTTTCGGGAGAACGTACTCGGTCATCGCGCTTCCTTCGTTGTCCAGCCCATGACGAGCTAGGAAGGGCAGCGCGCGCTTTCCAGTGTCAGAAAGGTGCCTAATCGGCGCTCACGGACAAAAAACCCGGAAGTGGACCGTTCCAGTCGGACTTGATGTCCTCGACCACCGTCGAGCGGTCCCCCCGCGGCTTATCCGGTTTGGGGGAGCGCTTCGGCTCGGGCTTCCTGGCCTCGGGCTCCGCCTTGGTCTTGGCCTTGGGCTCGGCCTTCTCGGGCTTTGCCTTCGGCTCGGCCTTTTCGGGCTTTGCCTTGGGCTCCTCGTTCGACGCGGAGGTCCGTCGGATTTTAAGGCCGGTGAGCTTCTCGATCGCGGCAACCTGCTCGGCGTCCGCACGCGTCGCGAGCATAATCGCGATCCCCGTCATTCCTGCGCGGCCGGTACGTCCGATGCGGTGGATATAATCGTCCGGCTGCCACGGAACGTCGAAGTTGATGACGTGACTGACCCCTTTGACGTCGAGGCCGCGGGCCGCGACGTCCGAGGCGACGAGGATGTTGATCTCGCCGGACTTGAAACGATCGAACTCGGCAATGCGGTCGGCCTGGTCCATGTCGCCCTGGATCTGGCCGACGGCGAAATGCGAGCGCCTGAGGCTGGTCGCCAGCTCCCGCACCGTCGTCTTGCGGTTGCAGAAGACGATCGCGTTCTTGAAGTCGGGCGCGCGAAGCAAATCCTTCAGCGCGTCCTTCTTTGCGTCGGGCTTAACCTCGACCAGCCGCTGTTCGATATTGACGTTCGCGGTCGCCGGACGGGCGACCTCGACCCGCTTCGGATCGTTGAGGAACTTCGCCGCGAGCTTCTGGATCGGCGGCGGCATGGTCGCGGAGAAGAGCAGGGTCTGGCGGCTCTTCGGAAGCTTTGAGCAGATTTCCTCAATGTCCGGGATGAAGCCCATGTCGAGCATCCGATCGGCTTCGTCGATGACGAGCAGGTTGCAGTCGTTGAGCATGATCTTGCCGCGACTGAACAAGTCCATCAGGCGCCCCGGCGTCGCGATCAGCACGTCGACGCCCTTTTCGAGCGCCTTCACCTGGTCGCCCATTTGGACGCCGCCCATGAGCAGCGCCATCGAGAGCGGGTGGTACTTGCCGTATTTGTCGAAATTCTCCGCGACCTGCATCGCAAGCTCGCGCGTGGGCTCGAGGATCAGCGAGCGCGGCATTCGCGCCCGGCTGCGGCCATGGTGGAGGATATCGAGCATCGGCAGCACGAAACCGGCGGTCTTGCCCGTGCCGGTCTGGGCGATGCCGATCAAATCCTTGCCCATCAGCACCGACGGAATCACCGCGCGCTGGATCGGGGTCGGTTCGCCATAGCCGCTGTCGTCAACGGCGCGGAGCAATTCGTCGGATAGGCCGAGATCGGCGAAAGTCATTCAAGTTCCGGATGTTAAAGGCAGCGCAGCCCGATGCGCACGCGGCGCGTGCGGCTATGCGCAGCCTAACGGAAAAGTCAATGTTTGAACTTCGGGATCAGCAGCTTGAAACGCTCGATCGTGCAGCTTCCCCCGATCCGCGACATGACCGCGTCGCGGTGCGCGCAGATCTGCTGGTCGCGGCCATACTGCAGATAGGCGCCGCCGTAGAAATCGAGCGCCGGGCAATCCTCGTCGAACTTCGCGCGTACCCGGCCGCCGCCCGACAGGATGAAATCGACTTGCTCGTCGCCCGACAGCGAGATGCGGCGAATGGCAGCCGCCGGGATGCATTTCGGGCCCTTCTTCTCCTGCCAGTCGAATTGCGGGGCGATGGAATGAGGCTGGACCGGGACGCGCAGGATGACCTCGTCCTGGACGACCAGGCGCGAGACGTTCGCTTCGCCCGGCTGCCAGGCGAAAATCCCGAACAGCATTGGCAATAGTTCGAATATCGTCGGAGTCACCGGTTCCCCACTCTCCCGAAGGACGACTTCGCAGGGAGGCCTTGAACAATCAATGAATTGTGCGCGGAGTTAACTGGCGCGGAAGCGCCGCCGCTTGCCTAATCGGCAATAGGTTAATAGAGCCCGCCGCCAGAACCAGCCGGCTGGCCCTACAAGCGAGGGGCCGTAAGGCCGGACCCCAGGAGAGACATTGCAATGGCGAGCGCCGCGCCGAATCAGAATTTGCCTTTGTTCTACAACGAGATTGTGCCGCTCAACGCGACCCAGCACGCCACGTTGAAAATCCGACAGGTGGAGAAGTCGCCGTTCATCGCGCAGACCCACGCGATCCCGATCACCGTCGATGAGTTCGGCCTGGCGCAGCGGCACTATCCGATCGTCTTTTCGATCGGCGAGAATCCGATCCCGATCGCCCTGATGGGCCTCAACGAGGGGGTCAACGTATTCCTCGACCCCGATGGGCGCCCGGTCGATACCACCACCTACATTCCGGCCTACATCCGCCGCTATCCGTTCCTTCTCGCCAAGCTCAATCCGGAGAGCGACGAGCTGTCCTTGTGTTTCGACCCGACGACCGAGGCCGTGGGCGAGTTCGACGACGGCCAGCCCCTGTTCGACGGCGACCAGCCGAGTGACGCGACCAAGGCGATCCTCGAATTCTGCGAACAGTTCGAAACTGCGGGGCAGCGCACCGCCGCTTTCATGGAGGACGTAAAGAAGTCCGGCCTGCTGATGGACGGCGAGGTCGCGATCCAGCCCGAAGGCTACCAGCAGCCGTTCATCTATCGCGGCTTCCAGATGATCGACGAGGAGAAGCTGCGCGAGCTGCGTGGGGACGAACTGCGCAAGATGAACCAGAACGGCATGTTGCCGTTGCTCTACGCCCACCTGTTCTCGCTGGCGCAGATGCGCGAGGTCTTCGCCCGTCAACTCGGACAGGGCAAGGCGCCGCAGCAGGTTCCGATGCCGGCGTCGGCGGACGCCTAGAGCAGGTTCTTGGCCATGCTCCGGCATGGCCTTCGCCCGCGCTTACTCAGCTGCCGTCGCGAAACGGCGGCCCAAAAGCGCTTCGCCAAGGCGCTCGGCCAATGTCTCGATGAAGCTCGCCATTCGGTCGAAACCCGGGCCGGGCTCGCGCAGCGACGGGTCGAGATAGGCGCGGCGGTCGATCTCAATCTGCAGCGCATGCACTGCGCGGCCGGGATCGGAGTGGCGCTCGGTCACGTGGCCGCCGGCAAATGGATCGTTGAGCCCTGCCTCGAGGCCGCAGTCGCTGGCGACTTGCAGGGCTTCCGCGCTGACCCATGGGTCGGCGCTCCGCCCGCGGCAGTCGCCGAACACGATCGGCGGGATCCCGGCCGGCGGCGGAGGCATCGAATGGCAGTCGAGCAGCAAGGCGCAGCCGAAGCGGTCGAGAATGAGCTCGAGCAGCTCCTCCAGGGCACGGTGGTACGGACGGTGCACCTGTTCCAGCCGGTCGTGGAGCTGCCGGTGAGTCACCGGCCGTCGCCACAAATAACCGTGGTGCGGGGTGCGCGCGGGAACGATCCCGAGGCCGCCGCGGGCGCGGGCGGTCATTCGGTCGCGGCGCCCTCCTTCGATCACCGCGGGGTCGATTTCGTCCTCGGCGCGGTTGCAGTCGATCGCTGCACGCGGTGCCCGCGCGATCACCGCACCAACCCCCCGGCCGAGAGCGCGCCAAACGAGCCGGTCGACCAGCGGGTCTTCGAGGCTCGCGAGCGAAGCGCGGCCGCCCGATGCCATGCCGATCAGCCAGTCGGGATAGTCGCGGCCCGAATGCGGCACCGACAGCAGCACGGGAAGGTCGCCGCGCGGCTGGTGGATGATTGGGGGAGCGAGTGGGGTCACGGTTAATTTCTGTATCAAAGTAAGACGGACAAGGAGGCGCTGCAACGCGTGAGCGCGAGAATCGCTTCTAGCAAAACGGGTCGGTTCAGCGCATAGTCCATACCCATGGCGAGAATCCTTCTGGCAGAAGACGATACGTCGATGCGTGAGTATCTGCAGCGAGCGCTGCAGCGGGTCGGCTATGAAGTCTCGGCGGTCGGTTGCGGCACCGAAGCGATGCCGTTGCTCGAACGCGAGCAGTACGACCT
>Ga0268264_10004614_pt1 | contig 11712 bp, 14 predicted proteins | sample KBSSwiS32_FD_190357 | JGI IMG/M metagenome (GOLD analysis project Ga0268264, IMG submission 190357) | Switchgrass rhizosphere microbial communities from Kellogg Biological Station, Michigan, USA - KBS Switchgrass S3-2 (SPAdes) (version 2) | ecosystem: Host-associated > Plants > Roots >... | reverse complement strand
ATGGGTCGATCTGCGCCACGACGTCACGGTCTCCGACATCGAGCTCTCTGTCCGGGAGAATTTTTCCGCCGTCGAGCACATAAAGCGCTACACCACCCTCGGAATGTCGGTAGACCAGGGCAAACTTGGGCAAGCACCCGCCGCAGAGGTCATTGCACGGGCCCGCGGGCTGCCGCCTGCGCAACTGGGACACACCACGTTTCGTCCACCCTTTATGCCGGTGACTCTAGGCACGATGGTCGGCCGAAATGTAGGCGCCCTGTATGCACCGACCCGCAGAACGCCGCTCCACAAGCTTCAGGCGGATGCCAACGCCATTTTCGAAGACTTCGGCGAATGGCAACGCGCTGCTGCCTTCACACGCAACGGTGAGTCCCGAGAACAAGCGATGGCCCGCGAGGTCAAGCTTATCCGCAATGGGGTAGGGCTCTACGACGCTTGCCCTCTGGGGAAAATCGAACTGATCGGCCCCGATGCGATGGCCTTCGCCGACCGTTTCTACATCAACAATCTGACAACTCTCAAGCCCGGACGCGCGCGCTACGGCATCATGCTTCGCGAGACAGGTGTTATTTTTGACGACGGCACGATAGTCGCGTTCGACGAGGATCGCGTGCTCCTTACCACAACGAGCAGCGGCGCCGGACGTGTCGCTGCGTGGCTTGAAGAATGGCGGCAATGCGAATGGCCTAGCATGCGCGTCGTTGTTGCCCCGGTAACAGACCAATGGGCTAGCGTCGCGCTCACGGGCCAGCACGCGCGCACCGTGCTCAAACGTCTGAGGCCGGAGTGCGATGTCTCGAATGAGGCCTTTCCGCACTTGGGATTTCGTACAACTCAGCTCCTCGGCGGCGACGCGAGGCTCTATCGAGTCAGCTTCACCGGCGAGCTGACCTACGAGATCAACGTTCCCGCCAACAAGGGCGCGCAGCTATGGGCCGCGCTGCTCGAGGAAGGACGATCGTTCGGCATAGAGCCTTATGGGATCGACGCGCTACTCAACCTTCGCATGGAGAAAGGCTTTCTGCACATTGGCACTGACACCGACGGCACGACCGTGCCAGACGATGTGGGCTTCGGCAAGCCAGCAGCCTCCAAACAGAATCACTATATTGGCAAACGCTCGCTAACCTTGCCCGAGAACGTGCGGCCAGATCGGCTGCAGTTGGTTGGTCTGGCAAGTGAGAATGCTGTGGCGCTTCCCGTTGGGAGTCATCTGCGTCTGCCCGGCAGTGATAACGCGACCGATGGTTGGGTCACATCCGCTGGCTTGTTGAGCACAGATGGCAGGCCGATCGCCATGGCGATGCTGCGCGCAGGACGCAGTCAGATGAATCGAACCGTCACTGTGCATGATGCAGGAAGGGTCGTAACGAGCGCGCGTGTCGTCATGCCCACGTTCTACGATCTCACCGGAGCGCGTATGAATGCGTAGTCGTGTTATAGATTCCTGTAGCATCACTCGCGTGCAGACTTGGGATTGTCAAGCGAGCGCGCCCTCGAGAATAGAGCAAACGCTGGACGTTACCTGGCCTCGACAAGTCGGCATCGTTGCAAGGAGCGGTCGCGCCGATGTTCTTTGCATCGGGCCGGCAGACTGGCTGGCGGTCAGTACCGCTGCCGACACGACGGCGCTTCCGGGGCAGCTCCGCGAAGCTTGCGACGGCAGCACCTATCGCGCAACGAACGTGTCACAAGCCCTAACTCGCATTGAAATCGTGGGCGTTGCAGTGCGCGATGTTCTGTTGAAGGGCTGTGCGCTCGATCTACATCCGTCCCGTTTCCCGCCCGGACGCTGCGCGCGTACCCGCTTCGCTGCTCTAGCGACCGTCATCCAGTGCACACAGCCTTCGACTTTCGAGTGCATCGTCAGCTCGAGCCATCGCGACAACCTGCTCTCGTGGCTCGCGGACGCCACGGAAGAGTTCGTCGGAACCGCGTAAGTCCAGATTTCTACCGACGCGGTCGCCAGCGCGGGCACGCGTGGTCGTTGGTAAACGACGCAAGAGTCACGGCGTCATACCAACCGTCCGCAGCGCAACGGGGTGCACGCAGTACAGCTTGGACTCTGAGTCAAAAGGAGGTATTTCGGCACTTGTCGAAGTCCTCACTTCCATGTCGGCATCAGATCTCGAAGCTTTCATCACCACTCAACTGAATCTGCCCCACGAGCGGCGTGAGTTTGACTGCGCCCGGCGCGCGGAGTGCGGAATATCGAAGAAGGGCTGCTGCGGCCCAGAATGTAGATATAAGTCGTCCTGCAACGCTGCGCAGTGGGGGCAATGATTGGCGAAATGGCGCAGGTTGGCGTGGCATCCATTGCCGATGGTTATGCGAAGGCTCGGCCTGACTGCGGCTAACGAGTGTGATGGCCGGCGTTGGCGACTCGCGTTCACGGATCAGGTATCCAGGTGCGCAAAATTGCCCAAAATTGGCAATTTGTCAGGCTTGTTTGCAACCGTCGAATCATGGGTAACTACCCGCATGCAGTTGATGAAAACGGACTGTTGCAAAAGGAGTATTCGAGCATGGCCAACAAAGTGTTTACGACGAGGAAGCCTGCCTCGGAGCCGCGGGCCACTGGGATAAAAGACCTTTCCGACAATTTGAACAAGGTGGCTCCGCCCAAGACCTATCTCTATATGGGGCCGACGCCTTCTAATTTTTCGATTGTCTCGGCGGCGATTGGCCGAGTATTGGCGGAGCAACGGAAATCTTTTGAGTTGACTCGGGCAGTGGCCGCTGAAAGAGCTGATTTAAGCTACAAGCAGTTCAGCGCGCTCGAGCTGGGATCGGGGCAGCCGACTATTTGCGAGTTTCTGTCATTGTGCGAGGCGCTAGGCGTGGACCCTCGAGAGCTATTCGACCGGGTACTCGCAAAGCTGCGTTATCCCGTCGGGTACAGGCCGGTGTGAGCTGCCTGAATCACGGGTTTATATGTCGCAGTGTCGTCCCAGGCGACCCGGAAGCATCAAATTTGATTGTTGGAGCAGGGTAGGGAATATCACACATGTTGAAACGAGCGGCACCGGACGGGGTGGCTCACAGGCCGGCGCCTGACCACCCAATCTATTAGCAAGGATGAATGTCTATGAAAAAGTTTACGACGAAGAAGGCGGTCTCGAAACCGAAGGCTTTTAAGAATGATAAATTCTGCGACATTGTGGACATGGATTGGCTGCTAAAGGGGTACGAGTTCATTCCGCCGAAACAGTTGGATATCGCGGTCGTCTCGGAGGCGCTCGTCGCCGTTCTTGCGGAGCAACGGCAGTACGTCGAGTTGACGATACCACCGGCGGCTCAAAGAGCCTATGTGAGCTCCGGACGCCTTCGTGCGCTGGAGCGAGGATCGCGGCAGGCGACGATTTGCGAGATTCTGTCATTGGGCGATGCGCTCCACATAGACCCTCGGGAGCCATTCAGTCGGGTGCTCGCCAAGCTGGACTATCCCAACCGACTATCGGAGGTTCAGAGCTGATGACCGACGGGTTGCCGATCGTACTTTGAGCCAAAGCGAGGCATTTCGGCGTTTGTTGAAATGCTTGATCGGACAACGCCTACTGCATCGGCAAAAGACAAGAGCAGTGAATCGCAGATCATTTTCGGGGACATGTTCAGGTAGGTGCGGTGCGTTACCCCATCGGTTATCGCCCCGTCAAAACCATCTAACGCTTGTCCAACCCTGCACGGTGTTCCTCGTGGAACACCGTGCACACCAACTCACATATCCCCCGCAAGTGAAGGACTTAGCCGATCAAATCTCAAAACTCTCGTCCCCACTCAACTGCACCCGCCCCAGAAGCGGCGTCAGTTTGATCGCTCCCGGCGGGGCGTGCGGAATATCGAAAAACGGGTCACCTGGCTCCGAATGCAGATACAAGTCCTCCTGCACCAACCCGCAGTGGGGACAATGATTGGCGAAGGAGCTCTCCTGGCCCCCAGCCGTGTAAACCTGTCGAAAGTTCGGCCACCCCTTGAGCTGCTGAGCCAGACCGCCGTCCATCGCCCAAACATTGCTGATGCTGAACTGAGTCAGCGGCTCGCCAGATGCGATGCCGCTGTCGCAAAAGATGCAGATAACCTCAATCTGCGAATGACAGTTCCGGCAAGGTGCAATCACGGCAGCCACAAAAGCCTGGTCGGACGTGATAGTGAATTCCTCCTCGGTCCCGTCCTGGTCCTCACCCACAGCCAACCACCTCCAGGCACACACATACCACTAATGGCTCAATTCCCCACCCGACCCAGGACTCGCAGCAGCAACCCCTCCACGTTCGACGTCTACGACGGCACTTCCCTTCTCAGTACGGCCATCATTGCGGTCCATCCGGCCGGGAGCAGTGGCGCCAGCGCCAGGCTGGGGCCCTTCACCTCTCGACACCTTCACCACACCCACACCATTCTTACGCGTGCGCGCTCGCTTCACAGGAGTCACCCGGCGCTTGACCGGAGTCGCTCGCCGTTCCACCGGAGCAGCCGCCTTCAACGCAACACCGGATGAGCTCGCAGCGACTACAGCCGCGGCGGGCGGTGGCACAGGCACATCAGCAGCGCGGGCCGCCGGCCTCTTCCGCATAGGGTAGGTGACCGGCGCAAGCCTAACGCGCCTCCAATCCGGAGTAGAGGCGAGCTTGAGAAATCCCTCGAGGTCAACCAACCGCTCAATCTCCGAAGCCATCACAGCCGGCTCAATCTTCAGATGCTCACTCCTCGTAACGGACGCAAGCCGTTCCGTTACGTTCCGCGAGACAGATTGCATCGTATGCATAACCTCGCGCTGCCCAATGAGCTTCGAAGCGAACTCCGACGTCCCGCCCCGCTCGCTCGCGGAGCAACGAAGGATCAGCGTGTTGCCGCAGTTCTCGACAATGGTATCCGCGGCGGCCTTACCGTAGGTACCTGACACCTGAGCGATCGACTGAAAACCGATGATGGTACGACCCCCGAATTTGCGCAGGCGGGCGAGGGCGTCCTTGAGCCCGTCGATTTCGCCTAGAGCATCCAGCTCGTCAATTACGAACCATAGACGCTGGTCCCCTTCACCCACATCCATGGCCTCGAAGATGGCAATGCGCATCCAAGCTGAAATGATCGATCGGAGCGCCGCAATCTCTCCTGCCTTGTAGGGAATGAAGAGCACGCCGCCCCGCCCGCCAGCGTGAGTTGCCGAACCCTGCCTCACCCACTTTCGCACAGAAAAAGGAGGCGCCTTCTGACGAGCAGTGTACTCGAGGGCGCGGACTGCAGAACTGGCAGTAGCGTGCACCGAACCGAACATGCGCTCGTTTCCGTCTTCGAGCAGAGGGCCCGCCGAAGTGCCTGCCAGCAAAGTCTTCAGCTCCCGCACCGGCGCTTTGACCAACAACCGATAGAGCTCGGCGTCATTCTTGACAGGTGAAGCCAGAATTTGCTGCGCGACTGCGACAAAGAAGGCGCGCGCATGCTCGGTCCACGTCCGGTCCGGATCGCCGTTATCTGGAATCAGAGAACGGGCCAACTGGTCGGCATCGTAGTCGTTCGTAATCTCGGCCAGCGGATTCCACTTCATTGCCTCAGGAGAAAATGGGTTGAGAATGACATCTCCGCGTTCGGCATCATAAAAGCTGCTGAGATACCCACCGTCCGGGTCGGCTATGACGGCGCGGTCTCCGCGAGCCAGGGCCGTGCCCAGAATCTCGCGAATCGCTGTGCTCTTGCCCGTACCCGTCGTGCCTATGAATTTGAAGTGCTTGGTCTCGTCCTCCTTGGCGATGCGTCTGCCAGCCAGCGAAAGTGACGTGTTGGAATCCAAAACGCCGCCCACCCACTGCCCAGAACGAACCAGTGGATGCGGCTCATCAATAGGGCTCTCGTCGGCAACAAATGCGCCACGACGGTACGAAGGAACGGTTTTCGACGTACGTGCCAAGTACAGTCCACCGGCGTAGCCGACCCCGATAGCAACCACGATGCGGAAAAGAAAAAAGAGCACGCTTTCGCTGGGTAGGCCCAAGGCACGCACCGGAACACTCCCAACCTCCACGACAATACCTGCGATCAGAGTCACAGGAACCGCAAGCAGTGGCGCCGACAGTAGCCTCGACGCCCGCGCGTGCCTTCTGCACATACCTGCAACCATGGGAATCGCCACGTTCAGGTATGCAAGCACAAAACCGGAAGATCCGTGGGTCAATGCAAAGAATCTGGATTGCATGCGAAAATCTCCCTATAACGATTTGTCATCGTCGCGATCGCGCTTGTTGTTCCTCTCACGCTCCTTGCCGTCTTTCTCCTCGCTTTCCCCAACTCGGTCATTGGATTGTGATAAGGCTGCTTGTTGCTCCTTCTCACGATACTCCACCCAGTTCTTCACGGATTCCTCGGGAGTCGGACCGCGACTATGACTTTCCCGGTAAGCCAGCCAGTTCTTAACTGACTCCTCAGCCGTGGGGGAGGTAGATGTCTTGGGAGCTTGCGCGGCGCTCATCGCCCGTGCCTTCTTCGCCTCCGCCCGAGCGTGATACTGCACCCGCGCCTTCTCACGCATGACTTCCCGTTCTTCTTCGCTCAGCGCGAGGTGCCGCTCGCGGCGCTCCTGCCGACGAATTTCCAATCTGCTCCTGGCCAGGCCATTGACCTGAACAATCTCGCGACTCTTTTCCCGGCGTTTCTGATTGAGCACCTCCTTGTTAGCCTGATAAGCCTGACGCCGCATCTCATTGAGCTCATCCCTTGTGAGCGCAGCGTGGCGAATCTCCTTCGGAAGCCGCTCTTTGTCCTCAAACGCTAGGACCGCCCGCTGCCGACCTTCTTCTTTCTGCTTGCTCAAGGTCCGTGCCAGTTCTTCTTTTCCCTTTAGCCGTGCCTGGACGCGCTCGCGATGTCTGGCTCGAATCTCGTCACCCGCCGAGGTGCTTCTGCCGTACCTCCGTTCAGCGTAGTACACCTTTTGAGGCATCGCCGGGGCGGGATCACGATCTACGCCCTGTGCCATGTAGCTGCGATGATCGACTCGCTCTTCTAAGCCCGCCTGCAACAGTGCCTCATTCGTCAACTGCGCCCACCGCTCGCGAATCCAGAGCAAGTCCGCCTTCGAAGGCCCGAGTCCGCGCGCGTGTCGTTCCGTGCCCGATAGGTCGAGCGTCGTTCTCTGTCCTAAACCCTCCGGGGTGACCTCTCGAGTTGTCATCAGCACATGAGCGTGATGATGGCGCTGATCGCTGCCCGCGCGTGGTTCATGTACCGCAAAGTCGACGGCATTCCGGTACTTTTCTGCCAGCTCTTGGGAAAACGTACGCACAAGATTCGTGCGTTGCGCCGACGTCAGTTCCGGAGGCAAGATCACCAGCACCTCCCTGGCCAGCCGCAAATTCCGCCGATCGCTACCGTCTTCCACGGCATTCCACAGCGTACCCCGGTCACGCGCCCACTCCATGTCCGCCTGGCCGGCTAAACTGGACGGAAGGACGATTTCGGTGTGAACGATATCGCGACGACCCGAGTAGTTGTAAGACTCGCTGGTCCGCTCATCCCGTATACGCTCGCCAGCCCGATACGCGGCAGCTCTCGTAACTCGACTTCCTCGTCCTCTCGAGAAGATTTTGACCAGCAAGAAATACTTGGCCATCGCGATTCGGCTTCCATGCACGCCGCAGGACTGGCAGCGCAAGTGTCCCGCAATCGATGCCGCGACTCAAATGGATGCGGCAACCAGTACAGCGCAGCCGCGTCTGCCTGAGAAGCCCCTGATACTGAGGTCACATTGCCGACGCAACGCCACCGGTGGCTGTGGGAAATGTCGCGTGCTCCCAGTTGTTGTACCAAACAGGAATAGCAGGACCAAGGACACGGGAGATCCAATGAACAAGCAAGTGTTTGTGGTCGTTGTATCTTTCTAGCAATCGCTGCGAATAAGGCCAATGCCGGGAGTATTAAGGACGATTTGCTCGAAGGAGAGTATGGGCGTATCTCTAGGCGGGTGATTGGGCCGGTAGAGGCATTTGATGTTGAAGCGCGGACAGCAACTATTCTGGGGCAGAATGTGCCGGTGAGCTCTCTAGATAAATCGGGTATAGGGATAACTGCAACGGTCTACGAGTCGGTGGACGACCAATGAGAGGTCGATCGTGAAAGCAGTCAAAGCGGATGATCAATACGCAGCGGGATCCACGACGGTCTTCATATATCGGGGATGATTCAGAAGGTCTTGCCCAGCGTGGGTCGCATTGTGGTCAGTGGTCTGACTGTTGATTTGACCGGGACAATGTGGAACGGCACTGGAGGTACCGGATTTTCCTAAATCGTTATCGATCACCGCCATGCGTTCGCGTGGCCAACCGAGAGTGACCGCGCGATCTACCAGGTGATACTGGGGTTCCGTGCTCTCCTGAAATGTTATTACCGGAGACGAGCGGGATAACTCGCAACAAAGTCCTTTGCGGCAACGTGGCTCGATGAAGCCGCCAACGTCTACCAGTGCAGTAATACACTTGGGGCCTAGGGAGGTAACAATGAATACCTCACCATGTGCATCGAAGAACGTGTATCAGAAAGAATAATTTCCAAGCGGCGCTCCGCCGCTTCACGCCGCTTGGGGCTGCGCTCACGGGTTGCTGATGGCACGACGACGGCGGGCCCGGGGACCGATTTATGAGAGTCGAGTCCGGACCGGGTCGGAAAACACGCTTGGACAGTTCGCTTTGTTAAGCATCTGAACATAGGGGTCACGGTCGTCGTGGAAGTAGTCCTCCCAAAACGCCGGCCTTTCCGGCTCGCACTTTTGCTCAAATGCCATCGAAATCGTCCATCACTCCACTAGTTGGATGCGCGGGGGTCCCCCAGTCGGTCGGTCTGAATGACCCCCAACGTACGTGGACGAGCGGCACCAGGTGCACCAGTCGTACGGATCGCCGAAGTGGCCCACGATCACTGGACCTTGCACTTCGGGCAGGCTTCGAAGGAAATCTCTTCGCCGTGCGCCAGCGCAGTGGCCAGGAGCATCGCATGTTCGAATTGAATGATCGGCGGCCGGGCCAGGTCGCAATACTTATCATAGGCATCGCACGGTAGCTCGCCGCGCGTGAGCGACGGAAAGTCGTGAGGTGAGATACCCATGGCGCGGCCGGTCGAGGCCCACTCGCTGCGAGCGTCCTGGGCCGCGATCCGCAGTTGTCGACATTGTATCCAGCGGCGTGTTCGAAGGGCCATGACCGGTTCACCCTGCCGCCGATCTCGCGCTGATCGTCAATGATGACGGCCTTCAGCTGATCGAACAGCAGCTCGGATGGCACACCGCCAAAGTGCTGGAGAACCTCGAGTTCGCACGCTTCGCGGCGCACTGGGGATTTCGGATCCGTGCTTGTCGGCCGTATCGAGCCCGGACGAAGGGCAAGGTTGAACGCCCGGTGGGATACGTACGCCAAGGCTCCTTCTACGGCCGGGATTTCCTCAACGATGAGGATCTGAAGATGCCCGGGTCTCTAGAGGCTGTCGATGGCATTCTGGCCGAAATCAATGGCGGACACCTGGCAGCGACAGAAGCCATCAATTGCCTGCTGTCGGCCCAGATTACGTTGCGCAACAACCGCCGCTTAAAGGCGGCCATGCGCTCCTCGCGCACCGGTCGTCAAGACGTTGGAGTCCTTCGTAGGTTTTGAAGCGTGGGGCGAGATCCTGGGAGATGACGTGCTGGCGGCGGCGCTGATCGATCGCGTTCTTCACCACTGCCACTTGGTCAATATCCGAGGGAACAGTTACCGGATGCGCGAGCACACAGAGCTGTATCGGGCACTGCAGTCAGACGTCGAGAGCTCCGCCGAAACCGTCAGGCCGAGTGGCCGGGAGAAGGCTAAAAGCCGCAACGGAAGTTAAGAGGTTAAGAATGTGCGCAATTTTCGCCCGTCAGAAAAGGCTCGTTTACGCCCGGCGTTGACAGGCATCATGTTCCCTCTGCGAGGCCTCCAGTTTTTCCCCTCTTTAGTTCCCACGAGTGTGCTGACGCGAACACCGGACTCATCGATTGCCGACGTTGCGCGCACGCTAAATGTCCGTGAACTAAAGCGAGGAATCCATTGACGTCCGTGGTAGCCAGCGTTCCACCCAGGTGCATGTCGGTAGTTTCAGGGCCGACTACGAATCGCACATTGTTGTATCAGCTGAATTCTTCGGCAGCCTGTTTAAAGGATTCACCGTCGAAGGTGATCCGACCTTCCCGCCATGAAAGTTGGCCAGCTATTTCCTTTTCGGACAGTGACCGGCCTTCAGCGTATGCCGATGCGTTACGGAAATTCACTGTGACCTGCTCAACCTCTGTCCAATCGCGCGGGAATCCTTACGCTGGCTCGAGATCGCGGGAAAAGTCCTTCAGCCGGGTCGACGATTGCCCGTCATCCCGTTCGGTAATCAGGGACACGTCCACTTGACCTTGGATCACGGTCACTACCGCAGCGTCAGAGGTCTTGCGATGTACATCGAACTGAGTGCCAACATCGCGAATCACGGTCAAACCGGTCACGACTTCGAACGGCCGGTTCGGATCGTGCTGTATTGTGAACAGCGCTTCCCCTTGTAGCAGTTGCGCAGCGCGTCGTGTCGCTGAGAATCGTATGCTGACGCGAGACCGTGTATTGAGATGAATGGTCGATCCATCCGTCAACGTTATGACGCGATGTTTGCCGATGGGCGTCTCATAGAGATCGAATCCGGATGACTGGACAGGCGAATGCGCAGGCAATTGAAGCAGCAGCGTGAAAAGGATCGCTACCGCTGCCCGTGCCACCCTCCAAACGCTGTTCAAGCGCCCGGGGCTTGGGAAGTGGATGGCCCGAAGCCATCCAAGGAGCGCGCTCTCTCTTTGTTGCGCATCGCAACACGATTAGCCACCGGTGCCGGTTGCGGCTAAACCGCTTGTAACTGAACCAACTGAACCGGACTGACCTTCGCAGCTGAAAATTCGCGCGCCAAGATCACATCTCGTCAAACGATCGGCAGTCAGCGCCATTATCTGCCGCCAAACGCAGGCAACCTGGAAGGCCTCCTCAATATGGACGGATGACTGTGCAAAGAAGGTAGCAAGTTCGGTGCTGGGTACCTCGCCCGGCCAGCTTGCATCGAGCAGCCCTAGTGGGTCTTCGAAGGCACGTTGCCGGATCACCTGTTCAGCGTCTGTGTTCATGGCGATGTCCATTACTGCTGTTTTTCGAACCGCGCTATGGCCATCCGAAGATAACGTTTGACCGTCTCGACCTCTACTCCGAGCCTGGAGGCGATTTCTGAGTGCGACATCCGTTCGTGAATGCGCATTCTGATAATCTGTCGATGAACCGTTGGCAGGCGTGCGATCTCGCGCTGAAAGTTCTGTTCACTATCGGAATCGCTGGGAAGAGCGTCCGGCGGGGATTGCATGGGATCTTCCGCTGCGTGTGCGGCTGCGTCAGAGTCCACGACAATGACGGCGTCTTCGCGCCCTTTGCGGTGATAAAAATCGTGGAGCACGTTCCTCGCGACCCTATAGATGTAGGCCCATGGCGTCATGATGTCCTTTTCATCGCCTGCCCGTAAAAGTCTGACCCACACGCGCATCGATTTCGATGCGCTGCTGAGCCAACGGCGCGTGCAGGGACGGACCGAGGGTTTGACAACTAGAGGTTTCCCCGTTATCTCGACCAGCTGTTCCATGACCGGAACACCCGCAGGCTCGGGATCGAGGTCGCGACGTCGATCCCAAGCACTTCG
>Ga0268264_10004611_pt1 | contig 11714 bp, 6 predicted proteins | sample KBSSwiS32_FD_190357 | JGI IMG/M metagenome (GOLD analysis project Ga0268264, IMG submission 190357) | Switchgrass rhizosphere microbial communities from Kellogg Biological Station, Michigan, USA - KBS Switchgrass S3-2 (SPAdes) (version 2) | ecosystem: Host-associated > Plants > Roots >... | reverse complement strand
GGAATGCCCAGCAGGGAAAGAGCCCAGATAACGACAAAGATCGCCAGGGACACATTATGAGGATGCAGCCACGCTAGTAATGGATCATGCAGAAGAATTCCGTTCCTTTTTTCAATGGTCTGGAAAAAGAAGGGGAACAGCGATAAGGTCACGACCACCAGCACAAGCCCTATGATCGCTCTCTTACGATACCAGGCCGACTGCCAGGCATCCTGCCATTCCTCTCTCAATTCAGCCAGTATGGTTATTGGCATAACATGTAGAGAAACAACAAAAATACAACAAAGCGCCAGGAAATCAAATGTCTAGTAATGCCACCTTACAAAGGCTTCCATCGCTGCATATTTCGTCAGACCCAACTGGGCGTATAGATTGGCGGTATTGGCATTCCTGTCTTCCGCGCGTTGCCAGAATTCACGGCTATCGCTGCCTTGGAAGGGCACCATGTCTTTTTGCGACTGGTGGATAAAGATGCCAAAGCGTTTCTTCAATACCTGGTCCGGGCTCATAGGGATGGCCATCTCGATCTCGCTGATATCCCACTCCTGCCAGGCGCCTTTGTACAGCCATACCCAGCAGTCCTTGATCCAGCTGTCGCCTGCGGCCTTGAGCCGGCGGAAGGATTCGAATATGATGTCAAGACATACTTTATGCGTGCCATGCGGGTCGGCCAGATCGCCCGCGCAATACACCTGGTGCGGCTGCAGCTTGCGCAGCAATTCCATGGTCAGCTTTACATCCTCTTCACCCATCGGCTTTTTTTCGATGGTACCGGTCTCATAGAAGGGGAGGTTCATGAAATGGATGCCCTCATCCTTGATGCCTACATAGCGGCAGGTAGCCCTGGCTTCGCAACGGCGGATCAGTCCTTTGATCTGGCGGATCTCCGGCGTGTCGATCTCGCTGGCTTTTTTATTCTTCAGGAATTCCCTGGCTTCCTGCAATATTTGAGAGGATTTTTTGCTGTCGATGCCCGAGAGCTCTTCAAAGCCTACGGCAAAATCCAAAAATCTTGTGACGAACTCGTCTGTCACCGCAATATTTCCGGATGTCTGATAAGCTACATGCACATCATTCCCCTGATCATGGAGCCGCATAAAAGTGCCGCCCATGGAGATGATATCATCATCGGGGTGGGGGGAGAAGATAAGCGAGCGTTTGGGATAAGGTTTGGACCGTTCGGGACGGTTGGGGTTGCTGACATCGGGTCTGCCGGCGGGCCAGCCTGTGATGCTATCCCTCAGCTGATAGAACACCTGCAGGTTGATCTCGTACGCATCGCCTTTTTCCACCAGCAGCTCGCTAAGACCATTGTCATTATAGTCGCCATTGGTAAGGCTGAGTACGGGCTTGCCTAATTTGAGGGCCATGTTTACCACCGCCTTGCGGATGACAGCGGATGTCCATTCCGTCTCGCCCGTGAGCCAGGGAGACTTGAACCTTGTCAGTTCGGAAGCAGCCATCTCATCCAGCACGAATGTAACGTCGTTGTGCTGCTGCAGCAGGCTGGCAGGTATCTGCTCTGTGACATGCCCTTCGACGGCCTTTTGGATCACCGGCGCCTTCAGCTGACCCCAGCCCATAAGGACGATCTTTTTGGCGCTGAGAATGGTGGCGATACCCATGGTGATGGCCAGACGGGGTACCTTGGCGATATTTTGAAAATCGTGTGAGTTCGCTATACGTGTGGAGTTGTCCAGCGGCACCAGACGGGTGCGTGAAAGGATGCTGGAGCCGGGTTCGTTGAATCCGATATGACCATTGTTACCGATGCCCAGGATCTGCAGATCGATACCGCCTGCATCCTCGATCATCTTTTCATATTCTATACAATGTTTTTTGATATCCTCTTTCGTCCATTCTCCGTTCGGGATATGACAGTTCTTAGGGTCGATGTCCACCTTGCTGAACAGCTGCTCTTGCATAAATCGGTTGTAGCTCTGCAGGGCGTCATTGTCGATGGGATAATACTCATCGAGATTGAAGGTGATCACATTCTTAAAGCTTAGCCCTTCTTCCCGGTGAAGTCTTATCAGCTCTGCATAAAGGGATTTGGGAGAGGAGCCCGTTGCCAGACCTAGAACAGTCTTTTCACCCCTGGCCTCTTTTTCGCGGATCAGGGTCGCGATCTCTTTTCCAATGTAACGGGAGCCTTCACCTAATGTACCGAAAATTTTTACGGGGATTTTCTCGAATGAGTCTACCATGCTCATATATTCAGAATGTTTTGATGTGCCTTTTTGCCAGCAGATGGATTATCCGCCGGGGACAATCGGCCAATTGTTATTAAAAGCTGCGCGAATTTAGCTTCTATTTCTCATATATGAGAAATTTGAGGCAACCGTTTGCATCCTTTTGTCCGCATGAAGTGTCCGGCGGAGAGAAAATGTAATGCTGACAGAGAGGAGAAGTAGTAAAAATAATTCCAAACCACCGGCCAGCATATTTTTCAGCGACTTGATCGCCTGGTAGAGGAGATTGCGGGCCACCTGGTAATTGATATTCATGATCTCACTGACCTCTTCGTAGCTGAGGTTCTGATAATACTTGAGATAGATGATCTCTTTCTGCCGGTGGGACAGCCGGCCCAGGGCCTCGATGACCATTTGTTTCTTTTCCTGGTTTTCCTGCTGGTTGATCAGAAAGGTCTCATGACTAAGCTCGAAAGGAACATCCCCGTTGTCATACAGCGGAAGAATTTTCCCGTTTTTGCGGAAAGCTTTCAATAACTTGTATTTGAGGCTTTTAAGCAGATATGCTTTTACGGAGAACACAGGCGCCTGGCTCTTTGCCTGCCATAACTCCACAAACAGTTCCTGTATACAGTCTTCCAGCAGCTCGGTGTCGGTGGTAAACTTATTGCCAAATTTGTAAAGGGTATTATAGTGCTCCCTGAAAAGAGCGGCAAAAGCCTCCTTATCTCCTTTACGGAAAGATTCCCAAAGCCTTATGTTCTGGTCTGCCGTATTCAAAAAGAGGTGGTTCGTTCAGTGAAAGTTGTAAAATAATCGATTCTCACAAATGGTAACAAAGATTTTTCACAGATGGATGAAAAAAAGCGGCAAAAAACTTCCCCAAAGCAGCCCGGCGGTCTACCTTTACAGGGATAACCCAAGCCAAAGAGGACAAGCCCTTAGATTAGTAGTTGTTATGTTAGATAATTATCTTGAGCCGGAAGACTTGCTGTCGGATCCCTCCTTTCTTTCATGGAGGACAGGAGAAGATGCCGGTGATAAATGGGAAGATTGGATGACAGACCGTCCCGATCGAAAATTGCTCGTGCAAAAGGCCGTGGCCCTGCTCGAAGTTGCCCGCCTTCCGGAAAAAGAACCCTCATCAAAACAACTACAGGACGCCGAGGCCGCATTGTTCGGGAAGATCGCTTCCCTTCCTTCTACCCCCAAAACATCATCCATTGGCCGTATGCGCTGGATCGCCGCTGCATCCGTGCTCGTCGCCGTCTTGGCGGGGATAATTATCGTACGATATGCTCCTCATCCTCCGCGCCCCGAAGAAGTAAGAACACCCTTCGGGCAGATCAGCAGCAGGCAGCTGCCCGATGGGACAGAGGTGACGATAAATGCCAACAGCAGCATGCGTTATGGCAGCAACTGGACGGATGGAAAAGATCGCGAAGTGTGGGTGGACGGTGAAGCCTTCTTTCATGTAAAGAGAACACAATCGAACAGTAGGTTCATCGTACACAGCGAACACGTCGAAATCATCGTCACCGGGACGCAGTTTAATGTGTTCAACAGACACGGTAAGGATAATGTATTGCTACAGGAAGGTAGTGTGACTATCCGGACAAAAGATGGGAAGACCATAGTGATGAAGCCGGGAGATTTTGTGACCTTTGACTCGTCGCTGGAAAAGAAGACGGGCTGTTCGCAGATGCTGCTGACCTGGAAAGAGCAGGAGCTGAACCTGTATAATACGCCCATCAGCCAGGTGGCGACCATGATCAACGACCTGTATGGAATACATGTACGGCTGGAAGGGGATTCCACTCCTTACAAGACCGTGACCTGTATAGTGCCGAGCAATAACCTGACCCTTCTGATGAAGATGATGGAAGCAACAACCGAATTTGATATAGCCCGCGACTCCCTGAATAATGACATCGTTATCAGATATCGCGGACACAAGAATTAGAAGTCGTTGCAGGAGCCGCAGAAGGCGGTCCTTCCGGGGGACAGACATTAGACCATCCAAAACTACTTCGTGAGAAAATCAGGCCTATACTCCTATTTGGTTGTCCTTTTTTTCCTTGCCGGAACCACGAATGTATTGGCCCAATCGACAGATACCACCCGCCGCCCTCTCCTGGATGTACTGATCGGGCTGAATAAGTCCAAAGGCGTTTATTTTCTTTTCTCTCAGCAGCCTTTGGGAAAAGTGCTTGTCGAACCTCCCATACTGTCCACCAGCCTGCCCGTAGAAAAGATCCTCAGCCAGGTGTTGAAAAATACAGGTCTGTACTACAAGAAAGTAGACGAACGGACCTTTGTCATTCTCAGCAGAAAGCCCCTGGATAAGGACGTGCCGTATGATCCCGCTGCCGGTGTCACCAATCCTTCGGAAGATATTCCCTTGATGGATTCGGTGGTCACCAACAATATCAGCGGCAGGGTAATTGCGGCGGATGGAAAGACTTTGCCCGGCGTCAGCGTTACGGTCAAACATTCACACCGGGGCACCGTCACCGACCTCGAAGGGCTTTTTACCATTCGTGCCGTCAAGGGTGATACATTACTCTTTTCTTTTGTGGGCTATCAGCTTCGTCAGATGCCGGCGGCCGAGTCGGGTAGGGGATGGGTGATATTGTCTCCCTCCGACCAGCCCATGACAGAAGTGCTGGTGACAGCCCTGGGCATAAAGAAGCAGGAGCGTTCTCTTGGTTTTTCTGCCACGGAAGTGGATGGATCCCGGCTGGCGATGTCCCGTGATCCCAATCTGGGCAATGCACTGGTTGGACAGGTGGCAGGATTGAGCGTGGCCATCAATGCCTCCGGTCCCTATGGCAGCAGCAGGGTGCTGATCCGCGGCAATGCCTCTCTCAGCGGTAATAATCAGCCGCTGTATGTCATCGACGGTGTGCCGTATGACAATACCACACAGGCATCTTCCGGTCAATATGGAGGCCCCGATCTCGGAGACGGTCTTTCTAATATCAACCCCGACGACATCGAGTCGGTGCTTGTACTGAAAGGAGTGGCGGCATCCGCATTGTATGGATACAGAGGAGGCAACGGCGCCATCCTCATCACGACCAAGTCCGGCTCCAGGACCCGCGGCATCGGGGTACAGGTGAACAACAACTTCACCGCCAACCGCATCATCGACGAAAGGGACTATCAATATGAATATGGCCAGGGCGTCTCCGGTGTCAAACCCACCAACAAACAATTGGCTGAAGTGGCGCCTTATTATAGCTGGGGCGCAAAGCTGGATGGCTCAAAGGCCGTTAATTTCCTGGGTGACACCGTGCCCTATCTACCTGTAAAGAACAACTTTAAACATTTCTTTCAGACAGGACTTACCAACCAAAGCTCCGTGGCGTTGACGGGCGCGAATAATAAAGGTCATTTCCGTCTCGGGCTGTCCAATCTTCAGCTCAACACCATTATCCCCAATTCTACCATGCGTCAGCAAGGACTGAACTTCAACTCCACCTATTCCGTTACCAGCCGGCTGCAGATGGAGCTGACGGCCGACTATATCTTTGAGCATGTGAACAACCGGGCTTCCATCTCGGACAATGCCGGCAATATCATCGCCCCCCTGCTATATCTTCCCACCTCCTTTGATGTCAGATGGCTAAAGAACAGGACCAACCCCGACGGAACGGAGCGGCTGGCGGGCACCATCGACAATTTTTTTGAGAACCCGTACTATATCGCCTATGATTATATCAACAGGACGGACCGCAACCGCATCACCGGCGGTCTGACGCTTAAATACCATCTGCTGGATTGGCTTTACCTGCAGGGACAGGTGTCCCGGGATGGGTATATCTTCAATGTGACCAATATCGTCCCTTCCGGTGTGGAATATACACGCAGCGACGGCATACATGGCGGCAACCTCACGCAATATGAGGTCGACTATCATGAGATGAACAGCAGCTTTATGATCGGCATGCACAAGGGATCTTCCACTGCCTGGAACTTCTCCGCCAATATAGGCGGCAATCAGCAGGACAATATGGTCGACATCAGCGGCATCGGCGCGGTGCCCTATTCCTCCAACAGGGCGGCAGGACCTTTTCAAGTCCCCGGCAACTACAATGCCGGCAACATCGTCACCAAACCCTATAGCTCTTTTTACCGGCATTACCGTGTGAATTCATTGTATGGCAGCGCGGACCTGGGGTATAAGAATTATCTTTTTTTCAACCTCACCGCGCGGAACGACTGGTTCTCTACCCTCAATATCAATACGGATCATTATCTCTACCCATCTGTCTCCGGCAGCTTTGTCTTTTCAGAGGCGCTGCATTTTCCTGCATGGGTTAGTTTGGGGAAGCTCAGGGCATCCTATGCAGCCTCGTCCAACGGGACAGAACCTTATCAGAACGTCCTTACCTATGGGCTGGCCAGCTATACCATCGGCGGGCAGCCGCTGGGATATATTGCTACGAGCGATCTCGTTCCGCTGATCCCGAATGCCTCCCTGCGACCGGTGAGCATCGCGGAAAAAGAGCTGGGACTGATCATGCAGTTCTTTCACGGCCGGCTGGGATTCGATTTCACCTATTATAACAAACAAACGACCAATGACATCGTACGTATAACGGTGAGCCCTACCTCCGGCTATTTCGAATACATCGAGAACATAGGAAAGATACGCAACAGGGGGATCGAGCTGCTGGTCACCGGCACTCCTGTCAGGAGCAGGGGCTTTTCCTGGAACCTGTCCTTCAACTTCGCGATCAACAACAATAAGGTCCTCGACATCGGTGGCGCACAAAGCATCGTTATCAACGGCGCCTATCCCCGATGGGGCAGCGAGGTCAGCATCAGCAATGTAGTAGGACTGCCTTATGGCCAGATCATGGGCTATGCCTACCGGCGGGATGGGAAAGGCAATATCATATTCAGCGATGGATCATCCGACGCAACGCCCGCGGGCGAGCCTGAACATACGGATGTGGTTCCGCTGGGATCTACCGTTTACAAGCAGACGGGAGGCATCACCAATGAGCTTCACTATAAGGACCTGTCCCTTTCGGTGCTGGTGGATTTTAAATATGGCGCGCATCTCTATTCCGGCACCAATCTGCTGCTTTATCAATACGGGCTGCAGAAAAAGACGCTGCAGGGCAGGGAAGGAGGATATGTCGGAAAAGGAGTGACCACCGACGGCAAGGCGAATACGATACCAGTTCCCGCGCAACAATATTTCCAGGACATCGCGGCCAGAGGCACCGATCATATCGCGGAAGAGTTCGTCTATGATGCCAGCTTTGTCAAGCTGCGGTCGGTGGTGCTGGGATATAGCCTGCCTGCGGCTATGCTAAAAAAAGGCTTTTTCAAAGGCGCCACCTTTTCGCTCGTGGGGCGCAACCTGGCTACCCTGATGAAACACACGCCGAATATAGATCCTGAATCCAGCATCAACAACACGAATGGGCAGGGACTGGAACTATCCGGTTATCCTCCTGTACGAAGCTGGGGATTCGATATAAACCTGAAATTCTAATTATGTCCAGAAGATTCTTCACCGCCATCCTGACAATAAGCACCTGGGCCCTCACCGGAGCTTGTAAAAAGGATTTCATAGAGATAAATACTGATCCCGGTCAGATAACAGGCGATCAGATAAATTACAACTATCTTTTTACCAGCGCCGAGCTGCTTACATCCGGCAATACCGATGGTTATGGCTATGAGGACTGGCGTAATAACCTGATCTATTCCGGATGTATGATCCAGCATCTGTCATCTACGATATCCTATTGGGTGGGTGATAAGTATATGTTCGATGCCGGTTATAATTCCGCCTACTGGGATAAGAATTATCCGAACAGCGTTGCGAACATCGTAGAAGTGCAGTATCATGCGGCGAGCGATACGTCCATGTACAATCTCTACCAGATTTGCAGGATCTTCAAGGCGTTTATGTTCCAGCGGATCACCGATATGTATGGGGATTGTCCATACTCCCAGGCAGGACTGGGCTATATTTCCGGCATCACCTCGCCGCAGTATGATCTTCAAAAAGACATCTATACAGACCTGCTGAAAGAATTGAAGGATGCTGCGGAAAAGCTGGACCCTTCCCGGGCCAATTCGGTTGGCGCTGCCGATCTGTTATACAAGGGGGACGTTCTTTCCTGGAAGAAATTTGCTTATTCCGAGATCCTCCGGGCAGCCATGCGTCTGAGCAAGGTCAACACCGACATGGCCCGGCAGTGGGTGTGGATAGCTGTGAACGGAGGTGTCATGACCAGCAATGCGGACAATGCAATTTTGCATCATGAGAATGTCACCGGCACGCCCGATGTCAATGGTTCGGGACTTATCCTGCTGGGGAATGATCCCGGCGCCTACCGGCTCAGCGAGACCTTTGTCAGCTTCCTGCGCAATACCGCCGACCCGCGGCTTTCCTATCTGGCTACCGTATGTGCCGACCCGATGGAGCCTGCCGACAAAGGGGACACTACCTTCTCCCGTCAGCTGGGACAGCCCAATGGCTATGATCCTCCAAACAGTGGCGGGGCCCGTGACCTGGCAAAGGCTGGTAACTGGACGGGCAATCAGAATGATTATTCAGTCGTCAACAGATATACTTTCTCCCGATTGGACGCCCCCACGTTTTTCCTCACAAAAGGCGAAACTGAGCTTCTTCTGGCCGAGGCCTCCTGGAGAGGGTGGGTAGGTGACGACCCCGCCGTCCATTATCAGGCAGGCGTAAAAGCAGCCATGCAGCAGTTGACAAGCCAGGCCGGGGCAGGACCGGCAGATCCACAGATCGATTCCTGGCTGGCCAGCCATCCTTTTGACCCGGCCAATGCCCTGCAGCAGATCAACGAGCAATATTGGGTAGCCGGCTTTATGGATGAAAATGAATGCTTTGCCAACTGGCGGCGCAGCGGCTACCCCCTTCTGAACCCCGTAAATTACCCCAGTAACGTCACCGGGGGAACCATCCCCCGCCGGTTCACTTACCCGCAAAGCGAGGCTTCCACCAACGCCGCCCATTACAATAGCGCCGTCTCTCTGCTGGCCAATGGGGACAGGATGACCTCAAGGGTATGGTGGGATAAATAACGTGTATATCTGACAAAAAAAGTCAGCAGCAGGGCATTACAGGACACCCATCCCGGGCACATAAAAGTAGAGGAAACCATTTTTTGTATGTCGAAAAGCACCCCGGGGATGGAAGACCTTTTATGCGACGAGACCTTTCTTTCCTGGTATTTTAGAACGGAAGTCCGTGCCATAAGGCGATGGGAGCAATGGATCGCCGATCATCCGGAGAGCCGCCATCACGTGCAGCAGGCTGCCGATTTTCTATCCTCCCTAACCCTGGAGGAGGAAGCGTACACCCGGGAACAGATCACCCGCAGCGAGAAGAAACTATTGGACAGGATACGCCAGTTGCGCGAGGAACGCCCGGATGGCACGGATCGCCCGGTATTAGCGACATCCCTTCGCAGACAGGCATGGAAGGTTCGGACGGCATGGCTCGCTGCCGCCAGCGTCCTCATCCTGGCGGTGGGAGCAGCAATAGTCTACAGTCCACAACAAACATCCTCATTGCACACAGCCTATGGCGAAGTAAAAACCAACAGCCTGCCGGATGGGAGCGAGGTGGTGGTGAACGCCGACAGCAGGATACGTTATTCTTCCGGATGGATTGACGGGAAGAATAGGGAGGTATGGCTCTCGGGCGAAGCATTCTTTCATGTCAGCAAGACACCATTGAAAAGCCGCTTTATCGTACACACCCGGGATTTCGATGTCATCGTCACGGGTACCCGCTTCAATGTCGTCAGCCGGGAGGGGAAGGCCAATGTACTATTGGAGGAAGGAGGCGTGCTATTGCATACAGCCGGCGGAGAGGACTTGAAGATGAAGCCAGGCGACTTTTTGGAATATGATCACAACCACCTGGCAAAAAGGGTGGTAAAGATGGATAGCGTCACCGCGTGGAAGGAGCACAAGCTGTCTTTTGACAGCACTTCGTTAAAAGAGGTGGCGGCGATCATAAAAGAGCAATATGGCGTTACGGTACGGCTGGAGGGAGAGACCATCGGGAACAAGACCGTCAGCGGTATTATGCCCAACGACAACCTGGACGTTCTGCTAAAGGCCCTGGAGGCCACGGCGGAATTCAAGATAGTACGACGTGACGATGAAATTAGGATCATTCAAAACTAAGCATGAAAAAAAAGAGCGGAGTTGATCTCCGCTCTTCGATTTATTTGACGATCTTAAATGTCACCGCATGCTGCCCGACGACTTTGTTTTGCAGCGCCGGGGGCACAAGAATGATCAGCTTTCCTCCATCCTGTTTCCACTTCAGACTATTCTTATATCCCAGCAACGTGATACGGCCGATGTGTGCAGGCTTTAGTCCATCGATGGATATTTCCGAAGGCAGCGTGACCTGATCCTCCGTAACAAAGGCGTAGATAGCCGTCTCATCCTTGGATTGGGTAAGACAGATATTGTTGCCGGAGGTATAAGGACGGCAGGGCTTGCTGTTGTAGATGCCTTCCGAATTGATCTTCATCCAGGCGCCTATTTCCTGCAGGCGGCTATAAGCCGTATCATCCCACTCGCCGTCAGGTGAAGGACCTACGTTCAGCAGCAGATTGCCGCCGCGGGATACGATCTTTACCAACAAACCAATCAGCTGGCTGGCGGATTTATAATGATCATTCGGCACATAGCTCCAGGAGTTGCCCATCGTGATACAGGATTCCCATGGGTCCTCCATAGGGTGTGTAGGCACCTGCTGCTCAGGAGTAGTATAATTTTCAAATTCACCCGGTACGCTCCGGTCCACGACAAGAAGTCCCGGCTGATGTGATCTGGCCATACCTGCTATATGCGCCATGTCGATGTCCTGGTCATAGGTGATGCTTCGCTGCCAGTCCACGGCAGGGTCTATCGTATTCAAAGGTCTTACCCAGCCGCCGTCCAGCCAAAGGAGGTCCATCCTGCCATATCCCGTCATCAGCTCTTCGATCTGCTTGTAGGTAAAGTCTTTATATCCCTGCCAGCGGTCAGGATGCTTGGCCGGATCATAATTCACATTCCTGTCCTTCGGGGGGAAATAGGGCCACCAGTATTGATCGCAATTCCAGTCAGGCTTGGAAAAATATGCCCCGATCATAAAATCATCTTTCCGGAATGCGTCGAATATTTCCTTGGCGACATTGGCGCGGGGATTAGTAGAAAAAGGCGTCCTGGAAGACGTGATCTTATAATCCGTTTGTTTGGTGTCGAACATACAGAATCCGTCATGATGCTTGGTTGTAAAGACAACGTATTTCATGCCCGCCGCCTTGGCCGCCGCCGCCCATTTGGCCGGATCGAAACGCGTTGGGTTAAAGGTCGTCTGCAGGTTCTTATAGGCCGTGAGATAGTCATTGTAATTGGCGCTGTGGGGACCTCTCCGCACGGTCCACCCTTCATCTTCCGGACAGATGCTCCAGCTTTCCACGATACCCCATTGGCTATAGGTGCCCCAGTGCATCA
>Ga0268264_10004610_pt1 | contig 11716 bp, 6 predicted proteins | sample KBSSwiS32_FD_190357 | JGI IMG/M metagenome (GOLD analysis project Ga0268264, IMG submission 190357) | Switchgrass rhizosphere microbial communities from Kellogg Biological Station, Michigan, USA - KBS Switchgrass S3-2 (SPAdes) (version 2) | ecosystem: Host-associated > Plants > Roots >... | reverse complement strand
TGAGCCCGGAGACCTCCCGCGCGAGCGGCTCGCCCTCCGCCTCCAGCTCGATCTCCACGCGGTTGATCCGGTGCATGTCGATGTCGGCGACCTCACCTCAGGGCGTCTCCTGCAAGGCTCGACCCGGTGCATGGCGGCGCCCGCCGCTCACCCAGCCCACGCTCCCACGCGCTCGATCCGGCACATGGCGGCCCCTCGACCTCACCTCACGCCGCGGCGACCGCGTCGCCCCCTCCACTCCCGCGCCCAGCCTCACGTCACGGTGACCTTGAACAGCACGGAGCGCTCCACCGGCAGGGCCGTGGCGTCGGCACGACTGGCCACCAGCGCCACCACCTGGGTCGCATCCAGCGGCCCGGTGCTCAGCGACAGCGCCCCGCCGTTGCCCGCCACGGGGACCGCCACCGGCGTGCCGCCCTGCACCAGCCAGTACCGCTCGTCGGTCCGGCTCGCCTGGACCACGACCTTGGCCGGCGAACCCTTCGTCACCGAGGCTGCCTCCAGCGCGGCGGACGGCGCCGGCGCGACCAGCGCCTTCCTCGCCAGCGGCGCCAGCAACCCACTCATCGCCCGGCGCGCCTGCACCGCGAGCACCGTGCCCTCCGCCAGCGCCGGCGCGGCGAGCAGCGGCGGCGGCGGCGGCGTCTCGGGGACGGAGCTCCCCGGAAGCAGCGGGGCGCGCGCCATCGCCAGATCCACCTCCACCCGGATCTGTTCGACGCCCTTGTTGAGCCGCGCGTTCTCGTCGTCGCGCTGGTGGAAGTACGCCGGCAAGGTCACCTGGGCCGTGTCGCCGTCCTTGCGGAGCTCGTAGTAGACGCCGGGCTCGCCGCCGTCCACCTGGATCGGCCCGGTGGTCGAGCCACCCGCGAGCGTGACCCCCAGCTTCAGGTCCTGCCCCGGGCTGGGCCGGACCAGCAGCGCGACCGCGCCCGCCAGCTGCACCGCCGAGACGACCTCTTCGGAGCCCTTCCCCAGCGGTCCGACCTGGTGCTTCTTGCTCGCCTTCACCAGCGCGAACACCCCGGTCAACCCGGCGGGGTTCACCGGCCACTGCAGCGTGGCGCCGTTCCCGCGCTGGGCACCGACCGGCGCGAAGCCGGGCAGGTCCGTCCAGACCAGCGAGGCCGGCGGCCGCGCCAGCACCACCGTCTTCCCGTCGCCCGGCACGTTGACGGTCTGCCGCCCCGGCGCCTGCGAGAACACGTAGTCGCGGTCGCGGACCCGGCCGAGGTACGCGGTGTACTCCGCGGACGCCGCCGTGTACCCGACCTGGAGCACCGCCGAGCCCCCGTACGAGACGACCGGCGCCGACAGCATCACCGGCACCGCCGGGTTGGCGCGCACGCGGAGCAGGAGCACCGCGTCCAGGACGCCGGTGCGGATGAACGGGTGCTGCGGATCGCCCGTCGCCTTCTGCCCGCGGATCCGGAGGTCCACGTCCTCGTAGGTGGGCTGGGCGCGGAGCGTCACGTCCCCCGACGTGCCGACCACCGCCTTCTCCGTCACCACCTTGTGCTTGGCGGGGTCGCTCAGGTCGGGCGCGTCGACGATCAGGTCGTACGTCACGCCCTCCTGGCTGGAGTACAGCTTCACCTCCGCCTTCACCCCGTAGTCGCCCAGGCGGGCGTCCGCGGGCGTGGGCGCGTCCAGGCGCGGGTTCAGCAGCGGCAGCTGGATCTCCGCGACTTGCGTCGGGTCCACCCCCGCCACCACCGAGACCAGCGTGCGCAGCCACGTCTCGCGGCGCAGGTCCGGCGACTGCGCGCCCTCCTGCTTCACCGCCCGGATCCGGTAGATGACGTCGGCGTCCACCTTCGGCGTCACCAGCTCGATGGGCCCGCCCGTCCCGTCCAAAGGGCTCGTCCCCGCCACCGGCGCGCCGCTCAGCCGGTCGCAGAGCTGGTACGTCACGCCCTTCTGGCTGTAGTCGACGAAGATCTTCGCCGGCGTGCCCGGCGCGGCGAAGGCCTGGTCCGGCACCGGCAGGTCGCGCAGCGGGTAGGTGCGGCCGAACACCAGCGGCTCACCGGGGCGGACCACCGACAGCAGGTCGATCACCCGGTCCCGGGCGTCGCGCACGCGCAGCGGCAGGTCGGTCGGCAAGGTGGCGCCGCGGAGCTTGAGGTCCCGGTACTCGTGGTACGCGGCCCGGAACTCGGTCCAGGCGCCGTCGAACGCCTGCCAGTCGTCCACCCCGTCGGACTTGCCGAACCAGTACAGCCGGACGGACAGGTGCGCCGGCGTCTCCGCGAGGATGGTCTGCTGGACCAGCTGCTCGAAGGCGGGGTCGGTGGGCCCGCGCTCCTCGATGACGACGCTGGCGCGCAGCGACCACGGGTCCGGCCCCTCCGCGAAGGCCAGCAGCGGGACCTCCGACTGGCCCTCCTCCGAGAGCTGGGCCAGGTCCTCGGCCACCGGCCGCAGCAGCAGGTGCTCCACCACGTGCAGGCGCGGGCCGTTGCGCAGCCCCAGCTTGTGGCGCAGGCGCTCCTCGAAGCCGGAGATCGCGTCCGGCGAACCGTAGCGGCCCAGGTCGTACCCGGAGCCGCGCGCCCGGCTCAGCCGGGGATAGTCGAGCAGGAACTCGCACCGGTCCGCCACCAGCGCCCGGTCGCGCTCCTCCGTCCCGGGCAGCCCGGCCCCCTGGATCAGCGAGTGGTCGCCCAGCTCGTCCGCGAAGCGCGCCAGCAGGTGCGCCAGGAAGCGCTTCCGCCGCTCCAGCGGGTTGCCCACCTCCACGTGCTCGTCCAGCCAGGCCTGGTGGGTGGCGGCGTCCTGGACCCGCAGCGCGTCCAGGCGCAGCCGGCCATCCGTCACCGGGAGCGCGAAGTAGGTCCGGTCCAGCGCCGGGTCGGGCGAGAGCAGGTCGCGCGCGTGGGCCAGCTGCGCCAGCGCGTTGGCGAAGAGCTGGTCGAAGATCAGCAGGTAGGCCGCCAGCTGCCGGGCCTGGGCGCGGCGCGCCGCGGGCGCGGACGCCGGCAGCCCGAACGGCCCCACGCCGTAGGCCGTGGGGAGCTGGTACTGAATCGACCGGTACCGGGTGAGGTCGCGCGGGCGCGCCTCCACCTCCCCCAGCCCGCCCTCCGCTTGTGTGGCCTCCAGCGCGCGCGCCGCCCGCCGCTCCGCGAGGCGCTGGCGCACGTCCTTCATGTCCACCGCCAGCGGGAGGTCGCGGTGGAACAGCGTCACCTGCGCGGACGGGTCCAGCACCGCCACGGTCCCCGCCCGGACCGGGAGCGCCCAGCGCTCGTTGCTGGACGCGCCCTGCAGCACCAGCGAACGGACCGCCTTCACCTGCGGCACGTCGAGGATGGTGTGCAGCAGGTCGGACACGTAGATCGTCCGCCGCGGCGGGGGCAGGTCGTCCACGAACCCGTGATCCAGCAGCGGCCCGTCCAGCACCTCCTCGATCGGCCGCCCCTGCGCGAGCGCCTCCGCCCGCGAGATGAAGTGCGCCTTGGGCGCCAGGTAGGCCTCGATCCGCTCCAGGATCTCCGCCATCAGCTCCACCGGGTCGTCCGCCTGGCCGACCTCCACCGCGGCGGTCATCCCCACCTGGAAGGTGCCCAAAAGGTCCACCAGGATGTCGCTCCCCAGCGTGCGCCCGGCGTGCAGCCGCTTCGCCACCGCCACCAGCGCCGCCTCGCCCTGGATCTGGTCGGTGGTCTGCAGGACGACGCGCCGCAACCCGCGCAGGCGCACCGGCTCCGCGTCCGGGTCGGCCGGGTCCGCGCGCAGCCTCAGCTGCTGGCTGGCGGCGTGGTAGTAGAACGCCACCTCGGGCGCGTCGGGCTCCTCCACCCAGGCGTTGCCGATCCCCTCCACGTCCAGCGCCGCCTTCCGCAGGTCCGCGGAGGTCACCGGGTCGGTGGTGAGGATCGCCTCCGGGCCGGGGAGCCACGGGCGCCCGCCGGCCAGCAGCTCCGGCACCGGGAAGGCGGTCCGGTAGCCCAGGTCGGTGACCGCGTAGCAGAGCTGCTCGAGGATGGTGATGCCCGGGTCGTGGGTGTTGTGGTCCGTCCACTGGTCGGACGCCAGCCGGCGTAGGTGGTCCAGCGCCTCCTCGCGCAGGCGCGCGTAGTCCATCGAGACGTGCTCGAAGGGACCGACCGGCAGCGTGACGACGGAGGAGCTCATGGCTTGGTCAGGTCGCGCACCTGCTGCTCCAGCGCCGCGATGCGCTCGTCATACTGGCGCTTCATCTCCTGCAGCGCGCCGATGGCGAGCACGCCGAACGTCGCGTACGGCAAGCCCTTCACCGGCCGCCCGTCGAGGCCGGTGTGCTCGGCGACCAGCTCGGGGAAGACGGGCTCCACCTCCTGGGCGACGAACCCGAGCCCCGCGTCATCGGTGCCCTTCCAGTCGAACCGCACCGGCCGGAGCCGCAGCACCTTCTCCAGCACGCCCGACAGCTCGGCCACGTTCTCCTTCAGCGAGACGTCCGAGTTCTGCTGCCAGCCACCGTCGCTCCGCATGAACTGACCGCGCCCATCCTGGTGGTAGAAGACGACGGTGTCGTTGTTGGTCTCGTAGTGGATGTAGAAGGCGTGGGCGTAATTGGAGTGGTCGTCGATCCGGATAGCCCCCTGTGACGTCGGCCGGATGTGCAGCGGCCTGTCCGCTTGGATGCCGATGCCGAGGCGGCCGTTCCCGTTCCCCGAACCGTCCCCGGAGATCGTGACCCCGGTCTGGGCGTGCATGAAGAGCTGCAAGCGCGAGTACAGCCGCAGGTTGTGGCTGGCGTTGTCCGTCCCGAGGCTCTCGTACGGAGACGGATAGGCCATGGTGGCGCCGTTGCGGCCCATGTTGAGGCCGCTGGCGACCACCCCGCCTGCCACGTACATGTTCCCCGTCACGTTGGCGTTGCCGTTGCCCGGGTTCCCCCAGCTGTTCCAGCCGCCCACGTTGAGCGACATGGGCGCGAAGACCCCCGGCGTGTGCACGCCGCTGGTGAACGCCATGTCCTGGTTCAGCCGCAGCCAGCTGTCGCTGGCCCGGAAGGCGTGCTTGCCGTTGAGCTGCACGTCCCCGCCGATGCTGAGCGGGCCGGCGAAGTACCCGGACCCGTCGCCCAGGGCGATGTACGCCTGGAGCTTGGAGGCGCCGCCGCCGACGAACGCGATGGAGTTCATCGGGAGGCCGGCCACCGCCGAGTCGATCTGCCGGTGGTAGATGCCCCAGTTGCTGCTGGCGTCCGCGACGTCGCGGTAGATCCACGCGTCCCGGTCACCCGGCGGCGACTGCAAGCAGACGTTGGAGGCCGGGTTGTTCGTCCGGTAATCCGCGAGCGCCAGGTCGTACCGGCCGCGGAACCCGTTGGCCCGCGCGGCGCCCGCCACGTCCAGCCCGGCCTGCGGCGCGTTGGTCCCCATCCCCACCTGCCCGGTGGCGGTGTCGATGAACAGCCGCGTGTTGCCGGCGCCGTCCGTGAAGCCCAGGCCGGCGCGGCTGGTCCCGGCGGCGTTGGCCGGGTCCTGGGCGGGGTTGAGGCTGAGCATCCAGTCCGGGTTGGCCGCCGGGTAGTCGGCGTACAGGCGCAGGGCGCGCTTCTGCTGGGTGGCCGCCGCCACGATGCTGAGCGGTTCACCCTCCGGCCGGAAGATGCCGTCCACGGACTGGTTGAGCCCCGAATCGATCAGGTCGGCGAAGTTCCCCTCGGTCGGGATGGCGTTCTTGACGAAGAAGGACTTCAGGTCGTTTCGGTTCTTGATCGCCATGGTGTTCCCTCAGGAGACGATGAAGTCGAGCTCGATGCGCGAGTAGTTGATCCCGGTGAAGCTGGACTGCTGGTACCCGGACTCCGGGATGACGTCGATGAAGTGCGTGGGCGCGGCCACCAGCACCTGGTCCGGGCGGTCGGTGGCGACGTGGTAGTCGCCCACCACCGGCGGGACCAGGTCGTAGTCCACGCCGTTCAGGCTCCGGAACAGCTTGATCTGCGCGACGTAGTCCACGTCGTCGCGCCGGTCGACGAAGTCGAGGATGCTGTTGGCGTAGATCTTCCCGCCGATCATCAGCTCTGCGCCCTCGTCGAACGCCCAGGGCGAGAGAAAGCGGACCAGGTCCTCCACCAGCTGGCGCTGCGCGAAGCCCTCGTCCACGCCCTGGCGGAAGCGCACCCCCAGCCGCACCTGGACCGAGACGTACTGGGCGTTGCGCGCGCGCACGCCGGCGTCCGCCGGGGCGCGCGAGGCCAGCTCCCGCGTGATGGCGGCCAGCAGGTCCGCCGGCGCCTTGGGCGAGAAGGTGTCGCTGGGGTGCAATTCCCGGACGTCCGGGATGACCACCACGTCCACCCCGCCGCCCTCCGCGGAGAGGCACTTGGCCTTGTAGATCTGCCGGAAGCGCTGGAGCACCAGCCGCTCGTAGTCCCAGGCGCTCAGCGCGCGGCCCTTGTGGCGGAGCCTTTCGCTCACCCGGGTGTCGAAGGTCTCCGGCTTCTCCGCCGGCTGGCCGCCGAAGGAGCTGAACGGCTGCGCGATGGTGGCGATGCGCGCGTCCGGCGACAGCAGCCGGTCCACCGCGCCCACCTCCAGCGGCTGCTCGTAGTGGGAGGGCGCGTTGCCGCGGTCCTCGAAGCGGGCGGAGACCGCCTGGGCGCGGATGGCCACCACGTCGCAGGCGCCGCGCGGGCTGGTGGGGACCGACACCCGCAGCCAGTACAGCTCCGGCGGCAGGCGCCCGGCCGAGGACGCGGGAGGCAGCGCCAGCTCCACGATGCCGGAGTTGAGCCACCCGGAGGTGGTGTCGGCGACGATGCGCCCCTGCAGGTCCTCGAAGCGGTTGCCCGCCAGGTACGACCACTCCACCGACGGCCGCTCCACGTCCGGGTCGGAGGTCCCCTCCGCCAGCTCCGCCAGCAGCGACAGGTTCTGCGGCGGCCGCATCCCGCGCACGCCGATGTACAGCTCGCCCGCGTTGTCGTAGCGCGGCAGCAGGCTGGGGAGCTGGTCGTCGATGGCGCAGGCGCCGAAGGGGTGGACGTGGAGCACCTCGTGGTCCGGCACCGGCTTCACCGGGTCCAGCTCCGCCGACGCCGAGTAGGACGCGGTGAGCCGCTTCACGTTCGGCGTGTACGGCGCGTCCACCCGGTACGCCGCCGCGTCCGCCGGGGTCTTCACCGTGTTCGCGGCGATGGCCACCGACAGCTCGCGCGCCTTGGCCGCCGCCAGCGCCGGGTAGCGGGTGTGGCCGAAGTCCATGGGGGTGAGCTCCCAGGAGAGGAAGCGGCCGGCCTGGCGCACGTCGCCGGCCGGCGGCAGGTCGCTCCGGCTGACGTAGGCGAAGCCGGGCGTGGACGCCTGGATGGCCTGGGGGACGTTCTTGACCTCCAGGGCCATCGTCTTCTGCGTCTTGGGGGGCGTGCTGGCGTCGTCCGCGAACAGCGGCAGGTCCGCCAGCTTCAGCTCCACCGAGCGGTCCACCATCCCGACGCGCGCCTGGAACACCGGGCCGCCGGTGACGCCCGGGTAGTTGAGGTAGGCGTCCTTGAGGCTGTCCGGGAGCCCCATCCACTCCACGTCGAACCGCAGCGAGTCCAGCCTGGACCGGACCAGCTCCGGGTGGTGGACGTAGAGCTTCGAACCCACCGCGGGCCGGCTGCCGAACGGCTCGAACGGCTTCTTCGGGTCCAGCACCCGGTCGTCCTGCTGCAGGCGGAGCGTGGAGGACAGCCCGTCCACCTGCACCTTGAGGTTGACCGCGCGCAGCACCAGCGGCGCGAACGCCTGCAGCGACGTCCGCCACTCCTTGGCCGCCTTGTCCCAGCGCGGCCGCAGCGTCAGCCGCAGCGTCGGCCAGGCGTCCACAGACCCCTTCAGCGGCGCCAGCGCGTCCCGGCTCACGTCCACCTTCGCCTGGAGCTGGAGCGCCGGCCGGTCCTCGTTCAGCGCGCGCGCCACCCCCAGCAGCGACCAGTAGTCGTCCCCCGGCTTCCCCAGCGCCAGCTTCGCGTCGGAAGGCGACAGCGCGACCCAGCCCTTGACGGTGCTCACCTCCAGCGCGAACGCCGCGTCCAGCGCCGCCGCCAGCTTCGCCCCGCCGCGGTCGGCGGGCAAAAGGCCCAGCGCCGCCAGGAAGGTGGGCCCGTCGAAGCCGTCGGCGACCAGGCCCAGGGTGACGGTGAGCGTCCGGGTCCCCTCGCTGAGCGACAGGAGCGGCGAGCGGAGCGCCCATCCCAGGGTGGCGCCCTGCGGGTGCTGCTCGTCCGCGACGGGCGGGCGCTGGCCGAACGTCCTCCACGCCGAGGGCCCGGAGGCCGGCGCCTTCACCTGCGTGGCGTCCTCGTACGCGTAGACGTTCCGCAGCTCCACCTTCTGCGCCGTGGGCTCCGGCAGGCCCTCCACGTGGCGCCACGCCAGCTCGAAGAGGCGGTCCGCGTCCGGCCAGCCGAAGCCGCTCAGCGGCGCGGCGGTGTCCAGCCCGGCGCGGAACCGCGACAGGAGGTCCAGCCGCGCCCGGTCCAGGTGCGCCGCCAGCCGCTGCTGGGCGGTCTCCCAGGGGAGCTGCTCGCCGAGGATGAAGCTGTCGGTGGCGTCGAACGCGACCTTGCCGGTGCCGCCCGCGCGCACCTGGACCAGCTTCGCCCGCCGCGCGGCGCGCACCTTCTCCTGGTAGGCGTCGGCCAGGATCTTGTCCACCTGGCTCCAGTCGTGCGCCTCGCTCCGGGAGTCCTTGGCCACCTCCAGCGCGAAGGCCACCAGGACCTGCAGGCGTTCGGCCGGCATGGCGAGCGCCGCCTCCAGGTCGCGCAGCTTGCGCTCGTAGGAGTCGATGTCGGTGGTGCCCCACGGCCACGGCGGCGCGGGCGAAGGCTGCGCCGGCGGCGCCGGCCACTGCAGCGCCAGCGCCAGGTTGGCGGCGAAGTCGGTGGGGTTGGCGTTGGCGGGGAGCGACCACTCCAGGAGGTTCCGCTTCCGCCGCCCGGCGCGCCCGAGCAGCCGGTTGACCTCCGCCCACTCGGCGTCGATCTTCAGCTTGATCTGCATCATCGCCACGAAGTTGGCGAAGCCGACGGCCTTCAGCTTGGTGTCGATGTACGCGCGCACGTCGGGCTCGGTGCGGTGCGCGTAGAGGTCGTCCACGCTGCCCACCTGCGGCAGCCCGTCCGCGGCGAAGTCCAGGGTGCCGACCTTCGCCTGGAGGTTCCCCATGAAGTCGCGCGGGTTGGCGGGCGGGGTGGTGTACCCCATCAGCGCGTTGATCTGGCTCCACTCCGCGTTCGCGTCGCGGCGCTGCCGGTACAGCCGCATCAGCACCCGCAGCTCGTCGTGCTGCAGCTTCAGCGCCGTCCAGGCGAAGTCCAGCGGCGCCTCGAGCCCGGTGAGGAAGGCGAAGTCCACCTTCGTCCCCTGCCAGCTCGGCACCGGGTCGCCCGGCCCCGGCGAGCCGAGCGCGATGGACAGCGACCCCTCCAGCGCCTGCGGGGCGGTGAGGCTGCGGTCGGCCCGCACGTCGGGGATGCCGGTGAAGCGGCGGTCCACGAACACCGAGCGGAGCTGGGCCACCTCCGCGCGGTTGAGCACCACGTCCCGCTCAGTGCGGTAGATGCGGGGCCGCCCGGCCAGGTCGCGCCCGGCCTGCAGCGCCGTCCCGGCGGGGAGCTTCACCTCGGCGGCGCTCGGCCGCAGGGCGAACAGGACGGTGACCCGGTCCGCCGCGGCGGGCCCGGGCTCCATCCGCAGCAGGTCGCGGTAGTGGTAGTCCAGGTGGCGGCGGGTGAAGCCGTTGAGGTGCTCGCGCGCGCGCCCGAGGAGCTTGGCGTACGCCAGCACCAGCGCGAAGTGCGGCCGCCCCAGCCAGCGCGCCTTCTCGCCCGAGAAGCCGGAGGGATCCGACAGGTAGGCGGCCACGTCCTGGAGCGAGACGTCGTCCCGGTTGGCGAACGCCTCCCACGTCCCCGCCTCCCGCACCTCGCCGTCCCCTTCGAAGAAGCGGAGCTGGCTGGCGTACGCCTGCACGAAGCCGAGGACGTCCGCGTCGGTGCGCTCGTCGATGGGCGCGCTGGCCGGGTCCAGCGCCTGGGGGCGCCGCGAGCGCTGGCTGGTGCCGTCTCGGCTCCGCGGGCTCAGGGGCGTGGACCTCCGGGACACGGGCGTCAGGCTCCCTTGATCTTCACGTTGGTGGTGAGGAAGCGGCCCGTCCCCGAGTACTTCGGCGACGGGTCCGGAACCGGGCTGGGCGCGGAGGGCTGCTGGGCCGGGCTCTGCACCGAGAACGAGGCGGTGAAGGCGCTGCCCACCAGCATCACCTTGGTGCTCCCGGTGCTCGTCTTCTGCGCGGTCTGGTCCCCGGCCAGGGAGGCGATCTCCAGCGTGCCGGTGCCAGGGATGGAGAAGGCCCCGGCGATGTAGCTGCAGCCGGGCACCGAGACGCTCTTCTCGTCCCCGGCCACGCAGAGCTTCTTCCCGCTCAGCGTGGCCGGGCCGCTGGCGGTGAGCGTGCCGGGCTGCACCACCACCGTGGCCGCCCCGAAGGTGGGGTCGAACATCGCCTTGTCGCCGTCGATGAGCACGTAGTCCGCCATCAGCGCCCCGGGACCACCGCTTCGTTCAGGTAGAACGGGAAGACCATGTTGTAGCGGGAGTTGGTGCCGGGGATGGAGTAGTCCACCCGGATCCGCAAGACCCCCGCCTCCCCGGTGGGCGACACGTCCACGCCCTGCAGCACCACCCGCGGCTCGTGCTCCAGCACCGAGTCGGAGATCAGGCTGGTCACCCGGTTCACCAGCGCCTGGTCCATCTCCTCGAACAGCATCGCGTCCAGGTTGCAGCCGAAGGTCTCCTGCATCGGCCGCTCGCCGCGGCGGGTGGCCAGCAGGATCTGCAGCGCCTGGTGGACGTCCTCCTCGTCGGAGACGACCTCCACCTCCGCGCCGCCCGCGCCGAAGCTGGGCGGGAAGCTCCACCCGGTGCCCAGGAAGCTCATGCCCGCGCCCTCCTCATTGCACGTCCACCTGTGTCCCCTTGATGACCACCTTGCCGCTGCCGGCGTCCACGGTGAAGTCCGCCGCGCTCTTGAGCGTGATGCCGTTGGAGTCCAGCGTCACCGAGTTGCCGTTCTGGTCCTCCAGGGTGATCGCCTTGGCGTCGTCGTCCACCGTCACCTTGTTCCCGCCCGGCGTCTGGAGGGTGAGGGCCTTCTTGTCGTCGTCGATGAGGATCGACGTGCCGCTCTTGCTGACGATGGCCCGCTTGGTGTTCGGGTCGGCGGGGTCGCCGGCGGCCTCGGGCGGCTTGCGCGCCGGGCCGTAGAGCGACCCCAGGATGACCGCCTGGCGCGGGTCGTCCGAGAAGAACCCCAGCACCACCTCGTCCCCGACCTCCGGCCAGAAGACCCACCCGTGGTCCTGGCCGGCGTAGGGCGCGGCGACGCGGGCGAAGAGGGCCCCCTGGTCCTGGCCCAGCACGGACGGCTGCACCTTGATCCGCTGCGCGCCGTCCGTACGGCCGTCGAGATGCAGGGCGCGTGTTTGGCGCTGCGCAATCGCTGGCTGTCCGCCGGCGAAGAGGGCATCGACATGCTCGGCCTGTCGGTCGGGGTGGCCGCCGGTGAGGTGTTGATCGCGAGCATGCGACCGGGGGCCTGGCTGGACTGCACGGCAGTCGGCGAACCGGTACACGCGGCGGCCGAGCTCTGCGGCATGGCGCGCGGCGCCGAGACGCTCATCGATGAAGCCGCGCACGCCAGCGTCTCCGTCCGGCTCGAGGAGGAG